>Ga0207646_10000283_pt1 | contig 69717 bp, 90 predicted proteins | sample KBSK5502metaG_FD_184343 | JGI IMG/M metagenome (GOLD analysis project Ga0207646, IMG submission 184343) | Corn, switchgrass and miscanthus rhizosphere microbial communities from Kellogg Biological Station, Michigan, USA - KBS K5-50-2 metaG... | ecosystem: Host-associated > Plants > Roots >... | reverse complement strand
CTGCACAATGCCATTCGGATCAAACCCCGAACTTCCCCGATCATCTTTCCGATCTGGAATCCCAAACAGGATAATGGCGGAAATCCCCGAGGCCGCAATCTCACTTGCCTCTTTCACCAAGAGATCGACCGAGAGCCTGAACTGACCCGGCATTGACGCGATCTCCTCCCGCCGATTTCGCCCTTCGACGACGAACAGCGGACAGATGAAGTCGGACGGGGCAAGGTTCGTCTCCCGTACCATCTGACGAAATGCCTCGTGTTGCCGTAGCCGCCGGAGCCGCTGAATTGGGAAGCCCATTGGATTACTTCCTCGGAAGATTCGTCAGGAACACCACCAGGTCGCGCACAGAAATCATGCCGACCAATTTGTTATCCCGAGTCACGCCAAGATGGCGGAGATGCGATTGCGCCATGAGATCGTTGGCATCCAATAGCGTCTTCCCCTCCTCGATCGTCATGATCGGAGCCGACATAATCTGTTCCACCGTTGTTTTGGACGTATCGGCTCCAGCCGCCACCACACGTCGGACCATATCGGTATCCGTGAGGATGCCGACGATCTCCTTCCCGTTCGTGACGAACAGGCTGCCAATGCCACGATCCCGCATGATACGTGCCGCCGTCTGTGCATCCGTATCCCGCTCAACCGTAATAAACTTCTCCCTCGGAACCATGAACGACTTGACTGGGACCATGCAATTCCCTCCCTTGCTAATTCAGTCCTTCACCCGTCTGCTTCTGCCTGTCCACGCGTGGAAACAGCGAATCGAGCCCCTTCCCTGAAATGCCTCACGATAGCTTCTACCAGCGCCGGCACGGTATTTTCTGACGGTACGACCGTGACCGTCAACCCATACTCCTCCGCCGTGCGTGCCGTAATGGGTCCGATGCAGGCAATCACCACGCGGGCGAGGAGTGGTTTCACGACGTCCGGCCCTCCTAAGAGTTCCATGAGATTGCGAACGGTGGAGGAACTCGTGAATGTCACCGCCGCTACCTGACCATCGTGAAGCTGTTGCGTCAAGGATGCGACGTCCAACGCCGGGGCTATTGTGCGATAGACAGAAATGACGTCGACGGTCGCCCCCAATTCACGCAACTGTTCCGGCAAGATCTCACGAGCTGTTTCGGCGCGCGGGATCAATATGTGACTCCCACGGATACCCACTCGGGCCAATGCCTCGATCACTCCCTCTGCTTGAAACTCGGCCGGAATGACATCCGGAGTCAACCCATAGGCCCCCAATTCCTGTGCAGTTCTTGATCCAATTGCGCACAGGAGAAGGTTTGCCAACGCCCGCGCATCCTTTCCCGCCACATGGAGGCGGTCCATGAAGGGCCTCACCCCGTTCACGCTGGTAAAGATCAGCCATTGATACGTGCTGAGACGAGTCATCGCGTCATCGATAGCCTGCCAACTGGCCGGGGGCACGATCTGAATCGTCGGAACTTCAACCGGCTCCGCTCCGTAGGTTGCCAGTAACTGGGAGAACTCTCTCGCCTGCTCCTGTGCGCGGGTGAGCACGATCCGTTTCCCAAAGAGCGGCTTGGTTTCGAACCAATTCAGTTGCCGTCGCAACCGCACGACCTCACCCACGACAATCACCGTCGGCGGTTCGAGATGCGCGGCTTCCGCTTTCACGACAATATCGCCTAATGTCCCCACGACCGTCTGCTGATCGGCTTTGGTTCCCCAACGGATCGCCGCCACCGGCGTATCAGGCGACCGCCCTTCCGACAGTAAGTGTCCCACGATCGAAGGAAGATTTTTCATGCCCATCATGAATACGAGGGTCCCTGATGCACTGGCCAATTTGGGCCATTCCAACAAAGCCGCCGGTTTAGTGGGATCTTCATGACCGGTCACAAACGTGACCGTAGAAGCCAACGTTCGATGGGTCACCGGAATGCCCGCATAGGCAGGAACCGCAACCGCCGACGTCACACCAGACACAATTTCGAAGTCGATCCCTGCAGCGGCCACCGCTTCTGCCTCTTCCCCGCCGCGTCCGAAGACAAAGGGGTCGCCCCCTTTGAGCCGAACCACCACCTTCCCCTCTTGTGCGCGCTCAATGAGCAACCGATTGATATCAGCCTGGTCTTGATACTGCCCACGCCCCCGCCGGCCGACATAAATACACTGTGCCGTGGCCGGAGCATAGTGCAGTAAGACCGGATTGGCGAGATAATCGTACAGAACGACATCGGCCTCCTCAAGGCATTCCTTCCCTTTCAGCGTCAAGAGCCCAGGATCGCCTGGTCCCGCTCCCACCAAATAGACTTTCCCCGGCCTTCTCGGCTTTGTCATGTAGTCCCGTAGATCGCTCGAAGAATTCTATCGCCACCACGTGCGAGCAGTCGCTCCGCGAGTTGAATACCGATCGACTCCGGATCCTCAATGCTTCCTTCAATCGTATCGCGAATGAGCTCTTTGCCATCCACGCTGGCCACCAGTCCTTCCAGGCTCACCCCTGTCCCAGCCAATGTTGCATGCGCCGCGATTGGAACCTGACAGCCCCCTTGGAGCCGTAGGAGTAACGCGCGTTCGGCGAGAACGGCTGTCTTGGTCGGAGCATGGTCCAGGCCACTTAACAACGAATGGATAAAGAGATCATCTCGCCGTCCCTCGATACCCAATGCTCCCTGGCCGATGGCAGGCAAACAAATCTGTGGCGTAAGATATTCCGTAATTTCATGCGCCCAGGCCAATCGCCTGAGCCCGGCCGCAGCAAGCACGATAGCCTCGAACTGGCCATCCCGTAACTTCTTGAGACGGGTATCCAAGTTTCCGCGCAACATGGAAATCGTGAGGTCAGGCCTGGCATGCAAAAGTTGGGATTGGCGGCGAAGACTGCTCGTCCCGATCCGTGCACCGCGAGGAAGGTCCATGAACGATAGCTCGTCACGACTAATGAGGGCATCCCGGGGATCCTCGCGCGCCGGCACACAGAGAATGGCCAATCCCTCAGGCAACTCCGTGGGCAGATCCTTCATACTATGCACTGCCAGATCGATCTCGTCGCTTAGCAGCGCTTCCTCGATCTCCTTCACGAACAGTCCTTTCCCGCCGATTTTGGCCAGCGGGACGTCAAGAATCTTGTCTCCCGATGTTTGGATCCTCCGCAACGTCACCGTCACGTGCGGAGCCAGCGCCTGCAACTGTGCCTGCACCCACTCGCTTTGCTGCACCGCCAGCTTACTGCCGCGCGTTCCAAGCACGACGGTCGATCGTTCGTGACAGACTTTTGACATGACTTCCTTTCACCGATTCACATCATGATACGGCGTATGAAACGTCGCGGACCGTTCTCTGCCAGGGAGTTTCTCCGAAGCGTTGCGGTCTACTCGCGGAACCTCGCTGGATAGCGTTCCGCTGATAAAACTCCGATAGGAAGATGACACCAGCAGGAAACTGATCAGACCAAGGATCGACAAAAGATACACCAGTACATCCCATCGAAATCCCTCCCGTTCCCGATAATCGAATCCACAGGCTGGACAATCGGGCAAGGGGTCATGTCCCAGGTAGGTCTTTTGACACTTGGGACAGGTAAACAGTTTCGGCCCGTTGCGGGTGTTTCCCATATGATTAGCACACTCAATGGTCCGGCATCTTCGAACCAGTTCTCTGAGTCACCTCTTCAACATCCCGGATACCTTCTTGTGACGAATGACAGGTGTCCGACACGGATGAGGCATTCCCATTGACGTTAGAGACCGCTGGGTCGCCGAGACTGAAGAAGCGCCTCGCCGCCTCGACGAAGGCGGCCCCTTCCGAGGAATTCACCTCAGCCTTGAGCGTTACCATCGTATTGTGAATAAGTTTATTCACGATTGAGGACGCCATCGCCTCGACCAATTCACGCTCCGGCACAGACAGATTCGCCAATCGTCCCAAGGTCTTGTCGAGCTCGGCTCGCTTGATATCATCGACTCGCGTGCGGAGAGCCACGATGGTGGGAGTGACTTCAAGCGACTGGAGCCATTGCCGGACAATCCCGACTTCATCCACCACCATTTGCTCAGCCTTCTCGGCCTCCTGTAGTCGTCCCCCTCGATTCTGTTCAACCCGTGCTTTCAAATCGTCGATGTCGAAGAGGAAGGCATTGTCCACATGGCGCACAGCCGGATCGATATTGCGCGGGACCGAGATGTCGATCAGGAACATCGGACGATTCATCCGCTGCTTGACCGAACGCTGCACGTCATCCTCGCTCACGAGATAATGCGCGGCACCGGTCGACACCAAGACGATATCGGCTGAGGCCATATCCTCACGAAACTGCTCAAAGGCGACCGCGGTGCCGCCAAACCGGTTGGCCAATTCCAGCGCATGTTGCGGACTTCTGGTCGTCACCCGCACATGCCGGACGCCGTTGGCAATAAAATGTCTTGCCGCCAGCTTGGCCATCTCCCCCGCCCCTACCAGTAACACCGTCTTCTCGCTTAAATCCGAGAAGATCTTCTTGGCCAATTCGACCGCGGCATAGCTGACCGACACTGCCATCTCGGCAATTTTCGTTTCCGTCCGCACGCGCTTCGCGACGGAAATCGCTTTCTTTACGACCTTGTTCAGAATGATGCCGGTTGCTTTATGTGTGAGCGCGACTTCGAAGGCCTCTTTGATCTGACCAAGAATTTGCGACTCACCGACAATCATGGAGTCGAGACTGGCCGCGACGCGGAACAAATGGCCGATCGCCCGATCCCCCTGGTGCCAGTACAGGTGGGGAGTCAGCTGCTCCGAGGAGAGCGAGAGGTGGGCATCAGCCATGAATTCCTGGATTCGGCCATACCCTGATTCGATCTCATCCACGACGGCATAGACCTCGACACGATTGCATGTCGACAGTAAAATCCCTTCCCGTACGCCCTGATACGAGCAGAGACGGGTCAGGGCTTCACCCATCCGGCTCTCAGGAATCGCGAGCTTCTCGCGGATTTCCACCGGGGCAGTCTTATGGCTCAAACCAACGACGACAATATGCATATTAGGACACCGGTCCGTGACTCTTGAGGACCACACCGATGAGGGTCAGGATAACGCCGGCAAATCCTATAATCGTCAGATATGCCGCTCGTTTCGCTCTCCAGCCCACTGTTAGTCGCCCCATTAGGACGGCGAAATAGAAGACCCACGTCACCAAAGCCCATGTTTGCTCGGGATTCCAATTCAGATATGAGCCCCGAGAAAATTCAGCGGACAGCGCGCCAGTGATGATGCCAAGTGTGAGCAGTGGAAACCCTGTCACGATCGACTGTTGATTCAGATGGTCAAGAAAATCCAGGGCGGGCAACTTTGAGTAAAGGACATTGAAACGTTTAGACTTGAGAAGTCCATCCTGAATCAGATACATGACACCAGCCACGAAGGCGATGGCAAACCCCACCGTACCGAGCATGCTCAGGGTGACATGGAGCCACAACGTTCGGAACATCGGCGTGAGCGTCGGAGCGGTTTCCGGCAATGCCGCCGCAGAAACCAGCGACACGAGTGCCAGTGGGACGATGAAGGAGCCAAGTACGTGCAGGCGATGGCGAATCTCTACGGCAAGAAAGACCAAAATCAGCATCCAGGAAAAAAACGACAGGGCTTCATGGAACCCTGGTGGCGAGACGTCCGTCGTCCCGATCATCCGTGCGACCAATGCAACCGTGTGTGAAGCAAACCCGATGGCCGTCATACTCGGTGAGATCTTCGACAAGGCTTCCGAAGGCCAGAGCAAGTAGGCGAGAAAGGAAACGGTGGCCGCAAAATACATGACCATCGTCACCACGAAAAACATGGCGGCCATTAAGGGCTATCCTCTCAACTTTTCAAGATAAACAGACTGATATCGAACGGGGAATTATATCGATGGCGCGAGATGGGAGTCAATCGAACGATCGGGAAGTGAGGGGCGGGACGACCACGTCCCAATCTCCCGGCACGCTCTACGTCATCAGCACCCCGATTGGCCATCCTGATGACATCACCATTCGGGCTCTTGCCCTGCTGCGCCGCGTCGAGATCATTGCCTCAGAAGACCCTCGCGTGACTCAGACACTCCTGGCCTATCATGGCATCACCGCAACAGTCACAAGCTACAGCCCGCGGAATCCCCACGAGAAAATACTACTCCTCCTTCATCGACTCACGCAGGGACAGGATGTCGCGCTCGTATCGGACGAGGGCACCCCAGTCATCTATGACCCAGGTAGCCTGTTCGTGGCTGCTGCCCATCGAGCAGGAATCCTGGTCAAGGTCATTCCTGGTCCCTCTACCATAACGGCAGCGACGGCAATCTCCGGCTTTTCCGGTGATGCGATCATTTTTGAGGGACACCTTCCCTCAACCAGTCATCGTCTCGCACAATACCTCTTTCAATTCAGCAAAGAACGAAGAACCCTCGTCTTCTGTGTCGTGCCCCTCGCTCTCACAGGACTGTTGGAAATCCTGGCAGAACTCCTCCCTATCCGACAAATTGCCATTGCGATGAATCTTACGACGGACAGAGAAACTCTCTTCCGTGGGCGGCCGGGTGAGCTGCTCGATCAGATCGGACGAGTGCAGAAGAACTCAGCTGTGACGGTCGTCGTTGAAGGATATATGGCAAGATCTCAAACAAAAAAAGAAGAGAAGAAGCACGCCCGATACTACTCGTCTTCACGGCGACGAATGAGAACTCGATAGGACCTTTCGACGCGATCCTGCGAAAGGATCGTATGACCCTCATTACTCACGCTACGTGGCACATTCCGAATCGGGTCGCCATCATCTAACAGCACTGAAAGAATTTGTCCCTGTTCCATCGCTTCCAATTTCAACTTTGTTTTGACGAAGTTATAGGGACAGATCACACCTCGCAGGTCCAGTTCCACATCGGGCGGAAGAGGGATGGCTGCTCCGTTCAGAAAGCTCTGGTCTTGGGCATTCATCGTCACCACGCGAGGGAAGCAGTCGATTTGACTCGAGACAGGATCCTAACAAGGAGCCGATAGACTCGCAAGCCACGTCCATCGTGGGAAGCAGCATATCAAAAAAAAGGGGCAGCTTTTGCTGCCCCTTTCTCGAACAAAACCGGAACGTGGGCTTATTATTGCAAGCCCTTTTTGAGATTCGGCTTCGCGACGTCCGTGCCATAGTCCGATTTGTTTGGGAGCTTGGTTTCAGGCGCGACCGTCTGATAACCCCACCCCGGCTGAGGCTCGCAATTCCAACAGGGAGCGGCGCCAGTATATTCCCCGACCTCGCTGGTGAGACCAGAATTGATCTCTCCTGGGAACATGGCCCCAGCTACGCCACCGGTGGTAGACCCACTGGTCGTTTCAATCCCACGCTCTGTTAGGGGGTTCGGACGCTGTCCAAGTCCGCCGAAACCGGCAAGCTTCTCATTGCCACGAAGGACGGCAACTTCACGGACCATCTTACGGCCCGTGCCGTAAGGGTTTTTATCATTTGTTTCCTCGATTGCCTGAATAGTCACGTCGTCGCCAGGCTCAAGAGCACGAAGCGAATCGTAGTTAGTCTTGTCATCAAAATACACTGTGCGGTAGTTCATCGCGCCACCGCCCGCACGTCCCTCATCATGGGAGCTTCCCCCCATCTCGAGATACATTTTCTTGGCAGCAAGATCGAACCCGATTACACGGCCAAACATAGTTTCGTTCTGTGACAACCGATCGAGTAAGTTGCTTCGATCATAGGTGGTCACGCGTGTGCTCGATCCTGAGACATCTCCGACGCCCGTGCCGACGCCCATCCCGGATTGGTTAGTCTGCAAACGCTCCTGAGCGATTGACACACCCACGGAGCCGACAAAAATAATTGCCGCTCCTAGTGCCAACACTTTACGCATGTGCTGCCTCCTTGGTGAGATTTAGAGAATGAAGTGAAATGACAGACGACAAGATTGCACCAACATCATAATAATTTTGAAGCTTTTTCATCACTCTGTGTGCGGACTATAGGCTACCCATTCCGACATGTCAAGAGGAGATGTGCGTGTTTTAATTTGCTTCAGCTTTGCGCGGGATCACTACCACTTGAACCGTAAAAAAACTCCCGTCACACCTCTCCGTCGCAACTGCTGGTGGTGCCCAGAGGGAGGGTCGAACTCCCACTCTCTTACGAGAACCGGATTTTGAGTCCGGCGCGTCTGCCAGTTCCGCCATCCGGGCATTTTCCCATGAAAAAGGCAAATCTTCATAGCACGAAGCTATCTGTGGGTCAACCGGGCTCCCCTCTTTTCTTAGCACGACCGCAGTGTTAGAATGGTTGACTTACGCTCACCTAAGATTAAGTAGGAGGACCCTCATACCATGACAGACGTTCAGTGCGTCACGTGTGGACAAGCGGGAGAAGTTATTACGGATCCCCTCTTCATGGGGCGGCTCGAGTCCGAAATCAAAGCTAAGGTCTGCAAACCTTGCTGGAAAAAGTGGGAAGGCATGCGAGTCATGGTCATCAATGAGTACCAGGTCAATCTGGGCGAAGAAAGTGGCAGAGAACTCGTGAAGAAGCAGATGAAGGCCTTTCTCAAACTTGGCGAACAAACTGACACCGGAAAGCTGGATCAAAACTATCGCCCACCGACCTAATCCAGATAGCTCTGGCCGGGATACGGCTCTCCATCTGAGAGTGAATTGCCAGAGCCTTCCATGAATTTCTCCTGCGATCTCGCAGGCTTCGTTGACAGGCCAGTTTAAGAAATGGTACAGTGCTCACCTTCTGACCGATCTGCGCAGGTTGAGCAATATCTCCTCACGGCCCTCAGGGATGGAAGAGCGATAGGTATGGCGTGATTACACAGATGCACGTAAAAGGGTTGATGTTCGACCCATATAATAACGCCTACATCGTAGTACTGCGTGACGAAGAACATTCCGACATGCTCCCCATTTGGGTCGGCAAGTCTGAGGCGGGTGCGATCAGTATGGCACTGGAAAATGTCACCCCCCCGCGACCGATGACGCATGACTTTATGAAGTCGCTACTCGATGCTTGCAACGCGAAAGTCATCAGCGTGGTCATTACGGACTTGTCAGATCACACCTATTTTGCGAAAATTCATTTGATGTACGAAGACTCAGAATACACCGTCGATACCAGGCCCAGCGACGCGATCGCACTGGCGCTTCGATGCAATGCGCCGGTGTTTGCAAACGATTCGGTCATGACCAAACAGAGTTCCGAAGAACTCGAACAATGGCTGGAAAACCTTAAGCCGGAAGATTTCGGCAAACTGGACTCCTAATTCAGCGAAACACAACATGAGCGCCGTCGATCCACCCAAAGAACAAGACCTGGTTGAATATCGGGTTGACCGTATCTTGGAGGAGGCCAACACCGACACCAGGATTGTTGTCCTAGCACGACAGGACGGCGCCCTCGATACCTTTCCGATTTGGGTCGGGGCTGCAGAAGGAAATGCCATTAAATTAGCGCTCGATACCATGATCACGCCACGACCAATGAGCCATGACTTGATTAAGAGCTTTGCCGAACATTTGAACATCACGATCCAACGCGTCGTCATTGCGGACGTCAAAAGCAGCACCTATTACGCCATGGTACATGTCACCAACAAAGGAGTGGAGCGCACGATCGATGCCAGACCCAGCGATGCAATCTCATTGGCCCTTCGGGTTCATTGCCCGATCTACATTACCCAAGATGTGTTGAAACGGCGGAGCACCACGAATCTCGATGCCTGGCTGGCAAAACTAGAATCGAAAGATATCGGCACACCGGAAGTACAGGAAACTTGATTCACTCGATAGCGAAGGAGCGAGAAAGAACGATGTCGACATACATGCAAAAACCTTTGGACGTGCAGGAAAAATGGTATCTCATTGATGCTCAGGGGAAAACGTTGGGCCGATTGGCAGCCCGCGTCGCCGGGATGCTGCGCGGCAAACACCGGCCAACCTTTACCCCCCATGTCGACATGGGGGACCATATTGTGATCGTGAATGCCGAGAAGATCCATTTGAGCGGCGACAAGATGACCACAAAACTATATCGTCACCATACAGGTTTCCCAGGCGGGCTCAAGACCGCAACGGCGCAGCATGTCTTTCGGAAAGACCCCACGATACTCTTGACGAAAGCAATCGAGGGCATGCTCCCCAAAACTCCCTTGGGAAATCATATGGCAAAGAAACTCCGCGTCTATGTCGGGCCAACTCATCCACACCAGGCTCAAGGACCGGAACCGATTACCCTTTAATCATCACCGCGAGTGAAAAAGGAGACGTTGTAGCATGGCAGTAGTAACTCAATATGCAACCGGACGACGAAAGTGCGCAATTGCCCGAGCCTGGGTCACCGGAACGGCAGGCGACATTACAATCAATGATCAACCATTAGAAAAGGCATTTCCCCGCCTGACTTTAAGGCAAATTATTCAACTCCCGCTTGAACTCGGTGGCGTGGCCGGAAAGTACTCGATCAAGGCCACCGTGCATGGAGGAGGACCGACCGGACAGGCCGGTGCCCTGCGTCATGCGATCGCACGCGCATTGGTAGTACTCAACCAACCCCTCCGTACGCCCTTGAAGAAGGAAGGCTTACTGACACGAGACTCTCGGGTCAAAGAGCGGAAAAAGTACGGACAGAAGGGCGCGAGAAAACGGTTCCAGTACTCAAAGCGATAAACATCGGAGCCACAGTCAGAAAAAGGGAAGGCTCCAGGCCTTCCCTTTTTTGTGTCTGTTGAGTGCACCGCAGGTAGCACGGATGAAAAAAGTACGCGTCGCGATCGCTGGAGCCAGTGGATATGCCGGAGCGGAACTCGTCCGCCTGGCAACTCTCCATCCGCATTTTGAGCTCCATGCCGTCACATCGGAGAAGTCCGCGGGGACTCCCGTGGCAGCGATCTTCCCCAGTTTGGCTGGCCTCGTGTCTCTCTCGTTTCAAACCCTCTCACCCGAAGCATTAGTCGAACAGGTAGACGCAGTCTTTTTGGCCCTTCCCCATACCAAATCATTGGCGCCGGTCTCTGCCTGCCTCCAAACCGGCAAACTGGTGGTAGACCTCAGCGCCGATTATCGCCTGAAGGATCCAGCCGTATATGAACAGTGGTATCACACACCGCATACCCATGCAGACCTGCTGAAGGACGCGGTCTATGGACTTCCTGAATTGCATCGTGCTGCCATCGCTCAGGCAAAGCTGGTGGCATCGCCTGGCTGTTACCCGACTGCAGCCGTCCTACAGTTGGCCCCGCTGTTCGCCCAGGACCTCGTGCAACCGCACACCATAGTCATCGATGCGAAATCAGGCATTTCCGGCGCGGGGCGAAGTCCGGCCCTCCCCTACCATTTTCCGGAAGCCAATGAATCCTTAGAGCCCTACAAAATCGGGCAGCACCGCCACATCCCCGAGATCGAACAGGAACTCGGTGGGTTGCTTCGACGCGCATCTAAACCATCGGAAACGGTCGCTGTACAGCCGATCGTGACATTCACTCCGCACCTCGTGCCGATGAACCGTGGCATCTTGAGCACCGCCTACTGTCGGTTGAAGAGTCCAATGGCGCTGCCTGACCTGCGCACTCTATATCGAACCTTTTACAAAGGGGAACGATTCGTCAGAATCCAGGAAGACATCATGCCGAATCCGCGTTACATCAAAGGCTCCAATTATTGCGACATCGGAGTCTACCTAGATCCCCGTACAGGATCAGTCATTACGGTGGCCGCGCTGGATAATCTTGTCAAAGGTGCCGCAGGTCAGGCTATTCAGGCCATGAACCTCATGCTTGGGTTTCCCGAGGAGACAGGCTTGACGGCTCCCGCTGCCTATCCCTAATCCATATTAAGCCAGTTTCCTTTCACGACGATGCCCCAGAAAATACCAACCGCATCTTCACGCAGAGGAATCACCGCACCGCAGGGGTTCCGCGCAGCCGGCATCCATTGCGGCATCAAGAAAGCAGGCCTGCTCGATCTCGCGCTCGTCGTTTCAGAACAGAGCGGCCCCATCGCCGGAGTCTTCACGCAAAATCAGGTGGTCGCGGCACCGGTCATCGTCGACCGCCTGCACCTGCGCCGAGGACAGGGGCGAGCCATTCTCGTCAACAGTGGTAACGCGAATGCCTGTACCGGTAATAAAGGATTGGCTGCCGCAAAAAAAACCGCAACGTCGGTCGCACGACACTTGAGTATCCCCTCACATCAGGTCTTCATCGGGTCCACTGGCGTGATCGGTCGTGTGTTGCCGGTGAATCGAATCATCAAGGGCATACCACAGCTGTTCACTCAGCTCCACGACCGGGGAGGCCTGGACGCCGCTCGGGCGATCATGACCACCGACCTGCGCCCGAAATCCATTGCCCTTCAGGACACCATCGGCGGTCGCTTGATTACCATTGGCGGGATGGCCAAAGGCTCTGGAATGATCCACCCCAGCATGGCCACCATGCTGGCCTATTTCACCACAGACGCTTCGATCGCGAGGAGCGCCCTCCAACAGGCGCTCAAGCTGGCAGTCAACGAGTCATTTAATTGCATTTCGGTTGATGGAGACACGAGCACCAACGATACCGTCCTGTGCTTGGCGAACGGTATGGCTGAGAACCACACGATCAGAGAAGGCACGGTTGCCTTCCGTCGGTTCCTGCTCATCCTGACAGAAGCCTGCCAGGCGCTCGCACTGGCGATTTGTCGCGATGGCGAGGGTGTCACCAAGGTGGTGAACATCGAGGTGACCGGAGCAGCTACCGTGGCGCAGGCACGGCAGGTTGCACAAACCATTGCCACCTCGAACTTGGTCAAGACTGCTCTGTTCGGCGAGGATGCCAATTGGGGGCGTGTGTTAGCTGCGATCGGACGAGCCGGGGTCCCGATCACCCCCTCGAAGCTCAAGGTGTGCTTTGGCGGGGTCCCGATGGTACAGCGAGGAGTTGGACTCGGACTCGCTGCTGAACGACGAATCGCGAAGGTCTTTCGCCAGAAAGAATTTACCATCGCCGTGGGGATGGGGCACGGTCGTCACCGGGCCCATATGTGGACGACCGATCTGTCGTTTGACTATGTTCGTATCAACGCAAGCTACCGATCCTAGGCCATAATTCGATCGTGGCATCTTGCAAACTCACCGTCCCTATGCTAGCGTGCCAAGGCTTTAGTGCTGAGAAGACCGTCTCCTCCTCGCACAATTTCGTGCACGGGGGAAAGTATCAAATTCATATCGACGTCATGGACGTCGCTTGACTTGAGAATAAGGGGTCCAGCCCCCTCGCCGACATCAACAGGCGCTCTGCAAGTCTTGAGGGGAGGTGAAGGCATGGGAGTGGTTTCGATCAAGGAACTGTTAGAAGCGGGTGTCCATTTCGGACACCAGACAAATCGGTGGAACCCGAAGATGAAGAAGTTCCTCTTTGGAGAGCGCAACGGTATTTACATCATCGATCTTCAGCAGACACTGACTCGGATGGAGCAAGCCTATGCCTTCGTCCGTGACACCGTCGCCGCCGGCCAATCAGTCCTGTTTGTCGGGACCAAGCGGCAGGCCGCTGAGATCCTTCAAGAAGAAGCCCTGCGTGCCAACATGTTCTTCGTCAACCAACGCTGGCTTGGCGGGATGCTGACGAACTTCCAGACTATCCGGAAGAGCATCGATAAAATGAAAAAACTGGAGGCCAAACTGGCAGATCCCAGCCAATTCGGGCTGAAGAAAAAAGAAATCATGAAGATGCAGAAGGAGATCGTCAAGCTCCAGAAGTATCTGAGCGGCATCAAGGACATGCGCGGCGTTCCCGGAGCCGTCTTCGTCCTCGACACACGCATCGAACACATTGCCGTGCAGGAAGCGACACGGTTGGAAATTCCCGTGATCGCGATCCTGGACTCGAACTGTGACCCGGACCATATCACCCATCCAATCCCTGGAAACGACGATGCCATTCGCTCCATCAAGCTCATCACGTCTCGCATTGCCGACGCCTGCATTGAAGGCGCCCATTTGCGGACACAGCGCGAAGAAGCGGATTTCAAGCCCGTTCCTGACAAGGCCGCGGCCATAAGTTTCGCGAGCGCACCGGCGTCATAACGTCAAGCGTCACAGGCATCAACGACTACACTCACCGTTTACCCCAGAAGGACCGTCACGTATGGCTGGATCAAGTCAGTTTGTCAAAGAACTAAGAGAGAAAACGGGTGCTGGCATACTCGATTGCCAGAAAGCACTCACTGAAAATGCCAACGATATCGAAAAAGCCATCGATTACCTGCGCCAAAAAGGCTTGGCTGCCGCCCTCAAAAAATCAGGCCGCGAGACCAACCAGGGCCTTGTGCACGCATATATTCACATGGGCGGGAAAATCGGTGTCCTCATCGAAGTCAACTGTGAAACCGACTTCGTCGCCCGCAACGAAGAGTTTAAGTCGTTCGTCAACGACCTCGCCCTCCAGGTTGCCGCCGGGAAACCATCCTACGTCAGACGGGAGGATATTCCTTCGTCGCTGATCGAAAAAGAACGATCGATTTATGAGGGACAGGCCAAGGAAATGGGCAAGCCCCCGGCCGCATGGCCGAAAATCGTCGAAGGTAAGCTGGAAAAGTTTTTCCAGGAAAGCTGTCTGATCGAGCAGTCCTTCGTTAAGGACTCAACGGTCACAATCAAGGACCTCCTCGCCCTGAAGATTGCCAAAATCGGCGAGAACATGAACATCCGCCGCTTCACCCGGTACCAATTAGGCGAAGCATGAGTTCTGCCAATTACCGGCGCATCCTCCTCAAAGTAAGTGGAGAGATGTTGGCCGGTGAGCAAGGCTACGGCATCCAACCCTCCATCCTTGAAGGCCTCGCCTCGGAAATCGCCTCCGTCGTCGCGCTCGACATCGAAGTCGCCGTGGTGATCGGTGGCGGCAATATTTTCCGCGGTATTGCCGCCAGCGCGTCCGGTATGGAACGCGCCTCCGCCGACTACATGGGGATGCTCGCCACGGTTCTCAACGCTCTGGCTCTGCAAAACGCGCTCGAGCGCACCGGCATTATGACGCGGGTTCAGTCCGCGATCGAAATGCGCCAGCTGGCAGAGGGGTATATCCGTCGACGAGCCATCCGCCATCTTGAGAAGAAACGCGTGGTCATCTTCGCCGGCGGTACGGGGAATCCCTACTTCTCGACCGATACCGCAGCGGCACTCAGGGCGATGGAGATCGGGGCCCAGGTCATCATGAAAGGGACCAAGGTCGACGGAATCTACGACTCCGATCCCGTGAAGAACCCCTCTGCAAAGAAGTATCAGACGATCTCCTTTCTCTCGATTTTGAATCAGAATTTGAAAGTGATGGATGCCACGGCCATCAGCCTCTGCATGGATAACAACCTTCCGCTCATCGTGTTCGACCTGAAGGAGCAAGGCAACTTCAAACGCATCGCCACGGGCGAAGCGATCGGAACCATTGTCACGCCCGATCGTCGCTAACTTTCTGGGGAGTCTCTCATGTCCAATCCTGCCGCCATACGTCAAAAGGTCACGGAAAAGATGGAAGCCGCACTGGAGCATCTCAAGCGCGATTTGGCCGGCCTACGGACAGGGCGAGCGTCGGTCGCTCTCTTCGACGGCGTTCGAGTTGACTACTATGGCACGATGACCCCGCTGAAGCAGGTGGCCAATATTTCGACCCCTGAGGCCCGCCTCATCACGATCCAGCCGTGGGAGCAGAACCTGATCAAGGAAATCGAAAAGGCCCTGGCGGGATCAGGTCTTGGCATCACGCCGTCCAATGACGGAAAAGTCATTCGCGTTCCCCTTCCTCCGCTCACCGAAGAGCGGCGCAAAGAACTCAGCAAGATCTGCAAAAAACACGGCGAAGACACGAAAGTCGTTGTGCGCGGGTTTCGTCGAGATGCGAACGAAGACTTGAAGAAGCTTCAAAAGGATGCCAAGTTAACTGAAGACGAACTGCGAAAGGCCGAAGGCGACACGCAGAAACTAACCGATCAGTACATCCAAAAAATCGACGACGTCGTGAAGAAAAAAGAACAAGAAATCATGGAAGTGTGATATCGATTTCGACCTTGCTACCCACCTACGCCACCGTCAATCTCGCGGCACTTGCCCATAATCTCTCTCGCATCAAGCAATACCTGTCCCCCGGCTGTGAAGTCATGGCGATCGTCAAGGCCAATGCGTACGGGCATGGAGCCTGGGACAGCGCGCAGGAATTTGCCCGCCAGGGCATCGGAAGGTTTGCGGTCGCCTCGCTCGACGAAGGTATTGCGCTTCGCCAAGCCGGCCTGTCAGCGTCTATCGTGGTCCTGGGGGCACTCTTCGAAGAGCAGGTGTCCGACCTCGTGGCTCACCGGTTGACTCCGGTCGTCAGCGATGAGCGCATCCTCCCTACCTTGGCCAAGGCCGCTCGTTCACATCCATCCCCCTACCCGATTCATCTCAAGGTTGAAACCGGGATGGGGCGATTAGGATTTCCCACAAATGGACTGCTCTCACTCCTCGATAACCCGCTCTTGCAGAGTCCCATCCAGGTCGAAGGCGTAATGACCCACCTAGCCGACGCAGACGGGGCGGACAGCGACTTTACGGAACGACAGCTTGGCGTATTTCGTGCCATGCTGGAACAGATCCGGCAACGTGGCCTCACCCCCCCATTAATCCATACGGCAAACAGTGCCGCCATCGTGAGGTTTCCCGACGCGCACTTTTCACTCGTGCGGCCCGGTATCATGCTTTACGGGTACCACACTTTGCCAGCCTCAGTCCCTGCTCCTGATCTCATTCCCGTTCTCTCGCTTCGAACCACGATCGTTCAACTGCGGACAATTCCACGAGGGGGAACAGTCAGCTATAACACCACATTTGTCGCGAAACGACCGACTCGTATCGCGGTACTGCCCATCGGATATGCCGACGGCTATAGTCGCCGACTCTCCAATCGCGGATCGGTCTTGATTCAGGGACGACGCGCCCCGATCGTCGGTCTGGTCTGTATGGATATGATCATGGTGGATGTCACCGACCTGGCGCCGGTGCATGTGGGTGAAACCGTCACGCTGATCGGACAGCAAGGAGGGGAGTCGATCTGGGCTGATGAAGTGGCCGATTGGATCGGCACGATTTCCTATGAAGTCCTCTGCGGGATAGGCTCCCGCGTTCCACGCCTCTACGAATCCGCCTGACATACGACCGATACACCGCCGATAGCTCGCGAGACGGGCAGAACAAGGTAGAGGTCCTGTCCTTTCCCGTCTCATCCTCCTCACGCGCTCATATCACGCTTTGGCTAGTAGACCACTCGAATCGATGCGCTGCCACTATGTAGCGTGGTCCGGTAAATTCCATTGACGGTGGGGTTGCGATTGCCAAGCACTGTACGATCCTCATAGAGCGCCGCCTGATACGAAAGATCGACGCCAATCGCTTTGGGCTTCAGCGAGCCCACGCCGATGTCTGTACATTGCATCAGGCCCAGAAACATTCCCTGTTCCTTGCACAACACACCAATCCCACCCCCCACGACATGAAGGTCCGAAGAAGGGATCCCCGGATCATAGGTCAAATCCGGCATTTGATTCTGCTGATTGGTATAACCAGCCCGCAGTGCCACCACCCAATGGGGGAGCGATTCAAGCTCCAACCACTTGTATTCTGTTCCAATCATCACCGCATAGGTATTGTGCCAATTCTGCGGCTGTGCAATGGTGACACCGTTCCCCAACGTGACATCGAGATTTCGAACAGATTTCCACCCCACATAATCGACGTCCATTTCCAACTTCCACTCCCGTTGTTGATTTCGGATTGGCCACAGAGCGATCGCTCCGGTTAATACCTGTGGTAGGACCAACGTCGCCTTGGCATCCGAAACCTTTGCGCCATTCGCGAGCAAGGCTCCGCTCAAATGAAGCGTAGCCTGACTGCGGTAGACAATCCCAATGTTTGCCAGCGGCTTCCCATCTGCATTGCGCAACGCCGTGTACAACAGGCTCGCGTTAAAACCAGCAGCAGTATCCTTGCCGGACAGCTCGACCTTAGACCCGGCTGGAATCCCGAGGCCTCCCGGCCAGACCGACTGTTTCTCAACCTGACCTTCGCCGACGAGTCCACTGAACGTATAGACGTCCGCACCCAGTCCCAGGGAGAGATTCTCCGTTGCCTTATAGGCAAGAGTAGGCTTGATATCCAGAAGCGGCAGCGTAGTGAATGTCGTGGCCGTTTTGAACGGCCCATCGTTCGGCCACCGAGTCAGCGAGCCGAATGGCACCGTCAGACCAACCCCTGCTGTGAAATCGTCCAGGGCCGTCAACCCAAGGTTCTTCATGTTCGCCGTGACGTATGTATGAGCGGGAGGAGGCCACGCAACACTCCCGTCGCGATCACCACGAGCCGTCACACCTGTCACACTGGTGAAATTCGTCGATCCACCGGAAATGAGAGCCCCTGCCATGAACTGAATCCCCTGCAACTGCGTCATTCCTGCGGGATTGTAATGCAGCGCAGAAGGGTCGTCGGCCTGGGCTGCAAAGGCATTACTCATTCCGGATGCGGCACTTCCCTGTCCTTGAATACGAGGCACCTGTGCCGAGGCATTCTCAGGTAATGAAGTCAGGCATGGGCCAAGCATTAACAGCCACGGCATCCACATCCGAAGAACCGATTCGACCCCACGCCATCTATCCCACTCTTTTCTGTTCATACTTCTCCCATCTCACTCGCCCGGACGTGCAAGGCTCGCGGCAGACTCTGATGACGGTGGCGCCACACGTCGAAACCAGTAATCGACGATCCTTTGCAGTTCATCGACATCGAACGGCTTCAGCAAATACGCCTGCGCGCCCATGCTGATCGCTCGAACCGCCAATTCCTTGGAGCCTGATGCCGTGACCATCACGATCGGGATCTGCTGATCCCATTTTCTGATGTGGCGAAGCACGTCCATCCCGTCCATAGAAGGAATGCCGATGTCCAGAATCATCCCTTCGAATGTCTCGGCTCGCACCGCTTCAAGTGCTCGAACTCCGTCAACCGCCGACTGGACACGATACCCTTTGGCCCTCAAGCGATCCTGCAACAGCTGACGAATATCCGGATCATCATCGACAACCAGGATACGGGGCTCTTCAGCCGACGCATGACCGACCGGCGCCACAATAGTGGGAAGCATCGGAATCGTGAAGGAGAGCTCCGCACCCTGCCCCAGTTCACTCCGCGCGACGATTGTCCCACCGTGTAACTCCACCAACGTGCGCACAATCGACAAGCCCAAGCCCAGCCCTTTCGTTCCGCTCCGGGCCTGCTTGACCCGAAAGAACGGATCGAAAATCTGATCCAGGAACTCTGGCGGAATGCCCGGTCCGGTATCGCGCACCGAGACGCCGGCGAGCGTCTGACTCTCCTGCGTCACCGTCACCACAATGTTGCCGCCCCCCGGGGTAAACTTCACCGCATTCTGGATTAAATTCGTGACGATCTGAATCAGCCGATCGCCATCCGCCCAGACCATCAGCGGGGCTGGAGGAACGACCGCTTCCAATGTCTGTTGTTTGGCTTGGGCCAATAGGCGCAATTGTTCGACTGCATCCGTCACACAATGCCCCAGGTCGATCTCGCCCGGAGCGAGATCCAACCTTCCGGATTGAATCCTCGTGCGATCCAACAAGTCCTCGATCATGCGGATCAACCGGTCAGAATTGTCCAACATTCGTGACAAATACCGCTGCTGCTTTTCATTGAGCGGCCCGGTCAATCCATCGAGCAGGTTTTGCAAAAACCCCTTGATCGAAGTCAACGGCGTCTTGAGCTCGTGCGACACATGCGAGAGGAATTGAGACCGCAGGCGATCCGCCTGCTCAAGCTCGGCCGTTCGTTCACGCACTTTGGCTTCGAGTCCTACGTTCAGGTCTTCAATTTGTTCATAGACAGAAGCGTTATCCAATGCGATCGCGACTTGATGGGCGACCGTCACCATCAATTCCAGGTCGTCCTGAGTCAGACTATGCTCCTGTATCCGGTCAACCGTCAGGCTTCCAAGAATCCGATCCTTCGCTTTCAACGGGACCGCGATCATCGCCTTGGTCTGCATCAGTGACGCGAGCTGCTGGTTCAACGGATGAAGGCGATCCCACACCGTCTGCACATCCCCAAGCAGCAACGGCTGGCCCTGCAACAGCACGATACCTTCCGGGCTCGTGGGATCGGTGACAGGAATCTCGCGCGCGCGTGCAAACGCCTGGATCTCAGGAGACACGCCGAGGAGACGTGCATCCTTGACGACCTGGCGGACCGGATCGTAGAACGAGATCATCGCCCGAACGTACTGCAGATCACTGGTCAGGGTCTCCAACACTTTTTGCATCAGCGCCTCCCGGTCCAGCGTCGAGCTGAAGAGCAGTCCGGCTCGATGGAGGACCGTCAACTGGGTCACCTTGCGGCGAAGTTCGACCCGGGTCTGCTCCTGCGCCAAATATGCTTCTCGCAATTCCTCATGGCGCGACTCCACGAACGCAATCTGCTCCTGAATCAGCGCCTCACGTTGTTGGCTCTCCCGACGAAGATGCCGGTTGATCAGCATCCCCGCGACAAGTATGGGCGCCAATCCGAGGAGAATGACTTCGCCCAAGCTTACAGAAGAATTCATCACGCGGAACCCTGCGGCCAGAGCCACACCGGCCAATCCGCCCCAGACAGACCACCTCACATGCCGCGATTGTGGATGTCTGGCCCCTGCATGGTTCGGCAATCCTACCCCTCGGTTCTGGACTGACCCTTTGCATCTAGAGGCCTCATCTGTTTCGTCCAAATCGGATAGATTCGGTCGAACGTGCGATGACCAATCCTTCTCCGGTCGCGCCACCATCCGCCAAACTCTATGCCCCCATGTCCCCTGCCCTGCGACCTGCCATCGGATAGCCCATTGACACCATTCATCGTCATTCGCAATACAGGAGAGTTCAGTCAGGGTAGCCGGTGGAAGGCCATGGACACGAGCCGGTACAGCCGCGATGATGCCTTGAGCCGCCTGACACATGAGCTGCGAGCAGCGCCTACGGTAGGGACCGAACTGGCGAAGGGTGCGGTCGGAAAACTTCATCGCGAGAGTCGCGGAGCTGGACGTGACCTCGATCACTCGACATTCGATCGAACCGGACGCAAACTTATTACCGAAGTACGGAAACATGCCGTAAATCTGCGACAGCGAAAACGGCCGGGCGAGCACCTGCATGACCGGAGACGCTTTTTCCATCCCCCCGCGAAACACAAATAGAGGGTCGCCGGAAATGCGCTCGCAGAATTCATACAGATACGCCGTGAATTCATAAGAGTAACTGTTCCACGCATTCTTCAGATGTTCGGGCGTCACGTGATAGACCGGATCTTTGATGCGCTGATCCAACAGGCGGCACAGCTCCTGTACCGCCCGACTCCCGGCTAATGCTCCTCGCTCACGGAACAAAGAATTTTCAAGGTAGACCACGACAGCCCTGATGCTCATTCCACTCAAGTCTCTGATCGTATGCCCCTGCTCGTCCAATCCAAACGGACGGAACTCCATGACCTCACGCTCAAGAATTGAACGGTCCTTCGACAGGAGCCCGAGGTTAGCATGCACCTTGGGTTCGACCTTACCGGTCATATTGCTGTTCATGTGTCACGATTTTTCGTCATCACTCTGCAAGTGGCGGTGTATTTCAATGCTTGTGACGTATAAAAGACAGGATCAACCTTCGCCATGAAACCATCAGCCATGCATCTCGCATCCATTACCAGCGACTCCTCCAACTCATCCGGTCCTTCGCATGGCACCCTTCTCCCGTCTATGGGGCGCCAGTATATATAGGAAACCTATTACTTTCCAGTACGAACAAACCATTTCTTGCAATTTTCAAATACCTGGATTTCGACTTTTCATAAAACACGATGCGTCATTGGTTTGCGCTCTTGGCTGTAGATGAGGACGTTCTCGTAGCGACTGTGAAGATACGACTCAGAGTTCAGGAGGGATAGATATAGGTGCTCGCGGAGGCCCCCTTTATGCCCCCAGACTGTCCAACAAGGATGCGATGAGCGAAAAGCCGAAGAAGCACAGACCGCACTTCGCGGGGAGGGGGGGCGTTCACCCTTGACTCCGAGCTAAATAATAATGAAAGTGGAATTACACGTAGGATGCGGTGACCGTGGAAGGGCGAACCAAAACTGCCTGAGAGATGAGCCAGTATCTTGGAACGTCGAAAGAGCCAGGAATAGCAACTCCTTCTCCGGATCGAGGAAGAGCGAGACCCATTGAATAAGGCGATAACGCCCCTGTCCTCGGAGTTTTTAGTGCTTGATCGCTCGCTTGAGCGTTTTCTCGACGCTTGCAACCTTGCTCTGCAAGCGGCCTGCAGAGCCTTTCCGATAATCGACTTTAATGGTACAGGAAATGCGACCGCAATCTTTCTTCATCCGCTCATAACACTTTTTGACGACCGCAAAGACTTCATCCCACTCCCCTTCAAGCACGGTTCCCATCGGGTTCAATCGATAGTCCACCCCACTCTTATCGATAATGTCCAGGGAGCGCGCCACATACTTCCCGACACTCTCCCCTTTTCCCAGTGGAGACATACTGAATTCCAATAAGACCATGTTGTCGTGATGCTCCTTCGCTCTGCCGGTTTATATTCAAACAGCTTCGAGGCTTATTCGGACTTCACGCCTGAGGCCACACTCACTTTCGCCCGTTCATCCACCCAGACCTTCGGATACTGGACCTTGCCTAACAAGCGGAACCCGTCCAACGCCTCACGCAACAATGTCCGGCGTTTTTCGACATCCGGTTCGTTGGCTTTGGCTTGCTCCCGGAGTTGGCCGAGCCAATCCACAAAAGCAGGAAACTCCTCACCCAAGATCCTCTCCAAATCTTCCTTCATGAAACCTGACAGGGCCGGAGCGACTCCGCTTGTGGTGATGGCCACGCGCAAATGGCCGCACGCCACCACCGCCGGCATCGTGACCGTCGAGGCTTCCGGATGGTCGACCGACCACAATAACACCTTTTTCTCCCGCGCCTTCGCGAACAGCGCTCGCGAGAAATCACGGTCCCCCCGAACCATGTTCAGCACCAGGATCGTACTGTCCAAATCACTATCTCGAAAATGGCGACCGCGATGCACGACTTTCGCCGACGCAGCCAGGTCCCTCAGCGTGGCGTGTAACGATGGCGCCACGACGGTCACTTTTGCTCCCGCTTCCAACAACCGTTCGGTCTTTTCCGCAGCCTCCTCATCTCCTCCGAGCACAAGTACCGGGTACCCTTTGACATCCAGAGACAACGGAAAACCAGAATTTGCAGCCATGATAGTCCTCCCAATTCAATAGTGGGACGTATCATACAACACCGGGTTTTCCAGCGTAAACCGTGCCTTCCCCTTTTCTACCGGCCCCCGCTATAATACGCCGGTTTGCCCCCCTTCACCTTTGCAAAGGAACCGTACCCATGGCAGCATACAACGTGCGTACACTCGGGCTGGCCGGCGGCATTATCGGCCTCGCCGCCGTGGCAGCCTGGCTGGGCCTTGCCCACAGTTGTGATCCGGAAACCCGCGAGGCGGTGATTGCCGGCCGCGTGATGATCTCGCCGGCGCTGGCCGACCAGGTACGCTCGACCGATGTCCTGTTCGTCATTGTTCGAAGGCCTGGCGGTGCACGTCCCGTTGCGGCAAAGCGGATCGATAATCCGCAGTTTCCCGTGTCATTTGAGCTCACGAATGCCGACGTGATGGTGCAGGGCTCTGAATTGCGAGGAATGCTGGATGTGGTTGCCCGGTTGGATCGGGATGGGCAGGCAGGTCCGGCACAACCAGGCGACATCGAAGGCCGCTATGCGAAGAACCCGACGCTACCTGGTGGGCGAGATTTCGAAATTACATTGGATATGGTGAAATAGCAGGATGCTGAAAAAGAGGGAAGGGATAGCGGTGACGATCTCCGTGCTCCCAGAGCGCGCACGATAAGACTGTGCTCGCTCAATGGGCGCAGTGGGAGATCATCCCATCACCCTTCAGGTTGCGGAAAAACTATTGCGGGAGAATGGAATAACCTAGCGGGTTATGCGATCGAACAGACTGGCTTTCTTGAAATCCCTACGAGCAGAGGGGCAATGACCGGAGATCTCGTTCTACCCGCTACGTCTCAGCGGGGTCGGCATCCAGTTCCATATTCCAATAAAGATAGTCCCGCCAGCTTTCCGGTGTGTTCCGAATCCCAATGGTAATGGTCACCACCGGATTCCAGCGCGGCTTGACCGGCTTCTTCGTGAGACGCATGCCGGCTTCATCCGGCGTGCGACCGCTTTTTTTGTTATTGCAACGCCAACAGGCCGTGACGATATTTTCCCAGGTCTTTCGCCCGCCCTTGGCGATGGGAACGACATGATCGAACGTCAGCTCCTCAGTCCGGAACTTGTGACGACAGTACTGGCAGGCATAGCCATCTCGAGTAAAGATATTGATGCGAGAGAATTTAACTGCGCGATGGCTGTCTTTGAGCCGGACCAGCTTGAGGAGCCGCATGACGGAAGGAAGCTTAATGGAGATCGACACCGCATGGACCTCTCGGTCGTAGACCTCAAGGACCTCAACTTTGCCTTGCCAGAGGAGCGCGATCGCTTTTTGCCAATTGACGACCCGGAGGGGTTCGTACGTCGCGTTGAGCAGGAGAGTCATTTCCATGCAACAACCTCATTCCCAACCGAGGCTCCTTCTGTGAGAGGGCCCGGGTTTAGTCCTAGGACGCGTACCATTGTCTATGCCATAAGCCCCGGTCGAAATCAAGCCAATGACGGGTCTACGGAGTACGCCTGTCCCGTCGGCCCGTGTGGCACAATGAAGGATCAGCCCCGTGCCTGAATTTATTACCGTTGCGATCGTCGAAGACATTCCGCCAGGGACCGGGCGCACCGTCGAAGTTCAAGGGGTCTGGATTGCGCTGTTTAATGTCGACGGGTCCTTCTATGCCGTCGACAACACCTGTCCGCATGCGGGAGGACCGCTCGGAGAAGGCCATCTCGAAGGGCCCATCGTCGAATGTCCGTGGCACGGATGGCAATTCAACGTACAAACCGGGAAACGACCGGAGAATCCGAACATCACCGTCGCCTGTTGTCTCGTGCGTGTCGAAGGAAACCAGGTTCAGGTCGCACTGCCGGAAAATTTTACGTAGTACGCTGCGGAAAAACAATTTTGGCAGAGCAGAGCTTCGAGGGCTTCCCCATCAGGGACAAGAACAAAGCGTACTCATAGGATGCTCAAAAAGTCCGTCCAGCAAGGCCGCAGCCGATGAAAGCACCGGAGGCGTAGCATTCCTCACCCGCCCATCCCGAGTTGCCAAGACAGCTCGTTTCCCAAGTGGGCTACGTTGAGGATGCTTTCGAGGTGAGAACGCCGCTGGCGGGCTTTTTCAGCATCCTGTTAGGAGGCAGCATCCGGCTCTTTGGGTGTCACGCCATCGGCAGGAAGCGATGCGGCATTCACCTTCTTCAACGAGAGATTGGCATGCCAAATAAACTCCCGCTCGAACCATTGGCCTGTCACCCCTTGGTCCCGCAACTGGATCCGCACCTCGTATAGATCCCCCTCCACTTGCTTCACCCGCCATTCGCCCAATCGCGCAACCCGATTACGCTCACTCATCGAACGCACGTGCTCGGTCATCGCTTGAAGAATCGTGGGATAGCCCAGGGCACGATGCGTTTGCACCAGCGCAAGGGCTTCGGCAGCGCGAGAGTCGGCCATGGGATTAAGCGACGGAGGCTTCATCCAGAGATAGTACAGTCCTCCCAGCACGAGGACCGCCACGACCGCATAGTGAATCACCTTCACCATTGGGAAGGAGGAAGGTAGAGGGCTGACGGAAGAATGATTTTGTGGCATGGATATTCCGTACACAGGGTTCGATAAGAAGAGGCGGACCCGCACATCATCGCACTGCATCTTAGGAAGGGCACCAACGCGAAGTCAATCTGATCACCGCCAGCAGACAAACCGCCCTCGCATGCGGCTTGTGCGTGTGAAAGTGGTTATGTTACAAGTACCGGTCTAGTCGACACATTTTGTATCCAGAGGCGGTGAATTACCCATGAAATTCTTTCTCTACGGGGACCATCTCAATCCCACACAGTTGAAGCGGCGCGCTCCGGAACATCGATTCCTCATGCTGGCCTCCCTACCCGAACATACCATCAAGTTTTGCCGATGGTCCTCGCAATGGCGATGCGGCCTCGCCAGCGTGGCCCCGTCACCGGGAGAACAGGTGTGGGGGGCGGTCTTCGAATTGACAGATGAAGATCTCAAACTGATGGATCAATTCGAAGAAGATGTCCCGCAGGGCGCCTTTCGCCAAGTCCAAGTCACCGTACTGACGGAAGCCGGGGAGAAAATGCTCGTCACCACCTATGCCGCCACCCCCATCGGCAAGTTCAAACCCAAAGCGCACTATCTCGATTGGATTATGAAGGGCCTCAAGCATTGGAAGCTGCCTGAAGAGGCCATTGAATTGTGGAAGTCGTTCGCGCCGATAAAATAGAACCGCACCAGCTCGTACAGTTCAAAGGAGAACCCATGCCCAAGCCCAAGTATCACATCGTCGTCTGCACCAATTCTCGGCCTCCGGGCCATCCAAAGCCTTCCTGCGGCAGCGCCGGATCAGCGTCTCTTCTCATGGCCTTTAACATGGGATTGATGCAGAAGGGCGTGATGCCGGGCGACGTCCTCGTCAGCGGCTCTTCCTGCCTCGGCCCCTGCGAGCAGGGACCAACTGTCGTCGTCTATCCGGACGCCACCTGGTATTCCAAAGTGACGGAAGCCGATGTGGCCACCATCATCGATGAACACATCCAGGGTGGAAAGCCGGTGGCGAAACTGAATCCGGACGCAGTCTGGAAATAATTCTTAAAAAATCTCAACCGGAGGATGATCAAAAAGGTCGTCCAGCAAGGCCACAGTGAGCGAAGGCCCGAGGCGTACGTTGTTAGTACGTCGAGGGTCTGAACGAGCGAGAACGATGCTGGCGGCCTTTTTCAGCATCCTGTGAGAAACGATATGGGTAGCCACGCCGCTCAAGAACACAAGTCCCATGCACCCCGATCCATTGGGTGCATGGTCATTACCTGCAGCGACACGCGAACCTCCGAGACCGACACAAGCGGGCAGCTCATCCACAAGCTCCTCAAGGAGCAAGGGCATGAAGTCTCCGCGTACTATGTGGTGAAAGATGAACCGGCTCAGATCAAAAGCCGGATCGCCGAAGGCCTGGCGAACGAGGCGGTCCAAGCTATCATCATCAATGGCGGGACAGGCATCTCGAAACGGGATTCAACCTTTGAAGCTGTCGACGCCATGCTGGAGAAACGGCTGGTGGGATTCGGCGAAATCTTCCGCTACTTGACCTATCAGGATATCGGCTCACCCGCAATCATGAGCCGCGCTACTGCAGGAATCATCAAAGGACGGATTCTGTTCTCCACACCTGGGTCGGAAAACGCCGTCCGCCTTGCCATGGAAAAGCTGATCCTACCGGAACTCGGCCACCTCGTCAAAGAACTGACCAAATAGATCAGTGCTGAGTCCGCAGTACCGGGTGTTGAGCAACGCTGTTACTCAGCACTCAGAACCTAGCACTCAGCACAGGATGTTCAAAACGGCCAGCTTTCTACACCCGCCCAACCCCGGCGCTTATTCCACCCACCCCGCCCCGAGCTGCCAGAGCAGCTCCTACCCGGTGGGGTACGTTGAGGATTTTGATTGAGCCGAGAACGAAGTCGCGGTACGGCGCGTCTCGGCGCGCCGGGGTTGGGCGGGTGTAGAAAGTGCCATTTTCAACATCCTGCTAATCTTGCCCGATCTTTGGTTCCGAATACATCTGCTCCTGCGAAATTTTCGATTGCGCATACCGCTTATAGAACATCAACAGATCCCGCACTGAAACCACCCCCACAATCTCCCCTGCTTTGGTCACGGCGAGATGACGCACGCCTAAGTCGCCCATCATGTCCTGAGCATCATCGACCGACTGACTCCCTTCGATCGTGCAAATGGGACTCGTCATAATCTTCTCGACTGTCATCTTGCCAAGATTCTTATCGGAAGCGACGGCGCGCCGGACGATATCCGTATCGGTGACGATTCCGACCAGCTTCTTCCCCTTCTTCACCAACAACGACCCCACCCGTGCAGTCCGCATGGTCTTGGCCGCGCTCACCACGGACACGCCGGGCCCCACGGTCTTAGGCTGCTTGCTCATGATCTTCGCCACTGTGGACATGCTTCACCCCCTTTGTCTCGCCGATAAGCATAAGAGAAACAGTCAGTCTGTTTTTCTTAGACGGTCAACACTATTTTACCGAAAAACTGGCGACTTAACATCAGCTCTTGCGCAGCGCGAGCTTGTTGGAGCGGATACGTGCGATCGATCACCGGCTTCAGCTTCCCTTGTCCAAAGAGCTCCGCCGCTTTGACCAATTCGGCACGAGTACCCATATACGACCCTTTGATCGTGAACTGCCTGGAATAGAGATATCGGAGGTCCAGCTTGACCTCCGCCCCTGTGGTCGCGCCGCAAGTAATCAAACGACCGCCTTTCGCGAGAGAAGCCAGGCAACTCTCCCAGACCTCAGGCCCGATATGCTCGATCACCACGTCGACTCCGCGCCCTTCCGTGAGGAGCTTCACCCGCTCGGCCACCTTCTCACGTGCATGGTTGATCACCGCTCCGGCCCCGAGTAATACGGCCTTGGGAATCTTCTCGTCCGCGCCGACGGTGGTGATCACTCTGGCTCCGGCGAGGTGTGCCATCTGTATCGCAATACTCCCCACTCCACTGCCGGCTCCCATAATCAACACCGTTTCACCGTGTTGGAGTTGCGCCAAGGCAAACAACATATGCGCCGCAGTCACAGACACCAGCGGAAATGCCGCCGCCTGCTCGAAGCTGAGGTTATCAGGAATGGGGAGCACGTTGCGAAACGGGACCTTCACATACTCCGCATACCCTCCATGCATCAATGCGCCGATGATCCCATAGGAACGGCAGAAGTTGTCGCGTCCGGCGAGACAGGCAGGGCATCGCCAGCAACTGACCCCTGGCGAAAGAAATACCCGCTGGCCGCTGGTGATCCCCTCGACATGAGCACCGACTTGCTCCACGATCCCTGCCACATCCGACCCCGATACATGAGGCAACGGCATGGGATAGGCCGGATTGCCCTGCCTGACCCAGATATCGATATGGTTCAGCGCACAAGCCTTGACCCGAACGAGAACATCCTCCGAATCGATCGTCGGTGTCGGCAGATCCTCATACGAAAGTTTGACCGGTCCGCCATGCTCGCGAAAGAGTACCGCTTTCATCAGACATCAACCTCCCTCCCAAGAAGGTACTTGGAAATCATGTTCAATCTGTCCTTCTTCTCTTCGCAGGATGATCAAAAAGTTCGTCCAGCAAGGCCGCAGGCGATGAAAGCACCGGAGGCGTAGCCTCTGGGCTACGTTGAGGATGCTTTCGAGACGAGAACGCCGCTGGCGGACTTTTTCAGCATCCTGCTAGAAGGATAACGTTCCTTCGACCACCATCACCACCTGCCCGCCCACCTTGACCGATTGGATCGCATCGTCTTTCGACTCCACCTGGACCAGGATGCGAGACGGGCGCTCGATTTCATAGCCTTGCTCGACGATGAGTTCCGTCATGGGCCCGACTTCAACCAGACCGTTGTGGACGAGATAGGCACCCATGGCCCCGCTGGCGCTCCCCGTGGCAGGATCTTCGAGGATCCCGATCGCGGGTGCAAACATTCTCGTATGCACGGTCGCGTTGTCTTCCACCGTAATGGTCGTAAAGACCATGATGCCGTTGGCGCCGAGCTGCCCGCACACCTCGACGATCGCAGCAGCGTCCGGCACAATCGACCGTACCGCCGTGAGCGTCCGCACCGGTACGATCACGACCGGCAACCCGGTGGACACCACCATGACCGGTTTCTTGGTGTCGAAAATCTGGCTTCTCGATAGTCCCAATGCCTTGGCAATGTCGAAGAGATCCTCCATCTCATCCACCGACCCGAGGAACAGCGGTTTCGGTTGTGTCATCACCACACGGGTCACCTCTCCCTCCCGCGCATGGATTTCGACGGGAAAGAGACCGATATTGCATTCCTGCATCACGCGAGTCACGCCATCGGTCACGGCAATCAACCCGAGGTGGGCCAGCACGTAAAATGTTCCCAGCACCGGATGCCCGGCAAACGGGATTTCTTGCGTCGGGGTGAAAATCCTGAGGCGGACGACCGCCGCATCGTCAGTCGGGGGCAGCACGAACACGGTCTCCGAGAGATTCATCTCCCGGGCGATCTGCTGCAATTGATAGTCGGTGAGTCCTTGCGCATCGGGAAACACGGCGACCGGGTTACCGCCGAACGGCTGCCCGGTGAACACATCGGCCTGATAGAACTTCAGTGACTGCCGGTCAGACATTCAGGCCTCCCTAGCAGGCGAAGAAAATTTCGGAAGAGCGGAACTTCGATGGGCTGCGGGTCTGGGACAATGGAGAACAGTCCTGCAGGATACTCAAAAATGTCGTCCAGCAAGGCCGCAGCGAGTGAAGGACCGAGGAGGTACAGACCGCACTTCGTGTGGGCCGTTCGCCCAGCGAATGGATCTTGGCAAACGAAAAAACCCCTACGGTGCTCCCGGTCTCCGATGAACTCCTCCTCACCGTCGAGGTTCTGAACGATGCGAGAACGCTGCTGGCGGCCTTTTTCAGCATCCTGCTATGCCGGACGCGGGAGCGCTTCATACGCCCGCATCATGGGATTTCTCAGATAACCCTCCACATAGTTCCCGAGCGAACCGTTCCGATACAGCTGCTCATTGGCAAACCGCGTATCGATCTTGTGCAGGACTTTGACCGTCACGCCGGTTTTCTTCGCGAACTGCTCCAGCGTCACCCCGGTGATGTCGCTATAGGGACCCCGGCCGGATTGCATGATGCACTTGGGGACATGCACCACTTTTTCCTTGGTCAAACGGTGAGCGATATCGTCAAACGTCAATAAAACTGTACAGTCTGAATCGCCGCTGAGCATCGCATTCGGGACATAGAGGAACTTGGCGCGGTTCTTCCGGTACAGGTTTAAGATCTTGTAGACACTCGCCGCCATGACAACCGTATCCTTCTTTTCCAACTCTAACGAATCGAAAAGACTCACAATCCGTTTCCTGTTGAGAAACGCCGTCGTATAGGCCTCGGTATGAATCGTCTGGAGGTTGGGCAGCCCCTCGTCATAGATACGCTGCGCTTCCTCCGGGAGATGCTTCCTGCCTTGCCGCATCAGATTGGCCGTCTCCTCTTTCAACCCCCGCACCGGTGTGAGGGTCCCCATCCAGAGCACACACTTCTGGTTGATGGACGAGATCGCCACCGCATCTTTCGACATCGTGTAAGCATCGAAGGCATAGAAGTTCGCCGATGTGACGGCCGGCCCGTCCAGCACCTTCATGAGATGCTTGACCGACGGGGCATGCGGCATCAGCCGCTGGCGATGGTCGCTCAGTGTGATCACGGACAGTTCGAAGTTGATCCGGCCCGGATACTGCGCGACCAGTTGATGGATCTTCGGCACTTGGACGAACCCGACTGTAAAGAAGGTGATGTTCTTGTCCGTCGAGGTCAAAAAATCCTCGACCCACTCCATCGCCTTTGGATGGAGGAACAGATCGGTCCACTCCATATATTCGTTGCCGCCCAGACACCAAAACTGTTTCGGATCTGTCGGCTTCCTGCTGATGTAGTCGAGGATGAACTTCCAATCCTCGTCGGTCGTCTTAGGGGGATCGAGCGTCTCGCGGTAGGAATGGTCAAGTTCGTAGCAGAACTCGCACTTGACCGGGCAATCGCGTCCGAGGCTCAGCGGGATCTTGCCCGCGTCCATTTCCTTGCGGAGGACATCACGATAGTCTTTGTTCGTGAAGATGGGAGTAGGCTGGAGAATCGGAAGAACGGTTGGCATTGATTGACAGGCTTACATACCGTTTGTCAGACTCGACCCATGAATAATGTGACCCAAGAAGACGTGAACCACGCACTGGAGGTACTGGGACTCACCCTCCCGGTCACCCCCGAAACCCTCGCGCAAACCAGACGAGCGCTGCTGCGTACCTGGAACCCCGCCCGCTATTCAAATCTGACCAACAACCCCAAAAAATACATGCAGGCCTACAGGAAAGCCGAAGAGATGACCAAACTCATTGAAGCTGCTTACGCGCTGCTCTCCGCCGTGCTCGTTCCCGACGAGGAATCGAGCGATCAGCGTCCCTCGTGAAGAAGAGACGCCAAATCTCCTGACTCACCCTCGGATGATTCAAAGCTCCCCCACCCTCACTTAAAGTGGAATGGGTAGGTTTGTCCAGACTGCGCGCGTCCAGCGAGGGCCTTCTGAGGCCGCGCGCTGCGCGAGCAAGGGGACAGGCCTAGCCGTTCCACTACTCTCTTTTTCATCATCCGGTTATCCGACTCCGTGGCTGACCACGCGAGACATCCCCTCCCTACCATCTTCGCCCTCGCTCATCGCGACCGGCCAAGTGACCAACCCTGACACACCCTCAGGCGATCCGACTGCCTGCGTCTGTTGCGCGTAGATCTGCGGCAACTTGTTCGTCCCGAACTTCGAGATATAGAGAAAGACATGTTCCCGCGCATTCACGCGTACGGCCCAGGGATGAAAATCGTTTTTGTAGAATTCTTCGCAGAGCTGCATCGCGTCCAGGCATGAAAGAGTACTCGGGTCATTCAGTGTGTAGTAATAGTCCAAGGGCAGATCGTAATCCTCCTGCTTGTGGATCGTAATGCCGAACTTGTCCGGATTGCGCACCATCGGCGTATGGCGATAGGCCACAAAGTAAAACAGTTCCACGGAGTGAATCACCGGCTGGTTCTCGATGACGAACTGGCGGGTCTCCAGCGCTTCATCGCGTGTCTCGCCGGGGAACCCGTAGAACGCCATCACGTGATTCCAAATCCCCGCCTTCGCCGCTTGATGAAGATTGTTCTGGATCACGCTCTTCTTGGCGTGCTTATCCATGAGGTTCAGCACCCGCTCGTTCGCCGACTCCATCCCATAATAGAGGGTGCAGCAGCCGGCCTTCGCCGCCAGGTTCCAGATTTCCTGGTCTTGCAGCGTTTCTTCAAACCGGATCAATGTCGTCCACTTGATCCCAACGTCCTGGTCGACTAGCAGCTGCGATACCTTTTTGAACAACGCCGGCGGATAGGATTCATCCGAGAACAGAAAGTGGCGGCAGTGATACTTGTCCCGCAACGCTTTAATCTGTTCGACCACCTGGTGGGCCGGCACGCCACGATACTGGTCGAAGTAGCCCTGGCCATGGTCGCAGAACGTGCAGCGGCCCCAATAGCAGCCGCGCGTCGCGAGGTAGGGGATGATCAGCTCCGGCACGAAGTAGCGATCCAGCGGCAGCCCTTCGAAGTCCGGCAATGGCAGCGATGTCGTCTTCTCGGTATAGACTTCGGGATTCCGGTGCACCCCTGAGGCATCCCGATACATCAAGTTGGGCACGGAGGTGATGGCCCGCTCCCCGTTCAAGGCCTCGATGAGCCAGAGCAGCGCATGCTCTCCTTCATACAAGATCGCCGAGTCGAAGATCCCGGCGAAAAACCGTTCCTGGTTGGGCAGCTCTTCCTGCAACCGCGTGATGACATTGCCGCCCACCACGACATGAATGTGCGGGAACGTCTCCTTGATCATCTTGCAAAACGTGAGTCCCGCCAGCAACTGCATCTGCGTCCCGATCGAGAGCCCCACGACGTCAGGCTTCTCCTTCGCCACCGCCGGCATGACCAACTGATTGCAGATGTCCCGATAGACGTTCACCTGTTCATCGTCCAGGCAGGCAAAGACCTCTTTCGAGACACCAGGCCGATAGCCCAGGTTGCTTTCCATCGGATAGAACACAAGCGAGGCAGGATAGTAGGCGATGGAAATGTAGTGCATCACCTCGCGGAAACAGTTCAACGATGCTTCGAGCTTCTCCGCCTCGTAAAATCGCGGACCCCGCACCACGAGCTTCGCCTCTTCCGCCCGGTCCGCCAGGTCGAACACGTCTATTTCAGCCGCCTGCTCTAGCGCCGCCTTCTGGCCCGTCTCCTTGTCCGTCAGTTCGCCTCGCAGTTCCTTCGCCTCCAAGGCCTTCAACTGCATCGTTTGGCGAGCCTTGATCCAGATGAGGAACGAATCGCTGAAGAAGTGGTTGTACATCTCGATATTGATGTCGCGCTGCACGACGTGATGTCCCGCCTCGCGGAGGACGGCGGTCAAAGACGGCAGGGCCAGATAGGGAGCCGTCGGCACCCACTCAGGGGGAAACAGCAACATGACCTTCGACTTTTTCCGATCTTCTTTCTTGATCGGAGCCAAGGCGTCAATTTGTACGAGACCGGAGCTACTCATAGATGGTTTCTTTCACCGTCCACATTCCCCCTCCTTTATATATAAGGAGGGGTCAGGGGAGGTAGAGTGCGTGCTTCTACCCCACCTAGCCTCCCCTTACAAAGGGGAGGAACTATCGCACACATTCATTCCTCTAACCTCTAGCCCCTTGCCTATCCCCCATTACATCTTTCCTGCCAATGTGGGGGCATACCCCGTAATTTTCGCGGCCTGATACTGAAGATCGGGTAATTTCTGCAATCCGAACTTCGCAATGTAGAGAAAAATGTATTCGCGTATATAGAGCCGCAAATCCCAGCCCGCATAGTGGTTCCGTTCGAATTCCTGGAATACCCGCTCCGCCTCTTCGATGCTCAGACCATTCTTCACCGTATAGTAGTAATCGAGCGCCAAATCCCATTCGGGGTTCTTATAGGCCGTCACGCCCCACTTGTCCGGATGTTTCGCCACAGGGTTATGCCGGCCCAAGTCGAACGTGCCGAACCCCAGCGAATGCACATAGTCCTTGTTCTGCTCAAGAAATTCCACCGACGACCAGGCTTCCTCCCGCGTCTCGCCGGGAAAGCCGAAGAAGCCCATGCAGTGGTTCCAGATGCCCGCGTTCGCCGTGAACTGCAAATGCTTCGTCATGATCTCCGTCGTCGTCGCCTTGTCCATCAGCTTCAACACCCGCTCGTTTCCCGACTCGTAGCCGAAGTGGAGATACTTGCAGCCGGAGTCCTTCGCATCCTGCCAGACAACATCCTCCAGCAGGCTCTTCTCGAACCGCATGTGCGTCGTCCAGGTGATACCCATCTGGCTGTCGATCAAACCACGCGCGAGTTTTCGAAACAGCGCGGGCGGATACGACTCGTCGGTGAAGTGGAAATGCTTGGCTCCATACTTGTCGCGCAGGTATGTGATTTCCGCCAGAATATCCTGGATCTTCTTCGTTCGATAGCCGGCCGTATAGCCCTCGCCATGGTCGCAGAATTCGCAGCGGCCCCAGTAGCAGCCGCGCGTCGCCAGATAGGGCAGGATCTTCGTCGGGACGAAATACTTCTCCAGGGGCAGGCCGTCGAAATCCGGTGGCGGCAACGCGGCCATGTCTTCCGCATAGCTGGTCGCCGACGTATGGACTCCCGTCTCATCCTTATACATGGTGTTGGGCACGTCGGCCAGGCTCCGCTTCGCCCCCACCGCCGACACCAGCTGCACGAAGGCGGTTTCCCCTTCATAGACCACGGCACTATCGAAGTATTGAAACAGCGGCGACTGCGGCAGCACATCGCGCAGGCGCGTCACCGTATTGCCGCCGATCGTCACATGAATGTGGGGGAACTGTTCCTTGATCAGGGCGCAAAACGTCACGGTGGAAAAGAGTTGTTGTTGTAACACGATCGAGATGCCGATCACATCCGGCTGCGCCCGCTCGATCGCCGGCTTCACCAGATGTTCGAACACGTCGCGGTAGATATTGACTTGCTGGTCGTTGACTGCATCCATCAATTCGGACGAGACGAAGACCTTGTACGACAGATCCGTCTCCATCGGCGGCATGCAGATCCGCGCGGGGGCATAGACCATCGAGATCACCGACGTGACTTCGCGGAAGACTTGAATCGCCCATTCTAACTGATCGATTTCGTAAAAGACTTCCCCGCGGATGATTGCCTTGGCCTTCTCCGATTTTTTGATCAACTCATCGATCCGCTGCCTGGTCAGGTCGCAGAGCGCCAGCTGCAAATCCATCTCGTCGCCATTCAGGTCACGCTTCTTCGACAGTTTGCGGAGCCGGTCGAGCTGTTGCGGTACACGGCGCAGGACTTTCTTCAAAAAGTCCTCGCTGAAGTACCAGTCCCACATCTCGAGGTTGATGTCTTTTTGGGTGACGGTATGGCCGGCCTGACGGAGGACGGCGGTGAGGGAGGGAAGGCTGAGATAGGGTTCGGAGGGATACCAGTCCGGCGGGAAGATCAACATGACCTTCATCTTCCGGCCGCTGGTGGCTTCGGAGGTCTGGCGATGCAATAAGATCAGTTCTTTGGAGGTTCGTTCGCCCTTCGAATACTCCACTCGCATGAAGTCGGCTCCTCTATCGGACCAGCACTCTGAAACTGTCAGAATGCCAAGGGGTTAGCTTAGAGAATGGGTATTGTACGGGGGTGGAAGATTGAGATGCAAGAGCGGGAGAGGGCAGCCAGACGGTCCTCCGTGCTCGCAGAGGCCCCACGATAAAGCTGTGGTCCCTCGATGCGCGCAATTGAGGACCATCTGCCCACCCCCTTCAATACCAGGGAAGAGGAGTAGAGGGAAAAGAAAGGAAAGAAGAGTGGCCTGGCGATTCCCTGTGCTCGCGCAACGCGCGGTCGCGAACTCCCCTCGTTGGACGCGCGCACGTTGGGAAAGCGCCAGGCCAACGCTCGAACACTGAGTGGGTGACAGAAGGAAAAAGAAGAGGTCAGACTGTCCTTTATGCGCGGAGAAACCTCACGATGGAACGATGGCTCCTCACCAGGAGTCAGACCTGTCCTCTCTATATTAATTAATGGACTGGCCGAGGGTGTCGGAGACCCGCTGAACCGAGTCCTTAGGAAAGAACTGCAACACATCCAGGGGATGTCCGACTGAAAGCAACCGCTCGATCCGCTCCGCGTCGGTTCCTCCCATCGGCATGTCTGCCGCCAGCAAGGCTTCCATGAGTTCCCTCGACGAAAACTTGGCAAAACAGTCATGGGCGGCCTTTCGTGCCAATTGCTGTCGAGCTTCCGACAATCCGATCGACTGATCTAACATGACAGCGCATCTCCTTATTAATGACTCAGGTTTCCTTGTCCCGCCTGACAAGTAAGAGCATATCGAACTAGCTGGATTTGCGCATGCCCTGGGGGGGTTAGCCCAATAGAGGGGGCAGGACACCCATGTTGCTCCCGTGCTCCCGGAACGCGCGCCCTGGGAAGGAAGAAGGCGAGGAAGCTGGCTAGTCTCTGTACTCGCAGAGCCCCCACGATAAGGCCGTGGTCGCTCGATGCGCGCAGTTGGGAACAGACAAAGCCCCTCTTCTGGGAAACGTGAAAGAAGAAAGAGAGAATGACCAGGTGCTTCTTTGCTCGCAGAACGCGCACGATGAAACGGTGCTCGTCCGATGCGCCCAATCGCGGGCACCCTTGTCCCCTTCCAATACCGGAGAGACGAGATAGAGGGGAAGAAAAAAGAAACGGGATGCGGCCTAGCGATTCCCTGTGCTCGCGCAACGCGCGGCCTATGAAGGCCCTCGTTGGACGCGCGCATGTTGGGAACCCGCCAGGCCACCCGTCACAATCCTGGGAGGGGTGAAGGCGATATTGCGTGTTTTCTTGAACTGTTGCTCGAATCCCACCTCTGTAGTGTTGATTTCTCTAGCCGCTCGGCGTAGGAGTTGGTGCTAATCATCAGGTAGGCGAAATGGCTCTCGACACTTTTTCTCCTGCTGACTACCAATCAATGGAGGTCCGCATGACCCAACAGTCGCAGCAACCGCAGGATAAGACAAGCCACTTCGATGCAGCCAAGGTAATCGTCGAGACTCTGAAAGGAATGGACAAGACATCCCAGGCGCTCGCGATGCGTTTTGCTGCTGAAACTCTGGGGTTGCAAGCGACATCCGTTTCGCACCCCCCCGTGACAACTGTCATACCGGCGTCAACATCCGCGGCACCGCCAAGCAGTGGCGGTGTCCCTCATTCGATGGACATCAAACAGTTCACTGCGGCGAAAGCCCCAAAGAGTGATCAGCAGTTTGCAGCGGTCGTCGCGTACTTTTACCGCTTCGAAGCACCAGAGGCACAACGAAAAGACACAGTAGACGCTGACTCTCTTTTGGAGGCCGCGCGGCTCGCCGGACGAAAACGACCGAGCAATCCGCGCTTTACTCTCAATAACGCGAAAAATGCAGGCTATCTCGATGTGGCTACCACAGGAAAATATCGGATCAACTCTGTCGGCGAAAACCTCGTTGCGATGGCGCTTCCTGGAAACGGTTCAGAAAGTTTGCCCGCTCGAAGCGCCAGAAAAAAGAATATTGGGAAGAAGAAGACTGCGAGGAAGCCTGCCAAGACTGCGAAAACTCGTGGGTGAAGCGGTGTTCCCTCCTTTGGAATGGAGTGTACACAATGCCCACGGCTTCTGACGCTATCGACGCGGCCATTCGAGAAGTTACGACCGCTCGATCATTGGTTTCGAAGATCAATGCCAAACAGGTTAAAGGAGTAGATGCAATCGCGGCGTTAAAGTCTACCGCCCTAGCGTGGTTCAATACCCACCGACCAATCGTCAGCGCCGGCGCACTCGTCGTGGACCTTGCCACTGCCGACCAGCACTACACAACTATCTTGAATTCCACTGCAGGGTATGCGGCTCGTCAGACATATCTCGACGCCTTAAAAGATGTCAAAAAAGTCCTTGTCACCATGCTAGCAATAGTCCTCACCGCGCCTGCGACTCCTCAGAGCGGCAACACCGATGACTTGGCGCCAGATTTCTCGTCGCTGACAGGAAACCAGGAGATGCGCGACATTTTGACGCGCCGGTGGCAAGAGTGCTGCAAATGTGTCAACGCGGATGCGCACCTAGCAGCGATCGTCATGATGGGCGGCTTGCTCGAGGCGCTATTTGTTGCACGGGCCAACAAGATGCCGGTGAAAGATCCGCTCCTAAATGCTTCGTCGGCTCCCAAGGACAAAGTCACGGGAAAGGTTTTGAATTATCAAGAATGGATGTTGGACTCCTACATCAAGGTCGCCCACGAATTGAGATGGATTACGGAATCCGCAAAGGAGGTCGCAGATGTTCTAAAGGAATACCGCAACTACATTCATCCTGAGAAAGAGCGACGACACGGCATAGTACTGGCCCTCAATGATTCGGCGATGTTCTGGTCAGTGACCAAAGCTCTTGTGCGACAGCTTCTGCTGAGCGCAGCAATGCCATGACACGCGCGTCTAATAACTCCCCTACTAGAACGGAAAAGTAAAGTCGTCACGACCAGAAACAAAGAAACGAAGAAATGAGGGCAAGTCTTCTTGAACATTTCGCGGTGCGTGGCGGGCCTGTTCCTTCCTCACCCTCCCCTTTCCCTCGCTTCCCACAACCCTCCCCCACCATCTACAGAGTGATGGATACGTCTACGACTTTGCAGTAGACTCGCCCACATTAGATTGCTGAGGCTGCCCTTGTTCTGTGCCAGGACAGTCCGCAGAAGCCTTATTTGTTATGGGTCTGAGTAGGGACTCCGTGTAGGATCCACATATGGACATTCTTTACCATTACTGCCCAACTGCGTCGTTCCTTGCGATTGTTCAATCGCAATCACTCTGGCTTTCATCGCTTTCTCTATCGAATGATACGATGGAGGGAAAGCTTGTCGCCAGTGCGATCGCCCGCCTCGCAGAAAGGGATTCGCTTGATCGAGACTCTGTTCGCCGCCTTCAGGACGCTATTGGGGTCTTTGAGAAAATTGTTGATGGCTTGGGTTTCTGCCTCTCTGAAGACGGCGACCTCCTCAGTCAATGGCGGGGGTATGCAGGGGACGCAACTGGAGTGGCCATCGGCTTTTCTACCGAGTACCTGGACTGGTTCTCCAAGACAAGCATGTCCCACGATAAGCCTGGCTTTACTCTTCAAAAGGTAGAGTACGAACCTTCGGCCCATGACTCACGTGTCGAGCCAACGTATCGTCAAGTCAAAGGGCTCATTGATGCAGGCGCTTTCAAGACACCAAGCCTACTCGGACTCCTTATTGGGCCCACCAACCAAGAAGCAGAACAAGAGAACACGGCAATTCAGAAGGCGCATACGCAACTATCTTTAACGCTGCTATCCCTCTTCTCCGAGTTGTTTCGCTTAAAGGCGGTTGCGTTTCGAGAAGAGCACGAATGGCGGCTTCTATCGCATCTTGTAAAAGGTGGAGAAGATGCCTGTTCGCATCGCGTCGTGCACGATCGCATCGTCCCTTTCCGCAAGGTCGAGCTTGTAGGGTTAGAGCGAAGTCCTATCGCCGAAGTCATCCTTGGGCCCAAGCACGGCACACCGCCGAAGACGGTCGAAGACTTCTTGAAGCAGAATCACTACGGCGCCGTACGAGTAAGACGGTCTGAGGCGAGCTATCGATGAGGAAATGAAAAAGTGCCAGGGAAGAATGAGGGTCAGGTCTTGCAATCCAACATTTCGCGGCGAGTGGCGCGGATTTGGTTCATCTGGTTTCTTCGGTCTCTCTCGTGTGTGTGGTTCGACGCACAAGAGAGACAAGACAGCCCCGCGCACCATATAGACCGCCTCTGAATCGTCCTCCCCACCCCTAAACTCCTAACTATCCGCGCTATACTTTTCCTCCACCACCATACCTGCCTTCCTTAGTTGACGCTTATACAATATTTTGTATACACTGCAGGCCGTGAAACGGCTCGTCTGGTTGGGGGCGTCCCTGGAAGATCTCCGAAGCTGGCCGACAGAGGCGCAGCGAGACACGGGGTATCAGCTCTACAAGATCCAGTCAGGGTTGGAGCCATCGGATTGGAAGCCTATGCCTAGCGTGGGCAGTGGGGTTCAGGAGATCCGGATTCACTGTGACAACGAGTATCGGGTCATCTATCTGGCCAAGTTGGGCGAGGCAGTTTATGTGCTACACGCCTTTGAGAAGAAGACGCGCAAGACCCCGCATGCGGCGATCGAGGTTGCGCATAGACGGCTTCAGTTGTTACTGAGCCAGAGGAGGAGGACATGAAGAAACGTGTTTCGACGAGCAATGTCTTTCGGGATTTAGGATTTGGCGCTGAAGAAGCGGCCAATTTGAAGGTGCGAGCGATGCTTATGGTCGAACTCGAGAAGTACATTCAGGAGAAGCACTTGACCCAGAAGCGGGCTGCCGAGCGTCTCGGCGTGACCCAACCTCGTATCAGCGATCTCATTCGTGGGAAAATTGGGCTCTTCAGCGTGGATACCCTCATTACCATGCTGACGCATGCAGGTCTGAAGGTCGACGTGCGCGTTAGGCGGTCAGCCGCTGCCTGACGGGGAAAAGGAAAGGTATCAAGAAACCATTTCCCGGCGCGTGGCGGTCTGGGTCCGTCCGAAGTGGTTAACCTGACGAATAGGAGAAACAATTCATGAATCGCAAAACTTTCATCGCGTACACACTGGTAGTTGCTGCAGTGTGTCTCAGTTCCCCCGCCTCCGCGGCTGATCTACCCAAAAGCGGAACATACTCCGCTCATTATGGTTGGACCTTCAGCGGGCACGTACAGGAGCTCGGAGCAAACCGGACAATCTATGCTGGTGTGGTGGCTGGGGTCATCTTCAATGACGCGGGCGAAGGCTTCCTGCACAAAGCCCGGGTCGATTGCCCTATTTTTAACGACGTCAATCAAGGACGTGCCAATGCGAATGGATCGTGCGTGGTTACGGACGCGGATGGGGACAAACTCTTTATGGAGTGGAAATGCACGGGTGCGATGCCTGCGTGTCCAGGCGATGAACGCTTTGTGGGAGGGACCGGGAAATACAATGGTATAAGCGGCAGCAGCAAATTTCAGGGCAACTTCATAGGCGCCACCGGCGCGGGCTGGTCTGATTGGAAAGGAGAGTACAAACTTCCCTGAACCTTGGCTACGGAAACAAGAAGCAGGCGATGCCCAACCCTCGGCTCAAGAGCTGAAAAGGTGCCAGTGTGCATTCAAGATCCTAGCGCAACAGGTTAGTGAAGGCATGGGCCGGACTGTGCCAGTTCAGCACTTTCCGCGGCCGATCGTTGACCATCGCCTGCACGCGCTTGATCTCCGCACGTGATACCTGAGTAAACCGTGTGCCCTGCGGGAAAGAACTGGCGCAGCAGGCCGTTGGTGTTCTCGTTCGTCCCCCGCTCCCACGGACACTGCGGATGAGCAAAGTAGACCCGCATCTTCGTTTGCTTCGTAAAGAGCCGATGCTCCCGCATCTCCTGGCCCTGGTCGTACGTGAGGGAGCGGCGGAGTTGGGCGGGCAGCGTCCGTACTTCACGGGCGAAGGCCCGCCGCACGGCGGGCGCATCCTTCGCCTTCAGCGGCACCAGCAGCGTAAACCGGGTGGTCCGTTCCACCAGCGTCCCCAGCGCCGACGCGTTGGCATGGCCCACAAGCAGGTCGCCCTCCCCATGGCCTGGCACCGTGCGATCGGCGACCTCCGCTGGCCGTTCGTCGATGCCAATAATGTCCTGAACAGGGCGCGACGAGAGCCGGACCTTGCGGGGCCGACGAAAACGGTGGCGCCGCCGCAGATACCGAGCGAGTTCTCGCTTGAACGCCCCGCGGGGCAGCACATACAGATAGGTGTAGATGGCTTCGTGCGAGATGCGCATCGTCGGCTCGTCAGGATACCGCTGGAGCAACCCGTGGGCAATCTGTTCGGGCGACCAGCGCTGGGCAAGCAGCGTCAACACGGCGCGGTGAAGCCGGGGCTGGACCGCCAGTTTGCGGGGCTTCCGCGAACGATGGGCCCACCGTTGTGCACGTTGGTGAGCCGGCACCGCCCAATATGTCACAGGTGAGGCATGATGACGCGCAAGTTCACGCGACACGGTGCTCGGGGCTCGGTGCAACGCGTGTCCGATGGCTCGGAGACTAGACCCAGCAGCTAGCATACGACTGAATTCTTCACGCTCCATGAGAGTCAGACGTCGGTACGGTACCATGTGCAACTCCTTCGTTCCTGGACGAACCAGGATACTGGTGTTGCACTAGGACCTTGAACCCAGACAGGAACAATTTCCTGGCGCGTGGCGGGGAGCTGGTTCATCTGGTCTCTCTGGTCTGTCTCCGGTGTGTGGTTCGACGAACGAGAGAGACAAAACAGACCCGCGCACCAAATAGACTGCCTCATCACCCTCCCCTTCACACAAGGCTCCTACACCATTATAGAGTGATGGATACGTTTCCGGCTTTGCAGTAAACTCGCCCGTGGAGATGAAACACAAACTTTCGGCACAGGATCTCGTCCTGGCAGGTATTGTGGCCGCAAGTTTGCTGTCCGGTCTGATCGTCCGATCCCTTTTACCGAATCGAATCTGGGTGAACGTCCCGCTCCATTCCACCGTAGAAGCGTTGGGAGGGTTGGCGGCTGTGCTGATGGGCCTGGTGTTACTCGCGCGGAAAGCGGAGTGGGAAGATGCGAGGCTCCAGGGGGTGGCGAGCGGTTTACTGGGGATGGGAATACTCGAAGGGTTCCACGCGGTCTCCTCTCCCGATCAGGGCTTTGTGCTGTTGCGCAGTGCGGCCAGTCTCCTCGGGGGCGCGGCCTTCTCGTTTGTGTGGCATCCGCCGGAGATGATCGGGAAGCGGACCAGAGATCTGATTCCCTACTTCGTCATAGGTGGGACGGTCGCCTTCGGGATTCTCGCCATCGCCTTTCCCCACCAGCTGCCCCGATTCAGCCTTCAGGACGAATTCGCGCCGATTGCCTTCGCGGTGAACGGTCTCGCCGCCGTCTTGTTCCTTGCCGGCGCAGCGGGTTTTTGGCTCGAGTCCGGCCGCACCGGCAGGCCGGAACATCAACTCTTGGCGACGTTGGCGGTTTTGTTCGGATTGGCCGAAACGATGTTTTTGTTATCTGCCCCGTGGGAGAGCGAATGGTGGACTTGGCACTTCGTGCGATTCGCTGCGTACGTGCTCGCGCTGACGTATGTGAGCCGCGGCTACGTGTGGATGGTCAGCGATACACGAAAAGCTCTGGCTGAGACCAAGCGATCAGGACGGCGTCTCGCCTCGGAATATGCGGTGACCAGGGTCTTGGCCGAGTCGGCCACGCTGAAAGACGCCGGTCAGGCCATCCTCCAAGCCATCGGTGAGAGCCTTGACTGGGAACTGGGCATGTTCTGGAGCATGGACGAGCAGAAACAACGTCTTCGCTTCGTTGACCTGTGGCATGCGCCGCACGTGGAGGCAGCCGAGTTCGTCGACGACAGCCGGGGACGGACATTTCAACGCGGTGAGGGACTCATCGGTCGTGTCTGGGCCACTGGCGATCCCATTTGGATCTCGGACATTCGCTCGGACTCCAGTTTCCGGCGTGCTTCGATGGGGGCGAAAGTTGGCCTCCGCGGCGGGTTTGCGTTTCCAGTGCGCAAGGGCGAGTATCTCTATGGCGTCATTGAATTTTTCAGCCAGGAGAGCCGTGAGCCGGATCAGGATGTGCTCGATATGGTCGCTGACATCGGGATCAAGGTCGGCCTGTTCGTCGATCGCAAGGGGACGGAAGACGAGCTCCGCCGCACTGAGGCCCGACTGGTGGAGGAGCAGAGGCTTGCCGAGGTGGCGAGGGTCTTGGGCGACATTGGGCACGATGTGAAAAATATGCTGATGCCCATTCTGAGTGGGGCCGCGCTCCTTGAACAAGAGCTGAGCGAATGCTTCTCGAAATTGCCACAGCCTGCAGTGAGCGCCATCAAACCCAGTCGAGATCTGACGCAAGAACTCATCGAGATGATCAGGCGAGGAGCCGGGCGCATCCACGACCGGGTCAAAGAGATCGCCGATTCCGTCAAGGGCCTGACGCGGGCCCCCCAGTTTGCTCCCTGCCGCATTGCCGACGTCGTATCAAGCGTGTATACGACGCTCCGCATTCTGGCCGATGAACGCGGGGTCGCTCTCCGCGCAGAGGGGATCGACTCCCTGCCTGTGATTCGGGCCGATGAGAGCCGACTCTTCAATGCCCTCTATAACCTTGTGAACAATGCGATCGCCGAAGTGCCGTCTGGTGGATCTGTGACCGTTCAGGGCTACACGGACCAATCGCGAAGGAACATCGTTCTGTCGGTCGTTGACACGGGGAAGGGGATGTCACCTGAAGTCCGGGACAGTCTCTTCACGTACCAGGCCATCAGCCGAAAGGTGGGCGGAACAGGACTTGGGACGAAGATTGTGAAAGACGTGGTTGATGCCCATGGCGGCACTATTACAGTTAAAAGCGAACAAGGTGTGGGAACTTCGTTCCATATCACGCTGCCAGTAGACGGTCCCACTCCTGGGTCTGCAAGTCCTTCTACGCCTCCAGCCGAATCAGGTCGCATGACTTCGTGAGCCCAATGCGCATGTGGTGGTCCGAGGTGTTCACAACTTGTCATGTAGCCCGAGGAACACGCTCCGAGGGTTGTGGACACCTCCAAATCATCCGGTTCTCATTATTTTTTCAGGAAAGAAATACTTCTCGTATGCCTCTCTCGCTTTCCTATAATCGTTGTCTGTTGCATACTTCAGTCGGTAATTGAATCGACACTTATGGTCTTTCTCGTATTGATACACGTCTTGAACGAACGACACAATTTGGTCGAGATCTGATGTCTGATCCCCTTTCAGCAAATTCACTTCCAAATCGGAAGGAATCTCTCCAATGACTTGAACGGCTTCTACACCATTTTGAACGCTTGCTTCGATCAACGTATTATTATCCTTCTGACACAGGGCATAACCGCGTTTTAAGCTTTCAATCGCTTCTTGAAACGCTTCTCTCGATGGAACCTTCGCGCCTACCATGAGTTTCAGTTCATCAACAAGCAGAGTCATATCGCCTAGCTGTTTTTCTAAGTGATTGTTCTTTTCCGCTTTCGCATCAAGTCTGGCCTGAAGACTTGCGTCTTGAGTACTTGTCTCCTCAACGCCTTGGTGCGACTCTTGCCCCCCCGCCTTCCACACTGTCCGTCACGTAGATGATCATCACCGCAAAGACGAGCAGGAGCATGACTTGAACAAGTGACAAGCCAAGTACCCAGTCTGAACGCGGTTCACTTTCTATCACTGGAATGCCCCTCGCTCACTCTCTCCCTCATGAAGAACAACACGTCCCGCATCGTCGATTCGATGGCTGTGCTGGCTTCAAGGCTTGAGTGTACAGCCTTCTGCACGTTCAGAAGGCCGTTCTTGACGTCGGCCGACAGCGAAGTGGACGAGAGGTCCCTCAGCTCTCTTTCAAATGTCGACAATTGTGTTGAGACCAGCGACACTGCTGATCGCAGCGACTGCAAGCCTGTGAACTGATTATCCAGCTCCGTACGACTGTTCTCCAACGCCGTGGTCATTTCGACAAATTGTTCGCTTCTTTCTTTGATCTTGCGGGACAACTCATTGACCGCGTCTCCAACCTGCTTCGCGCCTTCTGACCCATACAAAGACTCACCGAACGACGTTACGGTTTCGGCTGCTTGCATCAGACTCTTCTCCAGTCTTTCCGCTGCCTTTTCAAAGTCTTCTCCCCGCTTCCCTAATGCAGCAACGAGTCTCGCCACCTCTGTCGTGAGAACTTCCTGGGGTATTTGTATTGCTGCGAGCCGGCCAAGAATTTCTTTGAGAGAAGATTCAAAACCTGCACTCATCGTCTTGGTCATCGTCTGGTGTTGCTCGGCGATCTTTTGGCGCACATCGGTTAATGACTGCACCAGATCCTGGAGCGTGCCACCTAAATCACTGGCCGCGCGATCTCTAAAGGAAGTAATCTCTCTAGTCGCTTCCTGTATCTGTTGTATGAGACTCGCAACGCGGTGATCGATTGTTTCTTGTGCATGGACAAGCCGATCGGGAAGTGTGCCTTGAAATTGCACAACCAGAATTCGAAGAAACAAGCCGCAAAACGTCGTGACCAGCGCATAGCCAAATGTCGTGAGCACTGCGTCAACGGTCAGTTTGGGTGCCGGCCAAACCACGAATGCCGCGATCAGGGCAAAGAATGCCCAGAGAAAGCCCATATAATAGAGCGAGTCCGCAAATTGGATGATGTTCTTCCTTCTAAGAAACGAACCAAAGCCGGCATAGGCAACGAGGAGCCCAATCAGAGTCAAGACGGTATAGGTGCGTGAAAATTGCGACATCTCGGAGTATGCGAGAGCGAGAACACCCGCCAGTGTGATGCACAACCACGCTGTTCCAAGTTTTATGTGATCCTGCAGCCCTGAATGATCGTCTAATAACAGGCTGTCTTCTAGATCATCAGCATCTGGCATTGGCCTTTCGAGAGGTATTGTTGGAAGTCGAGGCATAATTCCCTCCTAAGCGTCACGCTGAACTTTCTGGCTTTAGCCCATATATAGTCTGGTCTAGCCCCACTCTCTAATACTGGGGATTCCCCTAGTTTCCGAAACGGTGTTTTTTCGCGACGCGTGGCGGGGAGCAGCTTCATCTGGTTTCTTCGGCCTGTCGCGTGTGTATGGTTCGACGAACGAGAGAGACAAGACAGCCCCGCGGTGGGGGAAACGGGGACATTCTGAGTTTCGCGAAGTGACCTGCCCGAAGCCATTTCGCGGCGCGTGGCGAGGCGGTGAAGTGAAAGAGAGTTACGCTCGGCTTCCTTCGAGGCGATCCATGCGGGTTTTGAGTGTGGCAATATCCGATTCGAGCGTGTGAATTCGCTGGTCGAGTTGAGAAAACGACAGCCGCATCAAGGCCCGCATTTCCTTAAATTCGTCCCTGAACTCACCACGCAGACCTTGTAGCTCATGCCGGATTATGCCGTGACCTTCGGCGATCTGTCGGATATCGCTTCGGAGTGATTCGGCGACGACGCCAAAGTGACGCTTGATCTCTTCCATCTGCTCAGTGTTCATGGGCCGCTTGTATAGACCGATCTACTCGAAAATGCAACGGCGATTTCCCCCAGCGAAACGAAAATGGTTGCATTTTTGAACAAAGAAAGTTGGGCTCGGACCCATTTCGCGGCGCGTGGCGGAGATCTGGTCCATCTGGTTCCTCTGGTCTATTTAGTCTGTCTAGGTTGTTTGGTCTAGAGAAGCTGTCGCGAGCTTGATAGGTAGTATTATCTGGTATCCCCGACAGAATTCGACGATCTACCCATGAGAACCAGCATCCAGAGCCATTTCGCAAGGACAGCCTCGCCGTGATCGAGCGCGAAAGCCTAGACGCGTGAGTCTGGCAAAAAAGCAAGCCCCTCCAACGTTCGTTCGCGGCACTTGAATTCCTTTGGGTTATTCGTTATCCATAGATGTCACCCACATAGGAGAACGGGATTTCACTCACTATGAGACCATTCAACCGAATCCCCCTCACCGATCTCTCACTCATCCTTGCGGTCGTTGTCTTCTCGTGCGTGTCAGCCCAGGCTCAGATGAATTCGTACCCCAACGGCCGGACGTCTGAGGTGGAACCCCTCACTAGGAGTTATAGTGGGACAACTTTCCACGAGGTCCAAGACTTTCTCAACCAAAAGGCAGAGGAAGAAGAAAAGGAGCGAGCCGCACGGGAGAAGCAGCGTAGGGCCTTCGGCAACTATGGAAATCTTCCTGAAAAGGTTGGGGAATCCTATTTTGGGCGACTGTACCCCAAACCGCCCTATTACCAGTACGAACGATAAATAGTGACGGCTGGACTGAAGTACTGATACGCTTTCAAATATGGCGGGTCCCCCCTAGGGCGTTCATCACTTGATCCCTCCCAGTTCATGACTTTCTTAATAGTACCCTGCAACGGGCAAAGAATTTCCACTATGAGACCATTCAACCGAGTCCTTACATCCCTTCTCTCATTGGCCCTTGCGCTCGTCGCCTTCTCGGCCCAGGCCCAGCATATAAATTCAAATCCCAATGACCCCACTGGGACCTCACAACAAGCTCTTCGAAATTCGTCTGGCGTCACAGGTTACCGGAGCGCTGAAGAGTATCTCAAGCACAGTAACGAGGAGGAACAGAAGGAACGAGCAGTACGAGAGAAGCGTATGAGGGCCTTGGAAAGCTACGGAGACCCTCTGGCACAGACTGGGCAATCCTTTGGACAATCGTATACCAAGCCCCCATTCAACGGAACAACGAACGATAGATAGCGAATACGCAGTCAAAATAATTCGGCAAAAAATCTCAGAGGTACTTCGACCGTCATTGCCGGATGCTTCCCCTCTCGTACCACTCGAAATCATATGCTCGACGAACTCCGATGGAGTTACAAGGTCTTGCAATCAAACATTTTCAAGCGGGTGGCGGGATGCTGATCCTTCTGCACCCTCCTCTTTTCTCTACAGTAATGGATCCGACCGATCTGAAAAAGTAGAATGCGCTAGCTCCCTTTTTCTCCTGTCTCCTTTTCTTCTCCAAGAGGGTTGCTGAACTCCCTAAACATCCACCTGCCCTCATGAAGGAACCACCACTGACGAGTGGCAACGTACAAGACGTATTTTTCGCATTGAGGAACGAGCCAACGGCGACGACGGAGGGACGATGGAGAGCCGAGCTGCGCTAGTGGCATCTCGTTGGAGCCGACTGACCAGTTTCAAGGAATGAGAGGGAGACTCGTCAATCCGTCGAATGCCTGAACGACGGAGCCAACAGGGGATATCTGCATGAGAAATGGTGTCTGCCAGTCTCCGTCTGCGGTGTCCTGTTCCTCTGGAACCAGCACGCGGCGCAGATGAGCTTCTCTGGCCGCCGTGATTTTCAGTGGGACAGAACCCACCACGCCGATCCGTCCGTCAGGGGTGATGGTGCCGGTCATGACATGGCCAGGGCTGACTGAGCGCCCCTCTGCCATCGCGGCGACACTCAGGCCCACCATCGCGGACAGACTTTCACCGTAGACGGTCACGCCCGAATAGGGAACGAAGAGAATGACTGTCCAGGAATCGGTCGACAGATTCAACGAATGAGCCGCACGGCGAATCGCCTGGTCGATGGATGTCTGGGCCATGTGCGAGAAGTCTCCCGGCGAACTCTTGAATTGGACCATGAGGCCTGACGTATCCGTCCGTGTCTCGAACGTGGCGACGATGTACGCAACGATTCCGGTCGCGTGGGATCCCCTGGTGGTACCGAGGATGGGAATGAGTTGCTCGCGTGGTTCGGCGGCGAGGCATGGAGGTATCCAAAAGGAGAGAGTCGCGACAAGGACGATCCAGGACACCGACGCGAATAGGATACGGCAGGTAGTTATTACAGCGGGCTGATGACTATCCATGGGTGACCTTTCAACAAGAAGAAGTCAGTGGCATTATGAGGCTGCGACCGGTGACGGTCTGGTCAGAATTGCTCAGAGAGAACGTTGATGGGGCAGACAGCCCGGATGCTGTCCCAGCGTGGGCCCAGCGGGAAGAAGAAATTCTGGAGTGCTGGTCTGCGTGCCTGAAGGACAGTCGCCGGTTTGCACAGGTGCGCAAGCGGTAGTTCACGAGCGAGCTGATGACTGCTGTGCAACAACTCTACGAGTCGTTGGAGTTTCGTCGCGAGAGTGAACTTGCGTTGAGACTCTGCCTCCGCTACTGGCGCTACAAGTTGCAGCTCCCAGGGCCAATGATCTCAGTCCAGGGATAGCCGAACACAATGGTGTAGCCGACGAAAATTGCGAGTCAGTTTTTGCAATCCCCATTTCACGGCGCGTGGCTGACCTGGTCAGGTCCGAAAATGGCCAGAACTTGGCCACCGGATAGTGCATAGTAGAGTGCATGAAACAGCTCGACCCGGATATCTGTTACCGCGCACTCCAGACGCGCGATCCGCGTTTTGATGGACGCCTGTTCGTCGGCGTCACCTCCACCGGGATTTACTGCCGCCCGATCTGTCCGGCACGGACGCCCAAACGGGAGAACTGCCGATTCTTTCCGACCGCCGCTGCCGCCCAGGAGGCCGGCTTTCGTGCATGCCTTCGCTGCCGGCCCGAGATCTCACCCGAACTGGCCTGTTCGCGCGGCACGTCGAATAGCGTCTCCCGAGCATTGGCGCTGATCGCCGAAGGCTTTCTCGATCGAGAGGACGGGAATGTCGAGGCCCTTGCGACTCGCGTGGGGATGGGAGCACGTCAATTGCGCCGGCTCTTTGAACAACACCTCGGCGCGTCGCCTGTCGCGGTCGCACAGACGCGGCGCGTGCTCTTCGCCAAACAGTTGATTCATGACACCAGGCTCTCGATGGCAGAGGTCGCCATGGCGTCTGGATTTGGCAGCTTACGCCGATTCAACGATACCTTCCGCACCCTCTATCGCAGACCGCCCAGGGAATTGCGACGCCGCAAAACTCGCCCAGCACCTGATTCCTCAGCCGTGGCACCCGTCATCCTGCACATGTCCTATCGGCCTCCTTACGACTGGGACGCGATGCTGACCTATCTGAACGCTCGCGCCATCGACGGCATGGAATTCGTAGAACACGGGATCTATCGGCGCACCCTGTCGCATGAGGGAGGACATGGCACGGTCGCGGTCGCGCATGCACCGGACCGCAACGCACTCATGGCGACCATTCGACTCCCTTCCGTGCGCGCCCTGCACACGATTGTCACACGTGTACGTCACGTGTTCGATGTCGGAGCTGACGTCAGCACCATTACCTCTCATTTGGCCAAGGACCAGACGCTCGCTCCTTTGATCGTCTCACGGCCAGGACTTCGCACCCCGGGATGCTGGGGTGGATTTGAACTGGCCGTCCGCGCCGTACTCGGGCAACAGATCACCGTCGAAGCAGCCCGCCAGTTAGTCAGCAGGCTTGTACTCCTGTGCGGAGATCCGATTCACAATGCCGCAGATCCACGGCTGGCCCGAACCTTTCCGTCTCCACAGTGTGTCGCAACGGCCGATCTCAGCCGCATCGGCATGCCACAGGCGCGAAGGGCAACCTTACAAGCGCTTGCCCAGGCTGCAGTTTCGAATCCACGACTCTTCGAGCCGCTGGGTTCGATTGAAGACAGCCTCGCTCAACTGCGCGCGATCCGTGGCATCGGACCATGGACCGCTCAATACATTGCCCTGCGAGCCCTGCGGGACCCGGATGCCTTCCCGGTGACAGATATCGGCATCTTGCGAGGCGCGGCCAGCCTCGATGGAGTTGTTCCCACAGCGCCACAACTCATCCGGCGTGCGGAAGCGTGGCGACCATGGCGCGCCTATGCCGCACAATATTTATGGACCGTCGAGAGCAGCACCGTCCAACAACCAACAGAGGCTCGTCATGCCAAATAAGCTGCGCTTTCTGACAGATACGCTCGCGACACCGATTGGGGAGTTGGTGCTGATCTGCGATGAAGAAGGTCGCCTGCGAGCGACAGATTGGACAGACTACGACCAACGCATGCACCGTCTGCTCGCGCGTCATTACGGAGAAGAGCACGTCACGCTGACACCGGCCCACAACCCATCCGGCCTCGCCTCGGTAATGGCAGCGTACTTCGATGGAGATATTCACGCGATTGATTCCCTCCCCGTCGCCACGGAAGGAACCGCATTCCAGAAGAGCGTCTGGCAGGCTCTGCGTTCCATACCCGCGGGACAGACCATCAGCTACGGCGACCTCGCCAAGCGACTGGGAAAACCGGCGGCCATGCGCGCCGTAGGACTTGCCAATGGAGCCAATCCGATTGGCATCATCGTTCCCTGTCATCGCGTGATCGGCGCAAACGGTTCGCTCACCGGCTACGGCGGGGGACTAGAGCGCAAGCGTTGGCTGCTCGATCACGAGAAAGTCTCAGTTGCCATATGGTAGCTCCTGGCGATTGCGATATTCAAACAACTAGTACAAGGAATGCCCCATCCTCAGCGCGAGAAGGACGGAAATGGGGGCGAGATGCGGTAAAGCGACTCATTCTGCAAAACTAGGCTCTTTCCTAGTACGAAGACTTTTGAGGGTGCCATAGAGTCAAGCCATGCTTTAGAGTACGCGATGCAAAAACTGTAAACGCGCAACGGAAACGTTGTGAGAGAGCAGTGGAAGCGTTGCAAGATCTGAAGCAAGAGGCTCGGCCCCGAAAGGGACCGAGCCTTTGTTTTAGAAAGACACAATGATCAGGGCCTTGGATTAACGGGGGAAGAAAAGATGTCATGAACGATTTCGCGGCGCGTGGCGGGGTGGCGACTTCTCCCCCTTCCCACCATTCAGTCTCAAAGGTCCCAGGCTGCCCGCTGAAGGACCACGCGACACCCGTCGGGGTCTTCGAACGTCAGCCCCTGTCGATCCCAGTACGGGTTGAAGGACGAGACCGGCTCGTACCCTGACTGCTTGAGCCGAATCACTGCATCATTCCACTGCCGTTCATCAGGAAGGTAGAACACCAGGAGATGGTCGGCCGTCGGCGCTCTGCCCGCTCGATGTCCATGCCTTTGTGTAAATTCGAGATGATAAGGAGCAGCCGGCAGACCGAGCATCACACCGTCGAAGCCGTCGTGATCCTCAAAACGGGACAATTCGACAAAACCGAGACCATCCCTGTAGAACTTCGTGACCTCTTCCAGATTATCGGTTGGGCGCGCGACCCTCATCTTGGTCGTTACGAACATAGTGATACTCTCCGTGGGAGATCGAACATGCCTCCATCTTATACCGCTAAGAGGGGCAGGTCATGCAACCCGAGATTTCGCGGCGCGTGGCAGTCCCAACCCTTCTTTATGACTAAGCCATTCAGTGTCGGGCGCAGAAGGAGCAGAAGTAATGGTGAAATAGCCAACAGACGAAATTTGTTATGTTAGCGGGTGCGGAGGTATGTACGCCATTCGACTGGTGAGGTGCAGATGGATATTGTTTCCCACGGCCTCTGGGGCGCGATTGCCTTCGGTCGGAAGAGTCGATCGAGCTTTTGGCTTGCATTCGTAATTGGCCTGGCTCCGGATCTACTATCGTTCGGAATTCTGTGGATTGCAGCCATGCTCGGTTTTTCAGAGGAACCCGATTTCAGTCACGGAACACCTCCAGAATCTTCGATCCCTCAATATGTGCATCATCTGTACAATGTCACGCATAGCTTCATCGTGTTCCTGATCGTGTTTCTCTTGATGTGGTTCCTTCTGAAACGGCCGCTCTGGGAACTCTCGGCCTGGGGTCTGCATGTGCTGGTTGATGTGCCCACGCATTCGTATACGTTCTTCCCGACCCCCATTCTGTGGCCTCTTTTCGATTGGAAGTTCAACGGCTGGCAATGGACGACACCAAGCATTCTCCTTCCCAACTTTGTGCTGCTGTCGCTGGTCTATGCTTGGTACTTATCGCAGCCTTACAGAACGAAGAGGTAGGAACGTATCAGGCCAATATCGCAGCGCGTGGCAGGGATCTGGTTCATCTGGTTTCTTCGCCTGTTTCGTGTGTGTGGTTCGACGAACGAGGGAGACGAGACAGACCTGCGCACCGAATAGACCGCTTCTGATTCGCCCTCCCCTCACACAAGGCTTCCTACAATTCAACAGTCGTCGTTCAAGGCACGACCAAGGAATGGACCGGGCCGAGCTTGAAAAGTAGAATGGCCCGAGTTCTTTGCCTGCGTTGATCGTCGGTTCGCACAAGCACCTCATGAAGGGTCTGAATGATGAAGGTAGAATCACCGGTGAAGCACTCCCTACGCCACATTCCCTCGGGGATCTGGGTGTTGGGTTTTGTCAGCTTGCTCATGGACATCTCGTCGGAAATGATCCATAGCTTGCTGCCATTGTTCATGGTCACGATCCTGGGGACCAGCACAATGGCGGTCGGACTTGTTGAAGGGCTCGCCGAGTCTCTGGCGCTGATCGTCAAAGTCTTTTCAGGAACGCTGAGCGACTACTGGGGTAAGCGGAAGGGGCTGGCCTTGTTCGGCTATGCCTTGAGCGCGCTCACCAAACCTCTCTTTGCAATAGCCTCCGGGATCGGTCTCGTTTTGACCGCTCGCCTGCTGGACAGAATCGGGAAAGGTGTGCGTGGCGCACCACGGGACGCCTTGGTCGCAGACATCGCCCCACCGCAGCTCCGGGGTGCCGCTTTCGGCTTGCGGCAGTCTCTCGATACGGTCGGAGCATTCCTCGGCCCCCTGCTCGCGGTCGGATTGATGTTGCTCTGGGCCAATGATTTCCGGGCCGTCTTCTGGGTGGCTGTCTTGCCGGGATTGATGGCCGTGGTGCTCTTGTTGTTCGGTATCCATGAGCCTGAGTATCGGCAGACATCCGGAGGCAAGAATCCCATTCGATGGGACAATCTTATCCGATTACGGTCAGCCTATTGGTGGGTAGTGGGCATCGGAGCAATCTTCACGCTTGCTCGGTTCAGTGAGGCCTTTTTGGTCCTCCGCGCTCAGCATGGGGGGATTCCCGTCGCCCTAGTTCCCCTCGTCATGGTTGCGATGAATCTGATCTATGCCTTATCGGCATATCCTTTCGGCAAACTCTCCGATCAGATGAGTCACATGAGGCTGCTCACGCTTGGTCTTCTCGTTCTGATTGCGGCCGATTTGGTCTTGGCTACGAACGATCACTGGGGCGTTGTCCTATTGGGAGTCGGGTTGTGGGGCCTTCATATGGGCATGACGCAAGGCTTGCTCGCCACCATGGTAGCAGGCACAGCACCCGTCGATCTTCGCGGAACAGCGTATGGCTTCTTCAGCCTCGCCAGCGGCCTGGCTATGCTGGTTGCCAGCGTGCTCGCCGGATTCTTGTGGGATCGGCTTGGCGCATCATTCACATTCTATGCGGGGGCCGTGTTTTGCGGAATCGCGCTCATGGGGCTAACCGTACACCAGCTGAAGAATAAAAAATGAGTGTCAGACCCGGTGAACGACTCGTGTGCACGGGAGCCACCAAGCGCCCTAATCTCGATACCGACCAGAAAATTCGAATGAAAGAAATTCCAGACCGCATGCCACGTCTCGGGCCGAGGGCAATCTTCAGCTCTACAAGCTTCAGGGACAAGTTAACAAGAGGGTGGAGTACGACCAAGCCCATAACATCGAGGACAATCCCGAAGGCGAAGGATGAGAAAACCTCATATGTTTCTGCTGCACGGGCATGTTCGAGCAGGCTGAAGGGTTCTAAAACCCTGCGGATGACTTTTAGCAGGACATGGCATCACCGCTGGGACGCCTTCTCATCATTTCTGTCAACGTCCGGGCGTTCGCGACCGCATGGCCCTCCGCATCGTTGTTGAAATAGACATACACATCATCTCCCCGCTTTAAGAGCCGTCGCATCTTCTTCGCCTCCTCGACCAGTTCCGCCTTCGTATAGTCAGATGCGAACAGCCGGGCGCGTCCGTGAAAACGAACATACGCGAAGTTGGCCGTGGTGACCTCCCGGCGTGGATACTTGTTCGAGTCGGCAATGCACAAGGCTGCGCCATGACAGCTCAATAGCCTATAGACCTCGTCCGAGAACTAGGACTCATGGCGGAACTCGAACACCAGCCGAAGGCGGTCGGCGCCCGGAGCGACCGTTCGCGCCATCTTGAGAAACCCGGCGAGACGGGCATGGTCGCAGCGAAAGGACGCAGGGAACTGAAAAAGAATGGGACCAAGATGTGGCCCGAGCGATTGGGCGTTTTGGAGAAACACACGCCAAGGCTCTTCGACACCCGCCAGCCGCTTGGTATGCGTGATGAGACGGCTCGCCTTGACCGCGAAGATAAAACCCTCCGTAGCCTGCACTGCCCATTTCTCATAGGTCGCTGGTTTGGGGAGATGATAGAAGGAATAGTTGACTTCGGTGGTAGGAAAACTCTTCGTGTAAAACTCCAGAAATCGAGCGCTCGGCAGGTCCTCTGGATAAAAAGTGCCTTTCCAGCTCGTATAGGTCCAGCCTGATGTCCCGATAAGAATCTGTGCCATGCCTCGCTCCTAAGATATGAAGAAACCTGCACCCTATTGTGAGAGAAGTCGGGGTCTCTCAGGCAGATAAAGGAAAAAGAGAGGAACATTCTTAATATAGGAAAAGGAAACGGCGCCTGAGCCATTTCGCGGCGCGCGGCGGCTCAGTCGGGGGAACATTTCGTGTTGCGTGCGCATGAGGGCGCCGGAATGTCGTCCGGCGTCCTGGTGATGTGAAGACGAGATCAGTGGGTACTCTGCCCGTCTCCTGATCGTTCCATGCTGCTTCTGGTTTGACCGGTACCTGTCCGCCAAGCTTGAGCGAAACCATTCCCAGCGATTGCAATAAAGAATGTTCCAGCGATCTTATCCTTCACACATTCGGGCCTTCGTCGGGATGAATGTCTGTACGATACCTTCAAGCCTGACCGCGCCAGGCCCCCGTCTCGCGCCCACGCTTTTCAATGAATTGCTTGAATCGCTCCAGATCTCCCTGCACGCGCGAAGACACCACTCCCAATACATCTCCCACATTTTCGACGAAACCCTGAGGGTCATACTCTAACTGCAGCATGATCTTCGACGTGGCATCCGAAAGTCGATGGAAGGTCACCACCCCTCCGTTGGGTGCGCCGCCTCGACTCGTCCACGCGATACGCTGATCCGGTGTCTGCTCTGTGATCTCCGCATTCCACTCCTTTTCCTGGCCCGCGATCTCTGCTTTCCAATGAAGACGTTTGTCATCCAGCTGTTTGACTTCTTTCACCCCTTCCATGAACTGGGGAAATTCCTCAAACTGCGTCCATTGATTGTAGGCAGTCCGCACAGGCACATTCACCTCGATGGATTTTTCAATGCTCGACATGCGCTCCTCCTTATGAGGTAATTTTGTGCTCGATGCGTATAGACGTAGGATTGAAGCCTAACATCTCAAAGCACGGCTCTATACCTAGGTGGGGCCCTAGTAACTCACTCTCTCCTCTCCCCACACAACGATAGACCCGGGAAGCCTGAAAAAGTAGAATGCTCCTGATTCACCTTCTCCAAAGGAGTCCCCTCGATGCTGACATGGTGGCCCATTTTCGTGACTGTGTTTTTCGCTGAACTAGGAGACAAAACGCAACTCGCCACGCTCCTGTTCGCGGCCGATCAGAATGTCAGCAAGTTTGGCGTGTTTGCAGCATCTTCTGCGGCTCTCGTGCTCTCCAGCCTGCTGGCCGTCCTGGTCGGTGCGCAACTCTCTCTCTATGTCTCGCCGCGGGTCCTGAAACTCGTCGCGGGGGCCGGGTTTATGGCCATCGGTATTTGGGTCTTGCTTGATGCCCGTGCTAGCTAGCATCTCCCTTAAGACAGCCGCCGCCGAGGTTGAGGGGGGGGGAATGCGGCCATGACAAAGGAGTAGGATAACCCTGTGTCTCATCCCTTTGGGAGAGTTCGATGAGCGCCAAGCTTTACACGAATATGCTCGAAGCCATTCAAGAGTTAAGGAAAAGAGGATTCACAGGAAACTTCGAATTTCTCAAACGGGAATTCCGGGACGTGGGCAGCGGAAAAACTTTTAGATCTGACGAACTGACCATCGTGGAACATCACCGGTTCGAGGGAGCAAGCGATCCAGATGACATGTCGGTTGTTTATGCCATAGAAAGTGATGCTGGACCGAGAGGGATCATTGCTGATGCCTTCGGTGTCTATGCCAATCCAGACCTCGGCAGGTTTCTAGAGAACGTGAAAATTCGAGAAGAGACATAAAGCGGTGCCTGCCCCATGTCGCGGCGCGATGGTCTGCTCCTTTCTCATTTTCCCCTCCCCTGACACACATGTCATGCATCGTCTCCGCAATAATGGATAGATCTATAACTTTGCAGTAGACTTGCCGTACCAGACTGAATCGTCAGGCTCTTCACATAAAAGGGACACCATGCCGGAGCTCAGACCGACCTGCGAGCAGTGCAACCCAGCGCTGCCACCCGACTCACGTGAGGCACGCATGCATGGGTCGGCGACTTTGCAGTAGACTGGCCATGGCACATGTATCAGTCAGGTATCGAAACCAGGAGGCACACCGATGCGCAAGCGGATCATCGCCCACGTTCAAAAAGAGATTTCATCTCCTGACCAGGATTGGTTGAATGTGGAGGGGCTCGCGGAGGTGGAGATCACGTCGGAGGACGCCGCTCATCCGATTGAGTGCGCATTGCTCCCCGATCGGGCTTCGGGGTGGCGTGCCGCAGGGCCCGGACAGCAGACAATCCGGCTTCTCTTCAACCATCCCCAACGGTTGCGACGAATCTGGATGAATTTCTTTGAGCCTCTCACTGAACGTACGCAAGAGTACGTGTTGCGTTGGTCGCCGGATAGCGGGCAGTCTTTCCGGGAAATCGTGCGGCAGCAGTGGAACTTCAGTCCTCAAGGGACGACGAGGGAGACAGAAGATTATCATGTCGAGCTTCCGGCAGTCACGGTGCTCGAATTGAATATCATTCCGGACATAAGTGGGGGGAGTGCCATTGCTTCGTTGGCGCAGTTGCGGCTGGCCTAATTTTGAGGCTCCGGTCCTCGAAACCCGTGGCGCTCAAGGCGTCTGTCTGCACCGGTGCACTCCTGCTGGGCGCAGCGGGCTTTCTGAAAGATAAACGGACGACCACGCATCCGAACGCCTTCCCTCATCTCACACATCACCGGCCGGATTGATGGATACGTTTACCCCTTTGCAGTACACTCGCCGAACCGAGATTGATGAGAGTGCAACAAAAATCCTGAGCGACAAGGGAAAATGCCATGGTGAAGGAGTTTATGAATGGGCTCGTGCTGTTGGCCGTACTGGCGAGTGTAGGATGCATCGCCAGTCATCCTCAATTCGATCGCCTGGCCTTGGAGCATTCCCGGCTCATCGATCTCACACATGCTTTCGGGGCGGACACGATTGTATGGCCGACTGAACATGACTTCCGGCTCGTCATCCAGCAGGAGGGCGAGACGCCCGCCGGATACTACTACGCGTCAAACCGCCTGGAGATGCCCGAACATGGCGGGACCCATATCGACGCACCTATTCACTTTGCCAGAGGTGGGGAGACGCTTGATCAAATTCCGATCGAACGCCTGGTGGGAGCCGGCGTCAGAATCGATGTCTCGGCTCAATGTGCCCGCGATCGGGATTACCGCATCACGATCCAGGATTTCGAGCAATGGGAGGCGGCCCACGAGCGAATTCCAAGCCGGGCGATCGTCTTAGTGGACACCGGTTTTGCTCAATTCTGGCCGTCGCGGCAAGACTATCTGGGAACAGAACTGAGAGGGCCGGAGGGTGTGCGTGCGCTCCATTTTCCTGGTGTGCATCCTGAGGCAGCCGGTTGGCTGGTGCACGAACGACAGATCAAGGCCATAGGGATCGACACCGCCTCAATCGATTATGGTCAATCCACCAAATTTTCGACGCATGTCACGCTCCTCTCCAAGAACGTGTCGGTGTTCGAAAATCTTGGGGACCTCCGCGATCTTCCGGCTCGTGGATTCGAGGTGATCGCCCTGCCGATGAAGATTGCCGGTGGTACCGGCGGCCCGCTACGCATCATCGCGGTGCTCCCTTCTGCACGCTAAGCATCGAATCTTGCAATCCAATATTTCGCGCCGCGTGGTACTGATGCTTCCTCACCCTCCCCTCGCACAACGGCTGAATTCAAACGTGAGTCTTCAAAGGTTCACGCCGTTGAGTTCCTCACGACCCTGTGCCCCTTGGCCTTTGCAGGCGCTCTGCTTATGCCCGAATACTTTGACTGGACAAGCTTAACAATAACTTGAGATTAACCTATCGAGTTTTTCCCGGAGTCTCTCGGCAGGCTTTCCGAAGTGCGCGATACATCGACTGATGAACCGTGAGGAGATTCCACTCTTTTGGGGTCGCGTCAATTTCCGCCAGGAGCATGGCGCGGACTTGATCCGAGGACATGCCGGTCACGCAGGGATTGATCCAGGCAAGGTTGGTCCCTTGCTTTCCGTAGGCAAAGGCGAGGTCGAGCCCGTCGACGACCCCGACTGCATAGGCCTGTTGCTCTCCTTTGCTTAATCCTCGCCAATCTTTTCCACTCAAGAAACTTTTTGGTACCAATGCCGTATCAATCTCTCCCTGTGCACCCCCTTGGGAAATGCCCAGCAGGAATCCAATCATCAAAATCCCAAGCCCAACGATAGTCCTGACCATGAGTCATCCTCCTTTTAGATCATTACCCCCTGTGCGAGGGTTCGTTCAGAATATCCCGGCAACATTCGGGAAAGAAGAGCTGCGCCACTGCTATACATTCAAGCCCGAACGGGAGATAGCCGGCGTAGCCGAGAAATGGCATCTCGAAAATCTGAAACCGGTGGACGTACGGTACTGCATATTCCCAATGCGACAGGCTCTTGTAGTTCCACATCTCCCACAAAAATCCACAGACCAGTGCGGCCAGAGCCGGCAACCACAGAGATGTCCAGTCTCCCCGCACCATGCTTGAGAATACTGTCTCCTTGCCTGCGATCGTCTGCAGTGACGCGATCAGCAACAGGGGCGCCACCCAGACGAGCGGAAACAGATAGCTCGGCCAGATGCCGATACCAGTCAGGCCGACACTGGCAAACAAGAGCATCCCCCACCCAATCACCTTCACATCTGTAATTCGAATCGGTCGGCAGTGTTTCAACCCTGCGCGTACCCTGGGATAGGATGCCAACAGCTCCGTTGTGCCGAGCACGGCTGGAAGCACAGTGGAGAATGGTACCGTGGCGTGAAGAACGTACTCCAATGAGGTGAACTCTTGAACTCCAACGTAATGCCAGTTCTGCACGAAACGATTCAGATACTCGAAGCACCACCAGAACGCCGAGCTAACAGGAAACAGCCAGAGAAATTCGCGTGGCCGGTCTCGCATCATGCAGCGTCCTATGCGGCGAAAAGTCCAGGCATTGATGAGCAGGATGTACCCGAGCCACAAGGGGGTGAAGGTGAAGGGCTGGAGCGGCTCGAACCATGTGAAGCGGTTCCAAGCCAGCGCCCATGACAGGATGGTCAGAACGGCACCGAACCATCCCCACCAGGGGAAGGCATAAGCCGTCAGGCTTCTCTCGTGAATCGCGAAGGGCGACGACACCATCCGGAGGACAAACGGGGCGACAGACGCCACAATGAGGAGCGCAAGGATGACACACACCGTGAAGGAGAACGGCGCATGTTGGACGTAGCTGGTGTGCGGCGGGAACTCCAAATAGCGATCGAGCGGTTGCCCTGCGATGACAATACCCAACAACGGCAATCCCACCAGTAAGAGGACCAAGAGGATGATGTTCGCCATGAGACGCATTTTCCCTTCCGCCGCCTTCATATCAGCCCGGTCAATGTCCGGACGTTCCCATACGCATGGCCTTCGGCATCAATGTTGACACAAGCCTACGCATCTTGCCTTTCCCACAGCACCGTCTCATCTTCTTCTGTTCTTCGGGGGAGCAACCTAGACATCTGAATTTGGAAGCATGACATGACGTCCGGGCCTCATTTTACAGCACGTAGCGGGGTCGATTTTTCCACTCGTCGTTCATACCTCGTCGTTCGCTCACAGTGATTTCCTGCTCGTGCAAGAGCTGCTTCACGCTTCACGGGATACGCTCTTCATTCCCTACCATCGGCCACAGGCCATCAGCTCTTCTCCTTACACACTGGTGATTTCTCGTTGTGAAACGCGTATCCTCTATGCAGATTAGCGGCAGCCTAACCCGTCCAGAACTTTCTCGGCAGGAACAGGCATGGCAATCTGCAATCTCCGATACATCTATGATTCTAAGATTTAGCTCTGAACTTTTGCACGCACGCGTAAACCGCGCACTGGAGGGAGGACGAACATGACCAGAACGACATGGGCGCTCGGCATTTCCATTTCGATAATGGTCCTTGGGCTCACACTGGGTCCCTTCATCCCGATGACGGTACCATACGCGTTCGCCGATTCCTTCAACGTCAAACCCGGCGCGTGGGAGATGACCCTTACCACCATCACGACCGGCTCGCTCGTGCCGCCCGACGTACTCGAAAGGATGCCGCCGGAGCGGCGCGACAAATTTGAAAAAGCCATGCAGGCGCGCTCAGGCCAACCGAAAACCCGCGTCTCTCAGAAGTGTGTCACGCAAAAAGACCTGGATCAGAACCGTTTGATCAAGGAGGAAAGCGAGGCAGACGAACCACGGTGCACGACTAAAATCGCCTCGAAGTCCTCAAGCAAACTCGTGATGGAGCGGTCATGCTCTGAACCGCACTCCTCGACCTCGCAGATCACCGTGGAGGCCAAGACACCTGAAAGTGTCGTGGCGAGCGTTGACAGAGCGCTAGAAGGCGCGGGGAAGATTCACATAGACATCAAGGGCCGCTGGCTGGGGACAAGTTGCGCCGAGATCAAGGATCGCGATTGAGGATTACCACGCAGCAGACTGCTTGGCCTATCCCCAGTTGGAAATTTTTCCTCGCGATGTTCAAAATTAGGAGCGGCCAACCCTCGAACGAGATCGTCATGCTGCGATTGTGGAGGCTAGTTTGTCTCGCTGTCCTGGTAATCGGATGTACGTCATGGAGAATCGAGAACCTCGACGAGGTCACGGGAAAGGCTACCCAGGAAGAGATCAGGAAAGAGCTTGGACCGCCTGTAGAAGAGCGAAGCCTGACGACAGGCGAATCGGTTTGGCACTATCGAATTGAGAGATACAGCACAGTATCAAGAGCCACCCTGTGCAGTGGCTATGATCTCACGTTTGACCCTCAACGGGTGCTGCAGCGATGGGATCATGTGGATTGTTAACGTGGGAAGAATGGCAGACAGTAAGGGAGCTATGTCTTGCAAGCCGTCATTTCGCGGCTCGCGGCGGGCCTGCTTTCGTCGTTCGTACCTCGTTTGCCGTCGTTGGTGAGTGGGATTCGCAGGCTTGGGGGATACTTGTCACCCTCCTGTCAGCCATCGGCCATCGGGCACCAGTTTCCGTGCTTCCCGCACCGGCCCTGCCTCTTGTCTTCTCATCCACCGCTCTCACAACGCTCCCGCATCGTATACGGCGTGATGAATATGTCCTCCGCTTTGCAGTAGACTCGCTCCATCAAATTTCTGAGCGCGCATCGCTATGGGTTTTACACTCGACAGGGTCGTACCTTGGGGACGTTCGTATGACGAATACGTCGGTATGTTTTTCCTGACTGAGGTCGATCTTGGACTTCGCCTTCTCGGCTGCGGTGACGGTCCAGCAGGGTTCAATTCTGCCCTGACCAAACGCGGCGGGCATATCGTTTCGATCGATCCGCTGTACGCCTTTGACGCAGAACAGATCAGAGGCCGCATCTCCGAAACCTATGCAACCGTCATGGCGCAAATGCGCCAACACCACAGCGACTATGTCTGGGAAACCATTCCATCGCTAGAACACCTCGGAAGGGTTCGCATGTCTGCGATGGAAACCTTCCTCGCTGACTTCGATGCCGGCAGGAAAGCCGGCCGTTACATCGCGCGAGAGTTACCGTCATTGCCGTTTGAAGGCGGACAATTCGACATCGCCTTGTCGTCTCATTTCTTGTTCTTGTACAGTACGCAGTTGTCCGCCGAGTTTCACCTTCAGGCTCTGCGCGAGATGTTACGCGTGGCTCGCGAAGTCCGAATTTTTCCCTTGTTGACACTGGATGGCACCCCTTCGCCTCACGTGAACGTCGTCACCGAGAGTCTTTCGGGCTATGGATATACCGCTGAGATCAAGCGTGTCTCATATGAGTTTCAGCGGGGTGGCAATGAAATGCTTGTCATCAAGCCCGTCTGACATGGTCGACCGGCTAACTGGCCTGCTTCTCGGTTCGTCCTTCGTATCTTGTCGTTCGCGACCTGATCATGCGCTCGCCATCCATGAAAAGTCCGGACATGGTGCCCACTACTTTCCGAAAATTCGCGCTCTCCTTGAGCAGATTGATGTGAAATACTGTGATGGTATTGTGAATTGACCCGTACTCCTCTTTCCTTTCTCCCCGCGGGATTTGGCGTCGCATCCCTCTCCGTGGGAGCAGGCACAACATATCCCTTGACCTCGCCTTTCAGCAGGCACAATATGAAGGTGCGACGTTTCTGCTCTCGCTGACTGTCCCATCCCTCGCGCTTCCTGTTTTTTCTTAACGCGACCGATTCTTCAGTCTCCGCCGCTCTAACGCCAGCATGAGCCTGAACGCTCTTCACGAGACCCTCAGGGGTACGGGATTGAGTGGTGTCTTTGCGCCGTGAGATTGATCATGCGAATGCCGGGTCTCCCGCGTTCAGAAACCAGGAAATCTGGCGCGCAGGGACAGTCTGGTTCAGAGTCATTTCGCGGGCATTCAGCTAGCAGCAAGGAGGGATCTTCATGGCACAACAGAAACCCATTACCGACCGGATCCTGGAATTCCTTCAATGCTCCCCTGAATGTGAGTTCGAAGCCTTAGTCTCCCGCTACCCGGAATTCACCTGGAACGAGCTCTTTCTCGAAGTGAATCGCTTGAACCGGACGGGGCAGGTGAAAGTGACGAGGGGTGTGGGAATCTTTACCATCAAACCTACTGCGGTTATGAAATGAGTCCCGGAAATGAAAAGATGCCAGGAACCACTGTACGGCGCGTGGCGGGCAGGCTTTCTCTTGACCGCTCGCCCGCCTTCGTGACTAGTTGAACCGAGCAGGCTCGAACAGGGACTTGACGCCCACGAGGTAGACCTTCCCGGCACCGCCAAATTGAAGTTCGCGCGTCCAACACGCTTCCACTAGCGTGACCGTTCTCTCTTCTGTCGACAAAGCCGTATGCACTTCAAACACTTGTTTCCTCTCCGGAGACCGAGGCATTAAGAGCAGGAATCCCTCCTTGCTGGCATTGAGCGTCAGCGCGTGCCCATCAGAGAAATTGACCACCTTGTAACCAACAACTTTCGCAAGCTGATATACACATGGCTGTGTCTGCATGACCCGCTCGCCTCCCCTGCGATCCGGATTGTCCGACTTCTCCACTGTTTGCCGGATCTTCGAGCGGGTCACATGTGGCTTTGCTGTGACGCTATGGTCCCGTTTGTTCACGTTCGCCCCCATCTATTCTTCCTTGTGTGTAAGATTCGCGCCGCTCGCCTGATAGACGCCATCGACGTGGCATCGCGCCTTGGCGTCATCGTCGCGCCATATTCACATAACCCCGTAATAGCCCGGCACACATCTCGTCCCCCACAATCATCTCCCAGGGCAAAGTCATATGTTGAGAATACAAAAAGCCAACGGAGAGAAGCAATCAGGCATTCGTAGGGGGAAGAGAAATACAATGAATAAATGAGACAGGCCATTTTCCTGAAGTGGTTCGTGGCTGATCGCGATGCGAAAGGTAGACAAAATACGCGTCTCTATCGTCTCCGCGGGGGATGGATCCGCCTACGACTTTGCGGTAGACTGGCCCACAACACATTACTGAAACTGCCTTGTTATGCTACCACAGGTAAGCTTCAGCGGACTTCATCGCTCACCAGCTTCCTGACCTGCCCAGAATGTACAACGTCGACGGGTTTCGTAACGGGAGAACCGTACTATGACCGAGGATGCTCACAGCACAACTGAAACAGCGCCACCACACGCACAATTGGTCCAGATGGGAATGGCGCACTGGGTGTCTCGGATTGTGTATGTCGCAGCCAAGCTGAGCCTGGCTGACCATCTGGCAAAAGGACCGAAGAGCGCCGATGAACTTGCCGGGCCAACGGGAACCCACGCCCCCTCCCTTTACCGCCTCATGCGGACGCTCGCGAACCTCGGCATCTTGACTGAGGACGGAACGCACCGTTTCGCCTTGACGACACTCGGTGAGGCGCTCAAGACCGGCGCAACGGGCTCGGCGCGCGCCACAATCCTCACGCTGGCGAGCGACTGGATGTCGCGTGGACTGGAGCAATTGCTCTATTCGGTTCAGTCGGGGAAAAGCGGATTTGAGCAATCCCTGGGCATGCCAATTTTCGATTGGCTGGCAACGCATCCGGAAGAAGCCTCCATGTTCAGCGAGACGATGGTCGGCATCCATGGAGCGGAGCCCCCGGCAGTGGCCGCCGCGTATGACTTTTCCGGCTCGACGACGATCGTCGACGTCGGCGGAGCCACGGGACATCTCTTGACCACGATTCTTGGTCGTTATGCCGGGGCACGCGGCAATCTCTATGATCTCCCACATGTCGTTCGCGATGCACCTGCGCTGGTTCAAGCGCGCGGCCTGACGAACCGCGTCACGATTGAGGCGGGCAGTTTTTTCGAGCGCGTGCCCAGTGGCGGCGATACCTATCTGCTTTCGCACATCATCCACGACTGGAGCGAAGATCAGTGCCTCACGATCCTCGGCCATTGCCGGCGCGCGATGAATCCCGAAAGCCGATTACTGATTATCGAGATGGTGCTTCCGGCCGGTGATACTCCACATCCGGGGAAAATGCTCGACATGATGATGTTAGTGGGGCCCGGAGGACAGGAACGGACTGAGAAGGAATACGGGACACTGCTGGGCAAAGCGAATTTACGCCTCACGCGGGTTGTGCCCACTACATCGCCCGTGAGCATCGTTGAAGCCGTCCTGGCATGAGCACGTCCCGAGCGATGACGCGGTCTTGGCTGGCTCAGAGCGCAAGAGAGAATACGGATCGACGAAGCATGGACCAACCGGGGACAAAACAGTGGACGGCCTTTCCATCTTGACTCGTCCCTGTTGCCCGATTCATTGAGCCGACCTTTTCACCGACCTCACGCGCACTGGTTCGAGGAGGAAGCGACCATTGTCCTATCTATAAAAGGAGAAACGAGTTATGCGCTTCGTCAAAGTGAAGGATGAAGAACGTGCCGGTGAAGCAGCGATCAATCTCGACCTCGTTCGAGAAGCCCACTTTGGAGGCGGATTGCTCCACCTCTATTTCGAGCGCGGCACCACCACACAGGATGACGTGACGTTTACAGGTGAGAACGCCCAGAAAATCTGGGCCGCCATGGGATAGCACGGATTGGCAGAGGCAGTCCAAAACCTCCGCATGACTTGAATTATGAGCCCCGTGGGATAAAGGAACCTTTTCGCAGGCGCATGGCGAGACTGCTCCTTCTTCGCCCTCCCCTCCTCTCACACACGGCTTTCACAAGACAGCAGACGTCGTTCAATGCCCGCCGACCGCGTGGACCAGACCGACAATGAGAGCGTAGAATGATCTTGCTCGCGTTGCCTCAATAACAGCCAGTGAAGGAGCGTCGCAGATGGGATCAAGCTGGCAATGTTGTTACAACAGCAGGGCATGATGCTTGACGCCGTGTTTATCAACGCCGGCGTGGCCAAGCTCGCTCCGTTCGAAGCGGTCGGAGAAGAGGTGTGGCATCTGCCGAGTCGGCATACATCGTTGGCACCGAGCTGGTAGCCGACGGCGTCATGAGCCGGCTCATGATCCTCATGACTAACATTGTGAGATTATCGCAACGCTTGCAAGGAGGTATTGCGTGGCTCCGTAACTCGCTTCAGAGCGGTTGAGATTCACGTAAGGCTGCGCGAACTGCCGAAGTGTTGGAGAAGGGAGAGAAATGAGAAGTAGATCGGGATGGATGTCCTCCGTCATCGTGGGTGTGATGCTGCTTCTGGCCGGATGCTTTTTGACTGTGGAAGAACGCTGGCAAAAGATCGACGAGCAGATGGGGCAGGAAATCGGTGTGAAGACCAAAGACTACTATGTCAGTGAGTGGGGAAATCCTGCGAAGCGAATCAGAGCCGCAGACGGTGGATCAATCTGGACGTGGGAATTCCGGGGATATGGCGGCAGACAGGGCTGGAATAAAATCCTCACCTTCGGACCCGATGGGGTCTTGAGGGAATTTCGCAGGGAGTATTGGCCCAAGGAATAATGGCAACTGGGAGAAAGACGAAACACACCTCTACAGTCTCAGATCGGATCTCGCCTGTTGGGGCTCGTGGTGATGCCGATCCTTTCTTTTCCCGGAGCTCGCAATTAAATATATCGTTGTCAGCGGTCTATTGTAATTGAATCCTTGTCGAATTTATATAAGCACAATCCTACAAGCATCCGCTTCTTGCAGAGCGTTTACGCTCACGTAGTACGGTGCACAACCGCTCGGCAGCTATGCGCGTGATCGTAAATCTCCATGCGAAATTTTCTCAATCTCGATATTGGCTCATGCCTATTGAGAATAGAGGAATCGGGTGAATCTCCTGCCAAACGGCCTCTGACTTGCATCTTCTCTTTTCTCCATCTTTCGAAAAGGAGATGCATGCAGGTTGAATTTAAACATTTCGATCCCGAACACTTCTCATTTCATCAAACCCCTGTCCTGGTGATTGAAAATTTCTGGACAGACGAGGAAAGAAAATATTTTCAGCATTCCATGCAACGAGCGGCGTGGAAACCGTTGCGTGAGATGCGACACCTGTATGAGACATTTCCGAATTGTGGCAATTGGCTGAAGGCTGACATTGCACGGGTGGAAGCGACAACGTTTCTCGATCGGCTGGCACTGCCCTGCATCAAGAACTACGTCGAATCCTTTCCAAATGTTGCACGGCGCCATATGAATTTCAACTACTATTCGTACGGCGCGGGCGATTGTCTGCTGACCCACGATGACACCGCCCAAGCTGCAAATTCAGTGGTGCAGGCTGAAGGCTCCTCTCCTTTACGACGCCTGGCATTGGTGACCTATCTCCATGATGAATGGCAGCCTGACTGGGGCGGTGAATTGATCATTTATCGT
>Ga0207646_10000282_pt1 | contig 69731 bp, 62 predicted proteins | sample KBSK5502metaG_FD_184343 | JGI IMG/M metagenome (GOLD analysis project Ga0207646, IMG submission 184343) | Corn, switchgrass and miscanthus rhizosphere microbial communities from Kellogg Biological Station, Michigan, USA - KBS K5-50-2 metaG... | ecosystem: Host-associated > Plants > Roots >... | reverse complement strand
CACTTCCGACTTGCCGCACCGCCTACGAACCCTTTACGCCCAGTAATTCCGAGCAACGCTGGCCCCCTACGTTTTACCGCGGCTGCTGGCACGTAGTTAGCCGGGGCTTCTTCTACCCGTACCGTCACGTCCCTTGCGGGCCATTCGTCCGGATCGAAAGGGGTTTACACTCCGAGAAGCTTCATCCCCCACGCGGCGTCGCTGCGTCAGGCTTTCGCCCATTGCGCAAGATTCCCCACTGCTGCCTCCCGTAGGAGTCTGGACCGTGTCTCAGTTCCAGTGTGGCCGGCCATCCTCTCAGACCGGCTACCGATCATAGCCTTGGTGAGCCGTTACCTCGCCAACAAGCTAATCGGGCGCGGGCCCCTCCTCCGACGCCCTTGCGGGCTTTGATTCCCACGATCGAAATCGTGAGAGTGTCATGCGGTATTAGCCCGCCTTTCGGCGGGTTATCCCCCATCAGAGGGCAGATTACCCACGTGTTACGCACCCGTGCGCCGTGCGCCCATCTCTCCGCCTTGCGGCGGAAAAACTGCGCACTCGACTTGCATGTGTTAAGCACGCCGCCAGCGTTCGCTCTGAGCCAGGATCAAACTCTCATTTGAAACTGGTTGTCCCGAAAATCAAAAACCCCGGCAGGGCCGGGGCCAGACTTTCAGAACGAACTTTTTGTCGCTCGGTTCACTCAAGTAAAACCGAACGGGTTCTGGCACTTATCATCCGGTTGTCAAAGAGCGGGCCTCCTGTCCAGCAGGCAGGCTTACAGGCAATCGAGAAGTATAGCCGCGCACTATGCGGGTGTCAAGCATTCCCTGGCGACTTTTCCACAAATCATTGAGTCCTCCCGCCTGCCACGTTCTCCATTAAGGCCAGTCGCGCCAGTGGCTTTTCACTCCCCGGCGAATGCGATATGCTCGCGCCGCGCATGGCCGCAAGACGATAATCGAAATTCTAAATGCGGGGGCCAGGTGGGTTTCGAGGGCCCAAATTCGGCTCGCAACTATATTGGCGAAAAGAGGGACGAAATGAAGCGCATCAGCCGAAGGCAATTCACGAAGACGCTGGGCGGGGCGGCATTGGCCGTGCCATTGGCTCCGAGCCTGGCGTGGCCGCAGGAGGCGCCGAAGAAGCCGGAGTCACCTGCCGCGCCCGTGAAGCCCGCCGAAACGACGCCGCAGGCCGAGCAGCCCAAGCCCGAGCCTAGGCTCAAGCTCAGCAAAGAACAAGAAGAGGCGGTGAAGAAAGCTGTCGAGCGGCGCGACCGTCAGCTCACTGCGATGCGGGGTCGCGTGTTGCCTTACGACGCCGAGCCTGCGTTTATCTTCCAGGTGCGGCAGCGCCCGCGCAGCGGGCGGAAAACCTGAGGTGTCATTCTGAGGGAGCCCGCGCAGGCGGGCGACCGAAGAATCTCTCCGGAGGGATCCTTCGCTGCGCTCAGCATGACGAATGCGGACCGAATGACTACACGACGAGGAACTGCGGAACATGCTCTCTGACGATACTCTCTACCTGAGGGTGCACGAGCTGAGCGCGCAGATCCAGGCGCGGAAAATTTCGCCGGTGGAGCTGACCGAGTCCTACCTGGCGCGGCTCGAAAAATTCGGCCCTAAGCTGGGCGCGGTGGCAACGCTCACGCCCGATCTGGCGCTCGAGCAGGCGCGCGCCGCGGAAAAAGAAATCGCCGCGGGGCACTCCCGCGGGCCGCTGCACGGCATCCCCTATGGCGCCAAAGACCTGCTGGCCACTCGCGGCATTCCGACCACCTGGGGCGCGCCGCCATTTCGCGAGCAAGTATTTGATTTTGACGCCACCGTAGTCCGCAAGCTGCGCTCGGCGGGCGCCATCCTGGTTGCGAAGCTCTCGATGATCGAGCTCGCCGGCGGAGGCGGCTATTCGAGCGCGGCTGCGTCGTTGCAAGGCCCCTCGCGGTGCCCCTACAACCCCGACCACTGGGCCGGCGGGAGCTCGAGCGGCCCCGGCGCGGCCGTGTCCGCTGCCCTAGTCGGCTTCGCCATCGGCTCGGAGACGCTGGGCTCGATCATCACTCCGTCGGCTTTTTCCGGCGTCTCCGGCCTGCGACCCACCTACGGCCGCGTCAGCCGGCATGGCGCTATGGCGCTTTCCTGGACGATGGATAAGCTCGGGCCGATGTGCCGCAGCGCGCTCGATTGCGGCCTGGTGCTCAACGCCATCGCCGGAAAAGACCCGGCCGATCCCACTTCGCACGACGCGAGCTTCGTATGGTGGCCGCCCACTGCGGATCGCCAGAAGGCGAAGCCGCTGGCAGGCAAGCGCCTTGGCTTGGTGCAACCCGATTTTTCGGCCCAGGGCGACCCCGAAGTGGGTCAGGCCTTTGCCGCGGCGCTTGAGGTGCTCCGCGGGCTGGGCGCCAAGCTCGAGCCGGCCGAGCTGCCGGATTTTCCCTATGGCGCCGTGGCGGTGACGCTGTACACCGCCGAGGCCGCGTCCATCTTTCGCCCGTTCATCGAGAGCGGCAAGGTTCAGGAGCTGCGCGATGAGTACCAGAAGGCGGGTCTGATCGCGGCGCTTTCGCTGCCCGCCACTGACTACCTGGACGCTTTCCGCATCCGCGCCGAGATTCTCCCGGCGCTCGGCAAGTTGTTCGAGCAGTTCGACGCGCTGGTGGCGCCCAGCCGGATTAGTCCCGCGCCGCGGATTGACGCCGACTTGACCGCACCGCTGCCTCCGCGTCCCGGGGAGAAGCCGGCCGAGCGGCCGGCCACGCCGGCAAGAAACGCGGAGCGGTGGAACGTCATCGGCTCGAGCAACGTCGCCGGCCTGCCGGCGATTTCTGTGCCGTGCGGCTTCACCAAAGAGAAAAGCCTGCCTATCGGCATCCAGTTTGTCGCCGATGCGCTGCGTGAGGACGTCTGCATCGAATTCGCCGCAGCCTACCAGGCGGCCACCGCCTGGCATCGCAAACCGCCCAATCTGTAGGGGCAAACTCCAGTCCGCCTGAATTGCGCGTCAACCTGCACAGCATCCGGAACGCAAAGCAACCCCACCGTCAAGGCTTCACTCTTATCCTCTGGCGCGACCCGCGTGAGTCTCGCCACGGCAGGCTGGCTCCTGAACGTGCATGCATGTCGAGCGGAGCTGAGAGATGAACCCTGAGCGCACCACAAATACGAGGTCTCCAATGTTTGCGCCGCTGGTACGGCAAGTTTTCGCGTCGTCAGTGATGCTGGCGCTTCTGCTTGGCGGGACACCGGGAATTGCAGGGGCGTCTCTACAAGACCCGCAGAAGCAGCCCGAGGCGAAGATCCGGGTGAACGTCAACCTTGTTCTGGTCGAGGCGACGGTGAAAGACCGTGCCGGGCACGTCATGAAAGACCTCAAGAAAGAAGATTTCGTGCTCGATGAAGATGGCTCCCCGCAGGAGATCGCGCATTTCAGCCGCGACCAGTTGCCGCTGGCCGTCGCTCTAGTGGTGGACCTGAGCACCTCGATCGAGCCGTTCATCCGGCCGCTGCGTTACGCCACGCTGACCGCGCTCAAGGCGCTCAAGCCCGACGACGAGGTCGCCCTGTTCACCTTCACCGGCGAAGTCCAGCAGCGCGTCCGGCTGACCCGCGACAAGCGCGAGGTCTCCGACCAGATCGAGTTCTTCCACACCGGCGGCGCCACCAACATCAACCGCGCCATCTACGACGCGGCGCATTACCTGCGCGAACAGGCGCCCGCCGCACGGCGCGTCATTGTGCTGGTGAGCGACAACGTGCCCACCACGCAGGATGTCGGCAGCGAGCGGGTGACTGATGCGGCGCTCGAAGCTGACGCCGCCGTGTACAGCCTCAAGGTGCCCGGCTACAACCCGTGGCAGGCCAAAGTGGCAGCCAAAGCGCGCGGCATGGTCAACGTGGACAAGTTGACCGCAGATACCGGGGGCGAAGTCTTCGAGGTCGAAAAGGAAGGCTCGCTCTTCCTCGCCTTCCAGGCGTTGATCGAGCGTCTGAAGACGCGCTATACCCTCGGCTTCTATTCCACACATAACGCCGACAGCGGCGGCTTCAGGCGACTGAACTTGCGGCTACAACCGACGTTTGGCGCCAAAGGCAAAGACTACGCAGTGCTCTCCAAGACGGGCTACTACGCACTCCGGTCACGGCAAGCCAGCCGCTGAATTCCGAAAATTCAGCCGTCAGTACCCCGGCGCGGGTCTCCGCTGCTTCCGGTGTCATCGCTGCGCAGAACCCGCGATGGTGTGTGGTATTGTCTTGCGCTGAATTCAAGCTATGGGGCGAGCGAGAGCCGCAGCGCCCTCGCATGCGTGGATAGCGAACGAGTGTACGACTACATGATCGTCGGCGCGGGGTCGGCGGGCTGCGTGCTCGCCAATCGCCTCACCGAAGACTCGCGAACCACCGTTCTGCTCCTCGAAGCCGGCGGGCCCGACCAGGACAAGCAGCTCCGCATTCCCGCGGCTTTCTCCAAGCTTTTCAAGAGCCCTCATGATTGGGCCTATTACACGGAAAAACAGCCACGCCTGCACCAGCGAAAGCTGTTCTGGCCGCGGGGTAAAGTGCTGGGCGGGTCAAGCTCAATCAACGCCATGATCTATATCCGCGGCAGCCGCCGCGACTACGATCACTGGCGCAACCTGGGCAACGCGGGCTGGAGTTTCGCGGAGATTCTTCCGTATTTCAAGAAGGCAGAAGACCAGGAGCGCGGTGCTTCTGAGTACCACGCGGCCGGCGGCCCTCTCCATGTGGCGGACTTGCGTTTCAACAACCCTCTTTCCTGTGCGTTTATCGCGGCCGGCGAGGAGCTCGGCTTTCCTCGGAACAACGATTTCAACGGCCCGCAACAGGATGGAGTGGGTTTTTACCAGGTGACGCAGAAGCGCGGGCGGCGCCACAGCGCTGCCGACGCTTATTTGAAGCCGGCGCTCGAGCGCCCCAACCTCATGGTCGAGACCCACGCCCACGCAACCCGGCTGTTGTGGCAAGGCAAGCGCGCTGCCGGCGTCGCGTACATTCAGAACGGCCAGACGCATGAGGCCAGGGCGAGCCGGGAGGTAATTCTTTGCGGCGGCACCGTCAATTCGCCGCAATTGCTGCTTCTTTCCGGCATCGGCCCGGCCGAGGACCTCAAGGTGCTGGGCATTCCGGTGGTCGCGGACCTGCCGGGGGTGGGGCAGAATCTGCAGGACCACTTGATCGTCGCCGTGAGCTATCAATGCACGCGACCCGTCAGCATGGCAGGCGCAGAGTCGCTGGTCAATCTTCTGCAATACCTGCTTTTCAAGCGGGGAATCTTGACCTCAAACGTCGCGGAAGCCGGTGGATTCGTCAGGACCAGGCCGGATCTGCCTGCCGCAGACCTGCAATTCATCTTTGGGCCATTGTATTACCTCAATCATGGATTCACGCGTCCCGAGGGTCACGGGTATTCGATCGGCCCCACGCTGATTCGCCCGGAGAGCCGCGGCGGCATCACACTACGTTCGCCGGACCCGCTCCAGCCGCCCGCGATCCAGCCGAACTATTTCTCAGCCGACGCTGATCTGTGCCTTCTGATCAAAGGAATCCGGCTCGGGCGGCGGCTGGGGCTGGCAAAGGCGTTCGACACCTTTCGTGGCGCAGAGGTCTATCCCGGTCCGGCGGCACAGGACGATGAAGCCATCGCCGAGTACATCCGCGAGACCTGCGAGACCCTGTATCACCCTGTCGGCACGTGCAAGATGGGCACTGATGCGATGGCCGTGGTCGATCCGCAGCTGCGGGCGCTCGGGGTAGAAGGCCTGCGGGTCGTGGATGCCTCCATCATGCCCACCATTATAGGTGGCAACACCAACGCCCCGACGATCATGATTGCCGAAAAAGCCGCCGACTTGATTAAGGAAAGCGTCTGAGACGGTGTGCGCGGGTGTTCACGGACTCGGGGGCAGCGACTGTTGCTTGTTACGAGCGAGCCGCTCCTCCCACCGTAGAGGCCGTGGGCGGCGGAGTACTCCGAGATGGCGCGGCCGCCAGGCGCCGGAGCGATTCGATATAGGGTGGCCGGGCAACGCCCCGCTCGGTGATGATGGCGGTGACCAGGCGCGCTGGCGTCACGTCAAATGCCGGATTGGCGACCGCAACATCCGGCGCGATGCGCACGCCTCGTATGTGGGTGACTTCTTCCGCGGGGCGCTCTTCGATGGGGATCTGCTCACCAGAGGGGATGGAAAGGTCCAGTGTGGAGGTGGGCGCGGCCACATAGAACGGCACGTTGTGCTCGCGGGCGAGCACGGCCATCGAATAGGTGCCGATTTTGTTGGCCGTGTCGCCGTTTGCGGCGATGCGATCGGCCCCGACCACGGCCGCAGCGATTTCGCCGCTTTTCAAAAAATGTCCCACCATGTTGTCGGTGATCAGCGTGAGTGGAATGCCGTCCTGTTGGAGTTCCCAGGCCGTGAGCCGCGCGCCCTGGAGATAGGGCCGCGTCTCCGGCACGAGCACCCGCAGCTTGCGTCCCTGCTCGACGGCCATGCGGATCACACCGAGCGCTGTGCCGATGCCCGCGGTCGCCAGCGCACCGGTGTTGCACTGCGTCAGCACCTGGCCGTCGGCGGGCATCAGCTGCGCACCGAAGCGGCCGATGGCCTCGTCGTCCGCCCTCTTTTCTCGATGGATCTGCTGTGCCTCGGCGACAAGCGCCTCTTGGACGCGCAGGAGGTCCTGGCCCGCGGCGGCCTCAGCGAAACGCTGCTTCATCCGTTCGATGGCCCAGAACAGGTCCACGGCCGTAGGCCGCGTCCGGGCCAGGGTGTCGCAGATCACCGGGAATTCCGCCTTCAGTTCGTCGAGTGTGAGGGCCGGCGAGCGCAGCGCGCCTAGCGCCACGCCCATCGCGGCAGCCACGCCGATGGCCGGCGCACCACGAATCACCATGGACTGGATGGCCCGAGCGACTTCGCGGTAGTCGGTGTAGGTGTGATGGACCACCTCAGCAGGCAGCCGCCGCTGGTCGAGCATCACTACCCCTTCGCCTGTCCACTGGATGGGTTGCGAGATTTGCATCTTCGAGACGTCCGCTTGCCGGCACAAACCGCCATTCTAATGCATACGCTCACGCGCCCGGAGGGTTTTTGGCACACCGGCTAGGCCTGGCCGGAGAGGTGACGCAGGCCGCCAGTGGCGATGAAAAACTCGAGGAAGAGCATTGTGTTGTACCCGAAGTGGACGAGGAAGCTGGCCAGAACCGTCCCGGTGCGGGCGCGAACCATGGTCAGCACGACCCCCACGATGATGATCAGCGCGATCTGGCCCCAGCCACCCCACAACTGCGGCGCGTGCACCAGGCCGAAAAGCGTTCCGGTCAGCAGCACGCCTGCGGGGATGCCCAGGCCGCGCGCAAGCACCGGGTAAACGTAACCCCGAAAGATCGTCTCCTCGACCGCCGGCGCCACGAGAATGCCCAGGGCCATCAGCAGCAGCACGCTGCCCCGGCTCTGAAAAAGCTCCTCGATCGGCAGCTTGGTCCTTTTCCCGATTCCCAAGGACGAAAGTTGCACCACCACGGCCAGGGCCACGCCGCCCAGCAGGTAGAGCAGTGCGGCCTTACCCTCCGTCATCGTGCCGGGGCGCAGGGCGCGCCAGCCGATCGTGCGCCAGAACGGATCAGCCTGACGGAGCCGCACTGTCCCGAACAGAAAGATCATCGTCGCCGCCGACCACAACACCTGGCCAGCCACCAGAACTGCGGCCTTGGTGGCGGGCACTTTCTCGATGTCTGTGAGTTTCACGCCCCAGATAAATACCGCGGCTACGCCGGCCAGCAGAGGCAAGATGATGCTGCTGCCCAGAACGAAGACCAGGAAAATGATCAGGTCGGGCCAGCTCCACGAGGTGCGCAGGTCTTCTGGTACGCGGGCCGGCGCAGCTTGTTCGGGCGAGACTCCCGGCAGCCCGCCGAGGTGTGACGCGTTCTGAGGAGGAGCGCCGCCCGAGGCGGGTTCGCTCGTGCTTTCGGCCTGCAGAGGCGGCAATTTGTCTTCCGGTGCGCTCATCACTTGCGCTCCGCAGGTTTCTTCCGCTTTGCTCCGTGGCTTGCTTCTAGCAGCGCCGCAGCCACCAGCGGAAGCAGGATTTCGTGGTGACCGGTCAGGGCGTACCCATGCGATTCCTCCCGGGTCGTGCTATGGCCGGAGGCGGCGGTGGGGCGCATCACCACGTTTTGCAGCGGCCGGTAGTGCTGGATGAAATCGAAATTCGCAGTGGTGATGGGGCGCAGGGCAACGCCCAGGTTGCGCGCCACCGAAACGGCTTTCAGGAACACTTCAGGCAGGACCACGGCCGAACCCCAGTTCAGATAGGCGCCGCCTGGATGCATCTGTTTGACGAGCGCACAGAACAGCCGGAAATCGTGGTGCGTGGACGCGCCGAGAGCCGCGCCATCGGCCGAGCGGTGCATGTGCGGGATGTCGGTGCCGATCGCGAGATGCACGGTCACCGGCACGCGAGCGCGATAGGCGGCGACCAGGACGCTCGATTGGGGATGCTTCACCCGCAGGCGGCCGCTGGTGAGCAGCTTCCCGGCGGCCTCGCCCAGACCGATGCCGCTGCGCTGGGCTCCCACGGCGATTTCATTCAGATAGAGTCCGGTCTCTTCGGCCATGCCGAACTCGCCTCGGCCGAGCACCAGTTCGACCTCTTCCGACGTGTTGCCAACCAGCGCGATCTCAAAGTCGTGCACCAGCGCCGCGCCGTTCATGGCCACCCCGCTGGCGAAGCCACGGCGGATCAGGTCGATCAGCACAGGTCCAAGGCCCACCTTGATGACGTGCCCACCCAGGCCCCAGAGCACAGCTTTGCGCCGGGCGCGGGCACGGAGTATCGCGGCGACCACAGCGCGCAGGTCTTCCGCGGCTAGGATGCGCGGCAGTGACTCCAGAAACTCTCCCACCGGCGCGCCGCGCCGATGCGGCCGGCCAAAGTCCCGCACGGTGACCTTGCTCTTTCGGCTGGCCAGCGGGTAGGTGCGTATCTGGTCGAGAACAAGCGGTCGAGTGGTGTAGATGCTCATGGGATCGCTCGGTGCACTCTAATGGCAGAGGGCTGGGTTCCGCAAGCCAGTCTCGGGAATTGCTGGATTCCCTCAGGTCGAATAGGTCCCTTGCACATCTTGCGGGGTGGGGAGCCGGAGTCTCCTCAGGCTTTGAGGGTTAACCGAGTCTCCAAAGGTATAGGGGCTTACGCCCTCACGGGACAGCGGAAAATTTTTGCTCACTTGTGAAAAGGTTTTCACACTATTTCCACAGATTATGGCCTGACACTCGAGTCCAGCGGGTTTCCCCACCTTCTCCCGCTGATAGGTATTGGTTCTGGAAGTAATGGCCGGAGCGTTGGGGCGCAAGAAGTCCTGTATGTTATTGTAATTGTTTAGGTTATCTGGAGACCCGTTTAGGTGATTGCGGGACCTCTGGCTGATAATGCCTTTCCCAACAAGTGTTCCGCTTGGAAGGAAGATTGCTGCCCTGTGCTGAACCCGAACAGAGTCCTACACTGGGGTTGGGAAAGCGCTAGTCGAGGTGGAGATTCATGCTTGAAGGGATCAAAGAACAGTCGGAGGAATCGATTCAGGCATCAGGCGCAGCGGTACGCTGCGACGTACCTGGCTGCAGAAGCGCCGTGCCGGAGCCCTTGGTGGCTGAGCGGCTCTGCCTAATGCACTTCACCGACGCGGTGGAACAGGTCTCTTCGAGGATGCGCCGGGAGGCGGCCTCGGGTCTGGTCAACGAAGAATACCGCGAGAAGAGCGCAAGTTCCATCACCGAGTACGGCGTGCTTCTGGCGCGTGTGGCCACCGGCGGCCTGCCCGTTCCCGACCCGCTTAAGAAACGTATCTTGAGCACACTGCTTACTCTGATGATCCTGCGGGAGAGCCTTTCGCGCTCCGCGCATCGAGTCGTCTGCATCCGCCGCAGCTCCGACGCTTCTGCAGCGTGAATCGGATCTAATCTGCGCGTTACTCTCCGTGCAATCCCTTGACCCGACCAGTTCGCCCCAGCGTTCCATCGAACTGCGACGGTCTCACGTGGAACGGAAAATCCCTTACGAGCTGGCGGAGGCCAGGTCGGCAGAAGAACTGTGGCGAGCCTTCTTGGTGGAGGGAAAAGCACCCTTAGCGTTTAAGGCGCGGGCCAGAACCTGGCCGGTGTAGGACCTTTTAACGCGGGCCACCTGCTCGGGCGTGCCCTGGGCAACCACACGCCCGCCGGCTTCTCCGCCCTCGGGCCCTAAATCAATAATCCAATCGGCCTGTTTGATGACGTCGAGGTGGTGCTCTATGATGAGCACGGTATTGCCGAGGTCCACCAGGCAGTGCAGGACGTCGAGCAGTTTCCGCACATCGTCGAAGTGGAGTCCTGTGGTTGGCTCGTCGAGGATATAGAGAGTGCGGCCGGTCTGACGCTTCGAAAGCTCGCGAGCCAGTTTGATGCGTTGCGCCTCACCGCCGGAAAGCGTCGTGGCCGACTGCCCGAGCTGGATATAGCCCAAACCGACGTCCACCAGTGTTTCAAGCTTCTGCCGGATCTGCGGAATGTTCTCGAGGACCTTCAACGCATCTTCGACGGGCATGTCGAGCAAGTCGGAGATGGAGTGGCCTTTGTATCGCACGGCGAGCGTTTCGGCGTTGTAGCGCCGCCCGCGACACACCTCGCAGGTGACGTAGACGTCGGGCAGAAAGTTCATTTCGATACGGCGCAGGCCGTCGCCCTGGCACGCTTCGCAGCGCCCGCCCTTGACGTTGAAGCTGAACCGCCCGGGGCGGTAGCCGCGCTCGCGGGACTCCGGCAGCATGGCAAACAGCTCGCGGATGGGCGAGAAGACGCCGGTGTAGGTGGCCGGGTTTGACCGCGGCGTGCGGCCGATGGGCGCCTGATCGATCTCAATCACCTTGTCAATGTGCTCGCTGCCGAGGATGGCGCGGTGTGTGCCGGGGAGTTCCATCGAGCGGTAGAGTTTCTGCGCCAGGGCGCGGTAGAGGATGTCGTTTACCAGAGTGGACTTGCCCGAGCCGGAAACGCCGGTGATGACGATGAGCACGCCCAGCGGAAGGTTCAGGTCAAGGTTTTTCAGGTTGTTGGCTGCGGCGCCCTGAATGGTGACGACCTTGCCGTTGGAAGCACGCCGTTTTGCGGGGACGTCAATCTTCAGTTCCCGCGAGAGATAGCGGCCGGTAAGCGACGCGGGGTCGCCGGCAATCTGCTCAGGCTGGCCGCTGGCCACCAGGCGCCCGCCGGCCTTGCCCGCGCCGGGGCCGAGGTCCACGACGAAGTTGGCGCGGCGGATGGTCTCCTCGTCGTGCTCCACCACCAGTACCGTATTGCCCAGGTCGCGGAGCTGCTCGAGCGCGCGCAGCAAACGGCCGTTGTCCCGAGCGTGAAGCCCGATGGAGGGCTCGTCGAGCACATAGAGCACACCGCGCAGGCGCGACCCGATCTGCGTCGCCAGGCGGATGCGCTGGGCCTCGCCTCCGGAAAGAGTTGTGGCCGAGCGGCTGAGACTCAAATAGCCCAGGCCGACGGCCAGCAGGAAGTCGAGCCGCTCGGCAATCTCACGCAGCACGCGCCCGGCGATCTCGAGCTGCCGCGGGGTGAGCTGTTTGCGCATCTTGTCCACTGCGGGCCGGGCATCGCTGATGGCGAGCGCGGTGAAATCGGCGACGGAATTGCCCGCCACCTTTACCGCCAGGCTTTCCGGCCGCAGGCGGCGCTCGCCGCAGACACTGCAGGGCACCGCGGACATGTACTGCGTGAGCCATTCGCGGTAGGTGTCAGAGCCAGAGTCCTCGAAGCTGCGCTCGAGAAAGCCGAGCACGCCGGCGAAGCGCAGGCCTTTTTCGGCACGCGCATGCGCCGCTTTGCCGGCTCTGTTGCTCGGCGGGTTGCCATAGAGGATCAGGTTCTGCACGCGCCGCAGAAGTTTTTCAAATGGCGTCGAAAGGTCAAAGCCGTGCGCGTAGGCAGCGAGTTCCAGCGTGTGCTTCAGATAGGACGATCCGGAGCCGGGGCCCAGGCCGCCTTCAAACAGCGGGCGCGACCAATCCACAATCACTTTCGCCGGGTCCAGATCGTATTTCGAGCCCAGGCCGTGGCAGGCCGGGCAGGCGCCGTAGGGCGAATTGAAGCTGAACGAGCGCGGCTCGAGCTGCGGCACTGAAACGCCGCAGTCGGCGCAGGCCAGTTTTTCGGAATAGATGCGCTCGGCCCCGCTGACCACGGCCACGGTCACCAGCCCCTGCGCCAGCTTCAGCGCTGTGCTGATCGAATGTTCGAGGCGCTTGGCGATGCCGGGCTTCACCAGCAGGCGGTCCACCACGACTTCGATGGTGTGGTTCTTGCGCTTGTCCAAATGCACCGGCTCATCGAGCGGCCGCAGCTCGCCGTCAATGCGCGCCCGCAGAAATCCCGACTTCGCCAGCTTCTCGAGCTCTTTCTTGTATTCGCCTTTGCGCCCGCGCACGATTGGAGCCAGGATCATGATGCGGTCGTCGGGCTTGAGCTGCAGGATGGCCTGGACGATCTGCTCGGTGGATTGGCGGGTGATGGGCTTGCCGCAATTGGGGCAGTGCGGCGTGCCGATAGAACTGAACAGCACGCGCAGGTAGTCGTAGATTTCCGTGATGGTGCCGACGGTCGAGCGCGGCGAGCGGGTAGTGGTCTTCTGCTCGATGGCGATCGAGGGCGAAAGCCCCTCAATCGAGTCCACCTCAGGCCGCTCCATCTGGTCCAGGAACTGCCGGGCATAGGCGGAAAGCGACTCGACGTAGCGCCGTTGGCCCTCGGCGTAAATGGTGTCAAACGCCAGGGACGATTTGCCCGACCCTGAAAGCCCGGTGATCACCGTAAGGGTGTTGCGGGGAATCTCCAGGTTGAGGTTCTTAAGGTTGTGCTGTCGGGCGCCGCGGACGATGATGTTGGTGAGTCCCATGGGAGCGGTCAGGCACCTCTACAGCGCGGGCCGCCACTCAGTGGGCAGAGTGCGGCCATCATAACCCTACAACGGTAGCAAGCTGCTCGGAGTGGGTCAAGCTAGCCGCTCTTTTGGTAGTGTCTTAAATTAAGACACTACCGCTCTTTTGCAGAACGTGAAACAGGCTGCAGTGCGCCCACGGAGCGGGCGCAGGGCTAGTCCCAGTACCGGAATTTTCTGCCCGGCGCGGAGATTATTTACCGACGGGGACTCACCGAAGTTTAGTGTTCGCAACCGATTAGAAATGGTCGGCGACTTGCTTTACTAGGGGCGAGGGGGGAAGACGAGCCGAGGATCCCTTTCAGGGGATTGAGGGCTGGGCCGGCTCACCACTTCCCCCTCCTGCTTCCGCCGCCCCACCACAAATCACACCCAAATGGCCATACCCAGTGACGGCGGAAGTGTTCCTGGTGGCCCCGTCGCTTTCCACACCACGCTGGACGAGGCATCGACCGAAGACGCTACGCTCCCCGGCCAAGCCAGCCGCGGGCGACATAATCTGTCATGGTTAGAAACAGCAGCAGACCCAGCCAAAACAGCCCTGCCAGGATCACGAGTTGGGTCCGGCGGGGACCGTAACGGGCGTGCATGAAGAACAGGGTCACTAGAAGGGCCTTGCAGGAGGCGATGGTCAGGGCCGCGACGACGTTCCACGGTCCCAGGTCGAGCAGGGCCAGCCGGTAGGTGGCAAACGTCAGCCCGAGCAACGCCGCACAGACCACTAAATAGATTTTTCTCGGGACGATGTGTTCGGACACGTCGCTATCCCTTCGACACGCCTCACCGGTGCCGATCAATCAGGTAGAGCAGCGGAAAAAGAAAAATCCAGATGATATCCACGAAGTGCCAATACAAACCGGACATCTCCACCGGCGTGTAATACTGCGCCGTGTAGCGGCCGCGCCGGGCCTGCCGGAACAGAAACGCCAGAACGCCCACACCGATGACCATGTGCAGAGCATGCAGCCCAGTCATGGCGAAATAGAGCGAGAAAAACAATTCTGCCGGCCGAGCCGCAGCGCCAGGGAAGCTAAATGCGCTGCCGGGAACCAGGTGGTGATGAAACTTGTCGGCATACTCGACGCCCTTCAGCGTCAGGAATGTCAGCCCGAGGAGCAAGGTCAGGCCGAGATAGCCGAGCAACATCTTGCGCTTGCCCGTCTGTGAGGCCCACACCGCCAGAGCCATCGTCAGGCTACTCACGATCAAGACGCCGGTGTTGATGCCGCCCAAGGCGACATCCAGGTGACGACTGGCCTCGCCAAAAGCGGCAGGATAGCCGGAGCGGCCCACGGTATAGGCCAGGAAGAGGCCGCCAAAGAACATGATCTCGGTGACCAGGAAGATCCACATCCCCAGCGAAGAGGCCTCGCGCTGTTGTTCCAGGTCCCGGAAATGTTCGACCAGAGCTGAACGGCCTTCTGGCACGGTCAATTTCCTCTTCTTCAGTCCTGGGGCTCGGCAGGCAGGCGTTCGAGTCCCGCGCCCGCCAGCCTGAGGTCTTTGCGACTGGCGAAATCGTAAGCCTCCCAGGTGACCACGGGCGTTCTCGCAAAGTTTTCAGGGGGCGGCGGCGACGGCGTCTGCCACTCGAGCCCCGTGGCCGGCCAGGGATTCGGGCCGGCAATCGGTCCATAGCGCATGGACCAGATCAGATAGACCATGGGAAGCAGGTAGCCTACGCCGAGAATCGATGCGCCCGCGGAGGACATCACGTTGAGTACTTGAAACTCCGCCGGGTAAGCGTGGTAGCGGCGGGGCATGCCCAGATAGCCCAGAATGAATTGCGGGAAGAATGTTAGATTGAAGCCGACGAACAGGATCAGCGCAGCCAGCTTGGCCCAGCCTTCCGGATAGAGCCGCCCGCTGATTTTCGGCCACCAATAGTGCAGCCCGCCGAGGTAACCCATCACGGCGCCACCCACCATGATGTAGTGGAAGTGGGCCACGACAAAATAAGTGTCGTGGACGTGCACGTCCACGCCCAGGGCGGCGAGGAACAGCCCGGTGAGTCCACCGATGACGAACAGCCCGATGAACCCCATGCCGTACAGCATGGGCGTTTGGTAAGAAACCGAGCCCTTATAGAGTGTGGCCGTCCAGTTGAAGACTTTCACGGCCGAGGGAATGGCCACCAGATAGCTGAGAATCGAGAAGACCATCGCCGCGTAGATGGACTGGCCAGCGACGAACATGTGATGGCCCCACACCAGGAACCCAATGACGGCGATGCCCAGGCTTGCGGCGGCGACGAAGTGGTACCCGAAAAGGCTCTTCCGCGAGAACGTGGCGATCAATTCGGTGGTCACGCCCATCGCCGGCAAGACCATGATGTATACGGCTGGATGCGAGTAGAACCAGAACAGGTGCTGGAACAGCAGCGGGTCGCCGCCAAGCGCCGGGTTGAAGATGCCGATGTGGAAGACGCGTTCGAGGGCCACCAGGCCGAGGGTAATCGCCAGCACGGGCGTCCCGAGGACGAAGATAATGCTGGTGGCGTAGTGCGCCCAGACGAAGATGGGCAGGCGGAACCAGGTCATACCCGGGGCGCGCATGGTATGGATGGTGACAATGAAATTCAGCCCGGTCAGGATGGAGGAAAACCCGGCGATGAAAATGCCCAGAGCGGCGGCCACGACGTGCGAGTTGGAGTACAGGCTGCTGTAGGGCGTATAGAACGTCCAGCCGGTATCCACGCCGCCACTCGCCACCGCATACAGCGTAAACAGCGCGCCCAGGTTGAAGATGTACCAGCTCGCAAGGTTCAGCCGCGGGAAGGCCAGATCGCGTGCCCCGATCATCAGCGGGATCAAGAAATTCCCCAGCACGGCGGGGATCGAGGGAATCAGGAAGAAAAAGACCATGATGATGCCGTGCATGGTGAAAAACTTGTTGTAAGTCTCCGCCTGCACCAGCGCGCCCTCCGGCGTGAGTAGGTGCAGGCGGATCAGCACGGCGAAAGCGCCCCCGAGGAAGAAGTACAGCGTGATGGATGCCAGATAGAGCAGGCCGATGCGCTTGTGGTCGGTGGTTAGCAGCCACGACTTCACCCCGTAACTCACGTTGAGATAGTTCTCGTGGCCGAGAACCCGCGGTGAAGTGGCTGCGCTCATGGTCGTTTCGTGGCCTGCCCTTGAGACGGAGTCCGACCAGGCGCGGGCGGGGCCGCGCCAGGGGACGGCCGTGGAAGACTCAGCGACTTGATATAAGCGATCAATTGGAGGACCTGCTCCTCGGTGACCAGTCCCTGGAAAGTGGGCATGAGCGATTGATAGCCCGCGACGATTTTGGCCTTAGGATTGAGGATGGACTGACGGATGTAGCCCTCATCGGCGAGCACGCTCTGGCCGTTCCCCAAGCGCACCATCGAGCCGTAGAGTCCATCGAGTTTCGGCCCGCGTCCCTGAGAGTCGCTGCGGTGGCAAGTAGCGCAAGCCAGGGCGTGGAAGAGTTTCTCCCCGGCTGAGGCCAGTGATCCTTCGGCGGGCCCGCCGCTCAGCCAGGTTTGAAACTCGGCCGGCTCCATCACCGTCACCCAGCCGCCCATGATGGCGTGATTTGTGCCGCAGTATTGCGCGCAGAACAGGTGGTACTGGCCCGGCCGGGTGGCCTTGAACCACAGTGTGGAATAGCGCCCGGGCAGCACATCGGTCTTGATGCGGAAGGCCGGCACAAAAAAGTCGTGGATCACGTCCTCGCTGGTCAGAGTCAACTTAATCTCTCGCCCCACGGGGACGTGCAGCTCGTTGATTTCCTTCTGCCCCTCGGGATGCTGTAGCTTCCACATCCACTGCTTGCCGACCACGTAGACCTCCAGCGCGTCCCGCGGCGGAGTCTTTATGCTCACGAACAGGCTCGCTCCCCAGCCGAACATCACCATGGCGAGAATCAGCGGGATGACCATCCAGGCGGTCTCGAGATTCGTCGAGCCAGTGATGAGCGCGCCGATCTGGTCCGGAGCGCGCCGCCGGTATTTCACGGCGAAATAGACGATCATCACCGTAATGATCAGGGAGAAGAACAGAGCGACCCCGAGCAAGAAGAAGAACAGAGCATCCACGCGTCCGGCAATGCTGGAGGCCCGCTCCGGGAATAAGGGTAATCCGCCTTGCATCGTCTCAGCCTGCCCCGCCTGGCGTTTGTCCTCTGGGGTGCGCTTCCCGCCGCCAGAAAACAAAAATGAAAATGCTCAGCCCAAGGACCGTGAGAATCCCGCCAAGGCGCACGAGGCGAATCACCAGGGCGCCGTACTTGCCGGTGGCGGGGTCGTAGTGGTAGCAAAACAGCAACAAACGGTCCACGGGCGAGCCGATCTTGTTGGCTGACGCTTCCACAAGACCCAGCCGGAGGTCTCGCGGGGCGTATTCGATGCCGTAAAAGTAGCGAGAAATCCTTCCCCGCGGTGTCAGCACCAGGATGCCGCTGGCGTGGGCATACAAGTTTGTCTCCGGATCGTAGGCGTAGCGGAATCCTGCAGCTCGAGTCAAAGCCATAATCGCTGCTGCGTCGCCGGTCAGGAAATGGGAACCCTCGCTCGCGCCGGGACGCCGATAGCGTTCGAGGAAGGCCTGCTTTTTTGTCGCAGCCATCGGCGGCGTCTCGCGAGGATTGAAGCTCACCGCAACCACGGTGAACTGTTTGCCGGCGTCAAATGACAATGCCTTCATGCTGCTGGCGAGTCCCTCGAGGACCTGGTTGCAGAGCATCGGGCACTGGTAATAGACCAGCGCAAGGACGACAGGCTTGCTGCCGAAATAGTCGCCCAGGCGAACCGGCCGCCAAGCCTCGTCCCGGAACTCGAGCTCGAGCGGCAGCGCGGCATTGAGCTGCGGATCGAAGCTGACATTGCGCAGCATCGGCGGGAGGCTGTCCTGCGCTGCGAGCGGAGCGGTCCAGAGCATCCCCGGCAGAAGTGCCGCCGCAATGAGCAGAATCCGCAGTGACAAAAACAGAGCAGGGCTGCGGCCGCGGTGCTTGGCTGTTCTTTTCCGAGTGCCGGTCACGGTTTTTTCTCCCTCGGACGGCCGCGAGTCGCTGCAGGAACGCCCGACGGCGCCGTCGGCAGCCCTTTCGTGGCCAATCGCTTCATGGCCTGCTGGATCGGAATCCTGGCTACGCCGGCCTTTTCATCCACCCAGCCGTAGCTATTGAGGGTCGCATCGGCCGCATCCTGCAACTGCTTCATCTCCTCCGGCGGCTGGATTTCGTGGCCCGGAGCGCCTTGCAGACGGGGTTCCGGGGGAAGCTGCCGCGGGGCATTGCGCAATAGCACCGACGGTGGAGGCTCGCGCCTCGCTTGACGCGCGTGCAGCCAGCCCAGTGCGCGCCAGACCACCACCTGGGCCGCCACGACGGTGAGCAGCAGCAAGAAGCCCAGCCGCAGTACGCTGGCGGTATTGACGTCTCTGGCCTCGTAGCCGACGTTTACGTTCTTTGCCGGGGGTTCGCGCTCCGGCTCGCCGGAAACGCGATAGCTAGTGTCCTTGTCCATGTTCGAGTGCCTTCTCGAGGTACCGATCTCCAATCGGAAGCAGCGGCCAGCCTCTCAATTGCCAGGCAAACACCGCCAACCAGACGCCGCCAATCCCCACCGGTGCGGCGATGTCCATCCAGTGCAGGTGGAATCTGCCGGGCCAGAATTCCGGCGCCGTCAGCCAGAACAGGTCCACCAGACGCATGAAGATGACGGCCACGGCCAGCAGTGCCAGCGCGCGAGCGTTGCGTTTCAGGTCTCGCGAAAGCAGCAGCACAAACGGCAAAGCAAAATGAAACAGAATCAGCAGCACGCCGACCCACCCCCAGCCGCCGTGCAGCCGGTGCAAATACCAGGGGATCTCTTCGGGCAAATTGCCTGACCAGACGATCAGCAGCTGGGAAAATGCAAAATAGGCCCACAGCATGACAAACGCCAGCAACAGCTTGCCCAAATCGTGGAAATGGTCGGGAAGCAGGACGCCGGACAGAGGCTCGTGCTGCGCCAGCAGCACGGCGACGGCGATGATAAACGCCATCGCGGAGAGAGCCTGCCCGCCGATGATCAGGATGCCGAAGATGCTGGAGGACCACTGAGGCTCGAGCGACATCACCCAATCAATCGCTGCGAACGTGGCCGTCAGGCCGTAGAGGACCAGCCCTGGGCCGCTCAACATCTGCAGCCGGCGCGCCAGCCGAAGGTCTCCGGTGCGGTCCTGTTCCCGCGACCAGCGGTTCAAGAAGTAAGCCATGCTGAGCCAGGCCCCAAAATACAGCACCGCCCGGAACAAGAAGAACGGCACGTTCAAATAGGCAGCCTGGTGCGGAATAGAGTTGTCAGGCCGCGCCCAGCCGTAAAGTTGGCGGATGCCGGGGATGAGCGGAACGAACAGCAAAGCCATCAGCGGTAGAGTCCTCGAACCTGATTCGAGCATACGGCGGATCACCATGCCCCAAGCGCCGCCGGAGAGGTGTTGTAGCATCAAGATGGCCAGGCAGCCCAGCGTCACCCCGGCCCAGAACAAGTACCCAAGCAGATAGGAGCGGAAGAACTGCGCCGGGCTGATGAATGCCCCGATAATGCACAGAGCCAGGGCAGCAAGCCCGACGACCAGCGCGCGTCTCTGCAGCCGGCCCACCCCCGGCCCCGCCATGTAGGAGGTGGAGTTCATTGCGCCGGGCCTCCCGCGCCAATCTGCTTGCGGCCCTCCGGCGGCAATTCCGCGGCAGGGTAGTACTGACTGAGCTGCAGGGCGCGAATGTAAGCGATGATGGCCCAGCGATCGCGAGGCGAGACCTGAGCGGCGTAGTCCGGCATGGCGCCAAAGCCGTTGGTGATGACATCGAAGAAATGACCGGCCGGGGCCTGGCGCAGGCGGTCGATGTGGTAGGAAGGCGGGCGACGGAAACCGCGGCGCACGATCATGCCGTCGCCATCGCCGAGACGGCCGTGACACGGTGAGCAGTAGATATTGAAGCGTTCGCGCCCCCGCTCGAGCACTTGCTGTGTCACTGGAAACGGAAAGGCGTCGGAATCTTTCGGCAGGAAGAGGCTGTCCTCGGCGATGCGTCCTCGCGGCAGCGTTCCCTCGACCAGGGGCCGCGCCGAGCGGCCGTCGTCAAAAAATGGGCTCGCGCTCAACGGGGTATATTTCGGTTGACTGCCCATCTGCTGGCTGCACCCGGTGAGGGACGCCAACAGCATCGCCAAGACCGCAAACCTCAGCGGCCCCAGGCTGCGGCCAGGATGCTCCTTGCGCCGGTTTAGCCGCTGCGCGCTAATGGCTCACCTCGGTGATTTCTCGCGGCGTCAAACTTTTCAGGAATTGCGCCGTTGCCTGGCGATCAAATTTTGGATCTTTGGCTTCTATGCAAAGGAAGAAGCGGTCTCGCGACGCCAGAGCGAATCGCGGCACGTGGAAGACCGGATGATAAGGCATGGGAAGGCCGTTCAGTGCCAGCATGCCCAGCACGGCAGCCAGGGCCGCTCCCAGGATGGTCAGCTCAAAAGTGACCGGGATAAATGCCGGCCAACTATTCAGCGGGCGCCCGCCGACATTCACGGGATAGTCGACCGCCGCGACCCAGTACTGCATACCGTACCCGCCGAGACACCCGATCATCCCGCCCAGCAGAGTGATCAACGGCACCTGGGTCGCGCGGAAGTGCAGCGCCTCGGCCAAACCCTCCACCGGATACGGCGTGTACGCATCCATCTTGCGATAGCCGTCGGCGCGGGCACTCGCGGCCGCTTTAACCAACTCGCCGGGGGTGTCGAATTCCGCCATCAGGCCATAGATGGCGGGTCTGCTTGCTTTCTTCTCCATCAATCGGCGCTCCGGCCTTCGGTCTTGGAAACCAGCTCCCGCATCTCGAAAATCGAAATCATCGGCAAGAAGCGAATGAACAGAAACAGCAGGGCCACAAATAAACCGATGGAACCGGCAAACACAGCCCAGTCCCACACCGTCGGGCTGTACATGCCCCAGGAAGAGGGCAGGTAGTCGCGATGCAGGCTGGTGACGACGATGACGAAGCGCTCGAGCCACATCCCGAGGTTGACGACCAGCGCCAGCACAAACAGCACCGGCACGTTTGTGCGCACGCGCTTCGACCACAGCGCCTGCGGCGCGATGACGTTGCAAAGGATCAGCGCCCAGTACGCCGGCCCGTACGGCCCGACGATGCGGTTCCAGGCGGTGAAGCCCTCATAGGTGTTCCCGCTGTACCAGGCCATAAACAGCTCCATCAGGTAGCCGTAGGCCACGATCAGGCCGGTCGCGAGCATGATCTTGGCCATGTTCTCCAGGTGGCGCATGGTGATGAAATCTTCCAGGTGATAAACGGCGCGCAGCGGGATCGCCAGCGTCAGGACCATAGCGAAGCCGGAATAGATCGCTCCCGCCACGAAGTACGGCGGAAAGATGGTGGAATGCCAACCGGGAATAATGGCGACGGCGAAGTCTAGGCTGACCACGCTGTGCACGGAGACCACCAGCGGCGTGGCGAGGCCTGCCAGCAGCAGATAGGCGATCTCATAGCGGTGCCAGTGCATCGCCGAGCCGCGCCAGCCCATTGCCAGCATCCCGTAGGTGATTCGCTTGGCGCGGGTCTGGGCGCGGTCGCGGAGGGTCGCCAGGTCGGGAATCAGTCCCACGAACCAGAACAGCAGCGACACAGTGAAGTAAGTGGCCACGGCGAAGACGTCCCAGACGAGCGGGCTGCGGAACTGCGGCCAGACGCCCATGGTGCTGGGGTAGGGGAACAGCCAGTAGAAGAACCAGGGCCGCCCGAGGTGCAGCAGCGGAAACAACCCGGCGCAGGCCACCGCGAACAGGGTCATGGCCTCGGCGAAACGGTTTATCGAGGTGCGCCACTTCTGATTCAGCAGTAGCAGGATGGCGGAGATCAGAGTTCCCGCGTGTCCGATGCCGATCCACCACACGAAATTGACAATGGCAAAGCCCCAGCCGACCGGGATATTGATGCCCCAAACGCCCACGCCGACCGTGAGCAGGTAGCCGATGGCGAAAAACAGCAGCAGCGTGAACGCGAACGAAACAGCGAATCCTATATACCAGCCGCGGGTCGTCGGCCGGGTGAGCACAATCGAGCTGATCTTTTCGGTGACGGAGGCAAAGGTGTAGCCTGGCCCGGTGACCGGGGAGCGCTTCGACTCGCCTTGCGGTTCAACGGCCACTGCGTTTCACCCATTCCAGCTCGCGGTTCGGGTTTCGCACCGCGGCCAGATAAGTGGTGCGCGGCCGCGTGTTCAGTCCGCCGAGCAGGCTGTAGTTGCGCTTCTCAGCCTTGAGCCGGGCTACCCGGCTCTGCGGGTCGCGGATATTGCCGAACACGATGGCTTCGGCCGGGCAGGCGGCCTGGCACGCGGTGACGATTTCGCCGTCGCGGATCGGCCGGTTTTCTTTATCCGCCTCGATGCGGGCGGCATTGATCCGCTGCACGCAGTAGGTGCACTTCTCCATGACGCCGCGGCTGCGCACGGTCACGTCGGGGTTGCGCAGCAGCTTCAGGCTGGGCGTCTCCCAATCCGAATACTGAAAGAAATTAAAGCGGCGGACCTTGTAGGGGCAGTTGTTCGAGCAGTAGCGGGTGCCTACGCAGCGGTTGTAGACCATGTCGTTCAGGCCCTCGGCGCTGTGCACCGTCGCTCCGACCGGGCAGACCACTTCACAGGGCGCGTTTTCGCAGTGCATGCACGGCACCGGCTGGAAATAGGTCTGTGGGTTGTCGAGCGAGCCTTGGTAGTAGCGGTCAATGCGCAGCCAGTGCATCTCGCGGCCGCGCATCACCTCGGTCTTTCCGACGATCGGGATATTGTTTTCCGCCTGGCAGGCCACCACACAGGCGTTGCAGCCGTGGCAGGCGTTCAAATCAATGGCCATGCCCCAGGCATTGCCGTCGTACTTGTGCTCGGGGTAGAGCGAGAGCTCCTTCGGCGGCTCGGCCTCGCCTTCGTTTGCGAAGCTGGGGTTGCGGCGGTATTCCTCGAGCGAGGTTGCACGCACCAGTTCGCGGCCTTCCATGTTGTGGTGGAACTGCGTGCAGGCGAGCGGGTGCTGGCGGCCCGTCTTGCGCAGGATCGTGCCGGAAGTCATCCAGAGCGCGCCCGAGGTGCGCAGCGTATAAGCATTGCTCCCCACGCCTGTGCCCACCCGGCCCGCGCGCTTCCGGCCATGGCCCAGATGCAGGGTCACGCAGCCATCGGCTTGGCCGGGCACGATCCAGACAGGCATTTCGAGGACGCGGCCCTGATATTCGAGCTCCACCACATCGGCGAAGACGCGGCCGTGCTCGCCGCCGGTGGCGCTGATGCGGTAGCTCACGCCCAGCCGCTCGGCCGTGGCCGGGCTGACCAGCGCCGCGTTGTCCCAGGTGAGTTTCGTCAGCGGCCGCGGCAATTCCTGCAGCCAACCGTTATTCGCAAACCGCCCGTCGAAGACTGCCGGGTCAAGCCGGAAAACGATCTCGAACGCTTCGGGCTTGCTGCCAGAAACAGATTCGATCACTTCGCGCTTGCTGGCCACGGGGGCGGACCCCCCGCCGGCCCAGTTTGTTTGCAGAGAAATGGAAATCGGCGGCAGCGCCGTGCCGGCGATAATTCCGTCGTTGAGCGACTTGCGCCAGAACTGCTCGAAGTCGCCCCCAGAGTGCTGGCTTTTCCAGTAATCGCGCACGATCTCGTAGCCGGAGCGCTCGGGCCGATCGGTAAACGCGGCCAGGACCTCGTGCGCCGACTTGCCGTTGTAGAGCGGCGCAATCAGCGGCTGCACGATGCTGGAGGTGCCGTCGTAGGCACGCGCATCGCTCCAGGCCTCCAGATAGTGCGCCTCGGGAATGTGCCACTGGCAGAGCGCGGAGGTCTCATCTGCGTAAAGACTCAAGTGCAGGCGCGTCGGCACTTTCAACAGGCGTTCGCCGAAGGCAAAGTCTGCCGGGGCGTTGTAAACAGGGTTGCCGCCAAGGATCAGCAGAAGCTCGACGCGCCCCGCATCCATGTCCCGGACAAGTTCGCTGAGCGATTCGAGTTGGTCCACGGGAGCCGCTTCTACCGGCTCGGTGTAGATGACCGTCGAGCCGACATTGCCGAGCGCGTGGTTGATGGCGTGCGCCCAAGCGTGCACGTCGGGCGATTGCTGCTCGCCGGGGATGACCACGCATGAGCCGCGATGCTGCTGGAGGTCGCGTGCCACGGCCGCTAGCCATTCGGTATGCGCGGCGCCGCCGTCTGTTCCGGCAGCCGGCCCTGCCCCCAGCCGCGCCGCCAGCGAGAGCGCAAGACCTTCGATTTCGCTTGCGCGCATCGGCAGCCGGTGATCCGCCATGGCGCCGGTATTCGATGGTGTGCATTCGACCGAGTAGAGGCGCGTCATAGCAGCCCCGGGCTGTGGCCGCCGCCGGCGGGTAAATTCGCGCGCGTAGCGCAGGTGCCCGGGCCCGCAGGAAAGGAAATCCGCATCAAGCGCGAGGATCACATCGGCTTTCTCCAGGCGGTAAATGGGGTTGACGTAGCGGCCGAAGGCGCGCCGCACACCGGCGCGAGCCGGGTCGCGCCCGGCGGGCTCGTATTGGTGCCATTTCGCTGCCGGAAATTCGGCCAGCAGCGAACGCAGTTGCTGCGCCAACGTCGGCGAGGAAACCGTCTCGGTCAGGATGCGCAGCCCCGCGCCGCCGCGCGCTCGCAATCCATCGAGAGCGACGCGGACGTGCCCCAGCAGCGCCGACCAGGGGCGGATGTCTTCGAGATAGGTGAGCACCTGCGAGCGGTCGGGGTCATAGAGCGTCAGCACCGAAGCCTGCGCAAAGACGTCGGTAGCGCCCAGGCTGGCGGGATGGTCCGGGTTTCCCTCCACTTTCGTGGGCCGGCCTTCGTGGCTTTCGACCAGCAAGCCGATCGCTGAGCCGGCTAGCGTCATCGCTGTGGCGAAGAAAAGCGGCTTACCGGGCACTACCTCCTCCGGCGCCCGAACGTAGGGCACAATCGTCTCTTTGGGACGTCGCGTGCAGGCGTTCAGACCAGCCAGCGCCAGCGACGCGGCCATCAATTTCAGAAAACCTCGGCGCCCCACGCCGTCGAGCCATTCCGACGCCTGCCGGGGAAACTCGCGGTGGAGAAGCTCGAAGAAGTGGGGATTCTCGGCCAACTCGTCAAGGCTTCTCCAGTATTCCTTGCCGGAGCTCTCCTGGAGATGCGAGCGAACGGCAGCGAGGTCGAGAACGGCGTCTCTGTTCGGCATCTTCATCGGTTCGTCATCGGTGGCACGTGGAGCAGCTCGTAAGCTCCTCGACGCTGCGGATGTTGTACTCCCTGGCAAGCCGGCGACCCTGTTCGAGCTGGTCCGCCGGCGGCTGCCACTGCATGTTGAACACCTGCTCGCGAGGCCGCAGCGCGCGTTCCGGATGGCGGTGGCAATCCAGGCACCACTCCATTTGCAGCGACGCCACCTGGCGCACCAGCGGCATCAGATTCACCTGCCCGTGGCACGACGCGCATCCCACGCCTTTGTTCACGTGGATGCTGTGATTGAAATAGACAAATTCGGGCAGCTTGTGCACCCGGGTCCACTCGATGGGCTTGCCGGTCCGGAAGCTCTCCCGGATGGGTTCCAGGTAAGGGCTTGCGGCGAAGATCTGCGAATGGCAGTTCATGCAGGTCTTTGTCGGGGGGATGCCGGCAAAAGCGGACTGCTCGACCGAGGTGTGGCAGTAGCGGCAGTCAATCCCATCGTCTTCGACGTGATGCTTGTGGCTGAACTGTATGGGTTGCTCCCGGACGACGTCGGCTTCGGTGATGTAAGAGGAGCGCTCGATTTCGGCAAGCACGGAAAGGAACAGCGCCACCAGGAAAAGCGCCGAAAACAGGCTCAACCGCGAAAGAGTGTTCGTGCTGCGGTGGAAGATCTGCGGCAACTTGGCCACCTGCGCTTGGGACGTGAGCGCTCAGCAGTCGCGTCTGCGAATCGTGCGTTCGGCGATTCGTGGCCAGCGCGAACCCGGGACTTATCGGACGCGCTATACTATAAAACCAAGCTCAAGGCAACTTACCCAAACTTGACGTACTGTCCTGATTGGAAAATTAGGACGCTACAAAACTCGAGTATGAGAAGGGCTGATCGTCTCCTCTTCCGCAGGCTATTGGGCGGGGGTCAGAAAAGACGTTGGCTTCCGCTGCTTGCAGCTCCGGGCTTCAACCGGGCAAAAGCAGGTCCGGGCGTAGAGAGCCGGCGACACCCCTCGCGCTTCGTGTTCCCACGCAAGTAGAATAGTCAGACGCCTGGGGCGTGGTCCAATTGGTAGGACGCTGCACTGTTAATGCAGACGGTGGAGGTTCGAATCCTCCCGCCCCAGCCAGCCTCCCCCGGCAGTGTGTAGTACCAACGTACTCCTACTTTCGTCCACAGAACTTAGAACTAAACTGCCATTGCCCGGAGGGGTGACATCAGCCAAACTGTGGCTGGTCACTCCTATGAGCCCAGTGGATGAGAAGATCGAGGTCATAAGCCCGAAGCAGGGGTCCCGGAGCGGCGCGGAACGCCGCCACCACCGCCGGATCAGTGTTTCATTGCCGACGCGTCTTCGTCCGGCGGCCATACACGCGGACAATTTTGAGGAAGTCAGGCTGACCGAGAATGTATGTCGCGGCGGGCTGTACATCATCTCCCGTCGGCGTGGCTACTACAAGGGGATGTGTGTTTGGGTGACCTCGCCTTATTCGGTGGATGACTCGGTGATCTCCGAGCAGGCCGGCGAAATAGTGCGGGTGGATCGTCTGGAAAAGGGGTTTGTGGGCATCGCCATCCGGTTGGCGGATCGGTCCGGTACCTGGCCCGGCAGTCACTCACTCGTATTTTCCCGTTATTAGTCGGACTGCAGCGTCTCCAACCGGCACGGCATACCAGAACGCCGCCCGCATCCTCCGCGGATCCACTCCGGCCCGAGCGAGACCGTTCCCGCCGAGTCAAAAACTCATTTTAATATTTGCTTTTTGAACTTGCCGGGAGCCGCGGCGCGGCGGCCACACGGGTCGCCACCTGTTTATCTCTCTCTGTTCTGTAGGTGACGATGGCTCGGGCGCCTACTTTTACGACGCCTTCTTTCTTCGTGTCAGCATTCACCGCGAAGGTCTTGCGCGTTTCTTTGCCATTCGACCGGACTGCCAGCACCAGCGCCGTGTCACTGAGCGACCGAATCGTGCCCGTCGCCTGGAAGGTCTCGTCGCGCCCTGGCGGTGGTGCGCTGCCGAGAGTCGCTCTGGGTGGATCCGTTTTTCTGGGGCCGGCTTGACCGGGTCCCAGCGGCCCCTTCGGGGGTTGCTGCTCCTGCCAGGTTGCTCCGCGACCGGGAGATGGGCCTGCCAGTGCGCCGGCCAGGGCAACCGCGGCGAAGAGAACAGCGGTGCCGGTGGCGAGATTTTTTTTTGCGGTCGGCGTTGTGTGCATGATGAGGTGTCTCCTATTTGTTCTTTGCGCGGCGCCTCAAATCCATGTAGTGCTCCAGCCCAAGGTCCGCGAAGCAGGCTGCCAGCGGCATGATGCAGTCCAGATAGAGCCCGGATGTCGCGAACAAAAGGTACGCCGCAGAGAGAGGAACGATCAGGGTGATCAGAATCAGCGGAAACCGCCAGCCCCGCGGATCCGCCAGATCGAATCCAATGTAAATCATCAAAGCGAGAACCAGATCAATCAGGACGGCCAACCAGTGCGGGACCTCGTGTTTGTACTTTTCATCCAGCAGAGCTTCGATGTAATTGGCATGGAGATAGAGACCGGGGATCTCGCCCACCGGGCTGGGATGGGTGTCCACCAGCGGGCCGCGGTTCCTTCCATACTGGTGCCAGGTCCCGCCGATCAGAACGATGCGACCGCCGCAGCAACTTTCGGGGCTTGCCCGGCCGCCGACCAGGTCCGTACTGCTGACCTTCAGGAACTCGGAAACATTGAGGAACCGCCCGTATACGAACTTTTCCTCGTCCATTGCCTGGCGGATTTTCTTGTTGTCCATGGTTGGTGGCTTGATGTTGCGGGAGTCCTCGTAGGCGTCCACACTTTGGAAGGCGAGGGAGAAGAAGAATTTTTCCGAGGCGCCGTCCCATTCCAGAGCTCTGACCCGTAGGGGAATCTGGCGCGGGTCCGCGGGCACGTTGATATAACCCACGCGCGCGCCCCGTGGCAGCGCGTTATCGGGGAAAATGTTTGGCTCCCGTTTCCACTTGTCTGATCCTTCGCCGACGAGGCCGCAGCTCAGGACGACGCGGACGCCCTCTTGCGTAATCTCCCGCACTGCGTTCAGAAGATACTCGTTGTCGCGTTTGCGGACTTCATCGTCGCCAGGCTCGCCCGTCGGGCTCTTGAGCTGGAAATCGAGCACGATCACCGACGCGCCTGCCTTGGCGGCCGCAAGTGCCAGGTCGGCCAGATACCTGCGATTCGTCGGCTGGGTGCCGGAAAGCGGCGGGTTCCAGAAAGCGGCATCATCGATTTCGACAGGCGTCACCCACTTGAGACGCGACTTCCAGGGCTCCAGGTTGGACAGGATTTGGTGGAACTTGAGCTGGGCGGTCAGCAGGAATGGGAATGTCTTCTGGATGGAATCGACGTAGTACGCCCACAGCGAGACGGTGACCAGCACCAGCAGAACCCTCGGGTGGGTCAGCACCTTCAGGATGCGGCCGCCGAATGCTCCGTGCTGGGCAGAGCCGTGTTTCCCGGGAGCTCCTGCATGGTCTTCACCCTTGCTGGTCATCGGTAAAGTCCTGGCGGCCGGATCCGATGACCCGCTCCGCTAGTCTTTTCCCACCGGGAAACCGGCTTCGGTCCAGCCGCGCCATCCGCCGTCCATCGAAAGGACATTTGTGTAGCCCATCTTCTGGAGATTGTCGGCGGCCAGCGCCGAGCGGAAGCCGCCGCCGCAATAGAGCACCAGCGGCGCTGAGCGGTCCGGGATGCGCTGCTCGATGTCGCGCTCGATGATGCCTTTGCCGAGGTGGATGGCGCCGGGCAGATGGCCGCGGGCCCATTCGCTTTCCTCGCGGACATCCACCACGATAATTTTTTCACCCGCATCCAACTGTTTTTTCACTTCGTGCACGTTGGTTTCGCGGACGCGGGTCTTGGCGTCTTGCACAAGTTTCAGGAAGCCGGGAGTGTGTGCCATTGTAATCCCCTACGTTGAAGGTGGGCAAGATTAGCACAGATGGAAACAAGCTAACCACAGACGGCGGCGATAGCCCAGAGAAGCCGCAGAGTCTAAGCGTCGAAAAGTCCAAGCACGCCGGCAGGAAATCACCCCATGTCCCGCCAGTTGGGTCCGGCCTTGAGGTCCGCCACCAGAGGCACCTTGAGCGCGTGCACCTGCTCCATCGCGGGCTTCACCAGGGCGCACACGCGCTCGAGTTCGACCTGCGGCACCTCGAACAGCAGCTCGTCGTGCACCTGCAGGATCATCCGGGCGCGCAGGCCTTCGGCGGCGAGCCGGCGCGCAATCTCAATCATGGCGAGCTTGATCAGGTCGGCGGCGGTGCCCTGCAGGGGCGTATTAAGCGCGGCGCGCTCGGCAAAATTGCGTAGATTGACTTGCGGCGAGTTGATTTCCGGGATGGGGCGGATGCGGCCAAAGAGCGTGCGCGTGAAGCCGACCTTGCGCACTTCGGCCAGCGCGCCGTCGAGATACTCCTTTACGCCGCGGTGGCGGGCAAAATAGGCGGCGATGAACTGTGCAGCCTCCCTCTGTTCGATGCCAAGCTGCTGGGCCAGGCCAAAGGGCGAAAGGCCGTAGATGATGCCGAAGTTGATCACCTTGGCGGCGCGGCGGTGCTCGGCGGTCTGCCCGAGGGGCCCGACGCCGAACACCTCCTGCGCGGTGCGCGAATGGATGTCCTCGTTCTTGCGGAACGCTTCGACGAGCACCGCGTCGTCAGAGAAGTGCGCCAGGATGCGCAGCTCGATCTGCGAGTAGTCGGCCGAAAGCAGGACGTGGCCGGGCTCCGCCACAAACGCCGCGCGGATCTGCCGGCCGAGCTCGGTGCGCACGGGGATGTTCTGTAAATTGGGGTCGGACGAGCTCAGCCGGCCCGTCGCCGTACCTGTCTGGCTGAAGCTGGTGTGCAGCCGGCCGGTGTGCAGGTGGACGAGTCTGGGCAGGGCATCCACGTAGGTGGACTTGAGCTTGGCCACCTCGCGGTACTCCAGCACCTTGCGCGGCAGCTCGTGCAGCAGCGCCAGTTCTTCAAGCACCTCAGCGGCGGTCGAGCGCGACTTGCCGCGACCGCGGCGGGTTGCGGGCAATTGCAGATTCAATTTGTCGAATAGGATTTCGGCGAGCTGCTGGGGCGAGTTGACGTTGAATTCGTGGCGCGCCAGCTCCCAGATGAACCGTTCGAGCGCGCGCACCCGATCTTCCATCGCCGCGGACATGGCTTCCAGCGCCTGCGGGTCCATCCGAACGCCGTGGCGTTCCATGGCTGCGAGCACGGGCGCCAGGGGCAGGTCGATCGTCTGGTACACCTGCGCGAGTCCGCGGGATTCGACCTCGCTCCGCAGAACTGGCGCGAGCCGCTGCAGATAGTCGGCGTGCTCGCCGGGCCGGCCTGCGAGCGTCACGTTCAGATGGCGCAAGACCACTTCACCCAGGTCGTGCTTGGCGGTGGTGGGCCGCAGCAAATAGGAATAGAGCATCGTGGCATGGCGGATACCGGCCACCGGCCCCGCCATAAGCTCGACCAGCTTGGGGTCGTGGACGATTTTGTGGCGACTCGGGTCGGCCAGCCACGAACGCATCGCGACAAGGATTTCGCTTGCAGCAGGCGTGAGCGGGTCATTTTTCTGTTCCAGCCATGCCGTGCGCGTCACCCCGCTTTCCGCGGATAGCTCGACCGCCGCCGGCTGGCTCCCGAAGCCTTCTTCTTCGCGCTCTCCCGGAGCGAGGCTGAGCCAGAGAGCGATCTCCTGCTTAGGCGGAATCGACGCGAGGAATTCGCGCACCGAGGCTGGGGAATCGAGCTGCGCGTAATCGGCTGGCGGCGCGCCTGCCGGTGCCGCCGTCGGCGCCAGATCACGTAGCAGCGACGTGAAGCCCAGCTCGATGTAAAGCTTTCGAAGCTCCTCGGAATCGGGCGGCTGATGCCGCAGCGCGTCGAGGGAAAGCGTCACCGGCACGTCGGTGGCGATCGTAGCGAGCTGCTTCGACATCAGTACCTGGTCGCGCTGGCCGGCGAGCGCTTCGCGGTACCGCTTGCTTTCCACTTCCGCTGCGTGGTCGAGCGCCGCTTCGACCGAGCCGAAGCGCCGGATCAGTTCTCTGGCTCCCTTTTCGCCGATACCCTTCGCGCCGGGGATGTTGTCAATGGAATCGCCCATCAGCGCCATGACGTCCACCACTTTTTCGGGCGGCACGCCCAGCAGCTCTTGGACTTTGGCTTCGTCTACGAGCAGATCGTTTTTCGCGCCCTGGCCGGGACGCAGCACGCGCACCGGCCCACTGACCAGTTGCAGCATGTCCTTGTCGCTGGTGACGACGAAGACCTCGAGGCCTTTGCCGGCCGCCTGGCGCGCCAGCGCGCCGATGACGTCATCGGCCTCATAGCCGCTGTATTCGAGGATGGGCAGGCGCATGGCCTCGCACAGGCGGCGCACGTAGGGCAATTGCACGGAGAGGTCTTCCGGCATCGGCGGTCGCTGGGCCTTGTATTCGGCGAAGAGCTTGTCGCGAAACGTGGGCGCCGCCACGTCAAAGACCACGGCAAGGTAGTCGGGCTGCCATTCTTTCACCAGTCGCCGAAGCATATTTGCAAAAACATAGGGGACTTTGGTGGGCAGGCCTCGCGGGCTGCGCAGCCGCTCCATTGGCGCATGGTAGGCGCGGAAAATGTAGCCCATCGCATCGATCAGGAAGATTTTTTTCGCGCCCGCTGGGCTCATTGTGCCCACACTATAACAAATGCCGGCAATGTGGGCAGGCGCCTGTGGCGAGTCCGTTGCGGTGTGCTATGTTAGCGGTAACGAACCGTATGGCGAAAAAAGCTGTGCAGAATCAGGCTGAGGCAGCCGCTGCAGCGGCGTGCCAGGCATTGCCGACCTTGGCCGAAATCTTTGGGCCGGGCGGTCGGCTGGAGAAGTGTTTGCCGTCAGGCTATGAATTTCGTCCGTCGCAGCTCGAGATGGCCGAAATCGTCGAACAGGCCTTCCTGCGGAAGCAGCACGCCCTGGTCGAGGCGGGCACCGGCACGGGGAAGACCATGGCCTACCTGATCCCGGCGATCCGCAGCGGGCGGCGAGTGGTGGTCTCCACGGCCACAAAATCGCTCCAGGAGCAGCTCTTCACCAAGGACGTGCCGTTCCTGCAAAAACATTTTGCGCCAGAGCTGAAAGTCGCGGTGATGAAGGGCCGCAGCAATTTCCTCTGCCGGCAGAAGGTTCACCTGATGGAAGGCCAACCAGTGTTGAAGGGCCTGGACGAAAGGGACTGGTTCGTGCAGATCCGCGACTGGGAGAAGATAACCGAGACCGGCGACCGCGCCGAGCTCGATTTCCTGCCCGACGGCTCCGAGCTGTGGCAGCGGCTCGACGCCCGCCGCGAGACGTGCACCGGGCAGAAATGCCCCGAATTCTACCGCTGCTTCCTCACTTGGATGCACCAGCGGGCGCACGAGGCCGACATCATCATCGTCAACCATCACCTGTTCTTCGCCGACCTGGCGCTGCGCAAGGACGACTTCGGCAGCATCCTGCCGGAATATTCGGCGGTGGTATTCGACGAGGCGCACGAAATCGAGGATGTGGCCAGCGAATACTTCGGCCGGCGTGTCTCCAACTACCGTTTCGAGGAGTTGGCACGGGACGCCGAGCACGCCCTGCGGCTGAAGGGTCTGGCCCGGCCCAACCTTCTGAAGCGCGTGGCGCGGCTGCGGGAACGCGCGCGCAGCTTTTTTGAGGTGTTCCCGCCTCGCGAGGGCCGGTTCGGGTTCGAGCAGCCTCAGCGCGAGGAGTTTCTCGAGCAGAACCGGGAAGCCTATGACCAACTCGTCGCGGCATTGAAGGGCTTGGAGGCCGAAATCGCCGCGCTGCGCACCAAGCCCGACGAGGTCCTGGCGGTGGCGCGCCGCGCCTTCGAGTTGTGCGGCGAGCTGACGTTGCTGCTCGAGTCGAGCGAGCGAAACTACGTCTACTGGTTTGAGCGCCGCGGCAGAGGAGTCTTCTTGGCGGCCACGCCAATTGACGTCAGCGGGATCCTGCGCGAGCGGCTGTTTGAGCCGTTCGATACGGTCGTGCTGACCTCGGCGACGCTGGCCGTCGGCGGGCGGTTTGATTTCCTGAAGCAGCGGCTGGGCGTCGCCGCGCCTCGTGAGCGCGTGCTGCCGCACGAGTTCGATTTCCGCCGCCAGGCGCTGCTCTACATCCCCGGGGCCATGCCCGACGTGCGCGATGCGCGGTTTGCGCCGATGGCCGCCGGGGAAATCGCCCTGCTGCTCGAGATCACCCGCGGCCGGGCGTTCTGTCTGTTCACCAGCTACAACCAGATGAAAGAGGTCTTCGAGCGCGTGCGCGAGCAAGTCGGCTTCCCGCTGCTGGTACAGGGCACTGCGCCGCGCTCGGTCCTGCTGGAGAGATTTCGAGCGACTCCCGGCGCGGTGCTGTTTGCCACCGCCAGTTTCTGGCAGGGCGTGGACGTGCCTGGCGCGCAGCTTTCCTGCGTGATTATTGACCGGCTGCCGTTTGCCGTGCCCACCGACCCCGTGGTGGCGGCCCGCGTGCGCGCGCTGCAGGAGGAGGGGCGCAACGCATTCGCCGAATACCAGGTGCCGGAAGCGGTCCTGGCACTCAAGCAGGGGTTTGGCCGGCTGATCCGTTCGCGCTCCGACCGCGGCCTGCTGGCCATCCTCGATAACCGCATCCAGCGGATGCAGTATGGTAAGATTTTCCTGGAATCGCTGCCGGAATACTCAACCACTCGGGACATCGCCGAAGTCAAGCGGTTCATGCAGGATCCCGCGTAGGGGCGTTCGGGACGCCCCTGCGGCTGTGGCTTCACCACAGGGAAGGTAGCTTTTCGAGGGCGACAATGTTTCAAGTCAGCGTGGAGGAGAGCTTTTCCGCGGGGCACGCCCTGCGCGGCTACAAGGGCAAGTGCGAGAACGCGCACGGCCACAACTACAAGGTGCGGGTGACACTCGAGGGGACTTCGCTCGATTCGCTCGGGCTGCTCTTTGACTTCGTCCACCTGAAGCAGGTCATCCACGGGGTGATCCAGGCGGTGGACCACAAGTTTTTGAACGACGTGGCGCCGTTCGACGTCATTAATCCCTCGGCGGAGAACATCGCCAAGTATTTCTACGACGAGGCGTCCCGGGGGATGCAGCAGTCGCCCAATGGCCCGCACATCGCAAGCATCACCGTCTGGGAAACCGACGTGACTTCGGCGACCTACTGGCCGTAGGGCGCGGCGAAAGTGGACTGAACGGAGCGGCGAAATGAACCGGGCATTCCTGATTATCTTCATCCCGGCGGCTCTGGTCGCTGCCGCGTTCTTCGGCGCCGCTGCTTACCTGGGCGTGCGGCTGAACCCTTTACGGTTTATCGGAGCCGGAGCCATTTTCGTTGCGGCCATCGTGATCCTTCATCGGTACAGCAAGGCGCGACCCTCGGGCAGATAGGCCATGGTCATCACCGAAATATTCAAATCCATCCAGGGCGAAAGCACTCATGCGGGGCTGCCCTGCGTGTTTGTGCGGCTGACGGGCTGCAACCTGCGCTGCACCTGGTGTGACACAGCCTATGCGTTCCACGGCGGCACGAAAATGAGCGTCGAGGAAGTGTTGGATCGCGTCAATGCCTTGGCGATGGCCGTGAATGATCCGCCAGGGCCGGGCAACGGTGCAAACGCCTCCGGCAGGCCCAGGATTTCTCTGGTCGAATTCACTGGCGGCGAGCCGCTGTTGCAAGCCGAGGTTTATCCCCTGACCGAAAGACTGCTCGCCGCGGGCTATAGGGTATTGATCGAAACCAGCGGCGAACGCTACATCGGCAAGCTTCCTCGCGAGGTGGTGAAGATCGTAGACGTCAAGTGTCCCGATTCGGGTGAGGCGGACACGTTTGATCCTGCCAACCTCGACGTGCTCGACGGCAAGGATGAGGTCAAGTTTGTCCTCTCCAGCCGCCGCGACTACGAGTTTGCCCGCGAGTTCAGCGCCAGGTACCTGCTGGCCGAGCGCGTCCATCAGGTGATCTTCTCGCCGGTGATGGCCGATCCGGAAGGCGCTTGGCCGGGGATGAACGTGCAGGAGTTGGCCGAATGGATCCTTGCCGACGGCTTGCCTGTGCGTCTGGGGTTGCAGTTGCACAAGTTCATCTGGGACCCGGCAACGCGAGGGGTGTAGGAGTCGAAACGCGAAGAGCGAGATTGGGGACTAAGGCATGGCGGAAAATCCCAAAGCGGTGGTGCTGCTGAGCGGCGGGATGGACTCCTGTGTCACTGCGGCCATCGCGCACGAGACGCATCGCCTGGCGCTGGTGCACGCCAGCTACGGCCAGCGCACTGAGCGGCGCGAGCGGCAGGCGTTCGAGGAGATCGCCGAATTCTACTGCGTGCCGGAGCGTCTAGTGGTCCGGCTGAAGCATTTTGCGCAGATTGGTGGTTCCGCGCTAACCGACCCGCGCATCCCCGTGCCGGAGCGCGGGCCGCAGGCGGCACCCGGCCCCAGCGGAAGCATCCCGCCGACCTACGTGCCCTTCCGCAACGCGCATTTTTTGTCTGTGGCGGTGAGCTGGGCGGAAGTGATCGGCGCCACCGCGGTGTTCATCGGGGCGGTGGCCGAAGACAACTCGGGGTATCCCGACTGCCGGCCGGAGTATTACCGTGTCTTCGCCGACCTGGTGCGCGCCGGAACGCGGCCAGAGACGCGGATCGACATCCTCACGCCGGTGATCGAGCTGCGCAAGGACGAGATTGTCCGCCGGGGCATCGGGCTGGGCGCCCCGCTGCATCTAACCTGGTCGTGCTACCAATTCGAGGACACCGCCTGCGGCGCCTGCGACAGTTGCCGCCTGCGGCTGCGGGCATTCGCCGAGGCCGGCCAAGCCGACCCTATCCCATATCGGACGCCCCATCGGACAGAAGTTGCGCGATAATGCGCCTGCCGGAGCCAGGACAGAGGAGGAAGGCATCGTCATGAAGCGAGCGTGGAGAGGATGGATCGTGCTGGGTGTCGCGCTGGTGCTGGGGCCGGTCGCGGCTTGGCTGGGAGCGGGAGCGGCGGCGCAGGGCATTGGAAGAATCTACGGCCAGGTGCTCGACCGGGAGGGCAAGCCTTTCCCCGACGTCACGGTAGTGATCCAGAGCGATATGGGCCAGACCTGGGAGGTGAAGACCGACAAGAATGGCAGATATTCGCAGAGCGGTCTGAAGGGCGCCAACACCATTTACACGATCAAATTCAAGGTCAAGGATCAGGTGATCTGGGAGGAGAAGAGGCGCCTGGAATCCGCCGGCGAAGAAAAGGTTGACCTGAACATTAAGGAGAAGATTGCCAAGCAGGGCGCCGCGAATATCGAAGAAGAAAAAAAGCGGGAAGAGGAGGCGAAGAAATTCGAAGGCATGAAGACCCATTTCGAGGCCGGCCGGGCGGCGCTCGATCAGGCGAAGCTGATCCGCAACGAAATGATGCGCCTGCCTGCCGACCAGCGCTCCTCGATGCAGCAGAAACTCACCGAGACTTCCGCGACGGCCGTCACCGAATTCCAGGCTGCGGAACAGGCCGCTGGGCCGGCCGACCCGAACCGCCACATCGTGCTCGCCAAGCTCGGCGAAGCCTACGAGACGGCAGGTCGCAATGAGGAAGCTTCAGTGGCCTATCAAAAAGCAATCGATTTGAAACCGGATGAGGCCGGCTATTACAACAACCTGGGCAACTCGCTGGCCAAGCTCGGGAAGATCCCGGAGGCCATGGCGTCCTACGAAAAGAGTGCAGCGCTCGACCCGGCCAACGCCGCCAACGCCTGGCGCAATGCGGGCATCGTGCTCTACAACGCGAACAAGCTGAAAGAGGCCATCGTGCCGCTCGAGAAAGCGGTCGCGCTCGACCCGAAAAACGCGGACTCATGGTACTTGTTGGGCGCCTCGCGGCTTGCGGCGATGGAGACCAAGCAGGTCGGCGACAAGCTGACATTTGTCGTCCAGCCCGGCACGGTCGAGGCCTATCAGAAGTACCTGGAGCTGGCGCCGACCGGGCGGTTCGCGGCCGACGCGAAGGCAGCGCTTGCGAGCCTCGAACAACTCGGCTTCGGCGTCCAGACCAAGGTCAAGCCGCGAACAAAGAAATAGCCGGACGGAGAGCCGAATCCCTCCAATGCGCAGCGAATCTCGCCAGCGATTTTCTGCGGGAGCGCTCCTCGGGCTCGCGCTCCTGTTCGTGGCCGCGCTCGGCCCGGCGACGCCCACCGCCGCCGCCGGGGTAGCTCGCGTGACCCTGACCGCCGAGGGGCAGCCGATCGCCGCGCTCTACTGGTCGGCGCCGAAGGGTTCCGGCAAAGCTCCCGCAGTGATCCTGCTGCACATGCTGGGGCGTTCGAAGGAAGATTGGCAGAGCTTTGGCGACGTCCTGGAGCGATCGGGCTACGCCGCCATCGCGCTGGACCTGCGCGGCGGCGGCGATGCGGGTAAGGCGAAGCTCGTCGCGGACGCGCGCGCAGCGTTCGCCTACCTGAGCAAGCAGCCGGAAGTGGACGCCGGGCGCATCGGCGTGGTAGGCGCCTCGATCGGCGCCAATGGCGCGCTGCTCTTCGCCGCGGAAGAGCCCCGGGTGCGTTGCGCCGCGCTGCTCTCGCCCGGACTCGACTACCACGGTGTCACCACCGAGGCGGCCATGGCGCAGATGAAGCGTCCGGTGCTGCTCGTGGCCAGCGAGGAAGACGAGTACAGCGCCCGGAGCGCCCGCCGCCTGGAAAGGCTCGCCCCCGGCCCCAAGGCCATCAAGATCTATTCCCACGCCGGACACGGCACGGAGATTTTCAAAGCCGGCGTCGGCCTCGACCGGGAACTCCTCACATTTTTCAAAGCCCACCTCTAGTGCCATTCCAACTTGTTGAGGCTATGCGCACAGTCTCTGTCCAACAACGCATGCGTCAGATGCTCTCCGGTTAGACTGCAGAGGGTAGCCGTAAGTAGTTGGAATGTCATTGGCGCAAGGCTCCATCCGGATGTAGGGGGAGGCCCGCCGCGGGCCACTCGTGCCGGATGTGCTGGCTCGAGGCAATAACGATATGCTGCCGCTGCCGCAGAATAATTGGGAGACAAAATGAACTTTCAAAATACCGTGCAAACCGCGAGGCAAGTGCTGGTTGCATGTGGCTTAATGGGAAGTCTGGCGGTTGGAGAAGCTCTTGCAGTTCAATCAGCGCGTGGACCGGGTCAAGATCGGGCTCGATGACGACGGGGACACGTTTGTGCGCGTGGACCTGAGCTTGCGGGTGCTTGACGCGCAAGAATTCAAATTAAACGTCGAACAGGTCGCCGCCGGACCCGACGAGGTTTTCGCGGGCATCCAAACCTTCCTGAAATCACCCAAGAAAGCTGGCCGGTAAGCACAGCGCCCCCGGCAAGTCGGTCAGCTAGCGATTCGTCGGCGCCGCGCGCTTCCTCCAGGCTAGAAGTGAGTGAGCGTGCCGGTGATTTTCGTCCGGCGGAGCGCCCAGGAGAAAACAACAAAGGAAACCGGCAGCAGCACGGCAGCGAAGACAAACAGCGCGCGCACGGAAGGCCAGAGCTCGGCGAGCGAGGCGCGGCCCAGCAACGCAGCGCGCATGCCTTCGAGCGAATAGGTGAGCGGCACCAGGCGCGCCACGCGCTGCAAGGAATCCGGCAGCACCGAGACCGGGTACATCATCCCGCCTACGACTCCGGAGAGGCCGACCACCAGCCACTTGGCGGGGTTGCCGCGCTTGAACAGGAGCAGGTAGCTCGCCGAAAGGACTCCCAGCCCGGCGAAGGCCAGCACTGACATCAGGAGCACTAGAATTGCGCCTGCCCAGTTGGCCTGACGGGCCGGAAAATGGAACAGGGCAATCCCCCAACCGAGATAGACGACCGTACGCATCGCCAGCAGCAGGAATGGATAGACCGCCGAGCCGGACAGGATGACCGGTAGCGAGGTCTGCGACACGAGCAGGGTTTCCAGGGTGCCGTTCTGGCGGGCTTCCTGGATGCTACGGTCAAACGTATCCATCGCCACGCCCAGGTAATCGAAAAAGGCGATGCCCACCAGGGCGAACGCGAAATAATTGCCGCCCTGCGGCAGCGCCCGCGTGAGCTCCGGGCTCTGGACGAAGCGGGAGAGGTAATAAAAAGCGGCCACGCCAAAAAACGCCTGAAACAGTTCGAGCACGAACACCACGCGGTAGCTGCGTGCGATGGCCAGGTCTCGACGAAAGAGCAGGGCAATCTTGCGCAGGTTGCGGCGTGGATTCATCGGCTGGCTTCGGTAGGGGCGCGGCTGGTGAACGCCTGCAGCGCCTGCTCGAGCGTGGCGGAGCCCGCCGCGGCGAGCAGCCCCTGCTGCGTGTCCCACGCCAGCAGGCGTCCGGCGTCAAGCAGGGCGACACGGTCGGCGAGTTGCTCGACTTCTGCCAGTGTGTGTGAGGCGAACAATAGCGTGGTGCCGTGCTGCCGGACCACGTCGTCTCTTAAGAACCGCCGAAATTCAGCGGCGGCGAGCGGGTCGAGGCTGCGCGTCGGCTCATCGAGCAGCAGCACCGCGGGCGCGTGGAGAAGGGCCCGCGCCAGCCCGAGCCGGTGGACCGTACCGGTGGAAAGCGTGCGCACCTGGCGGTCCATCACCGCAGCCAATCCCAACAGCTCCACGACGCGGGCGATGCTGTGCGCCGCCTCGGCGCGCCCCAGGTTGTTTAGCGCCGCAAAAAATTCCAGGTTTTCTCGCGCGCTGAGCCGCCCGTAGAAGCCTCCCTCGGAGCTGGCGTGGAAGCCAAGCTGCCGGCGAACGCGGGCGGGTTCGCGCTCGACGTCGAAGCCGGCCACCACAGCGCGGCCGCGTGTGGGAACCAGCAAGGTGGTCAGGATGCGCAGCAGGGTGGACTTGCCAGCGCCGTTCGCGCCGATCAAGGCCAGCGCTTCGCCAGGCCGCACGCTCAAGGAGACGCCGGCGAGAGCGCGCAGGGTCAGCCGCGCCACCGGAAGCAGCAACGTCCGCCACCCGGAGTAGGTCGGCGGAAAGTTTTTCTCCAGATTTTCGACGAGGATGGCGTCTTGCGACATCAGGCGCACTTATACGCGGGTTCAGTGGCCAGGCGCAACCCCACGGAGAACCCCGCGGCGCCAGTGCGGCGGCCGCGCATCATTTTTTCGCTCCCACAGGCTGTTCACTGGGATAGAAGGCCTGAGGGTTCTGCGCGTGGGGCATCTGTTCGCGAGCCGGCGCACCCATTCAGGAATTCGGGCAAGCCATCAAACTTGCTCCCGGCTGCACTGGGGGCTCTCCTCGCCTGGACGGTACCGTGTCAACTAATGAAGGTCAGGCAACAATCCTTTGCGGGCAACTGCGAAATCTTTGGTAATATCCCGACTGCGTGGGGAATGCTTCTCCAGACCCCGTCGCCACGGGGGCCGACGTGGAACTCTCATCTGAGAGCAAGGGCAGTCCGGCGGTTCCGTTCACAATGCGCGTCACGGTGCCCGCGCACGTCATGGTGCGGGAGATACAGGGCGAATCGGTCCTGCTCAACCTGAACAGCGAACGCTATTTTGGCCTTGATGAGGTGGGCACGCGCATGTGGGCCACGCTGACCACTTCCGCTTCGGTCCAGGCGGCTTACGAAGTCCTTCTGGGCGAATATGACGTGGAAGCGGAACAACTCCGCCAGAACCTCCAGGAATTGATCGTCAAGCTCGTCGAGAATGGACTGCTTGAGGTCCGCAGTGAATAGATGGAGCAGGTATTGGCGCCTCTCCGCGCTGGAGCGGGGCTTGCTATGGCGGGCTCTCGTGCTGCTGCCGCTGACCACGCTGGCGCTGCGGGTACTCGGTTTTCGCCGCTGGTACGCTGCGCTGGCTCGGCTCGCACCCCTGCGGCCCTCCCGTGCAGTTAAACCCTCGCTGTCCTCCTCCGAGCAGGCGCAGCTCACTACCCGGATAGTGCAGGCCGCCTCGCGGGAGGGCCTCTGCCGCGCCAATTGTCTGGGGCAATCCCTCTCGCTCTGGTGGCTGTTGCGCCGCCGGGGCATTCCGAGTGAGCTGCGCATCGGTGTGTGCAAGTCAGGTGACGGCGTCGTGGCGCACGCCTGGGTGGAGTTCGCGGGCGTGGTGTTGAATGATGCGCAGGATGTTCACCAGCACTACGCCCCGTTTGACCGTGCTATTGCCGCCGCGGAGGTCGAACTGCCTTGAGCGGCATTGTCGGCATCTTGCAGCTCGATGGCGCCCCTGTCGACGGGCGATTGCTCCGGCAGATGACCGAATTCATGGCCTACCGGGGGCCGGACGCGCAAGAGAGCTGGAACGCGGGCCCGATAGGGCTTGGCCATGCCCTGCTGCGCACGGCGCCGGAGTCAGCCAGCGAACGGCAACCCTGCACGCTGGACGGGGACGTTTGGATCGTCGCCGATGCCCGTGTGGACGCCCGAGCGGAGCTCCTCCTACAGCTCGGGGCAATATGCTACAGGGATCTTCAGAGATCCTCCGATGCAGAGTTGATTCTCCAGGCTTACCAGGCTTGGGGCGAGGACTGCCTCGAGCACTTGCTCGGCGATTTTTCGTTCGCCATCTGGGACAAGCGGCGCAGGCGGCTGTTTTGCGCGCGGGACCATTTAGGGGTGAAGCCCTTCTATTATGCGTTGGCGGGTGGAAGCCTGGTGTTCAGCAATACGCTGGATTGTGTGCGCCTGCACCCCGGGGTGTCGGACGAGCTGAACGACCGAGCCATCGGCGATTTTCTACTCTTCGATTTCAATGAGGATCCCGCGACGACTTCCTTTGCGGACATCCAGCGGCTCCCGGCAGCGCACATGCTTGGCTGTTCGGAGGGCGCGCTGCGCGTGCGGCGCTACTGGACGCTGCCCGCGGCGGAAGAAGAGGTCCGGTACAGGAGCGCCGACGACTACCTCGAGCAGTTCCGCGAGCTGCTACGCTTGGCGGTGGCGGATCGCTTGCGATGCGACCGGATCGGCGTACTCATGGGCGGCGGCTTGGATTCAACCAGCGTCGCAGCGACTGCCAAGCAGGTACTCAACAATACTTCGACGCCCTGCGAGCTGCGAGCCTTCACCGTAATTTACCGGCAACTGATTCCGGATGACGAGGGTTACTATGCGGGTCTGGTTGGGGACGCCTTGGGATTCCCCGTCCAGTACTTGGCACTGGACGACCACAGCCTCTACGACGACAGAAGCGAGGCCGAGTTTCACACGCCCGAGCCAGTCCACGACCCGTTGCCCTCCGTGATGGCTGAATGTTTCCGACAGACCTCCGCGCATCATCGGGTCGTGCTGACGGGGTTCGGCGGTGATCCCGCGCTTTCTTCTTCCTTGTCGGCGCATTTCTTGCGGCTTGTCAAGGGTCTGCAGTTCGCGCGCCTGTGCGGCGACTTGAACTGCTACCTCCGGGCGGAAGGCCGGCTTTCGCGCCTCTACGTGCGCACCCGGCTGGGCATCTTCCTCGCCAGGCACCGCCGCGAGAGCGGGTATCCGGCCTGGCTGAATCACCAGTTTGCCGCCCGCCTGGACTTGCCCGCGCGATTCGAACAGTTCAAGAAGGACCCCGCGCCGGAGTCTCTCGTCGCGAGGCAGCCGGTTCGCCCCGAAGCCTACCAAGCGGTTTCCGCGCCGGCCTGGGCTTGCCTTTTCGAACGTTTGGACCCGGGCGCGAGGCGGATGCCGGTGGAAAGCCGGCATCCATTCCTGGATTTGCGCCTGCTGCGTTACCTGCTGGCGCTTCCGGCGCTGCCCTGGTGCGCCGACAAGGAGTTGCTGCGGTTGGCCATGCGCGGCGTCTTGCCGGAGCCGGTGCGCCTGCGAGGGAAATCCCCGGTGGCGGATGATTGGCTCGCGGCGCTGTTGAAACGCGGACCCCGCCCCTGGCAGAAGCCCAAGGTCGCGGCCCCTTGGCTGGCGCCGTACGTCGCTTGGGAACGCGTGCCCGAGCTGTCCGGGACGGAGGGCTCGGACGAATTGTGGCGAGACTTGCGCCCCATCAGCCTGCACTACTGGCTGCAGCACCTGAGAGGCTCGGCTCTCCATGCGGGAGGCAGGGAGCCGGCCGCCGTCGAACTTACAGCCGCGAGACCGGCATAGCGCCGCGGTAGGAGCGTGCCCGTTTTCCGGGGGGCGGCATTCCAGTTCTGGAAATTTCCGGGCGAAACCCTGTTGCAAACGAGGGCAATTGTCAAATATAAGATGCAAACAGGAGGCAGGGGATGTCTTCCACCTCAACAACGCCGGTCAAAAAGGTTTATCAATGCCCTCGGCTCTGTGTTTATGGCGACATTCGTGAGATCACTCAATTAAACTCCAAGGGAACGGGCAAGGTAGATAACAACATTTTTAAATTCTTGATGAGCTAGCGGCGTCGCTCCAGACGCGCCCGCCGGCAAACCGGCTGGGTGGGAGGACTGGGACTTTTGCAACTCCGTGGAATGAAGGGACACGATCATGATGCGGAGTCGGCGCTCTCCTCCGGATTTGGTTTCCCGCCGTCGCTTGCGAGTCCTCCGGCAAACAATCCCCGACGAGGAAATCGCAGACCCGTTCGCCGGGCTTGCTGACACGCACGCCTCGGGATCATGACCTATTTCTACTCCGCCTACGGGTTGTGCTTGTGTGCCGACCTACCCCTCCCCGGGCTCGCGCTCTTGGACTCTGTTCCTTGCGTGGATGTGAAGGTCTGGCTCGATGGAAAGCCGGCTTGGCTGGACCAACTTATAGATGGCGTCCCCGAGGTTTTCCAGACCAGCCCGAGTCGCAATGAGCGGAACGAACCGGTTTTGACGGTTTGGAAACTCGCTGGCGGCGACTATTTCCAGTTGCAGTACGCCGACGGCACCGAATTTGTGGTGGACCGGTTCGGCAAACGGATCTGGGCCTTCTGGTCGAGCCCGCTGACGCTGGAAGACACCGCGACCTACTTGGCGGGTCCGGTGCTGGGATTCGTGCTGCGGTTGCGCGGCGTCATCTGTCTGCACGCCAGCGCGGTCGCCGTCGGCGCGCAGGCCATTGCCCTGCTGGGTACCGCCGGAGCAGGAAAATCGACCACTGCAGCGGCCTTCTCCTTGCAGGGTTATCCGGTTTTCTCTGACGACGTGTCGGCCCTCGAGGAGCGTGCCGACGCGTTCCACGTGCTATCAGGCTGCCCGCGCGTGGGCCTTTGGCCCGATGCAGCGAGCGCGCTGTTCGGTTCGACGAATGATCTTCCCCTGTTGACGCCGAACTGGGGAAAGCGCTATCTCACGCTGGACGAAAACGGCCACCGCTTCCAGCGGCAGCCTCTGCCCTTGACCGCCATTTACGTTCTGAGCGGGCGGGAGAGGGATCGGACCAGCCCGGTGATCGAATCCGAAACAGCCGCATCGGGGCTGATGACCCTGGTCTCGAACACGTACGTGAATCTTCTATTGGACAGGGAGATGCGGGCTCACGAATTCCAGTCGCTGAGCCGCGTGCTGGACCGCGTGCCGTTGCGCCGCGTAACCTCCGGCGACGATCCCGCCCGCTTGCCGGAACTCTGCCAGGCCATTCTTGCCGATTTTCAGGCTTTAGATGCCGCGGCCCCGCTGTGACGCGCGCCAGGCAGCGCTGACATGTACAACGTCGCAGATTACGGCGCAATGATTGCTGATCGTGTGCGCATGGATGCGTACGCCCGGGCGCTGCGCGCCGCGATCACCCCGGAGAGCGTTGTCCTGGACCTTGGCGCCGGCACCGGCATCTTCACGCTCCTCGCCTGCCGGTTTGGGGCGCGGCGCGTCTATGCCATTGATCCGGACAGCGCTCTCCAGGTGGCCCGGGAGGCGGCCGCGGCAAACGGCTGCGCCGACCGCGTTGAGTTTGTGCAGGCCTCCTCCACCGAGGTCACGCTTCCCGAAAACGTGGACGTGATCGTCTCCGATCTCCGCGGCCTTCTGCCTTTGTTCAACCACCATTTGAAGTCTATTGCCGATGCGCGGCGCCGCTTCTTGAAGTCCGGCGGCTGGCTGATTCCGCAGCGGGACACGCTCTGGGCGGCAGCGGTTGAAGCTCCGGAGCTCTACGCAAGTGTCGTCGCAGGTTGCTCAGAGGACGGGTTCGATCTGGTGGCGGCTCGAAAGTTTGCGACCCAGATCTTGCGCAAGGCACAGTTGGAAGAACGCCACGTATTGCTCGAGGCGCAGCCCTGGCTCATCTTGGATTACGCCATCCAAGAGGAAGGTGAGGCGAGCGGGCAAGTAACCTGGACTGCGGCGCGAGCAGGGACCGCGCACGGGCTCGCGCTCTGGTTCGAAACAGTGCTGGCCGAAGGCATCGGCTTCTCCACCGGACCGGCTGCGCCGAAAACCATCTACCGGCAAGTGTTCTACCCTTGGCCCGAGCCGGTCGTGCTCGCCGCGGGCGATGTCGTGGCCGTAGCCCTGCGCGCCAATCCGGTGGGTGAGGATTACATCTGGCGCTGGGACACCTGTGTTCGCACTCCCGCGGGGTTGCCCAAGGCGGAGTTCCAGCAGTCCACGTTCTTCGGCGCGCCGCTCACTCCCGAACGCCTCCGGAAGCGGGCTTCCGACTACGTGCCGTCGCTCGGCCTCGAGGGCGACATTGAGCGGTTTATTCTTGCGCGCATGGATGGTGCCAGCTCGCTCGAACTAATTGCGCGGCAGGCGGCGGAGCGTTTCCCGCAGCGCTTCGCCCGCTGGGAAGATGCGCTGGGGCGCGTCAGCGACCTGTCGCAACGCTACAGCCGATAGCGCGCGGCGGTGCGGGAAATAAGCCGCCGGTGCGGCTCGCCCTCGTCCTGGGCCTTGGCACCCGGGTCTTGAGCCAGCCGGGTGCAAGGTGTATCGTCGTCCAGGATGATCGTCCGGGTGGTCTTTCTGTATCCGACCGTATCCGACCGAGGACACAGGATGCGATTCCAGTTGCCTCTATGTTCCGAATGCGCTACATAGTTGCCTTTGAGGGGTCGTCTCCTGAAGGTCAAGCTAGGCGAGTCTTCCCAAGTGACCAGCGCGTGACTCCTGGACCCGCTGCGGTATCAGGGACTCTTAGAATGTCCTGAGGACCACACCCCGGTTCACGGCGCGCCAGTCATGCTGCTTTCTCACGGGAAGCGGGAGGCAAGAAATGTTCTGCCGGAAGCAATTGCTGGTCTGCACCTTTTGCTCCCTTCTTATTCTTTTGACGCTTAGGTCCGCTGCGTCCGCCCAGGCCGTTGGCATCTCTCCCAGCGAGCTGAAATTCGGAAAGCAGGTCCTAAACACGACAAGCGGTGAACAGAAGCTGACGTTGACGAACGAACAGAACTCTGCGGTGACAATCTCCAGCATCCTTGTCAGCGGCGAATTTGCCCAGACAAACAACTGCGAAGGCACCCTGGCGCCGGGTTCGAGCTGTACGATTCGGGTGACCTTCACGCCCACGGCTGTGGGGAACAGGGAGCGGACGCTCACGATTCAGAACAACTCCACATCCAGCTCCAGGGAGATTAGTCTCTCCGGCACGGGCCACATCGCGGGCGGCACCGACTCTTCGTTTGGGGGATTCTTGGCGTTGAGGACGACGGGGAATATTCCACAGCCGAGCGCGGGCCCCGGCCCTCAGGTGATTGAGCAGGGCAGGGCGAAGCCTTCCCAGTCCACTGTGCGGCGAGCAATCCGGCCGATGAACGTAGCAAAAAATATACTGCCGCTTCCCCCGCCCACGCCGCCGGTGAAGCCTCGCTTCGCCTACGCCGCCAATTTCCTGGACAACACCGTCTCTATCTACACGGTGAATGCGACGACCGGGCAGCTGCGGGATGATGGCTATGCGCTGACGGGAACGACCCCTGCGGCAGTTGCGGTGGATCCCTCGGGGAGTTTTCTCTACGTGCCGAATTTCATTTCCAACAACATCTCGGCCTATACCATTAAGGCCTCCAACGGTGCCTTGACCTTGATTGCGGGTTCGCCATTCGACGCCGGCACGAATCCTTTCGCTGCGCAGGTGGACTTGACAGGCAAGTTCCTCTACGTGGCGAATGCGGGTGACAACACCGTCTCGGCCTACAATATCGACCAGACGACTGGGGCCCTGACCACGATAACGGGCTCGCCGTTTGCGACGGGAACGAACCCCGCCTATATCGGGGTCGATCCCCTCGGCCAGTTTCTGTATGTGGCGAATTTCGGTGACGGCACTGTTTCGGGGTATGCGATTGGTGGTACGGGCGCACTGACGGAGTTGGGCGATTCGCCTTACGGGGCGGGTTCAGGTCCTTTCTCCATCGGGATGGACCCGTTCGGCGACTTTGTTTACGTGGCGAACTTCAATAGCAACAATGTTTCGGCCTACACCATCGCGCCGGGTGCCGGCACGCTTGTTCCAGTCTCGGGTACACCCTTCGGCGCCGGGACCTCGCCCGATTCGGCGACCCTGGACCCGTCGGGCAATTTCTTCTATACGGGGAACTTTGGCTCCGGCAATGTCTCGGCCTACACCATCGACACCCGCCCCCGCTCACCCACGTTTGGCGCCCTGATCCCGGTGACCGGTTCGCCATTTGCGGCGGGGAACGGGGTGCTCTCGGTAACGTCGGAACGCCGCGTCGCCCAGGTCCCGCCGGGGCAATTCCTCTATGTGGCCAACGGCAACGACAACACCGTTCAAGGATTTCTCATTGATCCCAACACCGGGGCGTTAAGTTCGTTCGGCACGGTGCTGACCCAGTCGCAGCCTACTTCCGTCACGGTGAGCGATGGCACCGCGGCCGTGACCTACACGCCTGCCTTCGCCTACGTGGCCGATGTGAACAACAACGAAGCTCCGGGATTCAAGATCGACCCCGCCACAGGCACCCCGACCGCCGTCGCAGGCTCGCCGTTCACCACGGGGGGTGAGCCCGTCTCGGTGGCGTCAAATCCGCTGGGCAGTTTCCTTTACATCGTGAACTCCTTCGATTTCACGGTCTCGGCGTACACGATCAATTCCTCCACTGGCGCGCTGAGCGGCATCACCGGGTCCCCCTTTGGGGGAGGCTCAACTCCATTTGCGGCGGTCGTGGAGCCCTCGGCCAGATTCCTCTACGTGGCCAACGCGGAGTCCGGCGATGTCTCCGCGTTCCAGGTAGATCAGGTTACCGGAGCACTGTCTGCTGTGCCCGGCTCGCCGTTCCCGGCGGGAACAGGCCCTTTCTGGGTGACGGTGGACCCCAACGGCAAATTCCTCTACGTGGTGAACGACGTTTCGGCAAACGTCACGGCGTACACCATCAATCCTCTCAGCGGAGCGCTGACCGCAGTTCCTGGCTCCCCTTTCGCGACCGGGACGGATCCTTTTTCCGCGGCGGTGGACCCCTCGGGCAAGTTCCTCTACGTGGCCAACCTCACCTCCAACAACATCTCAGCGTACAAGATTGATCCGGGGACGGGCGCTCTGACGGCGATAGCCGGCTCACCCTTCACGACGGGGTCGGGGTCGATCCCGGTGGGCATCGCGGCGGACCCCTTGGGGAAGTTCCTCTATGTGGTGCTCGACGGTTTATTCACCATCGCTACGTACACGATTAATTCTTCGACCGGCGCGCTAGCGCTTACGGGATCGCCGGTCCTTGGTCGGGGGAACAGCCCGTTTGCCGCGGCGGTGGATCCTTCAGGGGCGTACCTGTTCGTGACGAACGCAGGTTCCGACGACCTGTCGGTATTCAGCATCAATACGAGCACGGGCGCCCTGACGGAGATCGCCGGTTCACCTTTCGCGCTCATCCCCGCGGGATTCCCGATCGCCGTGACCCTGACCGGAACCATCCAGTAGCTTCAGGCCCTCCCCGTCCGGCCGCGCGCTGGATCGACCGTGGAGGGTCTGCCGTCTGCGGGCCCAGTCCGGGGATGAGCGTCGCGAACCCCCGCTCGCGCCGGCAAATCCCGGTTAACACTCTTGTCCCGCCTCGCAACGGGACTCCTGATCTGGTAGCATCGAGTTGCGGTTTGCCAGACGAGAATCAGATGCCCATACCTCTTTGACAACAAGCGCTAATTCATTCGCTTTGCGCGGAGGGAGGGAACAAGTAGCATGCGAAACCATGCAGAGGCAAGGCAAGGTGCTCTCTCTGACAGAGCTATGCAAGTGCCCGCACTGCGGGAGCGTCGATGTGCGCCGGTCCAAGCGGAGAGGGTTCTTCGAACTTTTCGTGTTGAGAATATTGCCTCTCCGCCCCTATCGTTGCAAGAACTGCGACTGGCGCTATTACAGCCTTAAGAGAGCCCCGCAATCGGAGCGAAGACTCGCCAGCGACCATCTGGAAGCGGGGACGGACGCAGCTCGGGGAGCTTGAGTGGCCTTGGCAAGTGCCTCCAGCACAAGTGAGACCAGTTAGCATCATAGCTTGGCCGGTAGGGCTGTTGGTGCGGCAGATGAAGCTGGGTGAAGTCAGCGGGAGAAGGTTTTGGGTTGGCGGGGCTAAATCCCGCTAGGGCTGATCAGAGCTCGCCAAATCCCAATCCCAGTACCCACGGCAACGCCAACGAGGACAATCCAAATAAAGCGAGCCCGTCCAGCCTTGGACGGCGGCTGGCCCTGCGCTGAGGGTTCGAGCAGCAGGCGGTAGGCACTGTTTTCACTCGCCACGTGAGTTTCGACGCCGACGGCCACATCCATCTCTCCACGGTAGCTTGCAATCTCGAGCTCGTTCGGGCCGCCTACCATTACCCTCCCGTTGACCGGTCGGCCTGCTCTCGACTGGATGAGCGCCTGCGAGGCACGGTTCGGTGGAGTGTCCAGCAGAGAGGCTAGGATGAGCAGCAGGGTGGACCTCCAACTCCCTAGGCCCGATCACTGCCACCCCTTCGCCGGGTGCGACGCTGAGGGAAATGCCAGTTAGGGTGCGGAAGGTCAACTTCGAGAATGGTTTCAGCAGTGCACGCCAGCCGGTCAGTGTCGGCGGGAAGTGTTTCCCAAGTGTTTCGACAACGAGCGCGTGTTTCGCTACGAGGCGCCGTTATACCGGCCTCGGCGCCAAGAATTCAGATCAAGCGTTGTCGCGGCGGGCCGAACTCGCTACAATGCGTGGCGATTCGCGACCCGACTCCTCGCGTGGGGTCATCGGTCGCAGAGGCTCGCACTCCATCGGCCTCTTTGACCCGCCGATCCGAAGCTGGGTCTCGGCGGACCGGGGGATCTCTCTATGAGCACGACTCTCTCGCGACGTTCCATTGTTGTGGCGGCTAAGGACCAGGTCTCTTGTGATCTGGCGGGAGAAGCGGCCATCCTCAATATCAAGAACGGCGTGTATTACGGCCTCGACCCGGTTGGAGCCCGAATATGGCAACTGATCCAGCAACCGCGCAGCGTGGACGAGGTCCACGAGACTCTCGTGGGCGAATACGAAGTGGAACCCGAGCGCTGCGCACAGGATCTGGTCGCACTGCTCGAGCAGTTGCTGGCCGAGGGACTCATTGAGGTGAGGGAGGGTGCCGCTGTATAGGGCTTTGTATTTTCCTTTCCGGAACGATCCTCTCCGCTCTTTCGAGGGGCCTTAGTTGGGTCAGTTGGAAACTGCTCCCGTCGCCATCAACGGCCCGGGGCCAAGGGTCGGGCGGGACGCCATCGCCCGCGTTTTTCTCGTCGAGAACCACGACGAGGCATACCCGCTCTGGCGTGCGTCCGGGGCGAAGCACAAGATCCTCATTCATGTGGATGCCCACCATGACATTTGGTGGGCTAAGCCGAAGGCTCCAATCACTATCGCCAACTTTATCTCCCGGGCCTTGCAGGAGGAGATCGTTCGGGAGGTTTACTGGGTTGTGCCTGACCAGACGTGGAAGTCAGCAAAAAACCGCCGGCATGTGATCCGCCATTTTCAGAAGATTGCCAGGCAGTATCCGGGCAGGCGTTCGCGGGCGCAGATCGAGAAGAAAGGGATTTCGGCGACGCTGCTGGGAAGACCGCTGCACATTTGTGCGCTGGACTCGCTGCCTTTGATTGAGGAGAGCGTTCTGCTGGACATAGACGTGGACTTCCTGCTGCTCCCGCGGGTCACCTATGGGGTAAACGATCCGCACCCGGTGCTACCCTGGTGCTGGCCCGAAGAGTTGCTGGCTCGCCTGAACACGCGCGGTGTTTGCGCCGACCTGGCCACGATCGCCTACTCGGTCGAAGGCGGCTATACCCCGCTCAAATGGAAGTATCTCGGGGATGAACTGGCGCTGCGACTGGGGAAACCGGGCGCGACCGGGCTGAACCTCCAGGGAATGGCGCGGATGCGGGAGGCGGCCCAAGCTGACGGGCGGGGCGAACTCGCCGTGGCCGAAGAAAAATACCAGCAAGCCAGGGCGCTTCTGCCCGGATCCGCGGCGCCCGTGTGGCATCTCGCCAAGCTCTACTCCGCTATGGATCGTCAGCCTGAAGCACAAAGAATGTATCAGCAGGCGCTGACACTGGACCCATCCTACAGAACTGCCTACAACAGCACCGGAGCGTGGAGCCACTGGAACAAGGAGTTCTCCGCAGCAGAGAGAGAGCACCGGCGGATCCTGGAGCTGGACCCCCTAGACGCCTGCGCTCACCTTGGACTTGCATGGCTGGAAATGCGGGAGAAAAAGTGGAGCGATGCGGAGGCGCTGCTGCGCAGGGCACTGGAGCTCGACGGTGGCCTGCTTGACGCCTACCGAGCGCTGGGCGATGTGCTGGTCTGGCAAGGTCGCGGCGAGGAGGCGATTGGAGCCTATGAAGAATCGCTCAAACTGGCCCTGGGCGGCCACAAGGCTCTGAACGGCCCCATTGTCTCGTCTACGGAGCACGCGCACATTGTCGATCCGGGTCACTGGCGTACCTACTTGCAGCTTGCCCGCCTGTACGAGCGCAAAGGGGCAGCGGCCGAGGCAATCAGCCGGTATCGAATGAGTGCTGCCGGCGGATGCGAGGGCGTTTTTCTTCGCTTTCGCCTGGCACGCCTGTACCTGAAGCAGCGGGAAGGCTCGCAAGCCGCCCGCGAAACCTGGCAAGCTCTCAAATTGCTCCCGGTTGCGCTGGGGAATGGCGGGCGCAAGATCTTCGACCCGGTGCGACAGCTTTTTCAGCATGCGTACGAGGCTTGGCTGAGCCGCTGAACGGACGCACTGGCCTTTCCTCACCTGGACAAAGCAGTGTCAACTAATGGCGGCCAGTCAACAATCCTCTACGGGCAACTGCCAGATCTTTGGTAATATCTGGACCGCGTGGGGAATGCTTCTCCAGACCCCGTCGCCACGGGGGCCGACGTGGAACTTTCATCCGAGAGCAAGGGTAGTCCGGCGGTTCTGTTCACGATGCGCGTCACGGTGCCCGCGCACGTCATGGTGCGGGAGGTGCAGGGGGAGTCGGTCCTGCTCAACCTGAACAGCGAACGCTATTTTGGTCTCGATGAGGTGGGCACGCGCATGTGGGCCACGCTGACCACTTCCGCTTCGGTCCAGGCGGCTTACGAAATCCTTCTGGGCGAATACAACGTGGAAGCGGAAGAACTCCGGCAGCACCTTCAGGTATTGATCGCCAACCTCGTCGAGAATGGACTGCTTGAGGTCCGCAGTGAATAGATGGAGCAGGTATTGGCGCCTCTCCGCACTGGAGCGGAGCTTGCTATGGCGGGCTCTCGTGCTGCTGCCGCTGACGACCCTGGCGCTGCGGGTGCACGGTTTTCGCCGCTGGCATGCTGCGCTGGCCCGGCTCGCACCCTTGGGGCCCTCCCCTGAAGTTAAGCCGGCGCCGTCCTACGCCAAGCGGGCGCAGCTCACCACCCGGATAGTGCAGGCCGCTTCGCGGGAGGGTCTGAGCCGCACCAATTGCCTGGAACAATCCGTCGTCCTCTGGTGGCTATTGCGCCGCCAGGGAATCTCGAGCGATCTGCGCATCGGTGTGTGCAAATCAGGTGACGGTGTGGCGGCGCACGCCTGGGTGGAGTTCGCGGGCGCGGTGCTGAACGACGCGCAGGACGTCCACCAGCACTACGCCGCGTTTGACCGCGCCATTGTCGCCGCGGAGGTTGAACCGCGTTGAGCGGCATCGTCGGCATCCTCCAGCTCGATGGCGCCCCCGTCGACGAGCGATTGCTCCAACACATGACCGAATTTATGGCCTACCGCGGGCCGGATGCGCAGGAGATCTGGACTGCGGGCCCGGTGGGTTTCGGCCACGCGCTGCTACGCACGACGCCGGAGTCAGCCGGCGAGCGGCAGCCCAGCACGGTGGACGGGGAGGTCTGGATCACCGCCGACGCGCGCGTGGATGGCCGGGCCGAGCTGATCGAGAAGCTAGGGGTGAAAGGGCAGCAGGGACTGGAGACGGCGCCGGATGCGGAGCTGATCCTGCGCGCCTATCAGGCCTGGGGGGAAGCCTGCGTGGAGCAGTTGCTGGGAGACTTTGCCTTTGCGATCTGGGATGGGCGATGCCGGCGGCTGTTCTGCGCACGGGACCATTTTGGAGTTAAGCCGTTTTACTATGCCCACGTCGGCGACTGCTTGATTTTCAGCAACACTTTAAACTGCGTGCGGCTCCATCCAGGGGTTTCGAACGAGCTGAGCGATTTGGCAATCGCTGATTTTCTCCTATTTGATTTCAACCAGAACCTCACGACCACTACTTTTGCGGACATCCAACGGCTGGCACCTGCCCACACCTTGACCGCCACCGCCGGGACCCAATCCCAGAAACGCTATTGGATGCTGCCCGTGGAGGAGCCGATTCGGTACAGACGGGCAAGCGATTATGTCGAAAGTTTTCGCGGGCTGTTGCGCCAGGCTGTCTCCGACCGCTTGCGCACCGACCGCGTCGCTCTGTTCATGAGCGGAGGCCTGGACTCGACGGCGGTGGCCGCCACCGCCAAAGAGTTGCTTTCGAGGCAGTCGGAACCCTTCGACCTGCGAGCCCACACTCTGATTTACGAGCGGCTGATCCCGGACCAGGAGCGCCGCTACGCGGGGCTCGCCGCAGAGGCACTGGGCATGCCGCTGCAGTGCCTGGTATTGGACGATTATGCGCTGTACGGACGCGGGGAACATCTTAGGCCCTGCACGCCCGAACCATTCCACTGTCCCCTGGCTGCGCCCGACGCGGACAGCTTAAGTCGAATTGCGGTGAGCCACCGCGTGTTGCTTACCGGTTATGGCGGGGATCCCACGCTCTCGACATCGTTGTCGTCACATTTTGCCAAGCTGCTGAGAAGTTGGCGATTCGATCGCGTGGCGGCAGATCTGTGCCGGTTTTTCATGGTCGAAGACCGGCTTTCCCGGCTTTATCTTCGCACGAGGCTGGAGACCCTGTTCGGAAGGAATCGTTGGCGGAGCCTGTACCCAGTGTGGCTTAACAATGAGCTTTCTGCCCGCTTGGAGCTGCCGTTGCGATGGGAACGGATCAATTCTGAGCGGGCACCGGGCCACGCCGTGCGGCCGGTAGCGTATGAACAAATGGTTGCGCCCTTCTGGACGGACCTTTTTGAAAAGCAGGATTCCGGCGTGACGCATGTCCCGGTGGAAATTCGGCATCCGTTTTTCGATCTGCGCCTGGCGCGTTATCTACTGCGTCTTCCACCACTCCCCTGGTCTTCGGACAAGGAATTGCTGCGAGTTGCTATGCGCGGGATCCTGCCTGATCGGGTTCGCCTCCGCCGGAAATCGCCCTTGGCGGCCGACCCGGTTATCGCGCGGCTCCATCAGCCCGGAGCCGAGTGGGTGGACCACTTCCAGCCCGAACCTGTCCTCAGCCGATATGTTGATCGGAGTCGGATTCCCTCGGTGGCAGGGGAAAAGAACTCCTGGCGAGCCTGGATCAATCTTCGGCCACTGAGTCTGAACTTCTGGTTGCAATTTCAGGCGCCCATGGGTTATAAAAACGGGCGGGAGGGGCTCTGTGGAACCACAACACCCAAAACTCAAGAAGAAGACTTATCACTGCCCACAGTTGCGTGTGTACGGCGGTGTCCGTGAATTGACGCGGACCAATCCTCGTGGAGTAGGCACGGTAGATAGTCCCTCTGGTAATAAAACGTAGGTGGTAATGAGAGCCGCCGCTCTTCCTCTAACAGCTTGTAGCCGGGGAGTGACAGGCTCTCGTCTCTGGAGACCCTCGCCTCCGGACAGGGAAGTGAGCAACCTCAGGAGTTTGGGGGGCTGGTCGCACTTTGACTCTTCAGTCCAGCTTACGCACTCATACGGACTGTGAATCAGGTCTATACTGCATACGGCCTCCACTTATCCTCCGACGTCCCCATTCCTGGTTTGGTGGCCTCGCGCGCTTTTGCTGATGTGGACGTAGAGGTGTGGTTGTATACAGAGCCCTCTTGGCTTGTTGAGTTGGCGGACGCGGTTCCAGAGATTTTCTACAGCAGTCCTTCTGAGAGCGAACAGGGTACCCCCACCCTAACAGTTTGGAGATTCAAGGGCAGTGAGTACTTCCGACTGGTGTACTGCGATGGCACCGAATTCATCGTTGATGGACTCGGCAAGAAGATCCGAGCCACCTGGCCGGATCCCCTGACTCTGGAGGACACGACGACCTATCTGTTGGGTCCGGTTCTGGGGTTTGTGTTGCGGCTGCGCGGTGTAACTGCTTTGCATGCCAGCGCGGTGGCCATCGGTAAGCAGGCCATTGCCTTCTTGGGTCCGGCAGGCGCAGGAAAATCCACGATCGCGGCGAGGTTTGCGAGGTTGGAGTTTCCGGTTCTCTGCGACGATGTCGTGCCACTCATCGAGCAGAACGGGAAATTTCTCGCGCAGCCCGGCTATCCGCGATTGAACCTATGGCCGGAGTCGGTGAGTGCTCTGTACGGCTCCGCTGACGCTCTGCCTGTAATGACGCCGAATTGGAGTAAGCGTTACGCGGCGCTGAACAGCAACGGCCACCGCTTCCAGTCAGAGCCCCTGCCTCTTGCCGCAATCTACATTCTGGGCGAACGCGGCATCGAGCCAGCTTGCCCCATTGTAGAGGCCGTACCACCGCCTGTAGCTTTGATGGCGCTGATCTCAAACACCTACCTGAATTACGTATTGGACGAGGCCATGCGCGCCCGGGAGTTCGATTTGCTGGGCCGCCTGGTGGGCAGAGTGCCCGTGCGCATGGTGCGACCTCACGCGGATCTGGCCTACCCAAAGAGACTCTGCGAGGTCATTGTCGAGGACTTTCATACGTCAACTTCCCCCGCTGACACTGTTCAGGCGGCCCGGCAAAGCTGACTTGTACAGTATTCACGGCGGTGGCAGAAGATCGCCGCCCGGTAGCGTTCCGCTTGTTTCCGCGTATAGAGGTGCGGGTACGTGCTCGCAAAATACAGAGACCGCCGGTTCTGCGGGAATCGCAGATGAGACATCGCCGCGAAAGAGGTTGACCGTGCCCGGGCCCGGTTTTTTTTCGCGTCTAGGACTATTTGTGATCCGGGACTTCTTCAGTCCTGATATCTGCGCGAAATTGCGAGAGGAAGCAAGCTTGACCGCCCAGCGACCGACAATGGTGATCAACATTACTGACGGCGACCGTGTGGACGAGAAGGTTCGCAAGTCTCATAAGGCCAAAGTCGCGCGAGAAACTGAGCTGCTGGTGTTGGAACGCCTTATGAAGATCAAGTCCGAGGTCGAGAAGCATTTCGATGTCCAGCTCAGCAGTTGCGAAAAGCCACAGTTTCTCGTGTACCGCGAGGGAGATTTCTTTGCCGCCCACCTAGACTCCAACGATGACCCGAGGGCGGTCGAGTACATGAGGGAGCGCAAGATCTCAGTCGTCATCTTCCTGAATGATTCTTCTGACAAAGCAGTGCCGGATTCGTTTTCTGGTGGCTCGCTGGTTTTCTACGAGCTGATTGATGCCCCGGATTGGAAGAAATATGCCTTTCCTCTGGACGGCGAGGCGGGATTGTTGATTGCGTTCCCATCAAAAATCTTCCATGAGGTCACTCCCGTCACTTGCGGGGAGCGCTTCACTGTTGTAAGTTGGTTCTCGGAAGCAAGATAGGAATGCTGGCAAGACTGTGGAGGATTTTTGTAGCGTACCTCTCCTGCTGCGTCGCGGATCGCTGCGTGATGCATCCGGTTCATCAACCCTGGTTGGCGCTGGTTTCCCCCTCGGGGCCCGCAGTTTCGGATGATCCTCAGAATCTTGGCTGGGAGGAAGGCCTTGTCAAAACATGATGCGCCAGTCTTGCGGCGGGGCGAATGGCGGGGGCGGCGCAGCTGGGGGCAGACAATGCCGACCAGTGGTATCGGCTGGCCCGCTGCCGGCAATTCGACCTTGAATACATTGGCTTGTAATTGGCGAATTTTAATAATCCCCGTGTGCTGGTCATCGGCCGCTGGACAGTTGTCCATTCCCTGAGCCCCCTGCCGTTTGGGACGTCGGTCGAAGCTGACATGCACAGTTACAACATCCACGGGCATGGCAGGATGATCGCCGACCGGAACCGAGTGGACGCGTATGCGCGGGCGCTGCGGCAAGCTATCCAGCCGGGTTCCGTCGTTGCTGAGATCGGCACGGGTATCGGAATTTTTGGGTTGCTCGCGTGCCAACTTGGTGCTCGGCGGGTCTATGCCATCGAATCAGATGACATCGTCCAGGTCGCCCGGGAAATCGCCGCGACCAGCGGCTGGGCAGAACGAATTGAGTTCATCCAAGGCTTGTCCATGCAGGTCAGCCTGCCCGAGCGCGCGGACGTGGTCATCTCCGACTTGCGTGGCCTCCTTCCGTGGTTCGAGCACCATATTCCCGCGATCGCCGATGCCCGTCGGCGCTTTCTCGCGCCAGGCGGTGTTTTAATCCCGCAGCGCGACACCTTGTGGGCAGCCGTCGTGGAAGCGCCAGAGCACTACGGGCTCCTGGTGGGCCCTTGGGCTGAGAATCAGTTCGGATACGATTTAAGACCTGCGCGGCGAATTTCCACCAACACGTGGCAAAAAGCGCGGGTGAGTCCCGAGCAGCTCTTGACTGAACCACAATGCTGCGGGACGTTGGACTATGCGACGCTGGAGGAGCCCGACTTCGCCACGGAGCTGACTTGCAAGGTCGCGCGGGCGGGAACAGCGTCTGGCCTCCTTGTCTGGTTTGACTCGATCCTGGCGGAAAACGTGCAATTTTCGAATTCCCCCTGGGCTGATGAATTGATTTACGGCAGTGCGCTTTTTCCCTGGTCGGAAGAGACTAGCCTCTGCCTCGGGGACACCTTATGCGTCGGACTCGCAGCTCATCTTGTGGGCAAGGACTATGTGTGGCGTTGGGAAACCCGTGTCTTTCACCAAGGGAATCAGTCCGAGATGAAGGCTCACTTTCAGCAGTCCTCGTTTTTCGGTGTACCTCTATCTTCGGAGAGGCTGCGGAAACTCGACGCCAGCCACGCGCCGAGGCTGAATGAAGAGGGTCAGATCGACCAATTCATTCTGGCAGGAATGGACGGCCGGACTTCGCTCCGGGTTCTTGCTGATCGGCTCGCGGAAAGGTTCCCCAATCGCTTTGCCAGCTGGAAAAGCGCTTTGGACCACATTGTCAAGCTCTCGCAAAAGTACAGCCGTTAGTCTATGCTTCTTTGGCGTGAAGTTGCCTCTCCGTACGCATGGCTAGTGTTTCGCCTGCGACGGAGATCTGGGGTAAGGGGAGCATGACAGGGCTTTCCTCCCTCTCTCGGCCGGACCTCTGCCCGGAGGAGTTACTGCTTCTTTGCTGTACCCGGACACGTCTGGACGCCCAAAAAGCCGAGCGGCTGCGCGCGCTCCTGAGCGAAAAACTAGACTGGCTCTACCTGTGCGAGACTGCCATGCAGCACGGGATGGCTCCGCTGGTTCACTGGCAGCTCAATGCCGTGCAGCCGGAAGCTGGGCCCGCGGCTTGGAGGGAATTCCTGCAGATTTTGTTTGCGCGCGATGCCCGTAGGAACCTCAGCCTGACAGCACATTTACTTCGCCTCCTCGAACTCTTCGAAAGAAATGGGATTCTGGCCGTTCCTTACAAGGGCCCCACGCTTGCTGTGCTCGCTTACGGGAACCTGGCGCTGCGGAACTTTATGGACTTGGATTTGCTGGTCGCCACCCGGGAAGTTGCCAAAGCTTACGAACTGCTCGTGTCCGAAGGATACCGGCCGCAGTTTGAATTGGCGGGAGAACGAGGAGCCTCTTCCAGTCGAATTCCGGGGCAATACTTGTTTACCCGCGACAATTGCATCGTCGAGCTACACACGCCCAGCACCCTGCGCTATTACCCCGTACACCTCGAATTGAAACGGTTGAGCGAGCGCCTGCAACACGTCAGGTTGGGCGGCCGCGAGGTTCCCACGTTTTCAACCGAGGATTTACTCACCATTCTATGTGTACACAACTCGAAGCACTTCTGGGAACGGTTGCAGTGGATCTGCGATATAGCCGAGCTGGTGCAAGTCCCACGGGCAGTGAACTGGGGATTGGCTCAGGAAGAAGCGCGCCGCCTGGGTTGTGAGCGCATGCTCCTGCTGGGCCTTCAACTCGCCAATGACCTGCTCGAAGCGCCCTTGCCTGAGGAGGTTTTGTGCCGGCTCAGGGCGAATCGAGCCGTGCAAGCGCTGGCCGCGCAGGTATGTAGGCGGCTTTTCCGGCAGAAGCGTTCCCGGCCCGGTGTCTTGCAGCGCTTTTTCTTCCGTTTACGGATGATGGAAAACCCCTGGAAGGGGGCGCGGTATTGTTGGCGCCTGGCTACGAGTCCGACGGAAGAAGATTGGAAGGTTGTCCGCCTGCCGGCGCCGCTCGCGCCTCTTTATGCTTTGCTGCGGCCTTTGCGCCTGATCCGAAAATACGGATTGGGCTTGATGCGTCGGCCGGAGCCGGACCTGGGCCCCTTCGTGCCGACGCCGCCCGAAATTGTCGACCGCATGCTTGAGTTCGCCGGCTTGGGCCCGAACGACGTGCTGTACGATCTGGGCTGCGGCGATGGCCGGATCGTGGTCGCCGCCGCGAAATGCTGGGGAATCCTCTGCGTCGGGGTGGACGTGGATCCTCTGCGGATTGCCGAAGCGAAGGCACGTGCGCGGGCCGCAAGCGTTGAACACCTGGTGAAATTTGAGCAGCAGGATGCCAAGACGGCGGATGTGTCCGAGGCGACGGTGGTGGTGCTGTATCTCACGTTGCTCGGAAACATGAAGCTGAGGAAGATGCTGCAAGAGCAGCTCCGGCCGGGCACTCGCCTCGTGTCAAGAGACTTTGAGATACCCGGCTGGCCTCCCGAGAGGATAGAGCGGCTGGAGATTCCCGGCGGAGATAGCACTACCCTGCGGCTCTGGCGCATGGGGAGACCGGAGGTCTCCGCAGCAGACCCCCAGCACCAACTTTCCAGCGCCCCCCGTACGGTGAACGCGGGGCGATAATCCAACGGGCCCGAACCGGCGTACGAACTGATCGAAACGAGGACCGGGTCGAGGTAACAGGGAAATAATGAGGGAAATTATCACGCTCTTGGCAAGCCTACGTCATTGCAAACCTACGACTGACGCGGATTGCTGGCAAGCTAAGCGTCTCGGAGTTGCCTGGCGGAACAGGGAATTAACAGGGAAATCTCCGCCTGCAAGCTGCGAATCCTGTCCTAAGAACGCTGCTCCGTCGGTCAGCACCTTTAGTGGCTACCAAAATCACGTTTCTCAGTTTTTGAGGGAATCCATGAGCGGGTCAAGCGGAATGGCGGGGGCATTCACTGGCTTCTTCCTGGCGAGACTTGTCTGTTTGGCTCCCGTCCACAGGCAGGAAAACTGAAAAACATGTTCCGCTACGGCTGGAGTGCACACTGCTCCGAAAATGCAGTCCGTCGCGATGTTTGGGACAATTGAGCTGACGAGCAACAAACTCAGTCCTGTACCCTTCTCGCCTTTAGTGCGAATCCTCTCGTTAACCGCCTCGCGCTTGGTCTCGCCCTCCGGCGTGGAGTAGCCGGGGTGGGAAGGTGGTCCCCTCAAATGGAGTCAGGGTGCCACCGTAGATCTTGAGCCCTCGCGCATGGGCGCGGACGATGAGCTGCTGGAGCGGATGCTCTCGCGACAACTGTGCGTGAGGTGGCCTTAGAGGAGCTCGAGGCAGACTGATACGGCCCCAGGAATGCGACTCGCCCAGCACGTAGATGAAATCTGCGCCTTCCCCAACATGACAAATGCGGACGTTCTTGGCGAGGGCCGGATTTGATCGCCCTCGTGCCAGTTTCCCGAATAGCGGCAACCCAAGTCCCGGATCGGTAGCGGCCCGGACCAACAATCCAGGAGAATAGGACCTAAGGCCAGAGTCCCTTCAAGACATCCGCACGTGTCGGCTGGTATCCGAACTCGTGCCCGAAGCGCGTCCATTGCGTGCCACACTGTGCGCATCGGAGGCCCCCCGGAATCCGCTGGACTATCACGCACTGACAGCTGGGGCAGCATTTCGTCTCGGAGCTGACAAGGATCTTCGCCGTCCATTGCCCCTTCAACCTCTCCGACTCTTGCTTGTAGTACTCGATCACACCTAGCACGAGTCCACCCTGCTTGAACCAGTCCAGAGCCTGGGAAGTCGAGTCAACTTGATCATCATACTTCCCCTTTGGGAAACTCTTGAGCTCGTGGAGGTACTCGGCCAGCCATGATGCCTTGTCCGGAAGGTGCACAAAGCCGTTCTCAATGGTGCTGGTGACCGAATGCATGCGCATGACCTTGTCCATCGTCGGTTCGTAGCGCTTTATCGCGTGCAATCCCTCACTGACCAATTCTTGGATCAGCTGCGTGCCGGATGCCTTGTCTTCGATCAGGATTGTTGTTGGGTTGAAGGCTTCGGCTTGCTCCCGGACAGCACGCTTCAAGTCCGGATAGCCGATGCGCTTACGGAAGACTTGGAGTAAGTGCAGATGCTTATCCTTCTCGCCCCAGGTGGTGCAGACGCTAAAGTCACTCAGTTCGGTCGGCTTGTTGGCGGTATCCCAGCTTTGAAAAATCTGCTCGAACTTGGAGGGGCGATCGGCTTCCGTATAGGTCCTAAACCAGTCCGATTTGACCATTCCACCACCAAGCGGCGCCGGAGCCTGCTGATACTGGCCAGCAAAGTTGTATTCACCTTGTGCCTCGCGAAGGCGGTGCAGAATTTCTAGAGGCTCGCGTTCCGGGTGCAGCGGCTCTCCTGCCGGGCGTCGAAAGCAGCGGGTCCCAAATGGTGTCTGAATTACGTTGGTTTCATCTTCCTCGCAAATAGCTGGGAAGCGGATGACCCTCCAGGGCTCTTGGTTCTGCACGTGTCCAACCAGGTCGTCTTCGTGCAATCGCTGCGTGATCAAGATGATGCAACCCCTCCGCTTGTCATTTAGGCGGCTGTAGAGACTGTGGTCATACCAGTCGTTCCCGGCTTTACGCTGTATGTTGGAAAGTGCTTCGTCTGGCTTCTGCGGATCATCGATGATAATGATGTCGGCCCCCCGGCCTAGGAGCACACCACCGACCGAGGTTGCCAACCGGAACCCTTTCTGCGTGGTCATGAATTCCTGCAAGGCCTGTCGTTGCGGTGAGAGCCGAGTCGGGAACAGGCGTTGGTACCAATCGCTGGCCATCACAGCTCTGCAGTCGCCAGCATGTTTGTTAGCGAGCTCCTGGGCGTAGCTTACGCAGATGATCTGTGCGCTAGGGTCGTGACCCAACAACCAAGCCACGAACGCCACCGAGGTACTAAGTGACTTCAGCGAACGCGGAGGCATGTTAATGATCAGGCGCTTGGTTTCGCCGCGGCGGCAGGCCTCGAGTTCGGCGGCGATCACTTCGAGGTGCCAGTTGGACAGAAACTCTGCTGTCGGATTGACCTCGTAGAAGCTGCGCTCGATAAACGCATAGAGATCTAGCCGCAACAGGGTTCGATATTCACTCCGTGTGAGCTTCATTGTTTGGCTCTCCTTTAGAGTTGCTGTCAAAGCGTTTAAGGATTCGATCGAGCACCTTCTGATCGACCTCCCCAAGGGAGGCATCTGCAACCGTCGCCCCACTCGATCGTTCTTCGGCGGAGGCGACCAACATCAACAGATGCCTGAGTGCAGCCAGGTCTCCCGAAGCGCCTCTGTTCACCAACTGCTTGACCGCGGCCTGAAGTTTGGTGACCTCTTTGCGCAGGCCGTTCTCGTTGATAATCACCTTTTCTCGCAACGTCTTCTCGAGCACAGTGGTGAGGCTGAGCGTGCCCTTTGGGCGCCCCTTTGGATTGCCTGATTGGCCCTTCTTGAAGCGCGTGTGTGCCGGCGGCTTGCCGTAGCCGACCTGGTAGCCGCTGGGCGACTTGTCTCTACCCTTGCTGCTCATGTTTGGCCCCCTCTTCCATTTCGTTGAATGTCCGGGCTGATTTCGCGTGCACGGCGCTCTTGCCTGTGAACGCCTGCCAGCGGCGGACAATGGTGTCGAAGTAGCCGGGGTCGAGCTCAATGCCGTAGCAGACCCGGCCAGTGCGCTCCGCAGCGACCACAGTCGTTCCGCTGCCCAGGAAAGGGTCCAGAACGATCTCGCCCCGGGCTGTGAAATCCAGGATTGCGTCGGCGACTAGCGCGACCGGCTTGACGGTGGGATGGAGCGCGAGCAGGTCACCCTCGCTCGTCGAGCGGGCAAAGGAGTTGACCCCTGGGTAGTGCCAGACATTACTGCGCGAGCGGCCGAATCGCCCAAGGTGCACATTATTGCGATGGGAGCTTACGCCGTACTCGAAGACAAAGACCAGCTCGTGCTGGCTACGGTACAACGATCCCATCCCTGCGTTGTCCTTGGCCCACACGCATAAATTCTTGAGTTCGGAATAAGCTGCACGTCCGGCCGCGAGCAGCTCTCCCATGTGCCGCCAGTCCACGCAAATGTAATGGAGGCTTCCCTTCAGGCTGTAATGGGCAAGCAAAGTGAGGGCATCCGTCAAGAATTTGGTGAACTCGGGCTCACTCATTTCACCTGAGGCCATGACGAACTCGCGGTGGCGGACCTCGCCGTTCCCGCTGACGTGCCCGGAGATCGGCACCTTATAGGGTGGGTCGGCAAAGATCACGCTGGCTCTGTGATCTCCCATCAGTAGCTTGTAGCTGTTTGGAGAGAGTGCATTCCCGCAGAACACCCGATGCTTGCCGAGCGTCCAGAGGTCACCGAGCCGGCTTACCCGAACAGGAGAGGGTCCAGGGAGGGCGTCGGCTGGATCGTCCTCGCCCTCTAATGCCGGGGTGAGGTTTTCGATCATCAGATCGATCTCGCCTATTTCAAAACCCGTGGTTTCGAGGGTGAAGTCCAGCTCCGCCTCCGAGAGGATTTTGAGCTGCTCGCCCAGTAACCGGTCGTCCCACTCGGAGTTTTCGGTGAGCCGGTTGTCGGCAATGACGAACGCCCGCCTCTGGTGCTCCGACAAGTGTTCCAGACGGATGACTGGAACTTGGGTTATACCGAGTAGCTTGCATGCCAGCAGGCGCCCATGGCCAGCGATCACCTGCAAACCGGCATCGACCAACACGGGAACGTTGAAGCCGAAGGTCTTGATGCTGCGCGCGATCTGCCGAACTTGCTTCTTGTTGTGAAGCCGAGGATTCTCCGGGTCAAGGTTCAGGTCCGTGATTGCTCTGTAGGTTATCGAGAGCGAGCGCGCAACGGGAGCGGTTTGGAATTCTTCAGGTTGTCGTCGTTGTGATGGACCGTGCGCCACAGTGCCCTCCTTATGAAAACTCTGTAACGAGGATGCCTGATTTCAACGGCGGTGTCGGGCACCATTTGGGTCCAACAAATTCTTTCTTGGGTCCAAAAAAATCAGCTCAGGTGGCAGAAAGCAGGCGGGCTGTTAATTCTTGCCGTTAGAGGGAGCAGTCTCCGTTGCCTGGCGTTAGATACGAGGATATTCCGGTCTCGGCCCGTATCCAAATGTGAAGACAGTCTTCATCTTCGTCCCTTCTGGAACCCCCATAATCTCGGTCACTTCCAGAGGCAATGTTTCTTCGGAAGTCTTTGTCACTCTGAACGCGACTGGAACACTTTTCGGCTGAAACTTGGCCAAGATTCGCTTCACTTCTGTTTCTGAGATCGGCAGGTCCGGCCAAGTCTTCTTCACAGTCTCGACCGCCTCTGTCACAGCACAGGAGTGCTTGCACCCAAAACTCCTTGCTTCGTTATACGCGTGGAGCACAAGGGCGACGCGAAAAAACATCCAGGCTGGCTGCAATCCATTCTTTTTCGGCCTACCGCGCTTACCCATATTTCCTCTCCTATCTCGGCTTGACTCTATCCGCAAACAGAGCGTCCATGTCGCTGGCCGTCGGTAGACATCAGCATGCCCTCGAGAGTCTAACATCGACTGAAGCTCTTGCCGAGAATGAGCAAGGCGCAATCGCTTTCTGGAGACAGCTCTTCAGATTACCACCGCCGCGTCAAGGGCGCAGAGATTTATTGATTAGATTTCTTGCTCATGGGATGCATGAAAAAGCCTATGACGAGCCTAGCCAGGCAACGCGTAAGCGACTTAGCGAACTTGCCCGCAAATTCGAGACCAATCCGAATGCTGAACTTTCAGGCGCCATTCTCAGAGTTCTGTCGCAGCAGCGAGCGGTGCATTAAACTCAGATGCCATTCCTCAGCTAGAGCTGCGTAAATTACCTTTGACGTATAGCTAACCAGGTGATATATGGAGGCGAGTTCGCGGAAGGTCAACCCTTGCTTGCCGCTCTTCCCGGAGGAGGAACAATGAACAAGCCCGTTAGGTTGATCTGCCTGACTTGTCTCCTGCTTGGTATCTCTTCCTACCTGCTGGCTGACCGTGCACATGACCTCGCCAGCCAAGCTGCAAGTCAGCAGGCTGTAAACTGTGACCCAACGAGCCTGGATTCGGCCACATGTCATGACCAATTCCCAACCGGCTGCAGCGACGCAGCCAGACCCGCTTATGACGCCTACCTTAACTTCTTGAAGAACCAGACCCCCGGTCCAGATGTACCTTCTACGACACTGCTTACGGGGGATGATTTCCTGTCGCTCGAAGACCAGCTTCACCAGCTTCCAGGCAGACTGACAAGTAGAAACCACGCTCGATTCGCTTCGTCTCTGGCTGACCTCAATGAGGGGAACATCGTCACAGTAATTGGCTACCTGTACTTTGCTGAGGATACAGGCAAGGGGAGTAGCCGTGGAACTGCGTTCGGGGAGACTTGCAACTGTAAACTTCAACTCCCAGGCAGTTTCGATTACCACCTCGGTCTTGGCTTCGATGCAGCGCTTGCGCAGCAGATTCTGACAACCAAACCACAGCCCGATCATAATAATCCCGGGGACATGGAACAGATGAGCGTTGTCGCTGAAATGACGCCGCACACCCGTCATCCGAAGTGGACTTTCGGTCGAGTGAATTCACTTCAAGGAAGGCAGGTCAAAGTTGTCGGACAGCTGATGGTGGATAATGTCCACTTTAACAGCAAGGACGACTGCAACTTCCCAAGCTCAGGGCCGAATTGCTGGCGCGCAACCGTCTGGGAGGTTCATCCGGTGACGCAGTTCTATGTCTGCAATCTCGACGGAGGCTGCGACCAGTCCTCGCCAGACAGCGCATGGACTAGTCTTGACGACCTACCATGAGGGGGAACCAACGGCACTGCCGCTGCCGAACGGCCGTTTACACCACTCGTCGGGCCGGAGATCCGCTGCTTGCGCTTGTCGCAGTCCTTACCAGGCTTGACGAAACTTGACCCTACTCAGAGAGATCTTCCTTCTTGTGTCGGGAGAGAAAGCGCTAAAGGTATTTGGGTCCCTCCCTTTGCCTACAAAGTTCACGTCCTGCCACCGCAAGAATCCGTGACCTCACTCGCGACCGGTTTCATCTATTCCCAGTAAGCAGCCACTCGAGCGACTTCTTAAACTCCCGACTGATCGTGAGCAAAATCTCTGCCCCGATCTCCACCTGCCCGTGCTCCATGGTGGAAAGGTAGCTCTGACTAACGCCTATCCGTCGTGCAAATTCCTGCTGTGTCATATCAAATCCCCGGAGTTCCCGAATCCTCCGCCCCACGGCCTTCCAGTCGACGGAACTACCCTTAGACCGCCAAATACTGCTTGACATGGGCATCTCTATATAGATAAAATATCGATATTAAGATGAGCAAAACTCACGACCAAGGGACTACGAGTGGCACCACTCGATATTCTGTCATGTTCGTAGCATTTCTGCACGTTGACCTTCGCGTCAAGAGATTCGGCTGCGCGCCGGCATTGGAACCTCGGCCATTTGGTGGGGGAGGTTCAAACCCATCCCCCATGTCATTCCGTGTCGTAGAGCCCCATACAAAGGAAGGCCCATGAGAAAACAATCTAACCGGTTTCGGTCAAACGCCAAATTTGCCCGATCCACGTGGGGTGGACTCTCTAGGATTGCATTGCGCAGCCTTAGGGACTTGACCGAAGAATATGCCCTATCTATAGCAGCCGGGGAAGTCCAATTCCTAGATGGCCGATGGTACGTAACACATGCTGGGCTGCTCCGAATAGCCCAGCGCAACCGATGCTCTGGAATGACAACAGTTGTTCAAGAACGCCTATCTAACCCCGCTTCCAACCGGTGGGTCTTTAAGGCCACCGTCTACAAGTCTCCTGGCTCCAAAGGCTTCGTTGGCTATGGGGATGCTGATCCTTCGAACGTCTCACCGCTTGTGCGCGGCGCCGAGATGCGAGTGGCGGAGACCCGCGCGGTCAACCGGGCGCTTCGCAAGGCTTACGGCATTGGCCTTTGCTCGGTCGAGGAGGTTGGGTCCCTTCCTTCCTCCATCGAGCCCACCCCCGAAAAACAAGTGGGCTCTTTTCCAGCGCGTGCAAACGGCTCCGGCAACGGCCAGCCCCGCTTGCGCGACCGCCTTTGCCTGTTGATCCGCCAGCACCAGCTCAATCCGACCCTAGTTAAGCGCTACGCCGCTGACTTCTGCGGGACCGAGGCCCTCCGTGACACCCCTCGGGACTTGGTCGAGTCTTTCATCAACAACCTGGCCGAATGGGCCGCCCGAGACCGGGAGGGCCTCCTCTGCAAGCTCAACAGCTACACCCAGTCCGAGGAGGTGAAGTCATGAAACGCCACATCCCAGGTCTGCATCGTGAATCCCCAAACGGGGATGACATCTTGGAAGGACTCTTCCTCGTTCGGGTCGAGCGAACGTTCTATCGCTGGCATCCGCAGAAGCCGTTCTTCGCCCTGCGCTTGGCCATCCTCGAGCCCAAGGAGCACACCGGACAGACGATCTCCGGAAGGCTCTATTGCACGCCCAAGGCCCTGTGGAAGCTCAACTGGTTCCTGCGCGACTTCGGCTACGACACCGATCTGCTCGGCCGGGACGAGGTTGATGAAAAAGCTCTGCTCGGCCTGCGCGGGATTGTCAGAACCTCCCGCACCACACTCAACGGCCGTTCTTTCCTGAACCTTGAGGGGTTCGCCCCAGCGGGAGAGTGGGAAGAGCTTTCGGTGGCAACTCTTGGAAGCGTCGAAGGCCCGGAGGCCCGCGATGACTTTTAGCTACACCCAGATCAGCCAATACTTGCGCTGCCCCCGAGGCTACCGGCACCGATATCTGGACGGTTGGCGGGAGAAGGATGACCGGGCCGCCCTGCTCTTCGGCCGTTGCTTTGAGAAGGCTCTGGCCGCCTATTTCCTACGCCAGGACAGTGCCGCGGTGTTGTTCAAAGAGTGGGGCGCCTATCGGGACGCCCCCCTTGAACACATCAATGGAGACAGTTGGGACCGCATGGCCCACCAAGGCGTCCAGCTGCTCGAGAAGCTGGCTCGGGACGACCGCATCCGCATCCGCCAGCCCCGGCGCAACCTGCAGGCCAAGCTGGTCCGTTCGCTCCCGAACGGCAGTGACTTCGTGTCCTATATCGACGCCATCGGGAATCTCGACGGGATCCGGTGTGTGCTCGACTGGAAAACTACCCGCAGCCGCTATCCCGAAGAGCCCACAGGGCTGCTGGCCTTAGACCCCCAGCTAATTTGCTACTCCTGGATGAGCGACATCTCGGATGTGGCTGTAGTGGTATTCGTGCGCAAGCGGATGCCAGAGATCCAGTACCTGCGGACATCCATCACCGTAGAGCAGCGTCGGGAGTTCGGCCAGTTGGTTGAAGCCACGGTCGGACAAATCGAAGCCGGCCAGTTTCTGGCTCACAGCGGGATTCGCTTCCCCCAGAACGGCTGCGTCAGCTGCCCGTATCTGGGGCTCTGCCTGGGGAACCAACAGCTCATCGATGTCAAACTCATCCGCAAACCCGGAGCCAGCGACCTTGATTGGCTTGACCAGCTTGACGACTAACGGACGGCCTCTGGTGCCCCCGAAGCTCAACCGTCGAAGGGCCCTAATCGTCCTGGCCAAGATCGAGGAGATCTTGTTCTGGGACCAGAACACCGAGCGGGAACGCGAGACCCGCTTCGTGGAGCTGGGCCGCTATCTCTGCGAGGCTCGGGCAGGGCAGTACTGGAGGCTGGACAACCTCCGCTCCTTCGACGAGTTTCTGGAGAAGAAATTCCCGGAGTCCAGACGGAAAGCCTACTACCTGATGGCCATCCACGAGCACCTGCCGCGGATCCCTAAGCCCGAGCTCAAGATGGTGGGGTGGACCAAGGCGACGGAACTGGTGAAGGTGGCTCGTCGGGATGGG
>Ga0207646_10000281_pt1 | contig 69840 bp, 37 predicted proteins | sample KBSK5502metaG_FD_184343 | JGI IMG/M metagenome (GOLD analysis project Ga0207646, IMG submission 184343) | Corn, switchgrass and miscanthus rhizosphere microbial communities from Kellogg Biological Station, Michigan, USA - KBS K5-50-2 metaG... | ecosystem: Host-associated > Plants > Roots >... | reverse complement strand
CGGTACCGAATATTATCAGATCGTTTACGAATGCATGACCTTGATTTATACAACGTTATTTTAGGAGTCTGTGCTGGACTCTGGAATTTTAGGTTAAGTTGTTGAGCGTAAACATCACAACAACTCTATTATTGGTGACGGTGAGGCTCACCTGGTAAGTTCCGGCGGTGGTGGCTGACCAGCCGAATTGCGCCCCCGCCGATTGGGTCTGAAAGAAACTGGCGCCCGGCGGGAGATTGGCGGCAGTGAAACTCAGCATCTGCCCGGCGTCCGGATTCGTGGCTGAGACGGTGAAGCTGACGAGCTGTCCGACAATCGCCGTTTGTGAGCCGGGCGCCGTGAGCGTCGGCTGACGGTTCGGGTTGGTGACATTGATGGCTACGGTTCGCGTGTCGCTCAACTCGGATGAACTACCATCAGCCACCTTGAAGGTCACCAAGTAATATCCGGCGGCGCCGGGAGTCCAGTGAAATTGGGCGCCGGTCGGGCTAGTCTGATTGAGGGCGGCCTTCGGCGGTAGGTTCGAGGCTGAGAAGATAAAAGCCGGCGGGGCCTCGCTCGGAGTTGCCGCTCTCGCCTGAAGCGCTGCCGTTGCGCTCTCCCCAATGTCGGCCCCGACCGCGAAGTCCACACTTTGTCCGAGCGTAATCGTTTGGATGCTCGGGACGACGAGTGACGGCGGTTGCTTGGCCGGCTTGATCAGAATGGTGACCGAAGCGGTGTTACTTTCGCCCACCTGGCTTTTGACCTTGAAGAAGAAGCTGTCAACTCCGAGGTACTTGGCCTCCGGCGTATAGACTAGATGGGGGGCCGCGCCGGTCAGTCTTCCATGTTGCGGGTCGGCCACGATCACATAACTGAGCGGATTCCCGCGCGGATCGTTCCCGCTGAGGCGGACTTCAATCGCCGTATTCTCGGTGGTCGTCACCGAGGTCGGATTTGCCACCGGCCGCGAATTCAGCTTCGGCTTACAGGCTGATGAAGGCAGGTTCAGGTCGGCCTCGATGTTCGTCACTCCGCCCACGACGGCTTGGATTTCGGGACTCCGGACGAGGTCGATCTGCCCTCCGGGATGGAGGATGCTCGCTTCGACCGAAATCGTCTCGCCTGCCGTCACGGGGACGAAACGCAGGATGAAGCTCCCGGCGCTGTCGGTGAAGGCTTCTTGACCGCGTGCGCGGGCCACCGCCCCACTCACCGGCTTGGTGCCACACTCCACGACGTGTCCGATGATCGTGGTCGTGGGCTTGGGAAGCGAGACAAAAAAGTAGCCGGTCTCCGTGATAGCGCCGTCGGCCGTTTCCACTTGCTTGCCGTCGGCCGAGACCTTCGCGTTACCCACCTCGACAAAATTACCGAGGTTTTGACTCTCCGCCGCTTGATCGAGGTGGAAGAGCTTGACCTGCGCGCCCGCCGGCAACCCATCGGTATTGGGAAAGGTCAGCTTGCCGCCCGGAGACAAGCTCGTGCCGAAGGGCGTGATCTGCGCGATGGTCGAACTGAACAACCCCGTCGGCAGGCTCACCGGGGTCCGGCTGTTTGTCAAGACAGAGAGCGTTAAGACGCCCGTGGTCGAGCCGTCGGGGAAGCGCGCCCTCACATCGCCGGGAACTTCAAAAATCACGCCGCCGATCTCGACCTTGCTGCCTGTTGCCTGCTCGACGTTGAGGGCTTGAGTTTGGCTTGGTTCGTTAAAGCTGCCACCTGTTCCCCCGACCGGAATGCTCGGACCTGTCGGTTGCTGCAAGGCCACCGGACGCATAAATTGATTGTCGCGGCTGGCGCTCGCCAGCATCTTGAGTTGAACTTTTGGGAAGGGCGGGTCTGCGGAGACGGTGGTACCATCGACCTCCACCACGGCCGGGCCAGGTGGGACATCGGGAAGCACAAAGGAGCCATCGGCCGCTGCTGTCGCCGTAACCTGGGTGCGCAGCAACCTCAGGACCGTCCCTTTGAGCGGCTTGCGGTCAGTCGTTTCGACCACGCCGCTGATCGAGGTCCGGACTGAGATCGGGTCGGCGCTCAAGCCTTCGCCCTGGGCGGTGCGCACGCTGAGTTGGCCGGACTGCGCGCCGAACGGCACGACGACTGAGAGTTGAGTGGCCAAAGCTTCGACCACCTTGGCTTCAAGGCCGGAGAAGCGGACCTGGTTCTCTTCAACCTTGGCGGTAAACCCGCTGCCGTTGAGCGCGAGCACCTCCCCTGCCAGGGCGCTTCCGGGGCTGGAGCTGAGCACTCGCGGCGGATCATTGCTCGGCGGAGCGGTGAATTCCAGCTCGACCAAATTCGAGCCGAAGCCGTCGCCGGTGATCGCGGTGTTCACCAACCCGCGCCCGCTCAAACTGCGCGGCAATTCCGCTCTGAGCTGATCACGGCCGGCCAATCCCGGCTGCGAGCCCGCAAAGAGCGGAGTGATCTCGTTGCCGCCGATCACGAGTCGGACGCTTTCGGCGACGCCGTTGGCATTATTGCCATCCACGTCCGGAGCGTGGCGCAGGCCGGTGAGCGAGAGCACGAGCACGACCGTTTCACCATCGGGCCCGAGGTCGATGGGCTTGGTCGTGAAGCGCCCGGTGGTCGAGTTCAATTGAGCAATCGGCTCCTCCCTCTGCTCGCCGTTAGCCTTGACGCGGATCAGGTGGCCCTGAGGCACGCCTTGCCCGTCGCCGTTGGCGCTGAAGATCGAGGGCGCGACCGGGCGCACTTGCGTCGTGCCTCGCGAGACCGTCCCATCGCCGGCGCGCACTACCACCGTGGCTTGGCCCACTTCGGTCTCACTCGGAACGACGAAATTGATCTGCCCTGATGAGACTGACAATAAACCTGCACGCCGCCCGTTGACCTCCACCGTCGTTCCGCCCAACTCGGTCGGGAGCATCTCACCCTCGGAAGCCTCAAGGGGCTGAGTCGCGAGCCTGGTGCCTAAGGCCGCCGCTCGCGTATCCGGTGCGATGGAGGCTGCTTCAAAGCTGGCCGCCGAGACCACTATGACCGGCACCGGATTGATTTCCTGGAGTGCGTTGGCCGCCATTCGCCTTGCGGCCGGGGCGGCCGGAGTCAGAAGAGTTCCTGGCTGAGCGACCTTGATGAAGGCCAGGTGCGACCGCACCGCAGGATGGCTTAAGCCGAGCGAGGCGGTGGCGAGGAGGGCCAAGTGGCCAAGCAGTAATTTTGCGATGGCTGGCCATTTTCCATTTTCCATTTTCCATTTCTCAGTTGTCATTGATCGAGCATCGCGCGGTGAAATGGCAAATGGAAAATGGAAAATGGAAAAGAGGAGCCGAGTCGCTAACTCGACGTGGGGGAGATGAGTGAGGGAAGAACATACTTTCTCCTGAATCTATCGACCTCTCGGCGCACAACAAAGGGGCGTCAATCGACCTATAGGCCAAACGCTCTGACTAAAAAGACGGCCATCTGGCCGCGCGTCACCGGATTATCGGGGCAGAAGTTGCCGCCGCCGCAGCCGGCCGTGATCCCGCGCGCGGCCAGGTCTTCAACGAAGGGATAGCTCTGCCGCGCCGACGACACGTCGGCAAATGTCTGCCTCGTGGGTGTGGGCGGCGTGAAGACGCCGAGTGAGCGCTCGATGAAGATCGCCATCTGCTCCCGCGTGACGACATCATCGGGACAGAAATTACCCCCGCCGCAACCGAGCGTGATGCCATGCGCCGAGAACTTGCTGATGAAGGTGTAGAAGGAATGCGTCTCAGGCACGTCCCCGAAGACCGCCCCTTGGTAGACGGTGAAGGTCTGGCCCGCGACCATGATCTTCCCGTTGCGGGGAGCACCGAGGTTGTAACGGTCCACCGTATAGCTGACCGTCCCGTTACCGCTGCCGGAGGGTCTTCCAGTGATCTTCACCCACTGGAGATCGGTGCTCGCGGTCCATGGCACTCCATCCGGCGCGCTCACCGTGATGCTGCCCGCGCCGCCACTCGGCGTGAACGATTGTGATGTTTGCAGGAGGGTGAGCGCACTCACTTGCGCGATCACGAACTGACCGAGCGACGGGACGGTCGCACAAATTTTCCCCGCCCCAAAGTTCAAGGAACTGGTCCGGTCCACCAGTCTCCCGTCTTCGCTGTGCAAGACGCGCAGCGCCGCAAAAATCGCGGGGTCATTCACGGACGAGATAGTGAAGCAAAGCGTGATCGGCCCGGAGATCGCCGCCGTGGTCGAGACGTCGAAGGCCAACGCATTACTGGCAAAGGCGACGAACCCGTTGGGCAGCGCCGGCACTTGGCTCGGCGGCATCTGGGTGACGGCCGTACTCCCTTCGGCTGTCACCTGGCTGTAGGTCGTCGTCACGACAGTGCTCTGGTTGCCCGAGACCGCGGTTTCGACCGACACGTTGCTGCCGACCGGCGTCGTGGTCAGGGTCAATGCATTCGAGGTACTGCTCGAGAAATTGGGGCTGCCGCTGTAGGTGGCGGTGATGGAGTGGTTGCCTGCCGCCAGCGTGGCCGAGAACTGGGCCACTCCGCTGGTGTTCAAGTTGGTGGTACCCAGCGAGGTCGCTCCATCAAAGAACTGCGCCGTGCCGGTCGGCGTCCCGCCGCCGGGTGGGACGGCGGTCGTGGTCGCCTTGAGGGTCACAGACCCGCCCGCCGCCGAGAGAATCATCACCGCCGTCGCCGTCTTCGCCGGGTTGATCACTAGCGGAATGCCCGTCGCCGAGACGCTGGCGTTGTAGTTCCCGTCGCCGCTGTATTCCGCCGTGATCGTGTGGGAGCCGGCTGCGAGCGCGGCAATGCTCAGCTTCGCCGCGCCGCCGGAGAGTGGAATCGGCCCGCCGAGGACTGTGCCGTTGTCCTTGAACTGCACGGTCCCGGTCGGCGTCCCCCCGCCGGGCGCCACCGGGGTAATCGTCGCCGTCAAGGTGAAAAATTGTCCGAAGACCACCGGGTTGGCGGAAGAAACTACTGCCGTCGCGGTCGAGGCGCTGCTCACCGTTTGTGTGATGGCCGCCGAGGTGCTCACATCGAAGCAGCCGTCGCCCGCATAAGCGGCCGTAATCGAGTGCTGCCCGAGCGAGAGCGCGGCGGTGGTGAAGGTCGCCTGGCCGGAGTTATTGAGCGTGCCCGGACCGAGCGTGGCCGTCCCATCTTTGAAAGTGACGGTGCCGCTCGGCGTGGCCGTGTTTCCCATCGGCTTACTGACCGTCGCCGTGAAGGTGACTGCTTGGCCGAAGACCGATGAAGGGGCCGAAGAGCCGACCGCGGAGGTGCTCGCGGCCTTCGCCACGATCAGCCGCTGGTTGCTCGGGATGATGCTCTGGGCCGCACTCTCACTGCCGTTGAAGCTGCTGTCCCCGCCGTAGCTGGCCAAGATGCCGTGCGTCCCGGCCGGAGATAGACTGGTCGTCAAGGTCGCCTGGCCGTTGTTCAGCGGCATCGTGCCGAGGGTGATCGCTCCGGGCAGGTTGCAGTCACCGCTCGACCCGCAATCCTTGAAGGTGACGCTGCCGGTCGGCGTGCCAGTGCCTGGCGAGACAGCGCTCACCGTCGCCGTGAAGGTGGCCGGTTGGCCGCAGACCAACTGGGCTGACGGCGGGGAGAGCGCCGTGGCCGAGTTGAACTTCATGTTGACGGTGAGCGCGAAAGTCTGGGATGAGGTCGCCGTGCAATTATCGGTGGCCGTCACGGTCACGGTGTAATTGCCCACCGGCCCAGCATTGCTGATGGTCACCACGCCGGTCGTGGTGTTGACCGAAAAGCTGCCGGTGAAGCCCGGGGCCGAGGCCGTGATGCCCGTGATCGTGCCGTTGTCGGTCGGCGCCGCGCTCGGCGTGACAGCGGTGCCCGTGCCAGCAATGATAGGTCCGGTCGTAGGATAGGTCCCGAGCGTTGGCGCCGTATTGGCCGTAACATTGACTGTCAGATTCGCGGTCGTCATCAAGCCGTTGCCATCGGTGGCTTGCAAGACGACGGTGTTCGCGCCCGTCGCTGCCGTGCAGCTAGCCGAGACCATCGCCGTGATCGTGCCGTTGGTGTTGGTGAGGCCGGTGAGGCTGATGCCCGCCGGGATGGTTGTGGCCATCACCGAGATGCTGCCGGCGGCGGTGACATCATCGCTGACCGTCGCAATGGTGGCAACAGTTGCGAGACTGCCTTGCTGACGACTGATCGACTGCGGGATGAGGACCGGTGGGCAGTTGACAAGAAAGATGTAAGCGGCGCCTCGGCCAAAGCTCAGCACGTTGCCCGGGGCAAGGTCTGCCCCGATGAGGACCGTGCTGCCGCTCATTCCCACTGAGTTGCCGAGATGGTCACCCGCTACGCCGTCGCTTGAGGTGAGTTTCTTGACCTGGCCCCAGTTGTCGGCCCCGCCCGCATTGCGCGCAAAGATGTAGGCCGCGGTGATCTGCCGGCCGCCGGAGAAGCGTCTGGTCAGGCTCGCCTGAAGAGAGTGGTAGCTCGACGCGGCCGATGAGTCGAAGACGGTGTAGGCGCCCAGCCCCGCGACCGGGCGCGAGATAGTCGGCGAGCTAAGGCTCAGCGGCGGCAGCGCGACCGCGGGCGGCAGCGCCGTGTTGCCCTGGGTCAATCCGAGCGGATCGAGCGGAAAGGTCGGCGAGTTCGGCCCGCCGTTCGGCGTGCGGAAGCGGATGAGTTTGACTCCACGCGAACCGACATAGGCCAGGTTGACCAGATAGTCCTTTAGGAATTCGCGCTCGACCTGAAGGTTGAAGTGCAGCGCGTAGGAGGAACGCAGCTTGCGATCCGGCAAGGTGAAGGCCAGCCCGCCGCCCGACGGCGGAAAGCTCGCGGCCGCGGGGTTGAAGAGCAGGCCGAGCAGCGGCTGCAATGCTCCGGCCGGCGCCCCGATCACATTCAACGTGCCCGCCCGGATGAGCCGCGAGAATCGCCGCTGCTGATCGAGCGCGCCCAGCGGCGCAAAGTACGGGTTGAAGATCGCGAAGAAGCCTGATCCATCAGGCTAGTAAAACTGGTCGTTGGCGTAGAAGAAGGTATTTGCATCGACGTTGAAGGGCACGAAGGTCGGGAAGACGTTGCGCGACTGACTGACGATGCTTCCGAGCGCGACATCGTAGTAGACGCCCGCGCCGCCGCGCACCGCCGTCTTGCCCGCCTGCGTCTGGCTCCCCACAAAGGGGTCCCAAGCGAAGCCGACGCGCGGCCCGAAGTTATTGCGGTCCGGGTCGTAGATCGTTTGGCGCCCGCCGAGGAAGTTCTTCAGCGCCCCGAGCGTTTGATTGAAAGCGCTGGTGAGCTTCGCCGTGTCTTGTGGGACGAACACACCGCGGGAAAGAATGCCGACGCCGAGCGACGGGTCAACGGCGGGCAAGAGGTCCAGGCCGAAGGTCTTCTCGATCCGATTGTTCACCTCGCGCGGCACGGTGTTGTATTCGTACCGCAGGCCGTAATCGAGCGAGAGCCCACGGCCGAGGCGCCAGGTATCGTTGAAGAAGAAGTTGTACTGCCAGAAGCGCAAGCCGATGGTCGAGTCCGGCGTCCCGATGGCGAGCGCTTGAAAGATGCCGGTCGGGACGCCGAGGGCCGCTAGATCTGCCCCGCTGAAGAAGCCCGGCGTCGGCCCCCGCTGGCTCAAGTTCGGGATCGGCACGAGCGAACCATAGCTGCCGGTTAAGTCCGCCGTCCCGCCGAAGACGACTTGCGGGCGAAAGTTGCGATCGAGAAAACTGTTGAGGTGCGTGCGCCTGAAATCACCGCCGAACTTGAAGGTGTGCGGGCCGCGAAAGGCCGTGGCCGTGTCGGCGAATTGATAGGTGTTGGTGGTGCGTGCTTGCGGAAACAGGGAAGTATCCAGCCCGACCGGGCTGAAGGGCGTCACCACCAACTGGCCGACGGGACCGAGGTTGCTTTCCGTGTCGAAGGTGCCGGCCGTGTAGAGGCCGAACTGCCGCACATCGTTGCCTGGGAAACTGACCTTGACCAATCGCCGCGCGTTGAGCAAGAACGGATTGGCGGGGAAAGCCTGCGAGGGTCGCGTGAGCGGATTGCGCACCGCGTCGAAGCGCAGCCGCGTGCGCCCGTAGCTGATGCGGATTTGATTCGAGACGCGCGTCGTCAACTGACTGCTCAGAAAGAGCGATAAATTCTGGGCCCGCACCCGCGGCTCCAGGCCGGCGAAGATCGCGCCGCCGACAGAGGGAATCTGTCGCCGGTCCTGGGTGAAGTTGTAACGGCCTGTCAGCGTGTGCGCGACGGCGGAACCGAAGAGCTTGAAGTTGCAATCGAACTTGAGTGAAAAGATGGTCCCGTCGGCGTCGGCGGGCAAGACCTGCGTGAACGTGTTCTCGCCGTATGGCCCGACGGGGTTGTTCGGGAAAGGGAAGAGCGAGAAGACGGCGTCACCCGCGATAAAGGTCGGGAAGAAGACCTGCTGCCGTCCAGCGCGGTCAGGCGCGAAAAAACCCGTCGCGCCGGAGTTGAGAAAGCCACGCTGCGCGACCGCCGGCACGGCGAAATGCGTCTCCTGTCGCGCCTTGATCTCTTGGCGCTCGAACGAACCGAAGAAGAGGGCCTTGTTCTGCGCCAGCGGGAAGCCGATGCTGGCGCCGGCCTGGTGGCGCTGGTATGGGTCCCTGTCTTCGGAAGGATTGCGCTCGACCACCGGCCGGTCATCAATCGTCACCGGGACGGTGCGGACGGTTCCGTTGGTGAGCCTGGCTTGGGCGGTCAGCGGAAACTGCGATGCTTTGTCCGAAGTGTAATCGAAGAAGTCGCGCGCGTTGAGCGCCTGGTGATTGAAGAAGTCGTAGAAGGCGCCGTGGACCTGATTGCTTCCGGACCGCGAGACCGCGTTGACTTGCGAGCCGAGGTTGCGGCCCACCCCGCCGTCCCATAGTTGAGTGAAGACCTGGTACTCCTGGACGCTCTCGATGCTCTGCGGCGTGAGCGCGACAAACCCCTGCCGCCGGACGCCGACGTCTTCATCATTGTTGTCTGACCCGTCCACGGTGAAGTTGTTCGAGCGGCTCCGGAGCCCGTTCGCCGAGAACTGCCCCGACGTGCCCACCCCCGGCCCGATGCCCGGCCCGACGGTATTGCCGACGGGTTGCGGTGGCGGCGCGACTCCCGGCAGCAGCAGCGCGAGCGCATCGAAGGTCCGGATGCCGGACAGCGGGAGCGAGGTCAATTGGCGGCGGTCAAAGTTGCCGCCCCTCGTCCCGTTCACGGTATTGACGAGCCGCTCGATTTCCGAATCATTCGCCGGTTGACCTGGGGACGTTGCTGGAGGGGCGGTCATCGCGACGGCGGCCATCTGGGCGGCGCCGATTTTTCGGAGCACGATCGGGGGAGGCTGAACAACATTGGTCTTCGCCAGCCGAACGGGGAAGTTGTTGGTGGCATAGCTAGGGTCTTGCTCGTAACCCGGGTGGCTGCCGGCGACGATGTAGATCCCGACCGGCAGAATCCCGATGAAGTAGAAGCCGTCAGCTCCGGCGACGGTGGACCGTAACAGCCCTGTCTCTTGATTGGTGACGGTCACCTGCGCCCCGGCAATCGGCGCCATCGTGCCCGCCTCAAAGACGTAGCCTTGAACGGCCCCGGTTGTCAGTGTCTGCGCCAACGTTGGGGGCGTGAAGCTCGCCCCGAGACCGAGCGCGACCGCAAGCCACGACATCCTCACGCCAATCTTCTTCATATTCCTGCTTAGTGCAAGATCAAGTGACCTATTGGGAATGGCAGCTCACCGCCGCAGGCGCCGAGCCCGACTTTCAAAAGAGGAAGTTCCTCGGGGCAGACTCGGTAGATCCAAAATTGAAGAGGCAGGCGCTTGCCGTCCGACAAGCTGCTAGCTTGTCGTCGGTCTCTGGTGTGAGGAATCAAGAAAACCTGAGCTTTTGCCAGCCGCGACAAGCTGGCAGCTTGTCGGACATTTTGGATCTACTGAGACTACCGTTGATTGAAAATCTTCGCGAACTCCGCCGGGTCGGCCTTGGGCTTCCGGTCGTAGGTCATCAGCCCGTTGATCTCCTGTTCGACGTCGGTGAGCTGCGTGTAGCAATAACCGGCAAAGACCGGGCTCGCCCTCAAGGCTTTGACCAAGCCGTCCAGCCGGCGGAGCATCGCCTCCTTGTTCGGCTCGATGCCTGAGTAGCCCCACTCATTCTCCGCCGCGGGCGCGCCCACGCGGTAAGCGATGCCGCCGAATTCAGTCATCAGGATGGGCGTGCCGTTGTATTGATAGCCGAAGGCCAGCGCCTCGCGGCCGTTGCGCGGGATGCGGGTGCGGTCGGTCTCGAGGGCCTTGTATTTCGCGGCCATCTCCTCGCCGGTGCGCGCGTAGTCGTGCAGCGTGAAGAGGTCGGTCTCGTCCGTGTGCTCCCAGCCGTCGTTATCAACGACCAGGCGCGTCGAGTCGAACGAGCGGGTCAGATGGTAGAGTGTCTTGGCGTGCTCCTGTTGCGCCCGGTTGGTGAGAATCTCGCGGACGCCCCAGCTCTCGTTGATCGGGACCCAGGCGATGATCGACGGGTGGTTAGAGTCGCGGGCGATGACCTGCTGCCACTCATCGACGAAGCGCGAGACGTACTCTTCGCTGTAGTCCTGGGCGTTGGCCATCTCGCCCCATACCAGCAGCCCGAGCTTGTCGGCCCAGTAGAGCCAGCGCGGGTCCTCGACCTTCTGGTGCTTGCGCGCGCCGTTGAGGCCGAACGCCTTGGTCATCTTGATGTCGTATTGGATCGCCTCCTCGCTCGGCGGCGTGAGCAGGCTCTCGGGCCAGTAGCCCTGGTCGAGCACCAGCTTCAAATAGTATGGGCTGTTGTTGAGATAGACTTTGCCGTCGTGGACGCCGACCTTGCGCTGGCCGAAATAGCTCTCGACGCGGTCCAGCACCTGGCCGCTCGCCGTCACCAGTTCCAGCGTCAGGTCGTAAAGCGTCGGGCGCTCAGGGCTCCACAGTTGCTGCCCGTTGAGCTTCAGGACGGCCGTCGGGCGCGTGCCCGCGCAGGAGACCTCTGATTGAGCATTCAGGTTATTGCCCAGGCGGATCGTCGTGCGGAGCTTGAGGTCAGGAGCCATCTGGCTGAGTGTGGCCTCGAAGCTCACCTGCGATTGGTCCACGTCAGGCGTGATGCGCAACTGCTTGATGTGCACCGCGTCAACCGCCTCCAGCCAGACGGGCTGCCAGATGCCGGTCGTCCGCGTGTACCAGATGCCTTGCGAGCGCGGCTGCCAGTACTGCTTGCCGCGCGGCAGCGACCGGTCGGTCGAAGGGTCCCAGGCCCGCAGCACGATGGCGTTCTCTCCCGGCTTGAGGTAGTCGGTGATGTCCACAGCAAACCCGACGTGCCCGCCGCGGTGGCTGCCGGCCTGATCACCATTGACCCACACGACGGCCTCGTAATCGACCGCCCCGAAGTGCAGCACGACGCGCCGCCCGCGCCGGAAGCTGTCGGGGATCTGCACCGTCCGGCGGTACCACACCACGTCATGAAAAGCGGTGTCGGCGATCCCGCTCAGTTTGCTCTGGAAGGCGTAGGGCACCTGAATGGTTTTAGCAAAGCGCTTGCCGCTGGCGTACCAGTGTTCCGCCCGGCCACGGTCCTGGTCATCAAACTCAAACTCCCAGCGCCCGTTGAGCGTCTGCCAATCGGCGCGGACGAAGTCGGGGCGCGGGTGCTCAGGCCGCGGAACGGCCGGCGTCTGCGCTCCGGTCAGCATCGCGCTGAGGGTTAGGAACATGAGCGCAAATACACTGAAGCGGACTTTCTCTCCCATGGGCAAATCCTTCTTGGTAGTTTTCAGCCGCTAAATCGCAGCAAGTAAGCTTGGTAGATTGAGCGAGGCTCATTGTCCACTATCCATCGTCCATTGTCCATTTCATTTTCCATTTTCCATTTTCCATTTGTCATTTGTCATTGAAGATGTGCAGCGCTCGTCAGTGGCCGCAGTTTCTGTGCAATGGTCAATGAAAAATGGAAAATGGAAAATGGAATATGCTTCGGTCTCTCACCGGCATTGCCGCTGATATGGCTATCTGACGTGGTTTGATTGAGACGGGCTCCGAGCCGAACGCGGCGCTACTGGATAGATCGAGTCGCTCGGCGCTTACTTCTTACCCTTCGCCCTAACGGCGGGGTGCGGGCGTCCATTACTTCGGGTGGGCTCTGCTTCGCCGATCGCCTCAAGCAGTGGGTGAGGGGCGACGGCCAGCTTGTATTCCTCACCCTCTTCCGAGGCGTAGGCCTGTTGCGCCAGCAGGATGTGCTCCTCCATCGCCGCGCGGGCCTCATCGGGGCGGCGGGCGCGGATCGCGCGGTAGACCCGCTGGTGCATTGCCAGCGACTCCTTGAAGTCGTGCGCTCGCCCGATCGTCGCGCGCCGCCGATCATACATGACAGCCGAGACCATCTCGACCAGCGTGGCGAGGATCGGGTTGCCAGAGGAGGCGGCGATCGCGCGGTGAAACCGGATGTCGTGAATCAAGTATTGCTGCGGGTCATCGATAGTGGCATACATGGCAGCCAACTCCTCGGCCAGGGTGGCGAGTTCGTCGCCCGTCGCCCGCTCGGCGGCCAATCCGGCGACGCTCACTTCGAGCACCAGCCGCGCCTCGAACATGTTGTCGAAGGTGAAGCCGTGCAGCACCGCCAGTAGGCTCAAGCTTTCGCTGTCGAGTGTGGGAGGGCCGTCGGCGACGAAGGTGCCCGCCCCGTGCCGCGACCGCAGCACACCTTTCCCGATCAGTGCGCGCAGGCCGGAGCGAAGGCTGGGCCGGCTGATGCCGAGTTGTTTGGCGAGTTCGCGCTCGGCCGGCAGGCGGTCGCCCGGCCGGAGCTCGCCGCGGGCGATCATGCCGCGCACCTGCGAGACTACCTGTTCGGTGGTCGGCCCCGGGCGTGCCCGTTTGAATTTCAGATGCGGTGAGGTTTTAGCAGAGGCCATATCGCGCCCTCCAGTAGGTGTCGGCCGACTCTCACGCGGCCCATTCCGGACCGCCAGGGAACTCATAACGCTTGAGTGAGGCCGGGTGCATGGTGATGCTGTAGCCCGGCGCCGTCGGCGGCAAGTAGCGCCCGCCCCGCATGACGACCGGGTGAATGAAGTGCTCGTGCAAGTGGTCGACGTACTCCAGCAGCCGGCCCTCGAGCGACGCGCTGACGCAGACGTAGTCGAAGATCGAGAGGTGCTGCACGTACTCGCACAGCCCGACGCCGCCCGCGTGGGGGCAGACCGGGACGCCGAATTTAGCGGCCATCAGCAAGACGGCCAGGATTTCGTTGACGCCCCCGAGGCGGCAGCTATCGATCTGGCAGAAGCTGATCGCCCCGGCCTGGAAGAATTGCTTGAACATGACCCGGTTGTGGCAGTGTTCGCCGGTGGCCACGCCGATCGGCGCGACGGCCCGGGCGATGGCGGCATGCCCGAGCACGTCGTCCGGGCTCGTCGGCTCCTCGATCCAGTAGGGATCGAACCGCTTGAGTTCGCGCATCCAAGCGATAGCCCCCGACACGCCCCAGACCTGGTTGGCGTCCATCATCAGCTTGCGCTCCCAGCCGATCTCTTCGCGGATGAGCGTGGCCCGGTGAATGTCCTCTGCGAGGTTGCGGCCGACCTTCATCTTGAAGTGCGTCCACCCGTTGGCAACCGCCTGGCGGAGCAGCCGCCGCATTTTATCATCCGAGTACCCGAGCCACCCGGCCGAAGTCGTGTAGGCCGGAAAGCCCGAGGCGCACATCTCCGCCTCCCGCTCGGCCCGCGTCGGCGCGTGGCGCCGCAGTATCTCAAGCGCCTCCTCCGGCGTGAGGGCATCAGTCAGATAAGTGAAAGGGATGCACGAGACCAACTGCTCCGGCGTCAGATCGACCAGCAGCTTCCAGAGCGGCTTGCCCTCGGCCTTGGCATAGAGGTCCCACACGGCGTTGACCAGGGCGGCCGTCGCCAGGTGGATGACGCCTTTCTCCGGGCCCACCCAACGGAGCTGGCTGTCGCCGGTGACCAGTTTCCAGAAGGCTCCCATGTCTGCGGTGAACGACTCGAGCGTCCTGCCCACGACCAGCGGTTTGAGCGCGCCCACGGCCGCCACACAGAGTTCGTTCCCCCGGCCGATGGTGAAGGTCAGCCCGTGCCCTGCGACGCCTTCGGGACTATCGGTATGTAGGATGACGTAAGCGGCCGAGTAATCCGGGTTCGGATTCATGGCATCCGAGCCGTCCAACGCACGGGAAGTCGGAAAGCGTAGGTCGCGGGTCTCGACCTCGGTAATCGTGATTGGCATGATCTCCCCAGCAAATGTCGCACAGTCTTTGGGTCTGTGCGATTCGATCGTCGTTTCAGGACCTCGTCACGGGCGACGGGGACTGCTGCTCAGCCGATGCCCGGTAACTTTCCAGCCGGCCGCGATGCGCGTGACGCATCCATTCGAGGATCATGAGCAGCCAATCAGACGGTTTGCCGGACAAGTTGCACCCCGCTTCCGGCCCGCCTAAAGGTCAGACCACTTTCCCCTCGCTGATGGATATGTGTATCACCACAATCGGGTCCTGTCAATAAACATTAAACCGAAGAGGCAGAGTGAGACGATAAAATATGGCCTTCCTGCCTGAATCCTATCTTGACAGCCTGGAGGATTGGTGCTATAAGGCTGGCTGCTTACCAAGTGGTTTGACCAATTAGCAAACGGGCGGCGATTCACCCCGAGAAAAGGAGAAACCCCATGTCCTTCCTTAAGCGCCAGTGGTTCAGTTCTCTCTTCCTTGCGATGTTCCTGCTCGCGGCGGGCGTGCAGCCCCTCGCGCAAACTGTGACGGGGACCATTTCCGGCACCGTCGTCGATGCTTCCGACCAGGCGATTGCGGGCGCCACCGTCACCCTGATTAACGAAAGAACCAGAGATGCGCGCAGCCTCGCGACGAATGAGTCCGGCAGCTTCACCTTTACGGCGGTCCTGCCGGGCACCTATACGGTCAAGGTCGAACAGAAGGGCTTCAGCATCTTCGAGCGGCAGGGCAATGTGCTGACGGCCAACGAGCACTTGGCGGTCGGCGAGTTGGCGCTGAAAGTCGGCGAGGTGACCGAAACCGTGACCACGACGGCGGAAGGCACGCCGGTGCAAACCGAGAGCATCGAGCATTCAGCGCTCATCTCGTCGAAGCAGCTAGAGTTGATCTCGCAGCGCGGGCGCGACGTGACCACGCTCTTGAAGATTCTGCCCGGCGTCGCCTACGGCGGCGAGAGCGAAACGGCGGGCAGCGGCTTCGGCAGCACCGTCCCACAAATTCAAGGCGGGCGCAACACCCAGAACACGGTCAATGTGGACGGCGTGCGCGGCAATGACCTCGGCTCACCGAGTGTCTTTTCGAGCACGATCAACTTCGACGCCATCGCCGAAGTCAAAGTCTTGCTCAACGGCTATCAGGCCGAGTACGCCAGCAACTCCTCGGCCAACGTCAACATCATTACCAAATCCGGTTCGAGCCAGTATCACGGCGCCGGTTACTGGTACAAACGCCACGAGATGTTCAATGCCAACAACTTCATCAACAACAATACCCCCTTCACCTCGCCGCTGACGGGCAAGACCACGACCGTGCCCAAGCCGCGCTACCGCTACAGCACGCTCGGCGCGACCTTCGGCGGGCCGGTCTGGTTGCCGAAAGTGGGGGACAAAATCAAGGAGAAGCTCTTCTTCTTCTACTCCTATGAGAATCAGCAGACCTTGAATCCGCAACCGTTGCGCCAGGTGACGGTGCCGACGGCGCTTGAGCGCCAGGGCGATTTCTCCAAATCGTTCATCTCACTCAACAGCGCGAGCCAGCCCGTGCCGCTCTTCATTCGCGACCCGACCAAGACGGGCACTTGCAGCGCCACCGATCAAACGGCCTGCTTCCCCGGCAATGTCATCCCGCCGGGCCGGCTCAACAAGAACGGCCAGGCGCTCTTGAACGTCTTCCCGTTGCCGAACGCGACCGACCTGACGATTACCAAGGCGCAATACAATTACATCTTCCAGGAGAGCACCAAGGTGCCGAAGCAGCAGAATCTCTTCCGCGCCGACTACAAGCCGTCGGCGAAAGACACTTTCTACGTGCGCGGCTTGATGTGGTATGCCGACAACCAGGGCATCGCCGTGCCGGCGGGCACCGCGAACTGGGGGCTGGCCGGGTTGCACTACACCTTCACCGATAACGGCATCACCGGCAACTGGACGCGCGTCATCTCGCCCTCGCTCGTCAACGAGGCTTCCTTGAGCGTGCGCCATAGCGTCGAGAAAGGGCCGCCACTGAGCGACGCCGAGCTGGCCAAGTTGCAGGCCAAGACCTACGGCTACACGTTGGGGCAGTTCAACCCGCAAATCAACCCGCTCGGCCTCATCCCGACCGTGTCGTTCGGCGGCATCACGGGCTCGGCCGCGATCAGTTACGACGGGCGCACACCGCTGCGCGGCGCCGACACGCTCGTCAGCTTCTCCGACAACCTCTCCTACACGCGCGGCGCGCACAACTTCAAAGCGGGCATCTACACCGAACGCGTCCGCAACTACGAAGGCGCCACCTCGACCTTCGCCGGCGCCTTCAGCTTCACCAACGACGCGAACAACCCGCTCAACACCACCTATGCTTACGCCAATACGGTGCTCGGCAACTTCACCCAGTACACCGAATCCGACACGCGGCCGAGCGGCGAAGGCCGCCAGAGCCTGTTCGACTTCTTCCTACAGGATTCCTGGAAGGCGACGCGCCGGCTGAGCGTGGAACTCGGCGTGCGCTTCAGCTGGTACAATCAGTGGTATCAGGCCACCAAGAACGCGGCCGCCTTTTCGCTCGATCGCTACAGCCGAGCGAAAGCGCCGCAGTTCTACCAACCGGCTTGCGCCGTCGCGGTCGCGCCCACCGCGACTTGCTCGGCCGCCAACCGGCGCGCGCGCAATCCCGTCACGGGTGAGTTGCTGCCCGCCGTCCTGATCGGCGGGTTCATCCCAGGCACGGGCGATCCGTACAACGGCATGGTGCTCAAGGACGATAGCAACTACCCGCGCGGCTTCCGCAATCAGGAACCGATTCAAGTGCAGCCGCGCGTCGGCTTCGCCTGGGACATCTTCGGGAACGGCAAGACGGCGCTGCGCGGCAGCTTCGGCGCCTTCAACCAGACGCGGGTGAGCGGCAATGCCATCTGGACGGACGTTTCGCGCAACCCGCCGATTACTAATACCCCGCGCATCGTCTACGGCAACCTGGAGACGCTGCTCTCCTCCAAAGGCACGCTCTTTCCGAGCGGCGTGGCGGGTTTCGATCTCCACAGCCCGACGCCCGTGACCTACAACTACTCGCTCGGCGTGCAGCGTGACCTCGGCTTCGGCACGGTCGTTGATATTGCGTATGTCGGCTCGCAGAGCCGCCACCTGCAACAGGCGCGCAACATCAACCAGCTTCCTTACGGCATCAACTTCACCAAAGCCGCGCAAGACCCGACGCGCTATCCGGGCGGGGTGGTGCCCGATTGCGACACGACGATCAGTCAGCCCTACAAGGACGCGGGCCTTTGCTTCGACGGCACGAAGGTGCTGCCGGCGGACTTCCTGCGCCCCTTCCCGGGCTACGGCGGCATCACCTACTACGAGAACGGCGGCCTGGCGAACTACAACGCGCTGCAAGTGGCGGTCAATCGCCGCTTCACGCGCGGCCTGCAATTCGGCGTCGCCTACACCTACTCGAAGACGATGGACTACACCGACAGCGACCGGGACACCCTGGCGACTTACCGCCCGTTGCGCATCTGGCACTACGGCCCGGCTGGTTTCGACCAGACGCACGTGCTGGTCATCAACTACACCTATGACCTGCCGCGCGCCAGCCGGCTCTGGGACAACGTGGTAGTCAAGTCGATCTTCGACAACTGGCAGGTGTCGGGCGTGACCGCCTTCGCCAGCGGCACCCCGAGCGGCGTCGGCTTCTCGACGACGACCAGCGCGGACATTACCGGCGGCGGCGACGGTGCGCGTCTGGTTATCGTTAGCAACCCGACGCTCGAGAGCGGCGACCGGAAACCGGTGACGCTCAGCAGTGGTCTCATCGGCACGGTGCAGTGGATCAACGCTGCAGCCTTCGCCCTCCCGGCGAAAGGCAATTTCGGCAACGCGCCGAAGGATGTCTTCCGCCTGCCAGGCACGAACAACTGGGACATCTCGTTCTTCAAGAAGATTCCGCTCAAGAGCGAGAGCCGTTACCTGCAACTGCGGTGGGAGATCTACAACGTCTTCAACCACACCCAGTTTTCGGGCGTGAACACCGCCGCGCGGTTCGACGACAACCCCACTTCAGCGACCTTCAGGCAGCAGGTCAACGCGGCCTTCGGGCAGGTGAATGCCGCTCGCCCCGCGCGCGTGATGCAAGGCTCGCTGCGGTTCACCTTCTAAATCAGTCCCGCAAGCGGGAGCGAGCGTCGCTCCCGCGGCGAGCCGCTTGGAGCCACGCTCGCTCCCGCTCGCGGTACCGATTCAGCGTATCCAGAGAACATCGCTATGCAAAAAACAACGAAGAGATCAACCCCAGGAAAAGCCGTGGCCGGAATCTTGACCGTGCTATGTGCAGTCTGCACGTTGACCGCCATCGTGCTGGCCTTCAAACAACAGGCACCTAACCAGCCGGCCACTCAACAACCCGCCCCGCAGCCCCGGCCCGCGATCACGCAAGCCAGCCCCGAAGACGCTGCGCGCGAAATGAACAACCCGCGCAGCAAATGGTTCCGCGAAGCCAAATTCGGACTGTTCATTCATTGGGGACTGTACGCGATTCCGGCCGGCACCTGGAAGGGGCAACAGATCGCCGGCATCGGCGAATGGATCATGAATCGCGCCAAGATCCCGGTGAAGGAGTACGAACAATTGGCCGCCGAGTTCAATCCAGTCAAGTTCAACGCCGAGGAGTGGGCGCAACTCGCCCAGGACGCCGGGATGAAGTACCTGACGATCACCTCCAAGCATCACGACGGCTTCGCCATGTTCAAGTCGCAGGCGAGCCGCTACAACATCGTGGACGCCACGCCCTTCAAACGCGACCCGATGAAGGAACTCTCCGCGGCCTGCGCCAAACGCGGCATCAAGCTCTGCTTCTACTACTCGCAGGCGCAGGATTGGCACGAGCCGAACGGCGCGGGCAACACCTGGGACTTCGGCCCCGACGACAAGAAGGATTTCGACGAGTACCTGCGCGACAAGGCGCTGCCGCAAGTGCGCGAGATCCTCACGCAATACGGCCCGCTCGGCTTGATCTGGTTCGACACGCCGCGCCTGATGAACGAACAGCGCGCCACCCAGTTCACTGACATGGTGCGCCAGCTGCAACCGAACTGCCTGGTCAACGGGCGGCTGGGCGGCAAAGGCGATTACCGCTCGACCGGCGACAACCGCATCCCTGACGGGGTCGTGCCCGGCGTCTGGGAAGTGCCCGCCACGATCAATGACACGTGGGGCTACAAGAGCTATGACCACCATTGGAAGCCGCCCGAGGAGATCGTCTTCAAACTGGTGGACATCGCGAGTAAAGGGGGCAATTACCTGCTCAATGTGGGCCCGACCGCCGAAGGCATCATCCCGCCACCGAGCCAGGAGATCTTGCGCAAGGTGGGCGGGTGGCTGAAGGTGAACGGCGAAGCGATCTACGGCGCCGGCCCCTCGCCCTTCGGTCAGGAGTTCGGTAAGCTCAGTGAGACGAAGAAGAATCAACAAGGGCAGCCGGTCTTCGAGCAGGCGAAAGAATGGCGCGTGACGACCAAGCCGGGCCGGCTCTACGTTCACCTCTTCACCTGGCCGAAAGAGTTCACCCTGGAGGGCGTGAAAGGTAAAATCACTAAGGCGTACCTGCTCGCCGATCCGCAACACCAGGGGCTCAAGTTTTCGCAGTCTGCCGGGCATCTGGTCGTGCAACTGCCGGACAAAGCTCCGGGCGAATTGGCTTCCGTCCTGCGACTGGAGGTGAGCGGCGATAGTGAGTTGAAAGTTCAAAGTTCAAAGTCTAAAGTCACTCGCGCTCCTTAACTTTGAACTTTCGACTTTCAACTTTCGACTTCAGAGAAGGCTTATGCCCACTACTCTGGCTGACATCGCCCGCGAGCTTGGCGTCTCGAAGATGACCGTCTCGCGCGCCATCAACAACCACCCGGCGGTCAAGGCCGAGACGCGACGGCGCGTGCTCGCCGTCGCCCGGCGGATGAAATACCAGCCGAACCAGCATGCGCGCGCGCTGGCAACGAACCGCTCTTACCTCTTGGGCATGGTCGTGCCGGACTTGATGCACTCGTACTTCGCCGAGATCATGCGCGGGGTGGAGTCGGTCGCCCGCGCTGCCGGGTTTCAGATCCTGATCTGCAACACCGATGAGGACGCCGTCAAAGAGATCGGTGAAGTCGAGGCCCTGCGCCAGCGCACGGATGGCTTGATCATCGCTTCGGCGCTCGCGCCCGAACAGGCGCAAGCTTACCGCAAGCTGCTCAAAGATGGATTGAAGCTCGTGCTCATCGACCGGCAACTGGAGAACCTGCCCTGCCCGGCCGTGGTCACCGACAACGTCGAGGTCGGCCGGTTGGCGACGGAGCACTTGATCAGCCTCGGGCACCGGCGCATCGGGCACCTGCGCGGGCCGGACGTGATGGTAGCCAGGGAGCGGTTCGAGGGCTATCGGCAGACGTTGGCGAAGCACAAGCTGCGGTGCGACAAGTCGCTGGTGCGCGAGTGCGGCTTCCTCGAGGACCAAGGGTATGAGGCGATGCGCGCCTGGATCGCGGAGGGCAGCGTGCCGGAGGCCGTCTTCGCCGTCAACGACCCGGCGGCCATCGGCGCCATGCTCGCGCTGGAAGAGGCCGGCTTCAGCCCAGGCCGTGATGTCGCGGTGGTCGGCGGAGGTAATATTCACTACGGCGATATGCTCGGCGTGCCGCTGACCACCGTCGCCTGGTCCACCATCGAGATGGGGCAGCAGGCGGCGTGGCTGCTGATCGGCCTGATCAAGGGGGGGACAACAGCTCAGGCGAGACAGCGCATCATCCTCGCCCCTGAACTGGTCGTGCGGCGCTCCTCCGGCGCCGGGGCTGAACGCGGAAGGCCGGCTGCCAGAGCGCGGGTTTCCAAAATAACGTTGAATTCCTGAGGGCGGAACCAATCCCGGGACTATTGGCGCTTGACAATGTTATCGGTAACAATTATAAATTGCCTGTTACCGATAACACACCATGAGCTTTGCTGGGATGACAATTGACACCTGATCAGGTGGTTCACTCAAACCGCCTGACGCATTCACCGTTTGACCGACGCGCCTGTTGCCTCTCTACACCGCAATCTTGCGGGGCCAGGCCGTCGGCTGGGCAGGATCAGTACCGCGAGCGTCACCGCCACCAGTGCCCCATCGCCGCCGTCACGCTCGCTCCCGCTCGCGGTACTGACCCGGATCAGAAGGCTAACTGAAAAATACCTAGCAAGGAGGCAGGCACTCATGGGTTCGCTAAAAATAAGAGGAGCATGGTTGTTCGTAATGTTAGCGGCTTCGGCTTCGGCGCTCTTCGGTCAAACGTCAACCGGCGAGGTCAACGGGACCGTGACCGACCCGACGGGCGCGACCGTTCCCGCCGCGACCATCAAGCTGATCAACCAATCGACCAAGATCGAGACTCAGGTGAGGCCCAATCAGAACGGGTCCTTCACCTTCGTCAACGTCCGGCCCGGGACTTACGGGCTCAGGGTTGAGGCCCAGGGATTCAAGGCCGCGCAAATTCCTTCGTTCGAGGTGGGCGTCAGCCAGACCGTGACGCAGAACATCACGCTCACCGTGGGCGAGGTCAGCCAGACCGTGGAGGTGAGCGCCAATGCGGAGTTGGTGCAGAGTTCTTCGACCGAATTGGGCACGGTGATTTCGGAAAGGGTCGTGCATGATCTGCCTTTGAACGGGAGGAACTTCACGCAGCTGCTGACTCTGACGCCGGGCGTCACGCCGGTCTCGACCGCTCAAAACCGGAACGTCGGCTGCTGCGAAGGCAACGTGGGGTTGCCGGGCTCAGGCTTTTCCGACGCTTCGTTTCACGGGCAGCAGAATCGCTCGAAGCTCTACTTCTTTGACGGCATCGTCAACACCAACATCCGCGGACCGACATACATCGTGATCCCGAACATCGACGCGATCCAGGAGTTCAAGGTCGTCGGGCATGACGCCAAGGCCGAATTCGGCGGCGCGACGGGCGGCATCGTCAATATGGTCTCGAAGTCCGGCGGCAATGGCTTGCACGGCTCAGCCTTCGAGTATGTGCGCAACAACTTCTTCGACGCGCGCAATGCCTTCACCGACGCCACCTGCACGCTGGCCCGATGCAAAGCCGGCCAGTCCGTGCCCAGCGGTCCCACGCCGTTTCATCAGAACCAGTTTGGCGGGGTGGTGAGCGGCCCCGTGATCAAGAACAAAACATTCTTCTCCTTCAGCTACGACGGTTGGCGCTACAGCCAGGCCGGTCTGGGGTTGTCCTACGTGCCGACGGCCGCCGAGATCGCCGGAGACTTCAGCAACACGAGTTCGGGCTTCCGTCGCCAAATCTACAACCCATACTCGACCCGAGCCTCGGGCAGCACGTTTGTGCGCGATCCTTTCCGGTGTGATGCGGCAGGCAATCCGCTGCCGGTCAATGCCAATAAGCAGCAGGATCAGACCATCGGCGCGGCGTGCAATAAACTGCCGCCGGCGCTGATCTTTGGGCCGATGCAGAAGTTCTTCCAGACCTACTCGGCAACGCCCAACTTCTCCGACGCGCGCGACCTGACGACCAACTTCATCCAAACCCGGCCCACGATCAATAACTCAAACAGTTTTCAGGGACGCGTGGATCACCGCTTCCGCGACGCCGACAACGTGTTTTTCCGTTACACCGAGCACCGGGTTTCGATCCTGACGCCGATTGGCAACGTCGGCTCCACCGGTGGCGGCTCACAAGGCCGCAACTACGGCGGAGGCTGGACGCATACCTTCACGCCGAATCTCATCCTCGACGTGCGCGCCGGCTACGCGGGCCGGCCCGGCGTGGACGCCGGCCAGCAGAACCAGCACGAAGCCGGGCTCGATCCGCTGAAGCAGGCCGGGTTTTTGGACGTTGATAAATATGGTGGGCTGCTCGTCGCCCTCTCCAACTGGACCAATGGCGGCAACAACAATTTCGGGATTCGCGGCGCGGCGCCCCGCGAAAACCCGAACTGGAGCGTGACGCCGAACCTGGTTTGGCTCAAAGGCCGCCACAACCTCAAGGCCGGCTTCTGGTACATCGAAGCCAAGCGCATCCAGTTGAATACCTTCCAAACCTACACCTTCGCCGACGAACAGACGCGCAACCCGGCGGTCGCTTCGGGCACGACCGGCTTATCATTGGCCTCGGCGCTGCTTGGGTTCCCCAACAATTTCCAGGCTCAACTGCCGATCCTGCACGGCGGTCCGGTGCAGTTCAAATATGCCGCGTGGGCAGCTTATGCGCAGGACGAATGGAAACTGTCGCCGAATCTGACCCTGACTTTGGGCTTGCGCTACGATTACCTGAACCAGCCACGGACGCTCGACGGACGGCTCTGGAACGCGCTGGATATTCCCACTCAGCGTTGGATCATCGGCGCCAAGACCATGCCCGGACTGTGCAGCGCAGTGAAGCAGTCGCCCTGCATCCCGGACGCATTTTTGACCGATGCCCACTTCAACAACGTGGTGCTGGCCGGCAAAGATTTCTTCGCGCCGCCGCCGGTCAAAGACAACTGGGGACCGCGCGTGGGCATCGCCTGGGCGATCAACCCGAAGACGGTCTTGCGCGCGGGCTACGGGCTGTACTGGGATGCGGTTCCGGCTCGCAGCCAGTATGCGCAGAATGATCTGGAACTGGCGGTCTGGCCCGACGCCACGGCCTTTGCGGGCACAGCCAATGCCAGCGCCGCCTTCACCAACGGCACGGCGGCCAACATCATTCAAATTCAGGGGCAAGGTTTCGCCGTCCCGTTGCCGACGACCAATCCGTGGACTCCGGCCAATACCTTCGGCGACGATCCGAAGTACAAGGACGGCTATTCGCAGCAATGGCATCTGGAGTTGCAACGCGAACTGACGCCCCAGATGGTCATCACCGCCGCTTACGTGGGCAGCGTCAACGGCCGGCTTCCGTATTCAGGCCTTGGCAACACGGCGCGGCAGGCTTCGCCGAACGGCACGCCCAACTCCGTGATCGACGCGTTGCGGCCGATGCCCTGGGTGGCGGCGAATATCAACTACACGTTGAGCACTGGTTATTCGCACTACAATGCTTTGCAGACCAAATTCCAGCGGCGTTTTGCTCGCGGCTTGCAGACGCTCCTCTCTTACACCTGGAGCAAATCCACCGACGTCTCGAGCGGCTACTTCAATGTCGAGAACGGGCCGGGCGGCGGCTCGACGCTGCAAAACTTCTATGACCCCACGACCGGTCGCGGCGTGTCGGCTTACAACATCCCGCACTTCCTCTCGTGGGCCACGCTTTATGAGTTGCCGTTCGGGAGAGGGAAGAAGTTTTTCCAGAGCGGCCCGGCCTCCTGGATTCTGGGCAACTGGCAGGCGAACTACATCCTGCAGGTGCGGTCAGGCCAACCTTACAACCTGCAAATCACTGGGGACCTGGCCAACCTCAGAGGCAGTGCTCCGGGAAATGCTCCTGGCAACTATCTTCGCCCGAACCTGATCGCTGATCCCTTCGTGGCCGGCCCGGTCGCGGCGAACCCCGACCCGAACTGCCAGAAGACCGTCTCGCAAGGCGGACGCGCCGCCGACGCGGTCTACACAACCTTTAGCTGGTTCAACTCCTGCGCCTTCGGCATCCCTTCCGGCGCCTTCGGAAATTTGGGGCGCAATGTGTTTCGCGGGGGACACGTCTTCAACATGGACTACTCCATGTTCAAGGGCATCCAGGTGCGCGAAGGGATGAACCTGCAATTGCGCTTCGAGGCCTTCAACGTCTTCAACGTGCAAAACTACGCCGAGCCATCAGCACTCACCGTCAATACCAACGCGACGCAGATCGCCGCCAACGTGGGGCGCATTACGGCTCTGGCGCAGGGCACGACGCCGAGACAGTTGCAGTTCGGGCTGAGGTTCGTTTTCTAAAGATGGGAATGGGCCGCGGATGACGCGGATGCAGCGGATGAGCGCGGATCAATTTTTTTGATTTATCCGCGAATATCCGCCTGATCCGCCCGTCCGCGGTCTATCTGGATGACGAAGAATCAGAACTCGTATTGCCCACTATCACGAGGTGACACCATGACCAGCAAACGCAAGCAAGCCCTATTCGCCGTAGCCCTGTTGTTGGCTCTCTCCTTCCTCTTCGCCATGCCGCGGGCTGAAGCGCAAGTGCTCTATGGCTCGATCGTGGGCGAGGTGACGGACGCGAGTCAGGCTCCCATCCCCGGGGCCGTGGTCCGCCTCACGCATCAGGAGACCAGTCAGTCGCGCCAAGTGACCACCAATCAAGCCGGGGGCTATAGCTTCCCGACGATCCCGACCGGGACTTATGAACTCACGATCAGCAAGCAGGGCTTTCAGACCTTCACTGCGCGCAGTGTAGCCGTGACCGTCGAAAAGGTCGTCCGCGTGGATGCCACACTCCCGGTGGGACCCGTCACGGAGACCGTCCAGGTGACCTCGCAAGAGGCGGCTTTGCAGACCGACCGCGCCGAGGTGCGCGGCGAGTTAGCAGCGAAGAGCCTGGAGAGTCTGCCGGTCCCCATCGGCCGGAATTACCAGAACCTCTTGATCACGATTCCCGGCTTCACGCCCCCGGCCAACCAGCACTCGGTGGCGGCCAACCCGTCGCGCGGCCTGACCTTCAACGTCAACGGGACGACGCGCAACGCGAACAACGTGCGCATCGACGGCGCCGTGGTCAACAACCCGTGGCTGCCTCATGTGACGGCCTACGTGCCGGCGCTTGAGGCGATCAACGAGGTGAGTGTGACCACGAGCAGTTTCGATGCCGAGCAAGGATTGTCGGGCGGGACGGCGGTCAGCGTCCAGATCAAGAGCGGCACGAACCATCTGCATGGCTCGCTCTTCGAGTACCACACGGACAATGCCTTGAAGGCCAAACCCTTCTTTCTTCCTTCGGGTCAGAACAAGCCGAAACTGGTCGACAACCAGTTGGGGGGTACACTCGGCGGGCCGATCCTCAAGAACAAGCTCTTTTACTTCGGGAGCTACGAAGGGACCTTCAGCCGCCAGAATGCGTTCAGGTTGGTGACCGTGCCGACTCTGGCGATGCGGGCGGGCGACTTCTCGGCGTCCGCGAATCCCATCTATGATCCGGCGACCGGAAATGCCGACGGCAGCGGGAGACAGGCGTTTGCCAACAAGCTCATTCCCGCGGACCGCATCGACCCGATCGCGAAAAAGCTGATCGCGCTGCTGCCGCTGCCGACGTTTCCCAATCTGCTGACGAACAACTACTACGCCACCGGTTCCTTCGCCGTCACGCGCCACAAGCTCGATTCGAAGGTCGATTGGAGCGTGAGCGACAAACTGAGGGTCAGCGGGCGCTTCGGCTGGCTGAAATACGACTTTACCAACCCGCCGGTGTTTGGCGACCTCGTGGGCCCGGGTGTGAGCAGCGCGGGAGGGAAGGTGGGCCAGGGATTCGGCAACGTCTACAACACCACCTTCAGCGGGACCTACACCTTGAGTCCCACTTTCATCGTGGACAGCTATTTCGGGATGACCCGAGTAGGAACTAACCAGGAGCCGCCGCGCCTGGATGAGAAGCTGGGGCTGGATCTGCTGGGCATCCCCGGGACGAACGGCCCGTCACGCGAGTACGGCGGCTGGCCGCAGTTCAGCATCAGTAGCTTTACCGCCTTCGGCAATCCGGGTGGCGGCGGCGATGGCGGTCCGATCAAGTATGCGGACTCGCAATATCAATATACGGCGAATGCCACCTGGGTGAAGGCGTCGCACAACGTCCGGTTCGGGATCGATCTCGCGCGGTTTGCACTCAACCACTTCGAAACCACCTCCCCGGCCGGGACCTTCAACTTCTCCGGGGGCGTCACTTCGATCAAAGGTGGGCCGTCAGCGAATCAATTCAACAGCTTTGCCGATTTCTTACTGGGGCTGCCGTCATCGGTGAGCCACAACCTGCTGCCCTTCGATAACAATCGGATGACCAGCCGGAATTGGGATTACAGCCTCTACGTGCGCGATCAGTGGCAGGCGACGCGCAAACTGACGCTCTCTTACGGCCTGCGCTGGGACTACTTTCCGATGGGCACGCGCGAGAGCCGGGGGCTGGAGCGGTACAACTTCACCACCAACCAGATGTTGATCTGCGGGGTCGGGAGCGTCCCCACCGACTGCGGGTACGACATCCCGAAGAAGAACTTTTCGCCGCGGCTCGGGCTGGCCTGGCGGCCGACAGCGACGTTCGTCATCCGCGCCGGCTACGGGATCAACTACGATCCCTACCCGCTGGCCTTCGTGCGGGACCTGTTGACCAACTACCCCGAGGACCTGTCGCTCACCATCAGTGGCCCGATCTCCCAACAGCCGGAGGGCCGGTTGCGGGATGGCATCCCCGCGATCGTCGCACCAGACATCAGCCCGGGCATCATCCCCGTCCCACCTGGGTTCAGCGTCAGAGCGCTGCCGCAGCAGGTGAAGACCGGCTACATCCAGTCGTGGAATCTCACGCTGCAGAAGGAACTGGGGTGGGGCTTTGTCGGCCAGGCCGGGTATGTTGCCTCACGGCAGGTGGCGATTGCGCAGCGGTTCGACCTCAACGCGGGACAAGTGCCGGGACAGGGCCAGGCGGGACAACCTTTCAATAAGCTCTTTGGCCGAACGGCCGCCACCGAGATTCTGACGCCGGTCGGCCACAATCTCTACGACTCGCTCCAAGCCACGCTGCAGCGCCGCTTCGCCGGAGGGTATCAGGTCAACGTGGCCTATACCTGGTCCAAGACGATCGTCGACGCTTGCTGCGATGACCTGAGCGACTCGCCGCCGTCGATTCAAATCCCCCAGTTCTTCAAACTGGGTCGCGCCCGAGCGTCATTTGATCGCCCCCACAACTTCAGCACGTCAGTGGTCGCTGAGCTGCCATTCGGGAAAGGCAAGCGCTGGCTGAGCGGCGGGGGAGTGGTCTCGGCGCTGACCGGAGGCTGGCAGATCAACTCTCTCTTCAGCGCCTATTCCGGCACGCCCTTCAACGTGACCGCTTCCGGCACCTCGTTGAATGCTCCGGGAAACACCCAACGTGCCGATCAGGTGAAACCGCAAGTAGCGATCCTGGGCGGCACCGGCCCGGGCCAATCCTGGTTCGATCCTCTCGCGTTCGCGCCTGTCACAGAAGCTCGCTTCGGCACGGCCAGTTACAATGCGGTGCGCGGTCCGGGTCTGGTGAATCTGGATTTCGGCCTCTTCCGCCAGTTCCGGATCACGGAGCGCTGGAAGCTGCAGTTCCGGGCGGAGGCGCTGAATTTCACCAACACGCCCCATTTCTCGAACCCGGGCGGCAACCGTTCCAACCTGGTGTTGAATGCTGACGGCACCATCAAAAGCCTTGGGGGATATACCGAGATCACCTCGACGACCGGGACGGGAAGGGAAGGCATTGATGAGCGGGTCTTCCGCTTCGGCCTGCGGCTCAGCTTCTGAGCATTGATCGGGCTCGTGTTGCAAAAGTGAGATGTGTCAGAAGCCCGACCGTGAGGGAGGGCGTCAAGCGCTGAGTCAACGCCCTCCCTCACGGTCGGGCTTCTGACACGCTCACTCTCATTTCAGGCGTCGCTGTGGCGACGAATTTACGTGCGCTCTTCAGAGAATTCAACTCACTGCCGGCCGGCCTCAACCGCACTGAGGCTGTGGCCGGGAAGTCTTAAGGCGAAGAAAAACTTTGAGAATGGATGGTTTCTATGTCTACCTTCAAACTGCATGGATTACAGTTGCTCTGCGGTCTGCTCTGCGCGCTGCTCGCGGGCGGGCTGGCCACGGCCCAAACGGTCACGGGCACGATTTCAGGGACGGTCACGGATGCTTCCGGCCAGGTGATCACCGGGGCCAAGGTCACGCTCACCAACGAGCAGACGGGTGACACGCGCACGCTCACCACCAACGCCGAGGGCGGTTTCAGCTTCGCCGCGGTGCAGCCGGACCCCTACACCCTCAAGGTCGAGCACCAGGGCTTTCGCAGTCTGGTGCGGCAGCACAACGTGCTGAGCGCGAACGAGCACCTGGCGCTGGGCAAGCTTTCGCTCGAGGTCGGCAACTTGACCGAGGCCGTCACGACGGTGGCGGAAGGCGCCGTGGTGGAAAGAGAGAGCAGCGATCTGACGGCGCGGCTGACCTCGGACCAGATCGAGCTGATCTCGACCAAGGGGCGTGACATTACCTCGCTCCTGCGCCTGCTCCCCGGCGTCTCCTACATCGATGACGTGGAAGCCGTGGGTGAGGGCTTCGGCACCAACTTACCGAACATCTCGGGGCAACGCGGCCGGTCCACCGTCTCCACCATCAATGGCCTGAATGCCAGCGAGCCGAGCGGCTCGAACAAAATCAGTATGACCATCAACCAGGACGCCATCGCCGAAGTCAAGGTCCTGCGCAATAACTACATGCCGGAGTTCGGCAATAATGGCGGCGCTCAGATCACCATCGTCACCAAGAGCGGTCAACGCCAATATCACGGCACCGGCTACTACTTCCTGCGCAATGAAGCGCTCAATGCCAATGACTTTTTCAATAACAGACAGGGTCTGCCGCGGGGTCTCTATCGTCACAACATCTGGGGTTTGAATTTCGGCGGACCAGTCCAGCTCCCGAAAATCTTTTCGAACCCGAGGCGCAACAAACTCTTCTTCTTCTACTCGCTGGAGCGTCCGCACACGATCACGCCGCAGAACGCGCGGTTCGTGACGGTGCCCACCGCGCTTGAGCGCCAGGGTGATTTCTCGCAGTCGATTGTGGGGCTTGTCACTACGGCCGGTCCCACTTATGGTCAGCCGATCAAGGCTTACGTTGCCGATCCACTGAGGGTCGACGCTACCAACCTATGCCAAGCTACTCCGACGACCAACCCCAATCCGAATATCACCTATCAGGGGGCGTGCTTCCGCGACCCCACACGCGCGACGCCGGACAACCCGCAGGGCTTGATGATCATTCCGCGCGACCGGTTGAATCCGAGCGGGTTGGCGATCCTCAACTTCTTCCCTGTACCCAATCTGGCAGGTGGCCGCACCCTGACCGGGAACGCCTTTAATTACGTGGCTCAGAAGAGTGTCGACGTGCCGAAGCAGAGCCAGGTCGTCCGGGTTGACTTCAAGCCGACGGAAAAAGACAGCTTCTTCGTCAATATAAATTGGTGGACGGCGGATAACGAAGGGAACTCAACCTCCGGCTGGCCTTCGGGCGATAACAACACGTGGGGGATCAGCTCGCATTACCTCTATAAGGATAACGGCCTGTCACTCAACTGGATGCGCATCTTCAGCCCGACGATTGTCAACGAGGCATCAATTGGCGTGCGGCACGACTCCGAAGGGTTCATCCCATCCGATGGCGTGATTGACCGCCTGAGCAGGAGCACGTTGCACTACACCGCCGCTCAACTCTTCCCCGCCAACAATCATCTCGGCACGATCCCGCGCGCCACCGGGTGGGGCGGCTTATCGCAAACGACGGTGGCGAATATCAACTGGCTCGATCGCTGGGGTGAGACGGGGCAGGATTATGTCCTCCCGTCCATCTCCGATCATCTCAGCTTCAATCGGGGCGCTCACACTTATAAGGCGGGCCTCTATCTGGAGCGCATCCGGAATGGTGAAGCGCCGGGGGGGAATTGGTCCGGGACCTTCAACTTCAGCGGCAACACCAGTGGCTTCACTTCCAACCTCGGTAACACCGGCCACCCTTACGCGAACGCGCTCATCGGCAGTTTCAGCAGCTACACCGAGGCGTCTTCGCGTCCGCACACGGATCTGGAGCGGACGATGATTCAATGGTACGGGCAGGATCAGTGGAAGGTGAGCAGCCGGCTGACGCTCAACTACGGGCTGCGCCTGGGCTGGTATTCACAGTGGGCGCAGCGCCAGTTGGATGCTTCGAACTTCGACCCGACGCGCTACGATCCGGCCAAGGCGCCGGTGCTCTATCGCCCCTTCTGCGTCGGCGGCACGCCACCCATTGGCACCGCCTGTCTGGCTGCCAACCAACGCGCCCTGAATCCGCTGACCGGTCAGCTCTCGATGAATACCAATCTCGTCCGCACCTTCGTGCCCGGCACAGGTGATAAGCTCAATAGCATCGTCTTAGGCACTGACCCGGCGACTCCTCACGGGTTCAAAGACCCGGCGCCGATTCAGGTGGAACCGCGCTTCGGCTTTGCCTGGAGCCTGACGGAAAGTGGCAAGACCGTGCTGCGTGCCCACGGCGGCATTTACCATAGCTCGCGCACCGGCGGCGGGACGACGGGTGGGAACTTGGTCAGCAATGCGCCGTTCCAGCGCAGTGTCACGCTCAATTTCGGCGCGATTGACAATCTGGCCAACCTCGTCAGCACGGCACTGGAAAACCCGACCAGCTTAAATTCGGTCCAGCGTCTCACCAAGACACCGACCATCTACAACTTCTCGCTCGGCATCCAGCGGGAGATCGGTTTCAAGACCATCCTCGAGGTCAGTTACGTCGGCTCGCTCGCCCGACACCTCGGGGAACAGCGCAACATCAATGCCGTGCCCGACGCCGCCAGATTCTTCGATTGTACTGGGATTCCCGCCAATCTATGCCACCCGGAGAATCGCAACCCGTTTAGTACCAACGGCGCCTTGAACGATGATTTTCTGCGTCCCTATCAAGGCTACGGCACTATCAATATGGTCATGGGGGCCGGCACTTCGAGCTATAACGGGCTTCAGATTCAGGTCTCGCGCCGGTACACGCGGAACTTCCTGTTTGGCCTCGCCTACACCTGGCACAAGACGCTGGATTACGCCAACGACGACAACGATGACGTGGAATACCCCCGCCCCTACAAGGCGTTCAACTATGGTCCGGCGAGCCACGATCAGACCCAGATCTTCACGGCCAACTACATCTGGGACATCCCTCGTCTCAGCCGGCTCTGGGACCGGGCGCTGGCGAGAGCGCTCTTCGACGGCTGGCAGCTTTCCGGCACCACGTCGCTCGTCACCGGCACGCCGAAGAGCGTCTCGGTCACCTACAGCGGCGGGACCACCGACTACACAGGCGGCACAGTGAACGCGCACCCGTTTGTGATCTGCAATCCGAATCATCAGGTGGCCAATGCTCCCGATGGCACGCCGGTCTTGATCGACGCTGCCTGCTTCCAGCGTCCGACGGCGAGGGGAGAGATCGGCAATGCGGGAAGAAATATGCTGCGCCTGCCCGGGGTCTTCAACTCTGACCTCGCGTTCTTCAAGAACATCCATTTGGGGGAGAAGCGTAACCTTCAGTTCCGCTGGGAGACTTACAATCTCTTCAACCACACGAATTTCAAGGACATTGATGCCGGTTTGACCTTCACTCTCAATACCACGACGGGGCTGGTCACGCAGACCAATGCTCGTTTTGGCCAGCCCACTAGCGCCCGCTCGCCGCGGGTGATGCAGGGGTCGCTGAGGTTCAGCTTCTAGCCGGGAGTCGTCAGAGCCGTGACCACGTCGCGTATGAGGCCAATCTCCTCGGTTATCTGCTGGCTGCTTGTCGCCGGGGCGTTGACACTTGCGGTGGGGGAGGCGCCCTCACCGCAAGATGCGCCTTGGCGTCCGGCGCCAAAACGGGGTGATGCGCTCAAGGTCTTAGTCGTCACCGGCGGCCACGACCACGACGCCTCTTTCTATTCCTTGTTCGAGGGCGACGACGAGATCTCTGCCAACGTCAACCCTCACCCGAGAGCTTTTCAAGGCGACCTCCGCAAGCGGGTCGAGGTGCTTGTCCTTTACGACAGCCTTCAGGAGCTTGAGCCGGAGAGGCAGCAGCACCTCCGGGAGTTTGTCGAGAGCGGCAAGGGGGTGGTGGTCTTGCACCATGCGATCTGCGATTACCTGAATTGGCCCTGGTGGTATGAAGAAGTGGTCGGCGGGCGCTGGCTCTTCGAGCCGGCTGCGGGAAAACCGGCGACCAGTTACCAGCACGACGAAGAGATTCTGGTGCGCCCGGTCGGCGAGCATCCGATCACCAAAAGCATCCGCCCTTTCCGGATCTGGGATGAAACGTACAAGGGCTTATGGATCTCTCCGAAGGTCAAGGTGCTGCTTGAAACCGATCATCCGCGGAGTGATGGTCCCCTGGCCTGGATCAGTCCTTACCAGAAGTCGCGCGTGGTCTACATCCAACTGGGGCATGACCGCAACGCGCATCTGAATCCTCACTACCGCAGCCTGGTCAGAAACGCGATCCTGTGGTCGGCAGGGAGGCTCAAGTGAGGGCCGCTGCTGCGCCAGGCTGTGAACGACCTGCCTCAACTGAAGCCGCCCTGGCGGAACGAAAGAGGTTGAGCCAGACACCAAGCAGTCCGATACCAGTCAGCGGTCCTTTCACCGGAACCGAAGACTTTTTCCAGAATGGAGAACAAACATGATGTTGGCAGTGAGATCGGTGACGACAATCAAAGCAGTCTTCACGGCGGCCGGGTTTCTGATGCTCAGCCTGGCCCTCAGCGGCGTGTCATTCGGGCAGATCAAGTCGGGCGTCATCACCGGGACGGTGACCGATGACAGTGGCGCGGCGATTCCGGGGGCCAAAGTCTCCGTCGTCAATCAGGAGACCAACGTTGCGACGACCGCGGTCACCGACGAGACCGGAGGGTTCACTGTCCCGTATCTCCCGCCCGGGACATATACGGTCCATGTTGAGAAGCCCGAAGCAGGTTTTTCCAAATACAGCCAAACCAATATCGCGGTCTCGACGGCTCAGACCGTCAAGGTCGAGGTCAAATTGCAGGCCGGTGTCACCAGCGATACGGTGACGGTCACCGCCGACGCCGCGGCGCTGCAAACCGCCAACGCGACGGTGCAGGGCAGCGTCAACGAGCGCACGGTGGATGCCATTCCGAACATCACCCACAATCCTTTTACCTATTCCGCCCTTCAAGCGGGCCTGGTCCCGCGCGGGCTTTTCAACGATACCCAAACCACCACTTCATTCGGGATCGGGATTGACGGTCGGCGCCAGGCTTCCGCCGTCGGGATCAATGGCGGCGCCGCTTTCTCCAATGACATCATGCTCGACGGCGTCAGCATCCAGGGATCAGCCTGGAACGAAACCGCGGTGCTGCCCAACCAGGATGCGCTGCAAGAAGTCAAAACCATCACCAACAACTATTCGGCGGAATATGGCCGCGCTCAGGGGGTGATCATCTTCACCACGAAAGGCGGCAGCAACGATTATCACGGATCAGGTTTTTATCGGATCCGGAATGAAGCGCTGAATGCCAACTCCTTCCAAAATAATGCGAGCACCCCGCTGATTAAGCGAGGGCCGTTCAAGTCACATTCCTTCGGCGGAACTTTCGGCGGACGGATCATTCGTGACCAGGCCTTCTTCTTCGCCAGCTATGAGGGCCTGCGCTTCCACCGCGCGTATGATTACCTGTTCACCGTGCCGACGGCGGCCGAGAGACAAGGCGATTTCAGCAAAACTTACGTCGGCACCTTAACCAATCCGCTGCTGGTCAAGATTTACGACCCGTTCAATGTCACGCGGGTGGGCAACAGCTATCAGCGGGCGCTCCTGCCCAATCAGTTGCCCGCCGCGCGGCTGAATCAATTCGGCTTGAAACTCCTCCAAGCCTATCCGCTGCCGAACCGCACGCCGGATGACATCTTCAACCATAATAACTTTTTCTTGCGGGACAACCAGACATTCGCCAGGAACAATATCAACTCACGGGTTGATTATCACTGGGGGAATCACAACCTTTATGGGACCTACGGCTTTCAGAAGGGCAGCATTGTGACGCCGCGGACCTGGGGGCAAGACAACCCCTATTACTCACAGAAAGAATTCGTCGGCAATCAGCAGTCGGATGACAATTTTTACTTTGCCTTCGGCGATACCTTTGTCATCACTCCTTCCCTGATCGTCGATGCGCGCCTCGGTGTCAATCGTATCGTCGCCAACAACGAAGCAGATGCGTTCAAGGACTATAGCTATGATCAGTTCGGCATTCCCAAAGAGATTCAGGCTCTCAATGCCAGTCCCGGCGCTCCGCCATCATTCGGCCCGGGCGGGAATGTCACCCCGCTCAGCAACCCCACGTCTCTGCACAAGCGCGAGCGGCAGACCAACACCGATTTCAATGCCAGTATGACGTGGACGCGCGGGCGTTGGACCCACAAGTTCGGCGGGACCTATCGAGTGTTGCTCTCGAACTATATTGATAACGATGACTCCATGAAGATTCAGACGGATGCTTCGTTCACGCGATTCAATATCAATGCGGATGGCAGCACCACCGGACTCACGACCTCGGATGCTTCATTCAACGGCCTGGGCATGGCTTCGATCTTGCTGGGCGCGGGCAACGTCCTCGTGACACCGGGATTCGCGATCCGGCTGGCGCTGGCGCAGAAGTACTACGCGCTTTACACCCAGAACGACTGGCGCGTCAATGATCGTCTGACGATCAATGTCGGGTTGCGTTGGGATGTCCAACCCGGACCGACCGAGCGCTATAATCGCTTCAGTTCGATTGACCTGAATTCCAAGGAGCCATTATTCGGGACGGCGGGTGAGATCATCTTTCCAGGCAATACCGTCTCTAAGCGCAACCTCTGGCAGACCGACTATACCAATTTTGGCCCCCGCCTCGGTCTCGCCTACCAGCTCAATAATGCGATGGTTCTGCGCGGAGGTTACGGCCTGACTTATGTGCCTTCCAACACCGGATTCAACGACGGGCCGGGATTTTATGGTGCCGGAGCGTTCACGCCGTCGGTTCCTTCATCGACCACTACTGCCTATGGGCCGACGCCGGCAGGAGTAGTGATTGGGCCATTCAATAGTCTGGCGGTGAACCCAATCGTCCAGCCGGTTGGCCCGAATACCTCAGACCCGCGCATCTATGGAGGCGCCCGCCGCTTCCCCTACAATTACAAAAACGGGTATGTCCAGCAATGGAATTTCTTCATGGAGCGGAAGTTCGGGCCTAATTGGACTGCTTCAGCCGGTTATATTGGCTCGAAGGGGAGCCGGTTGCAGGTGACCTTTGTTCCGATCAACAGCGACCAGTATATCGACCCGAATCTGCTGGCCTCGTGGCGGGACACTTACATCGCCACTAACGGTGGCACGAACCCCTCGACTCAGCAGATCCAAAATCCGTGGCAACCCGCCACCGGACCGTTAATCCCTTACGCTGGCGCCAACCCCACGATCAGAGCCCGCACCATCCAGCGGAAAGAGACTTTCTACCCCTATCCGCTGGAGGGCGATAACATTCATCTCTCGGAAGGGACTTCCGATTACCACGCTTTGCAGTTGTCGGTGAATCGTCAGTTTGCAAGTGGGCTGCAACTAGGCGCACATTATACCTGGTCGAAGCTGATCGCGACGAACCGCTATAACGCGCAGACCAACCAGGGCTATTCGGACAATGGCAATGCCAACTACTTCCCCAACCTGAGACCGGACCTGCGCAAACTGAATCGCCAGATTACGACCAACGACGTCCCGCACCGCCTGGTCGTCAACTGGGTCTATGATCTGCCACTTGGGAATGGCCGCCTGTTCGATACCAAGACGCCGGCGCTGAATGCCATCGTGGGCGGCTGGCGGATTGCTGGAGCGTTTACGGCCCAGACCGGATTCGTCACTCCGCTCAGGAATGGCGGCACGTTTTCCATCAATAGTTTGCCGGATCGGGTGCCGGGAGTTCCGCTCGAAGTGCCGAAGGAGCTACAGAAGTGGTATGACGGGAGTACCAAAGTTACTCTCCCGAGCGGGCGCGTGATCACACCCTGCAAGGGATGTTTCCTGAAGTACAACATTGACGCCTTTGCCGGCCGCCTCGTCAAGGGGCCAAACGGGCAGGCCATCCCTGATATTTTCTGGTACGGGACATCGGCGGCATCATTCTCCGGGATGCGCAGCCCCTCGTTCTGGAATGCGAATATGTCGCTGGAGAAATCCTTCAAGCTGCGGGAGAGATCTTCACTCAGTCTCGCGGCTCAAGCGACAAATGTCTTCAACCACACTCAGTTCAAGCCGACACTGAGAGCCTCCTTTGGGGCGACGGTGCAGCAGTCCACCTTGGACAACCACGCCAACGATCCATTGAAACTCTCGCTCGGTCAATTATTGGATGTCACGGATACATTTGGAACTTACACGCAGTCGACTTACGACGCACGACAAATTGAATTTGTGGTCAAGTTCAGATTCTGATTGTCCCTGGGAGCGCACGCGTCCTCGCGTGCTTGGCTCCGGGAGCAGCTCGATCCAAGGTAAAGGACCGCTTCCGCAACTACAGCACGCGAGGACGCGTGCGCTCCCAGGGCGGAACAGTAGCGGCCAGGAGGTATCAACGGAAAGGATACGCATGATGATGAAGCGATCAATGACTCTACTCATCTCTCTGAGTCTCACGGCCATCTTTTGCCAGAGCCTGCTCCCGGCGGATGCTCAATCGTTCACCACCGGCAGGAGAGCGGAACCGAGTCGTGCCGAAACCAAGGCAGAGCGTGACCGTCGCATGAAATGGTGGCGCGAGGCCAGATTCGGCCTGTTCATCCACTGGGGCCTCTACGCCGTGCCGGCCGGGGAATACAAAGGGCAACGCTCGACCAGAATCGGCGAGTGGATTATGGAATGGGCCAGTATCCCGCGGGCCGAATACGAGAAGTTCGCCCCGCAATTCAACCCCGTCAAGTTCAACGCCGCCGAGTGGGTGCGCCTGGCGAAGGAGGCCGGGATGAAGTACATCGTCATCACCTCCAAGCATCACGATGGCTTCTCGATGTATGATAGCCGCGTGAGCAAGTACGACATCGTTGAGGCGACGCCCTACGGCAAAGACCCGATGAAGGCACTGGCGGCTGAGGCGAAGAAGCAGGGGCTCACGTTCTGCTTCTACTACTCGATCATGGACTGGCACCACCCGTCGCAGTACGTCGATGCCCCAGGCAAGGACCCGACGGCCGGAGGCCGGCAGACTAAAATGCGTCCGGGTGGCAAGGAGGAGTACGTCGCCTACATGAAAACGCAACTGCGCGAACTCGTCACGACTTATAATCCGGGGGTGTTGTGGTTTGACGGAGAATGGGTGGATTGGTGGACCGAAGAAGATGGGAAAGACTTGTATCAATTCGTCCGCCAACTCAAGCCGGAGATCATCATCAACAACCGAGTGGGCAAAGGCCGCAAGGGGATGGAGGGGCTCAACAAGGGTGACCGCGAATATTCGGGCGATTTCGGGACGCCCGAGCAACAAATCCCCCCGACCGGTTTGCCCGGCGTCGATTGGGAAAGCTGCATGACGATGAACGACACCTGGGGCTTTAAGTTTTATGACGACAAATGGAAAGCGACCGAGACCCTGGTGCGCAACCTGATCGACATCGCCTCGAAGGGCGGCAATTACCTGCTCAACGTCGGGCCGACCGCCGACGGGCTCATCCCGCCGCCGAGCATCGAGCGGCTCTCCGAGATGGGCAAGTGGATGAAGGTGAATGGCGAGGCCATCTACGGGACCACCGCCAGCCCATTCCCGACCCAGCTTGCCTTCGGCCGGGCGACGAGCAAGCCGGGCCGCATCTATTTGCACGTCTTTGACTGGCCTGCCGACGGCCAGCTCCGCGTGCCGGCCTGGGGGAAAACTGTGAAGAAGGCTTATTTGCTGGCGAATCCGAAGACCGTGCTCAAATCCACGCAGGGCAGCGAGGGGATTACAATTCAAGTGCCGGCGAAGGCTCCGGACCGCATCGCCTCCGTCATCGTCCTTGAGACTGACGGCGCTTCGGCGGGCGAAAATTTTAGAACGACGCAGCAGAGTGCGCCGAGTCAGTACCGCGAGCGGTAGCGAGCGTCGCTTCCGACAGCGGCTGATCGCGAGAAACACGCTCGCTACCGCTCGCGGTACTGACCCGTTTCAACCCAGGAGATGAAAACAAAGAACACCGCAGAAATCACGCGTCGCGAAATGCTGAGCCTCGCGCTGGCCTCGCCGCTGCTGGCGTTAGTGCCCAGCGTCAGTGCGGGGCAAGGCGGGAAGGCGCAACGTCTCGACCGGCAAGCTTTCGTTGATGCCCCGAGCGCCGTAGTGCCGGTCAACGAATCGCCCGGCATCAAGCAAGTCAAGTTGGTCCGAGAATGGAAAGGCCCGCTCTGTCGCTCTCGGTTGGTCAACGGTGGGAAGGAGGCCGTGCGGGTGAAAGAGGCCGTGCTCTGCTCGCTGGCGCTCTCGCTCGCGCCCGAAACGAGCCTCTACGGCGAAGGCTTCCAGATGCTGAGCCAGACGGGCGGCACCGTCGGCCGGCCGAAAGACCTGGGCAACTACACCGACGCCAAACACTACAAGCTCCCTGTGCCGGCCGGGGCCAAAGCTTTCTACGGCCTGATGACGCTAGCCCCACCAGAGGGCGGCTATCATCTGCTGGCCTTCACTTCGTGCCGCCGCTTCAGCGGGCAATTCTACCTCCGCGATTCATCCTTGCAGGTCGTCGTTGATACCGAGGGCCTGGAGTTGAAGCCGGGCGAGACGTGGGAGCTGGAGGAGTTCACTTTCCGGTCGGGAGCGGACCGCGAGCAGTTGCTGGCAGAGTTGGCCGCGCGCTTGAATGAGAATCACCCGCCGCTGCGCGTGAAGACGCCGCCGACGGGCTGGTGCTCCTGGTACTGTTTCGGGCCGCGGGTCACGGCGCAGCAGGTGCTCGACAATCTAGACTTCATCGCCAAGCACACGCCCGGGCTGAAGTACATTCAAATCGATGACGGCTACCAGCCGGCGATGGGCGATTGGCTGGAGACCGGCTCGGCCTTTGGCGGGAACGTGCAGGGGGTGCTCAAGCAGATTCGCGAGCGCGGCTGCTCACCGGCCATCTGGGTCGCTCCGTTCATCGCCGAAGAGAAGTCGCATCTCTTCGGGCAGCACCCCGACTGGTTCGTGAAAGACGCCGAAGGCCAGCCGCTGCGTTCGGACCGCGTCACCTTCGGTGGTTGGCGCCACGGGCCGTGGTATGTGTTGGATGGCACGCACCCGGAGGCGCAGAAGCACCTGGAGGCGGTCTTTCGCACAATGCGGCAAGAGTGGGGCTGCACCTATTTCAAGCTCGATGCCAATTTCTGGGGCGCGATCCACGGGGGCCGCTTCCACGACCCGCAGGCGACGCGCATCGAAGCCTACCGGCGCGGCATGCAGGCGATCTTGCGCGGCGCGGGCGACAGTTTCATCCTGGGCTGCAACCACCCGATCTGGCCGTCGCTCGGCCTCGTTCACGGGTCGCGCAGCTCGAATGACATCAAGCGAAGCTGGGACCGCGTGGAGACCACAGCCCGCCAGAATCTGAGCCGCAACTGGCAGAACGGGCGGCTGTGGTGGAACGACCCGGACGCGGTGGTGCTCACCGGCGACCTCAAGGAGGACGAGTTCCGGTTCCATGCCACGGCGATCTACGCCTCAGGCGGCATGGTGCTCTCAGGCGATGACCTGACCAAGATCAGCCCGGAGCGGCTGGCGATGCTGCGCAAGCTGCAACCGCCAACGGGCGTGGCCGCGCGCTTCAACGACGACTCGCTCAGCGTCGGCACCGTCAAACTGCCGGGCCACCAGATCGTCTGCCTATTGAATTGGGATCAGGCGCCACGGACGCTCTCCTTCCGGCTGCCGCAGGCCAGCCAGATTACCGATTACTGGAGTGGTGAGGCGCTGGGTCGGCACGAGGGTGTGTTCACCAAGGAGGTGCCTCCGCATTCAGCTCGGCTGCTTGTTTGCAAATGAAGTAGGCAGTGGCGGGTGAGCGGGCGTCAACCTACGCCGCGCTAGTTTCACTGACATACTAAGCTTGATGTTTGGAGTACCGGCTTCAGCCGGGCTTTGGGACAGGCGCTGGTACAGTACGGGGAGCGTGAGCGACCTGGTGACCTCGCGAGCGGCGTTGCGGTGTAGGCCCCAGGTCGCTCACGCTCCCCGTACTGTACCCAGGTAGCGTGTTTCGATTTAGAAACATCATTATTTGGAGGACCGCAATGTTGCCACCTCGACTGATCCCTTACGCTGTTGCCTCGACGCTCCTTCTTTCGTCGCTGCTTTGGGCGCAGCAACTCCCGCGCGAACAATGGGGGGCGCCTGCGGTGACGGTGATCCAGGTGGGCGGCAAGTGGGTGATTGCAGGCAAGCGGAACAGAGTGACGCTCAACGCCGCGGACCTGGCTTTGAGCGTGCAGGCCGGCTCTGCCAACTGGGCGATGACGCCGTCGTCGGCCAAAGACCTGCTGGTCAAATCAAAAGGCGAAGAGTTCTACCTCCGTCTGGCCGACGCGCAGAAGATCGAGATTACGCGCTACGACACCGGATTCAAGACGGGCGTGAAGATTCGCCTCGGGCAGTGGCGGCACAACGGCCTGCTGCATCAGGGCGCGGAATTGGGCTTGACGTTGTTTCTGACCGTCTGCCTTGAAGGCAAGGATGAGGAACTGGTTTTTGATATAGCCGCGAATGAGCAGGAGGCCGTCGTCCGGCAACTGGATTGGCCGACGGCGCTCGACGCCCGCGATATTGATTACACGGTCCTGAGCAACGGCCGGGGCAGCCTGCTGCCCCGCCACTGGCCGAAGGAGTACCACCCGATTCGCACCATCACGCCGGAAGGGAAGATCGCCGCCACCGATAAGAGCCTGGTGCAGAGCAACGTCATCGAATCATGGTCGATGTCCTGGTGGGGATTCCAAAAGGGCAAGTCGGCGATGATGACGATCGTCGAGACGCCCAACGATGCCGCCTATCAATTTCAGCATCCGGCCGGCGGCCCGACCGTGATCGGACCGCGGTGGCGGGCCAGCTTGGGCCGCTTCGGCTACCCGCGCACGGCCCGCATGTGTTTTGTGGCGGAGGGGAATTACGTTGACCTCGCCAAACGTTACCGCCGGTATGCGATGGACACGGGGCTGTTCGTCTCGCTCAAGGAGAAGATCGCGCGGACGCCCGCGGTCAAAGACTTGATCGGGACCCCGCTGACTCGGGTGAGTATCCTGAAGAATTTAAGCCCGGGCAGCTCCCGCTACGATCAGAAAAACCCGGAGAAGAACTATAGCCTGACGACCTTTGACGAGCGCGGGCGCCAGTTTCGCGAGCTGAAGGCCAAGGGCGTTGATCGTCTGCATGTCTGCTTGACCGGCTGGCCGCATCTCGGCTACGACCGCCAGCACCCGGACGAGTTGCCGCCGCCGCCACAGGCGGGCGGCTGGGAAGGCTTCAAGCATCTGGCCGAGACGTGCCGCGAGCTAGGTTACCTCCTGACTCTGCACGACCAGTATCGCGATTACTACATCGATGCCCCTTCCTACGACCCGCAGTTCGCCATTCACGAAGAGGACACGGTGAGCCCGCCGCAAGCTTTCCCCGGCACTCGCTTCGGCGACTGGAAAGAGGGGCATCTTCCGTTCATGCGCCACTGGGACGGCGGGACCCAGACGTTTCTCAATTCGCGCTTGATGCTCGGGCACCTCGTCAAGAACTATCAGTTGCTCTTCGACCACGGCATCAAGCCGCAGGGCAGCTACCTGGACGTCTTCGGCTACGTCCCGCCGGATGAAGACTTCAACCCCGAGCACCCGACGACGCGCACGGACTCGATCAACGCGCGGGCGGCCTGCTACAATTGGACGCGCCACAACCTGGGCATCGTGGGGACGGAGGCGGCGTGCGATTGGACGATCCCTTACGCCGACATCTCTTCGCCGCTCGGGCCGGCCAAGGCGGTAACGGTGCCGCTCTTCAATCTCGTCTACCATGACGCCATCATCACCCCGTATCGGACGGGCGATCTGCAGAATATCCTGTCCGGCCTGTTGAATGGCGGCTTGCCTCAGGTGGGCGACCTCAAGGGCGAGATGGAGAAAAGCGCAGCTTTGATCCGCCAGATGTCGGCATTGCACGAGAGGGTGGCATTGCTGGAGATGACCAACCATGAGTTCCTGGATAAAAACTACCGCCAGGAACGCGCCACTTTCGCGGACGGGACGACAATCAGCCTTGATTGGGATGCCGGCATCTTCAAGATCAATCCGGAACTAAAGCCGGCAAAGTAAGGTGATCTGTCGATCCCAGGATCGCCGGTCTTTTATGGGCGGGTTCTCTAAATCAGAGCACGAGAGATTGGGACGGATGCTTACCACAGAGGGCACAGAGGATCACAGAGGTGGTCTCAACATCAAGCCCCTCTGTGTACCTCTGCGCCCTGCTCTGAAAACTTTGTTGTGGTAAAAGCGGGCTTGAGTGAGACTCAAACACACTTCTACCACCGACTGATTCACCAGACCAGTGCTCAGCGTGCTGGGCCGCGCCGCGTGGTGAGCGCGGGGATGAGGGAGCAAGCTGGCCAGGCATCTGACAAGCGATGATTCTGCTCTGCGTGCTCGAAGCAACAATGTGTGGTCCCACGCGATGCCCAGGTTCAAACTCTGTGTCGGGCTGTAAGACGCCAGTGGCACTCGACCTTTGACCAGCAGGCAGATCATAGCTGAGGGCAGAGCCGAAAGGCCAGCCGTGGAGCACGACCCCGTTTTCATTATGTGTGGAGACCCGCAGGGTCATGAACAACTCTGTGGTGAACCTTTCTGCCCCATTGTTGCGGGCTTCGATTTAAGTGGAGACCACAGACTGGGGATGGGGCCTCACCTCACCTCTACTTACGTGCAGCATCCCGAGCGGTAGCTTGTTCGGGGAAGCGATTCGTGTTACAGTCTGCCCATCATCATAGCAACAGTACCGTAACCGCACTTGTAAGACAGCGTCGTATTTCAGATTTAATACTCAGAGAATGAGTGGCCTTGGCCGCAAGGCCTTTCCCCCATCGCAGAGACCAACTTTCCAGCATCAAGGGTGAAGCATCACTTCAGAAAGGAGCACAGGAAACCATGTCGCCTTCACGTCTGATCCTCGCCGCTGCGTTCATCGCGGTTCTGTTGTCTTCAACTGTTTCGGCGCAAACCTTCCGTGGAGGGATCTCGGGCAGCATCGCCGACCCTTCAGGCGCCGCTATTCCCGGCGCCAGTGTGCAGCTCGTCTCTGAGGCCACCGGGCTGAGCCGCAGCCAGGAGACCACCGGCACGGGCGATTTCACCTTCTCGGATCTCCCGGTGGGCTTCTACACGATCACCATTAGCAAGCAGGGCTTCCAGACCCGCAAGCTCGAAAAGGTCGAGGTGGCCGTCGGCAAGGTGACCAGCCTGCCGGTCACGCTCGGCGTGGCCCAAACGACCGAGGCGGTCGAAGTGCAGGGCGCCGCGGCGACGCTGGAGACGGCCTCCTCCACCTTGAATGCGGTGGTCAATCAACGCGCCGTGCAGGAGATTCCGCTCAATGGGCGCGACTTTCGCACGCTGCTCTACCTGACTCCCGGCTACAACCAGAGCGGCTCGATGAATGGCAACCGGCCGAACCAGAACAACTGGCAGATCGACGGCACCGATAACAACGACTTCTGGCACAACTCCGAAGCGGTCAACCAGGGCAGCATCTCCGGCATCGCGGGCGTGCTCCTGCCGATCGAGTCCATCGACCAATTCAATCAGCAGTCTGCCGGCAGCGGCGAGTTCGGGCGCAATCCCGGCTCGATGGTCAACGTCGCGCTCAAATCCGGCACCAACGAGTTTCACGGCTCGGCCTACTACTTCAACCGCAATGAAGCCTTTGCTGCAGCTTCACCATTTGCGCCGGTCGGCGCGCCCGACAAGCTGCGCAACGAGCAATATGGCTTCTCGCTCGGCGGGCCGATCATCAAAAATCGCTTCTTCTTCTTCCTCAACTATGAGCGGCAAAAGTATGTGATCGCCAACCAGCTCCAGGCCACCGTGCCCTCGGACGCCTGGATCACCTCAGCGCGGGCGGTGCTCCAAAAGTACAACGTGGCGGTCAACCCGGTTATGCTTGCCACCTATCAGAATCTCTGGCCCGCGCGCATCCGGTCGGCGCCCGCTACCGCCCCGAACTTCTTTTCGGGCGACGATAACACGGGCGAGAGCAACAATGGCGTGATCAAGCTCGACTACACTCTGAGCTCCAAGCACACGCTCTCGGCGCGGGCGTTTCTGGGCACGGGTGAAGCGGCGCAGTTCGCCGGCTCGGTCTACAAGGAATACTTCCAGGTGGTGCCCAGCCGCCAGCATAACTTCGCCGTCATCTTGAACAGCACCTGGACGCCGCGCCTGGTCAACCAACTGCTCGTCGGCGTGAATTATTTCAATCAGACTTTTGATGATGCGGTGGCGGGCGCCAATCCGCCCGCCTTTGGCTTCAACACTGGGATAACTGACCCCTCGAACTTCGGCTCGCCGAATATCGAGATTAGTGGTTTCGACAACGGCGGCGTGGGCGAGACTCCGCGCCTTGGCCGCATTGATACCACCGGCCATCTGACCGACAACCTCTCTTACAGCTTCGGCAGCCACGCGCTGAAGTTCGGCGGCGAGTTCCGGCGGGCGCGGCTCGACGTCTTCTACCTGCGCGAAGCGCGTGGCGCCTTCCCCTTTGACGGGAGCGCCGGCCCGTGGGCCAATGACACCAGCTTCAGCTCGCAGCAAAGGTCGCTGGCGGACTTCATTGCCGGGTACATCAAGGCGGGCACTGCTTCGATTGCCACCGGCGACCCGCAGCGCGATTATTACGTCAACTCGTTCGAGTGGTGGGCGCAGGACAACTGGCAGGCGACGCCGCGGCTGAATCTCAATTATGGTGTCCGCTACACCTATAACGGTCGATTTCACGCTGTCGGCAGCAAGCCGATTGCGATCTTCGATCCCAAGTCACCCAGCGGTCTCTCAATCGTCGGCAAGGACATCGACGCACTCTATCCGGCGGACTACAACAACTTCGCCCCGCGTCTCGGTTTCGCCTTCACTCCAAGTCGGGGCGGCAAGCTGGTGATTCGCGGTCATTACGGTGTCTATTACGACATCATCAACGGCAACCTCTTCATTGACAACCGCGCTGGCTCCGATAGCGGGCGCGGAATTTCACGCCAACCGGCTGGCCCGGCCCCGGTCTTCTCGATCAGCAATCCGAACCTGGTCATCGTGCAGCCGGGCCAGTTCATCTTTGGGAGTGCCACGCCGCAGCCGCCCTTCGCGGTCTACACGGTGAACCAGAATCTGCGGTCGCCCTACGTGCAGAATTTCGGGGTGGACGTGCAGTATCAGGTGACCAAGAGCGCCCTGCTCCAGGTCGCCTACGTGGGCAACCAGGGACGGAAGCTGGTCTACACGCACAACATCAATCAGATCTTGCCGAGTACGGCGGCCGCGGCCAATTCGCGGCGGCCCTTCTTCAGCCAGTTCCCGCAGTTCCGCGGCATCACCGAGATCGAGACCGGAGCCAATTCCCGCTACAACTCGCTCCAGGTCTCGCTCCGCACCAGCAACTGGCATAACCTCAGTTCGCAGTTCTCCTACACGCTCGGTCACGCGGAGGATGAAATGTCTGGCCCGCGCAATAACCGCCCGACCGACAACTATAATCGGAGATTCGACCGCAGCAACGCCAGCTTCGATTACCGCCACCTCTTTTCCGGTTACCTGCTCTATGACGTGCCCCAGCTTGGAGCGAGCTGGCCGTGGTTAACCAAAGGCTGGCAGCTCAACGCCTTCATCACGGCTGACTCGGGCTCGCCCTTCACCGTGGCTGCCGGCCGCGACCAAAGCAACACCCGGAACGGCGCGGACCGGGCTGATCAAGCGGGCGACCCGTTCCAGGGCGTCACGCAACCGGCCACCGAGCAGGGCCGCTTTGTCAACGGCGTGCGCTACTTCAATAAGGATGCCTTCAAGCTGCCCGCGGCTGGCGCCTACGGCAGCGTCAAGCGTAACGGCTTCTACGGACCCGGCTTTGCTTCGGTGGACTTCTCGATCTTCAAGAATTTCAAGATCAAGGAGCGCTATCAGGTCCAGTTCCGCACCGAGCTCTTCAACCTCTTCAATCGACTGAATCTGGGTAATCCTATTAGCAGCGTTAACAGCGGCAGCAACGGGCTGATCTTCGGAACACGTCATGGCGGGGATGCCCCAGGCATCGGCTACGGCGAGCCACGCAACGTGCAGTTCGTGGTGAAGCTCCTCTTCTAGCCTCCGATCAGGGCGGTGTTTCGGGGATAGCAATCCCGAAGGTGGCGGTAAGCAAAGATCAAGAAGATCGGTTTCAGTCACCCCTGGGTTGGGGTTTTATCCGGGCAGCCATAAGACGGGTTGGCGGATGAAATAGTTGCGGATGGTTTCAGCTACGGTTGGGTCAGGGTTCAGCGTTCGCCAACGAGCGAGATAGGCTGGCCGATTCAAGGCGAGCCCGCCGAAGAGCAGGCTCGGATGGCGGACCGGCCACTGGTCGAAGTACATCACGTCGGGCGGGTAAGGCCACTTCTGCTTGTCGGCGATGTAGGGGAACATAAACTCCAGCGCCTTGCTCATCCCGCGGCCGTCGGGAAGCCGATAGGTCCACAGGTTCTCTTCGGGGGTGGAGAGAATTTGGCACACGGTGGCTATCGTATCCAGATTAAATAGCGAATAGCCGTAGGGCTTGGTCCGCCTCAACTCCAGCGGGAAGCTCCCGTCCGCCGCGATCTGGGTTGGCACCAGCACGGTCTTGTACCGATCGCGACAGAAGGCTGTGAGTTCCTTGTGCCCGGTGTAGCGGGCGAATTCGGCGGCCTGCATCACCCAGCAAGTGCCATGATTATTCTTGGCCTCCCGCTCCTCCTTGCCGTAGGGGTGGGTGGTCATCCAGGTGAGGTATTTGGTAAACCAGTCTCGCAAACCTTCGCGCTCGCCCGCCGGCAGCACTCGGCCGTCCTCCAAGATGCTAGTGGCACGCACGACTTCGACCAGGTGAATGGTGTCGATGATCCCGATCCCGCGCCCGGTGGCCCGGCCCTTGATCGCCTGGGCGTATTCCAGGTGCGGGTTCATCAGCGTCTCTTTGTCCAGGAACCAGGCCCGCAAGTGGCGGATGGCATGATCTGCATAGCGCCGGTCCTTGGTGATGAGCCAGGCGGCAGCCAAAGCCGGGACGTGGAGGCTGAGCCGCATCAGCGCCTGGCGGTGGGCGACGAAGTTGTCCGGGTTGGTCATTCCGTCCCGCTGAATGTAGGGGCCGTCCGGGTTCTTCGGGTCGGGCCACCAGTAATCGCCTTCGGAGAAGAAGTCGTGTTTGCCTCCGGCGCTGCGGGGGCTGTGCGCGGCGGTCACCGTGATCGGCGATTCCCGCAGGTATTGGTCGGCCGCCTTGAGAATCCGCGGCCGGTCGATGGCGGCGACGTCGAGCTTGTCGGCGAATGCGGCGCGGGCGAAGACCAACGAGGCTGGCAAGAAAAGGAATGTTCTCCGTTGCACGAAAACCTCTCCTTACAATTTGTCTGCGTTCTTTGCGCCTTGGCGCCTTTGCGAGGGGCATCATCTCTCGCAAAGGCGCCAAGGCGCAAAGAAACGCCAAGAAAGGCTGGATCCAACCGCCCCCGCTATCAAGCCAACAGATTGTCTACGGCCGGGCATCTTTACCTGAGGGCTTCGGGTAAAGAAGATGGCTGCGGTCTGCCGCGTCCACCGTCGGGGCTTTCGCGAGCAGCGCGCGGAATTTTGGGTCCTGATATTTGGCTGCTGCCTGACGCAACAGCGAAAACAAAGTCTGCGGCGACCACTGGCTGATCTGCTGGTGCGGCCACTTCTGCTCGCCCAGCGCGAACGGGGCGAGGTACTCGATGGCCTGACGAATGCTGCGCCCGTCCGCCGTGCCGTAATGCCACAAATCGAGCCCCACGTTTTCGCCGAGCGCGGCCAGCGTCATCAGCCCTTGCAGGTTCATGACGCTGTAGCCCAGCGCGTTGGTGCGGGCGAGTTCCAGCGGCTGGCGGCCGTCGGGTTCGACCTGTCGGGCGATGCGTTTTTGCTGGCTGGTTTGGAGAACTTGAGCGGCAAGCTCTTTCTTACCGACGAAGAGCGCGAAGGAGGCGACCTGCGCATCATAATAGGTCCCGTGATTATTCTTCGAGGCCGACTCGTCGCGGCCATTCGCGCTCTCCAGCATCCACCCGAGGAAGCGCTCGAACCACGTCTGCACACCGCGGTGATCGGCTGCGGTCCAGGCTGTCGAGCCGGAGAGCAGCCCGACGGCGTCGACTACTTGCGTCAGGCCGCGCGTCTCGATCAAGCCGATGCCGCGCCCGGTGTTGATGCCGGGGATGCCTTGGGCATACTGCAAATTCGGATTCATCCGCGTCTCCGCCTCCAGGAACCAGGCGCGGAGCAATTTGGCTGCGTGGGCGGCGTAGGCCTCGTCGCCTTTGAAGTAATAGGCGAGGGCAAGCGTACTGACCGCATTGATCAGCTTATCCAGGCTCTCGTGGTCAGGGTACTTCCTGATCTCCGGGTTGCGCTCGCCGTCGCGCCGGAGGTAGGGCAGACCGTTCGGCTTCTGCGGGTCAGGCCAGAAGTACGGCGCCTGACTCAGGTAATCGTGCTTGTCTCCGCTCGGCGGCGTGGCGGTTTTAGTGACGACGGAGAAAGGGCCGTCGCCGAGGGCCTTTTGCGCTTCACGCTCCAGCTTGGCCAGCGCCTGATCGAAAGTCTGATCGCCCGCGCGAATGCGCTGCTTGGTGTCGAGCAACTTTTTCGCGTCGAGCAGAAAGACGCGGGGGGCGCTGGCGCTCGACGCTCGCTCGACATTTGTTTGTGCTGCAGCCGCCTCGGCCAAAGAAAGCACGAGTAGGAGCGGCCAGGTTCTGATTATCATCGTTCCCTCACTTGGATCTCAGGTACAGTACCGCGAGCGTGAGCGAGCGGTGGTCCCGCAAGCGGTCCGTCTCGGAAGCACCGCTCGCTCACGCTCGCGGTACTGTGCCAGTCGCAGCTTCAGCGGAAGGTGACTCGGTATTCCTTCCCGGCCGACATTTTCACCCGCGCCAGACCGTCGCCGGCGGCCGAGAGAGACAAGGTTTTTCCGTTCTCGGAAACGGCCACGAGCTGTTGTCCGCGAGGCGGCCTCAATTGATGCTCGCCGTCCACGGCTGGCCGTAACACCGCGACGGTCGGTTTCCCTGCTGCCCAACTCAAATCAACTTCGACTGCGCCGCGGGCGCGAAATCCCTTGATCGAACCTTCGGGCCAGGCCTTGGGGAGCGCGGGCAGAAAACTCAACTCGCCCGCGTGGCTCTGCAACAGCATCTCGGCCATGCCCGCAGTCCCGCCGAAGTTGCCGTCGATCTGGAACGGCGGGTGGTTATCCAGCAGGTTCGGGAGCGTTGACTTGGCAAGCAGCGCCACCACGTTCTCGTGAGCCAGGTCGCCTTCTTCAAGACGCGCCCAGTAGTTGATGATCCAGGCGCGGCTCCATCCGGTGTGGCCGCTCCCGGCTTGTAGCCTTCGCTCAAGCGACACCCGCGCCGCCCGCGCCAACCCCGGCGTGCCGCGCAGCGTGATTTGATTGCCCGGGTGCAAGGCGAAGAGGTGCGAGATGTGGCGGTGGCCGGGGTCCGGCTCGTCGTAGTCTTCGAGCCACTCCTGCAATTGGCCGTGCTTGCCGACCTTCAGCGGGGGCAAGCGATCACGGGCGGCCTCTAGCCGCTTGCGAAAATCCGCATCCACGCCGAGCAACTGGCTCGCTTCGATGACGCGGCTGAAGAGCGCATACGTGATCTCAAGGTCCATCGTCGGCCCCATACACAACTTGGCGAGGGTGCCGTCCGGCAAACGGTAGCGATTCTCGGGCGAGAGCGACGGCCCGGTGATCAGATGGCCTTGGCCGTCATCGACGAGATAGTCGAGCAGGAACTCGGCCGCCTCCTTCATGACTGGATAAGCACGCCTGGAGAGGAACTCACGGTTGCGGGTGAAGTCGTAATGGTCCCACAGGTGCAGGCTCAGCCACGCCCCGCCCATCGGCCACAGACCTGAGCCCACTCCATCGATCGGCACGGCGTGTCCCCAGAGGTCCGTATTGTGGTGCAGCACGAAACCGCGGGCGCCGTAAAGGGCCTTCGCTATCCGGCGCCCGTCCTCGCGCGCATGGTCGATCAAATCGAACAGCGGCTCGTGCAACTCCGAGAGGTTCGCGACCTCCGCCGGCCAGTAGTTCATCTCGGTGTTGATGTTGATCGTGTACTTGCTGTCCCAGGAAGGGGCGAGTTGGTCATTCCATATACCCTGGAGCGTCGCTGCCATCGTGCCGGGCCGGCTGCTGGCCATCAGCAAGTAACGCCCGAACTGGAAGTACAAAGTCTCAAGCGCGAGGTCCGTAGCCCCCGCCTGCACACGCTTCAACCGCTCGTCGGTCGGCAGGTCAGGAATCGGAGCGGCGAGGCGGAACTCCACGCGCCGGAACAACCGCTGATGGTCGGCGACGTGAGCCGAACGGAGCTGGGCGTACGACTTCTTCGCCGCGGCCAGGTCTTGCTCGCATTTTGCCGCCGGGTCTTGATGTCGGAAATTGGTGGCCGCGGCGAGCAGCAGCGTGGCCGCGTTCGCGCCCTCCACCAACACCTCGTTGCCTTCAACGCGAGCGTGGCCGCCTTCAGGAAGGATCTGCAAAACGCCCTGGAACTTGACTCCCACTTGACGCTCGAGTTGGTGGCGCTCATCGCGGGCGATCGCTTCGCCTTCGATCACCACGCGGTCGGGGCCGAGGGCGCGGGTCTGACTGTCCTGTTCGCGCGTCAGTGTCGCCGCGAACGTCAGGCGGCCCGGCTTGTCGCTCGTCAGCCGGAGCACGATCACCTGATCTACGGCCGATGAGAGCACCTCGCGGGTGAAGCGCGCATCCCCCGACCGGTAGGTCACGCGCGCCATCCCCGAATCTAAATCCAACTCCCTGGCATACTCGCTCGCCTGGCTCTGACCGGAGAAGCGGAGTCGCAGGTCGCCGAGCGGTTGATAAGGGGGCAGTCGCTTGGGGATGGAGATGATGGTCTTCTCGGCGAGCGCCTCCGCCTCTCGGGGCTTGCCTGCCAACAGCAGGCGCCGAACTTCGGGGAGGTTGCTCGCGGCTTCGGGGTTGTTGCGGTCCCGCTTCTCGCCGGCCCAGACGGTGTCTTCGTTGAGCTGAATTTGCTCGGACTGGACCCCGCCGAAGACCATCGCCCCCAGGCGCCCGTTGCCGACCGGGAGCGCTTCGGTCCACTTGGCGGCGGGCTGGCGGTACCACAGCACAGGCGCGCGGTCCGGCGAAGCTGTCCGGGGGGCGGGCCATAGTGAGGCGCCGGTGAGCAGCAACACAGGGATTATCTTTTTCATGAATCGTCCGCTAGAGTTTAGTCTCTCCACTTCAACGTCAGCCAGGGCCGACGGGTCAATGCGTCTGACCACCTCACGCCTGCCTGAAGGTTTTACCAGGCCAATTTTACCGAGGGATAGGTGTATCACCACAGTCAGATCTCTGTCAATGAAGACCGAGGGAAGGTGTGAGGAAAAGGGCCAATTTGGGCCTTGTTTCCCCTGATCCTGGCTTGACCCTTTCAAGCGAGAAATGCTAAAACCCTGGCGACCCGCCAAGTGGTCAGACCACTTGATAGGGATCGTGACGATGAGCCACAAAGCCGAAGGTGCGGAAGTCAGGAATCACTTCCACTAGTGTTTGGAGTACCGCCTTCAGGCGGGGGTTGCGCTGAGATGAAAACCCGCCTCAAGGCGGTACTCCAAACTTCATGTTCTTGAATGCTATAGCTCGGATGGATAACAATGAGCAGGTGATTTGTGGGACCGGTCGTCGCCGGGCGAGTCACTCTAACCATCATGTCTGGGAGCGGCACTTAGTGGCGCATCCCGACGAGTCAAGACCAATTTCTGTATATGTCTTACGTGGACAAAATAGTCATCATCACAGGGGGCAGCAAGGGCATCGGCGAGGGGTGCGTCCGGGTTTTTGTCGCGGCTGGGGCCAAGGTCGTCTTCTGCTCGCGCACGGAGCCGAGCGGCCAGGCTCTAGCCGCTGAATTGAGCGGGCGCGGGCCGGGCGAGGCCCACTTCATCGAATGCGATGTCTCGCAGGTCGAAGAGATTCAGCGCCTGATCGAGGCCACCATCGCCCGGTATGGCCGCCTCGATTGCTTGATCAACAATGCCGGCTGGCATCCGCCGCACCGGCCGATTGATGATTTTTCAGTCCAGGACTTTCGCGACCTGCTGGAGTTGAACTTGATCAGTTTCTTCGCCGCCTGCAAATTCGCGCTGCCCCACCTGCGCCGCACCCAGGGCAACATCATCAACATGTCGAGCCTGGTCGGCGCCATCGGCCAGCATCACGCCACCACCTACGTCGCCACCAAGGGCGCGATCACGGCTTTCACTAAGGCGCTGGCCGTTGATGAGGCCGAGTATGGCGTGCGCGTCAACGCCGTCTCCCCCGGCAACATTTATACGCCCCTCTGGCAGGAAGGGATTGATGCGGCGTCAGACCCCGACGAGTGCCGGGCCGAGGGTGAGGCCGCGCAGTTGCTGGGCCGGCTAGGGACGATTGAGGAGGTCGGCCAGCTCTGTCTGTTCATCGCGGCCGAAGCAACCTTCACGACCGGCGTCGACCACATCATTTCTGGCGGCGCGGAGCTTGGCTATGGCCGCAAGAGTCGGCACGGCTAGCACAGCATTTGAAGTACAGCGTTTGGAGTACCGACTTTAGTCGGGCTTTGGCTTTGGGCCAGGAAAAGCCCGACTAAAGTCGGTACTCCAAACACCCTAAGAAAGGGAAGTGACAACATGGGCAAAGTCCAGTGGGGTGTCTTGAGCGCCGCGAAGATCGCGGCCGAAAAAGTGATTCCCGCGATGCAAGCGGGCCGTTACAGCCAGGTCGCCGCCATTGCCTCGCGTGACCTGGATAGAGCGCGGGAAGCGGCGAGGCGGTTGGGCATCCCGAAGGCTTATGGCTCTTACGAGGAACTGCTGGCCGACCCGGGCGTAGATGCCGTCTACATCCCGCTGCCCAATCACCTGCACGTTCCTTGGTCAATCAAGGCGCTTGAGGCCGGCAAACACGTGCTCTGCGAAAAGCCAATCGGGCTCTCAGCGGCCGAGGCCCTGAAGCTTCTGGAAGCGGCGCGAAGGCATCCGCGACTGAAGGTGATGGAGGCGTTCATGTATCGCCACCACCCGCAGTGGCAGCGGGCCAAGCAGTTGGTGACTGAAGGTAAGCTCGGCGAGCTGCGGACCATCCAATCGTTCTTCTCGTACTTCAACGCCGACCCCGGCAACATCCGCAACCAGGCTGAGATCGGCGGCGGGGCATTGATGGACATCGGTTGCTATTCGATTTCACTATCGCGATTTATCTTTGGGGCTGAGCCGCAGAGGGTCTTCGGGACGGCGGACTACGACCCAGTCTTCAAAACTGACCGCCTCGCCTCCGGCATTCTGGATTTCGGCCCTGGCACTTCGACCTTCACCTGTGCGACACAGCTCGCGTCTTATCAGCGCGTCAATCTCTTCGGCACTGAGGGGCGGGTCGAGATCGAGATCCCTTTCAACGCCCCGCCCGACCGGCCTTGCCGAATATGGCATCAACACCGGGCCGAGATAGAGGAGATCGTCCTGGAGGTTTGTAACCAGTATACGATCCAGGGGGACTTGTTTTCACAAGCAATTCTCAACGAGACCGAAGTCCCGACGCCGCTCGATGACGCTGTGGCCAATATGAAAGTGATCGACGAGGTTTTCCAAAGCGCCCGCAGTGGCGCCTGGGTCTCAGGAGGTAAAGAATGAAGCCGCCATCACCGAAATCTCTGCGGGGCCGCGCGCCCGTGATTGTCGCACTCATTGTGCTCTTGGTCTCTCACCTATCGTTCGGGGCGACAGTTAATCTCTGCTCTCGTAACGAGACTGCCGATAATTCTTCCTGGACACTCGTCTGGAGTGATGAGTTTGACGGCCCGAACGGTTCCGGGGTGGACGCTCAGAAGTGGGTGATGGAGACCGGCGGCGGCGGGTGGGGTAACAATGAGTTGGAGTACTACACCAACCGCACGCAAAACGCCTACCTGGAGAATGGCGCTTTGGTCATCAAAGCGGTGAGCGAGAGGTATACCGGGCCGGACGGCGTGACCCGCAACTACACTTCGGCCCGCTTGAAAACCCAGGGCAAATTCGCGCAGGCGTACGGCCGCTTCGAGGCTCGGATCAAGATCCCTTACGGGCAGGGAATCTGGCCCGCTTTTTGGATGCTGGGGAGTGACATCGGTCAGGTCGGCTGGCCGAAGTGCGGCGAGATCGATGTCATGGAAAATATCGGGAGAGAGCCCGCGACCGTCCACGGCACGATCCACGGGCCGGGGTACTCCGGGGGCTCGGGGATCGGGGCCCCGTATACGTTGCCGAACGGGGGGCGGTTCGCCGACGCTTACCACGTCTACGCCGTCGAGTGGGAGCCCAAAGCCGTCCGATGGTACGTCGATGACGCCCTTTACAAGACCACCAGGCTGGGCGATCTTCCGGCCGGCACCAATTGGGTTTTCGACCACCCCTTTTTCATCCTCCTCAACGTCGCCGTCGGCGGGAATTGGCCGGGTAGCCCGGACGCGACCACCATCTTCCCGCAACTCATGCTGGTTGACTACGTCCGCGTCTACCAGCGCAAGGTGGCGAGTGTGTCGGCGGCCAGCTTCCAGGGCGATGCGCTGGCGAGCGAGTCGATCGTCTCGGCCTTCGGCACCAACTTAGCTACTGCTGCTCAGAGCGCCACCGCACTCCCGCTCCCATTCTCACTCGGCGGGACGACGGTCAAGGTGAAGGACAGCTTAGGCGCCGAGCGGTCTGCCCCGCTCTTTTTCGTCTCGCCCAATCAAGTCAACTTCCAGGTGCCTCAAGAAACGGCGACGGGGGCGGCCACCGTCACCGTGGTCGGCGCGGACGGGAGTCCATCGGTGGGAATGGCGCAGATCGCTCCAGTTGCCCCAGGGATCTTTTCCTTCAACTCCGACGGCCAAGGCGTGGCCGCCGGGTACGCGCTGCGATACCGAAACGGCCAGGAGCAGCCCGCCGAACCGATCGCACAGCTTGACGCGCAGAATAAATGGGTCACGCTTCCGATTGACCTCGGCCCCGCCACAGATCAGGTGTTTCTGATCCTGTTCGGCACCGGCATTCGATTTCACAGCCAAAATCCTTTGGCGGTGACGGCCAGAATCGGGAGCGAAGATGTTGACGTGCTGTATGCCGGGCCGCAGGGCGGTTTTGTCGGCCTGGACCAAATCAATTTGCGGCTGTCACAGAATTTGAGAGGCAGCGGGGAGGTGGATGTCGCGTTGATGGTCGACAGCCAAGCTTCCAACACCGTTCAGGTCAACATCCGCTAACTGCGGTGTCGAACGATTTCATTTACATGGAGTGACGCATGAAGAGCCTGCTGAAGGAGAACGACAAGGCAGAAGTCATCGAGCGGCTGCGTCAAATCAAGCCTGGCAGCCAGCGCCGTTGGGGGAGGATGTCTGCCCACCAAATGCTGTGTCACCTGAGTGATTCTTTCCTCGCCGTGATGGGGGAGAAGGCGGTCAGCCCGGCGACCGGCCTGACTCAGCGGACGTTGTTGAAGTGGGTCGCGCTCTACGCGCCGCTGCGGTGGCCGAAGGGAGTCAGGACGAGGCCGGAGGTGGATCAGGAGGCCGGCGGGACGCGGCCCATCGAATTCGAACGCGACCGGCGACAACTCGAACAGCTCATGGAGCGCTTCGGCCGGCCGCCGCGAGATTTCGAGTGGCAGCCGCACCCGATCTTCGGGGTGATGCCGGAGCGCGACTGGATGCGGTGGGGTTATTTGCACCTGGACCATCATCTGCGCCAGTTCGGGGCATGAAAAGAGGAGGCGGTTATGGACTTGATCCAGTCGCTCTTCCGGCAGCCGGAAAAGCCAGTGTCGCCATTCTGCTTCCGTCAGCTCCTGATGTATGATTGCCTGCGGAGACGGGAAATCGGCATTGAGGGAGAGAAGAGATGAGTCAGTCATATGTTGAGCAACATGACGGCGGCTATTGGGTAGCAGGGACACGAGTCTCTCTCGATTCGATCATTTATCGGTGGCACGAAGGCTTGTCGCCGGAGACGATTCAGCGGGAGTGCTTCCCTGCGTTGACGCTGGCCCAAGTGTTCGGCGCGTTGGCCTACTACCTCGACCATCAGACCGAGGTAGATGGGTATCTCAAAAAAGCCGAACAAGAAGAAGAGCGCGTCGCCGAGCAGCTGCGTGAGCAATACCCTGGCATTCACCGAAAACTGGATGAGATTCTGCGCGACGCACACAATCGCCCGCGATGAAGATCAGATTTCAGGCCGACAATGATTTTGACGGGCGGGTCATTCGCGCACTCCTGCGCCTCAACCCGGTGATTGATTGCCGGACGGCAGCAGCGGCCGGTTTTCATCTCGGCACCCCGGATGAGCAGGTGCTGGCAGTCGCCGCAGATGAAGGACGGGTCCTGCTCTCGCACGATTGGCAGACGATGCCGTCTCATTTCGCTCAGTTCATCTCCCACCGCTCGTCACCCGGGGTCATCATCGTTTCGCGCAAGCTTCCGATCAGAGAAGCGGCCGACCTCCTGCTGTTGATCTGGGAAGCGAGCGCACCTGAAGAGTACATCAACGCGATTCATCGCCTGCCCTGGTAGTTCCTCAGTCGGGCTGATGTTGGTAGCGTTATGCGTTGATCCCGGCTATCCGTCATTGCCCGGCGGTTACTACCGCCGTCATAAGCGGCAGGGCGAAGCGACGAGACTGCCGACCGCTTGAGCTGAAAGTGAATTGACCGCGCTCCGAAAGCGGGCGCCGGACGCCGTCTTGGTGCAGTTCAACATCCAATCCGAGGAGAAAACATGGAGATCAACGAACGCAAGGAAGGTGAGGTGGAAGTCATCGAATTGAAAGGTGAGGTGAACATCAACGCGCGGCTGGACGCCTTCCAGCAGTTGGTGCGCGAGCGGCTGGCTGAAGGCACCCGCCGCTTCGTCGTCAACCTGGCGGGCCTGACCTGGATCGACAGCTCCGGCATCGGCGAGTTGATCAAAGCCCTGGTCCATGTCATGCGCCAGGGGGGGCGGCTCAAACTGGCCCACGTCCCGACCAAGGTGCGCGGCATCCTCGCCGTGACCAATCTCACGCAAGTCTTTGACATCTTCGACGACGAGCAAGCAGCCATCAAGAGCTTCTAGGATAGTGATGAGTGATGAGTAATGAGTGGAAAGTAGAAAGTGGAAAGTAGAAAGTGGAAAGTAGAAAGTAGAAAGTGGAAAGTAGAAGGCACCGGGACTTTCCACTTTCTACTTTCCACTCATTACTCATCACTTTTAAAGGAGGTCTACCCACATGTCTGAGGAAGTGATTCTGACCCAGGTCTCGAACAAAGTGGCCACCCTCACCTTCAACCGGCCCGACAAGCTCAATGCCTTGAGCCGCGACTTGCTCTTTCAGTCCATCGACCGTCTGACCGAATGGGGCCGCGACCCGGAGGTCGGGGCCGTCGTGGTAACGGGCGCCGGGCGGGCCTTCTGCGCTGGCGGCGACGTGTCGATGATGGCTCGCGAGGGCGAAGCGGAGCAGACGCTGGAGCAGAAGATCGACGGCCTGCGCGAGGCGCAAGCGCTGTCCTGGCTGCTCTACAACCTCCCCAAGGTCACCATCGCCGCCGTCAATGGCTTCGCCATGGGCGCCGGGTTGGGAGTCTGCCTGGCCTGCGACCTACGTATTGCTTCTGACCAGGCGAAGTTCGGGACGGCTTACGCCAAGGTCGGTTTCGGCGGCGACTTCGGCACCACCTGGCTGCTCACGCAATACGTCGGGGCGCCCAAGGCCAAGGAGCTGTTTTTCCTCGGCGACGTCATTGACGCCAACGAAGCCCACCGCCTGGGATTGGTCAACCGCGTGATCGCTCAAGACGCCTTCCAAGCTCAGGTCAATGAGATGGCCACGCGCATCGCCCACGGCCCGCTCACCAGCTACCGCTACATGAAGGCCAACGTCAATCTCTCGGCCAGCACCGATTTCCGCACCCTGCTCGACCGCGAGGCGGAGACCCATCTGCGCTGCGGGATGACGGAAGATCACAAGGAGGGCGTCCGCGCTTTTATGGAGAAGCGGCCGCCCAACTTCACGGGGAAATAAACGCTGGGCGATGAAGGGTGAACGATGAGCTGAGACGAAGTTCTTAATTCATCATTCGGCGTTCAGGCTTCATCGTTCCTGAAAGGAGAACCGAATGGAATTCCGCGAAATTCTGTATGCCAAAGCGGACCGCGTGGCCACCGTGACCTTGAATCGCCCCAAGAAGCTCAACGCCTACTCCGAAGTCATGGTGCACGAGATCCTGGCGGCCCTGGCCGAGGCGCGAGATGACGACGAGGTCCGGGCGGTGATCATCACGGGCGCCGGGCGCGGCTTCTGTTCCGGTGGGGACATCGGGCAGGACTTCCAATACCCGGCGCGCTACCGCGGCCACCGGATGGAGGCGATGCTGGAGATGCGGGAGAACATGCACCAGCTCGTGACCTTCCTCCGCCGCTTCGACAAGCCGACGATTGCCGCCATCAACGGCCCGGCCGTGGCTGGAGGGCTGACCCTGGCGCTGTGCTGCGACTTTCGGATTGCGGCCGAGAGCGCGCGGCTGGGCGACACGAGTCTGAAGTTCGCGCTCATCCCGGACGAAGGCGGGGCCTATCTCTTCCCGAAATTCATGGGCTTGCAGAATGCGCTGAAGATGTCACTCTTCTCTGAAGTCTATCCCGCGGCGAAAGCCAAGGAGATGGGCCTGGTGACCGAAGTGGTGCCGGACGCGGAGTTGATACCGACCGCTCGCGCTTGGGCCGCCCGCTTGGCCGACGGCCCGCCCATCGCGATCAGGATTACCAAGCGGATGATGTATAAGCAGCAGACGATGGACCTGGAGAATGCCTTGGAGGATGCGGCGCTCAGCGTGATGGTGACCAACTATTGCGAGGATGTGAAGGAAGGGATCGCGGCCTTCCACGAAAAGCGCCCGCCTAAGTTTCAGGGACGGTGAGAAAGTGAGATTGCGACCAAAGGTGTAGATGCTGCTTCCAAACGAAATATGCGAATAATTTATTTGCTCGCCGCCATCTTCACCCTGCTCAGTGTCGCTCAAGCCGAGACCGTCCCGCTGTGGGGCCGCTGGCAGCAATCGTTCACCGCTCATGAGCTCGCTACGTTCGAGAGCGAATTGACTGTTGAGCTCACCTCACCCAGCGGGCGCCGTCACGTGGTGCCCGGCTACTGGGACTATAAGGCCGTCTGGACGGTGCGTTTCAGGCCGGACGAGGAAGGGAAGTGGAGCTACCGCACGCACTCGGCGCCGGCCATCAGGGGGCTGGACGGGGAGGCTGGCACCTTCGATTGCCGGCGTGTGCCGGGGCAGGCCAGCCGTTTCCTCGAACACGGCCCGTTGCGAGTCTCGGCTGACAGGCATTATTTAGAGCACGCGGATCGGACGCCCTTCTTCTGGCTGGGCGATACGGTCTGGAACGGGCCGCTGCTTTCGAACAAAGATGATTGGGACACTTTTCTGAATGACCGCGTGGCAAAGCGGTTCACCGCGATTCAATTCGTCTTGACCGCCCCGTGGCGCACCGCCCCGACGGACGCCGATCACCAGACCGCGTTCTTGGGACGCGATAAGATTCAGATCAATGCCCGTTTCTTTCAGCGGATGGACGAGCGCCTGGACGCGATCGAGGCCAAAGGATTGCTGGCCGTGCCGGTCATGCTCTGGGCGATTCGCGGTGAAGATAACCCCGGCCATTTTCTCCCGGAGAAGCAGGCGATTCGTTTGGCGAAGTACCTGGTCGCCCGGTATGGGGCGCATCACGTCGTCTGGATTCTGGCGGGCGACGCCAATTACACGGGCGAGGTGGCCGAGCGATGGAAGCGGATCGGTCAGGCGGTCTTCGGCGAGACGCCGCACGCGCCGGTCGCCCTGCACCCCGGCGGCATGCAGTGGCCCTACGACGCCTTCCGCGATGAGCAGTGGCTGGATCTCGTCGGCTACCAGAGCGGCCACGGCGATGACGCCAAGACGCTGCGCTGGATTCATTCCGGGCCGCCTTCACAAGAGTGGCAGCGGGAGCCTGCGCGCCCCTTGATCAACCTGGAGCCGCCTTACGAAGACCACCTCGCCTACCAATCCCGGCAGCCGCACAGCGCCTACAACGTCCGGCGCGCGGTCTACTGGAGCCTGCTCAACGCGCCCACGGCCGGACTCACCTACGGGGCGCACGGCATCTGGAGTTGGGAGACCACAGCCAAGGTTCCGCTCAATCACAACAGCACGGGCGTGGCCAAGCCGTGGCGTGAGGCAAAAGATCTGCCGGGCAGCACGCAGATGAAGCACCTGGCGGAACTCTTCACCTCGCTCGCGTGGTGGCAACTGCGCCCGGATGACAGTCTCCTCGCGGCACAACCGGGCGGAGATGATCCGGCGCGTCATGTGTCGGCCGCACGGTCTGAGCGTGGTGACCTGGCAGTGCTCTACTTGCCCGTCGGAGGCGAAGTGGCGCTGAAGTCAAGCCTCCTCCGGGGCCGATGGCAAGCCGAGTGGTTCGACCCCCGGACGGGGAAGCGGATGCCAGCTCGCGGCGTGGCGCAGGGTAAGTTCCGCGCGCCGGATGAACAGGATTGGGTGCTGGTCTTGCGGAAGAGGTAAGGCAATAGAGGGTACTTCAAGGTCATTTTGATTTTAGGTCGGTGTGTAATAGAGTGGTGGCCCGTGGCAGGGTTGTTGATAGTGGCCGCCCGAGCACCTGGCGATAATCCAAGCGTAAGAGAATCGGATGAAACAGAAGCTGGCACCCGGCCTCACCGTCCGCGAATCGAAGATCGACGGCAAAGGCTGTTTCGCGACCCGGCGCTTCCCCAAAGGCCGCAAGATCACGGAGTACGTCGGCGAGAAAATCTCCCGGTACGAGGTGGCGCGTCGCGTCGACGGGGCCGCGCGGATTTACATCTGCGGCCTCGACTCCTACTGGGCCATCGACGGCAACGTGGGCGGCAACGGCACGCAGTATATCAACCACTCGTGCGACCCCAACTGCTTCACGCGCGTGATGCACGGGCACCTCATCTTCTTCGCCCTGCGCGACATCGAGCCGGGCGAAGAGATCACGGCGGACTACATCAGTTCGTATCACTCGGACCAGACCAAGTGCTCGTGCCAGTCCCCTTCCTGCCGTGGCACGATCAACCGCTTGAAGAAGCAAGGACGGCCATGAGCGTGAAGCGCCTGAGTGCCGACCGCTCGCCCTCAAGGCGGCCGGTCCCTCACGTTCATTGGAGCGAACAGGATGTGAGCGACCCACCGCCCCGGATGGCGAACGCCGGAGGGGCGAGCGCCCTGTGAATGTCTCGGCGCGGGCTTTGCGCTTGCAAGCCCGCAGCCTTGAGAGTAACATCCCGATCAATACGGATGAGTTTGCTGAAGTCAACACCTTAGCGGCTGAAAGTGCCATTCGCGTGCGCTTCAGGTCTCTCATCGCGGCTCTTTGAAACTTCAGCTTGGCGGTTGTGAAGGGAAGACCTTCACGTAAAAGTTGAATCGCTAAAGTAGAGAAACGGCAAGTGAGCCATGAATCACTCGTCTGTACGGCCGGGCAGGCCGGATTTGTAAGCCTGTGGAGAATCACAGGATTCGTCGAAGCAGGAACAGGCAACGAGAAGTGAGAGCCTCAATCAGGACGATTGAGGCGATTCTTCCCCGCGCCTGACGCCAAGACCCGATCACCGGCCAGCTATAGAATGCTTCCGTTCATCGAGCAACAATCCTTTTCATTTATATCGACTAGAGCTGCACCACACGGCCTGATCGGAGGAATACCCTGCCTGCGCCCGGGCTCGCCGCGCTGAAAGCCGCTCACGCTGCGCCGCTCAGACTGGCTTCGACCAAGCGGACAAATTGCCTTATACTTTTCCTGTGCTCAAAGAGTTCGTCACCGCAAACAGCATTTCGTCGGTAATCCATCAGTCATGCAATTCGCAGCCATGTCGGAACAGCGCAGGTCGAGACTGTCAGTGCTCGAGGTCTCGGCGTTCGTCCTGCTGCTGTTGAGCTACATCTGGGGCTGGCAAGGCGCCTTCCGCGGATCATTGGCCGTCATCATCGCCGGCGGCCTGGGCTTGATCGTCGTCTCAAACTTCGTCATCCACCGCGATCGCGCACGGGCGCTCGGCCTGCGCGTGGACAACCTGCCGCGCTCGCTGCTCGAAGTGGGGGCGGTCACGGCAGTCTTGATCCTCTTGCTCGTCGGCAGCGGGTGGGCCTTAGGGACGCTGCATCCCGTGCGCCCGCTCACCATCAGCCGGCTGCCCTGGCTCTTCTTCTGGGCCTTCGCTCAGCAATACGCGCTACAGGGCTTCGTCTTCACGCGGCTGCGCGAGGTCACCAGTGGCGGTCAAGCGGCGATCATTTCAGCGGCCGGACTATTCGCCCTCTTGCATCTGCCCAATCCGCCATTGACGGCCGCGACCTTGATCATGGGTTATGTGTGGTGCTCGCTGTTCAGGCGCTGCCCGAACCTCTTCACCCTGGCGCTGTCACATACTATACTGGCGATCGTTCTGTCTCACAGTCTCCCGCGGGCGTGGATGCACGGGATGAAGGTCGGTCCGGGGTACTTCAATTTCTAGAGCCGATGACGATGGAGCTCAGGGTACAGTACGGGGAGCGTGAGCGACCTGAACCTCTGTCCTGGGCCACATCAGCGAAGCTCAGGTCGCTCACGCTCCCCGTACTGTACCAGCCTCATCCCGGAGACTAATTTGAAAACCGCTATACTATCAGCTGTCTGCTTTCAGCAGGTGTTGCCCGGTCGTGGTGGCAGCCGGCTCTAGCTGACAGCTTAAAAGGAGAATCCGAATGGCGAAAGCGAAAGTCTACGACGCGATTGTGGTCGGTTCCGGCGCCACCGGCGGCTGGGCCGCAAAGGTGCTGACCGAGCGCGGGATGACGGTGCTCGTGCTCGAAGCGGGCCGCCACTTAGACCCGCAGAAAGATTTCCGCGAGCACACCTGGCCTTACGAACTGAAGTACCGCGGGCTGGTCGCGCCCTCGCGCATCTTCCGTGAGCGCCAGCCGATCCAGAGCCGCTGCTACGCGGCCAACGAGTACGGCCACCACTTCTTCGTCGATGACGTGGACAACCCTTACACCACGCCCGACGAGAAGCCGTTCTGGTGGATCCGCTCGCGGATGGTCGGCGGCCGTTCGGTGGTCTGGGGCCGCCAGTCCTACCGCTACTCGGATTACGAATTCAAAGCCGCGAGCCGCGACGGGTTCGGCCAGGATTGGCCGATCAGCTATCAGGACCTGGAGCCCTACTACGACAAGGTCGAAGAGTTCGTCGGCATCAGCGGCTCCTCCGAAAGCCTCCCACAGTTGCCCGACAGCAAGTTCCTGCCGCCGATGGCGATGACCTGCGGCGAGCGGCTGCTCAAGAAATCGGTCGAGAGCAATTTCAAAGGCCGCAAGGTGATCATCGGCCGCGCCGCGATTCTGACCAAGCCCCACCAGGGCCGCGCCGCCTGCCACTGGTGCGGCCACTGCGACCGCGGTTGTTCGACTGCTTCTTACTTCAGCAGCCCCGGCTCGACGCTCCCATCGGCGGCGAAGACCGGCCGCATGACGCTCAGGCCCAACGCGGTGGTCCGCGAAGTGATCATCGATGCGAACACCGGCAAGGCGAAGGGCGTGCGCATCATCGACCAGATCACCAAGAAAGATTCCGAAGAGTTCGGCAAAGTGGTCGTCCTTTGCGCCTCGACGCTCGAATCCACGCGCCTCCTGCTCAACTCGAAGTCGCGGCAGCACCCGCAGGGCCTGGGCAATTCGTCCGGGGCGCTCGGCCACTACCTGATGGACCACATCTATCAGATCAGCGCTGGCGGGGTTGTGCCCGTCTTGAAGGGGAGCGAGTACGACTTCTCGGACGGGCGGGCCAACGGCATCTACGTGCCGAAGTTCCGCAACGTGTGGGACAAGCACCCGCGCTTCATCCGCGGCTACGGCATGCAGGGCGGCTGCTCGCAGGGCCTCTCGTTCGGCCACGCGAGGGCGATCCCGGGCTTCGGGGCGGATTTCAAGAAGCTGGTCCGCGAGAACCCGCGCGAAATCCCCTTCTGGCTCGGCGCCTGGGGCGAGATGCTGCCGCGGCCCGAGAATCAAGTCCGCATCAACCCGAACCAGGTGGATGCCTGGGGCATCCCCGTGCTGCACGTCGACTGCCAGCACTCGGACAATGAGCGCGAGATGGCCAAGGATGCGCTTGAGACCATCAAGGAGATGGCGGCGGCCGCAGGCTTCGAGACCCTCTACACCAGCGACAAGATGGCGCCTCCCGGCTTCTGCATCCACGAAGTCGGCACGGCGCGCATGGGCTCTGACCCCAGGACCTCGGTGCTCAATCAATGGAATCAATCGTGGGACGTCAAGAATCTGTTCGTCACCGACGGGGCTTGTTTCACTTCGAGCGGGTGCGCGAACCCGACCCTGACGATGATGGCGATCACGGCGCGGGCGTGTGATTACATTGCGGAAGAGCACAAGAGGGGCAATCTCTGACGGACCGCGGATGATGCGGATCGAGCGGATGGCCGCAGATGGACCCCTAGAACTGATCCGCGCAAATCCGCACGATCCGCATCATCCGCGGTCTATCGCCTGTCCCGATGTGGCTGGTTGCGATTTAGCGCGAACTGCGAAAGGATCATGCCGAGATCACTTGCTTGAAAGTTCCTCGCCGGAGTGCTTAAGTAGAGCTTGGGCAAGCGGTCAAGGACATCATCGCGCTGCCCTCATTTCCTCCAGGCCCCGAGCGTTGAAGGCACGGGTGAATCATGATGGATAGGGGAAGTAGGGTCATCAGGAGCAGCCTCGCTTTCGGGTTGCTCGCAGCAGTTTGGGCCGTAAGCTCTGAGCCGAGCGCTTCGGCTCACGGAGGGCATAAGCATGCCCCGGCGAGCGCCAAGAGGTTGGCAAATCCCCTGGCTGCCACGGCGGAGAACATCGACGGCGGGCGCACGCTTTATGGCCAGCACTGCGCCTCCTGTCACGGCGAGGACGGCCAGGCGAAGACCAATATTGCCTCGGCGATGAAGACCAAGCCGACGGACCTGACGGGGAAGGACATGCATGGCCTGACGGAGGGGGAAATCTATTGGGTCGTCACTCACGGCATCCGGAAAAGCGGGATGCCCGCGGCGAAGACTAAGCTGAGTGATCGCGGGCGATGGCAGACGGTGCTCTACGTCAAGCGCTTGATGGGCGAGCATCAGCACGCGACGGGTGATCAAGGAAGTGGTGTGGCTGAAACAGGTCAGCACGATCACCACAGTCATGAGCAGAAGGCTAACCCTCCGTCATCACCGGCCACTCAACCGCAGTCAACAAAAACTCCCGATGCGCACAGCCAGCACCAGCCGCCATCTGTGCCAGCCCAATCAAAACAGTCTGAAGCGAACCCGCCAGACGCAGCGCCACTGCATCAGCATCATCAGGGCCAGACTCAAACGGAACAAGCAAAGTCTTCCGGCGGACAAATGGCGACTGATACACACGCCGGGCATGGCCAGCACGCAAACCATGATATGCCCGACGCCTCCTCTAGTGAGAGCGACGCTCACGCCGAGCACGACATGACGAGCATGATGGCCACGGTGACCGGCGGCCCGTTTCGCTCGATGCACGCGCTCGGTTCCGGGACCTCGCTGCAGCCGGCTTCGACGCCGATGTCGGCCTGGCACTTCCGGCCGGGAGAGTGGATGCTCATGCTCCACGGAAACCTGATCGTCGGTTTCAACCATCAAGGCGGGTTGCGCGGCGTGGGGAAAGCCGAGTCCGTCAACTGGGTGATGCTGATGGCCGAGCGCAACCTCGGTTTTGGGGGCCATGGGCGGCTGATGTTGCGCGGCATGCTGTCGGCCGAGCCGTTGACGGCTCCGCACGGCGGCTTCCCGCTGCTCTTTCAGACGGGAGAGACCTACCGGGGGCGGTCGATCATTGACGCGCAGCACCCGCACGACCTCTTCATGGAGTTGGCCGCGAGCTATACGGTCCCGCTCTCGGAGGGCGTCTCGTTCCAGGTCTACGGCGGCCCGGTGGCCGAGCCGGCTCTGGGGCCGGTGGCTTTCATGCATCGCGCCTCGGCGATGGAGAATCCGGCGGCGCCGCTTGGGCACCACTGGCAGGATTCAACTCACATCTCGCGCGGAGTGGTGACCGGGGCGCTCAACGTCGGGCGCTTCGAGTTTGAAGGCTCCGTCTTCCACGGGCGGGAGCCGGACGAGGACCGCGTCGGCATCGACCTCGGCCCGCTTGACTCCTATAGCTTCCGCGCCTGGTTGACGCCGACGCCGAACTGGACCGTGCAGTTCTCCTACGGCTATCTCACCCAGCCGGAGGTGATTCATCAGGGAGACCTCAAACGCTCGACTGGCTCGGTTGCCTACAATCGGCCGCTCGCCACAGGCAACTGGGCGAGCACGTTGATCTGGGGACGCAATTCTGAGCCACAGCATGGGATTTCAAACTCCTACCTCTTTGAGTCAACCGTCAACTTCCGCCGGAAGAATCACGTCTACCTCCGCGTTGAGCTAATCGATAAGCAAGGGTTGCTGGGGGATAATGTCTTCGGTCGGACGGGCCTGATCTGCCTCCGCGTCGGGTCGCAAAATATTCAAGCAGTGGAGGCGCGCCGCCTCGGGTGGCCGCCGGGTGCGGAGATTGTCGGCCCGCCGGGCGTGATCGTTTGCCAACCGAAGGGGGTGCTGGCGCCGAGCGAGGGGCAGAGTGCCCTGCGTGAGGGTTCGGTGGCTCAAGTTTCTCTCCCTACAGCGGTTTCAACTCGCGTGTTCAGTATTAAAAGCATTGTTGCCCAATATTGACAGCCCTTCACCCCTGAACACTCATCATGAAACCGCTGTAGTCATGGCGGATTCCCGCCGGACCCGAGCCGCGTTTATCCGGCCAATATCTACAACCGCTGGTTTCGGGTTGGGGCGTTCACCTTGGGCGGCGTGCGCGACTTCGTCAACAGTGGGGTGCTCAGAATCGGAATCGGCGCGGACGTGACCTTCTACCACAAGCCGTCGGCGCTCGAGCCGATTTACGGCCAGCGGCCAACATCATTCCATGTGTTCTTGCGTTTCCGGCCTGGTGAGATGCAATGAGCCGCATCGCGAGTTGAGCCGGGATGGCGGATTGACACTCAGAAGGCGGCGCAGTAGCATCCGAACGTGTCGTCAGTTCATCTGATAGCCCTTAAAGTACGAGAACTTTCGATTCACGAAAATACTGAATTCAGGAGGTAAAACCAAAGCTTATGAAAAATCTGATTGGTGTTTTGTGTTTTTCGCTCTTTGCTTTTTTCGTGAACCCGCTGGGTGTTTTTCCAAAGAGTTCAGTGTTCATTAATAGAATCGAGGGCGTGGTATATGACCCGAATCGGATGCCTGTTGAGAACGCCTATGTCGAGTTGCTGAACGACGTAGATTCGGTGATTTCCCGAACCAGGACAAATGCTGCCGGGCGTTTCAGCTTTTCAGGTATGCCTCCCGGACGATTCATCGTCAAGGTTTTACCGTTGGGCACGAATTTGATGGAGCAAACTCAAGAGGTACAGATCGCCAATACAACCAGAACAAGTAGCGATACGGCGTATATCGACTTTTACCTTCGTTATGACAAGCGTAGCAGCGGAGGAACAAATGAAACTTCTCGCGAAGTGGTTTTTGTTCAGGAGATTCCTGCTGCCGCAAAAAAACTGTACCAGGAAGGCGTTGCTGATTTTGGGAAAAATCAGGAGAAGGGATTGGCAAGACTCGAAGAAGCGCTACACATTTTCCCTGAGTATTTTGATGCCTTGAGTTGGCTAGGTAAAGCCTACATTTCACAGAAGGACTATGAGAAAGGCTATCCTTACCTGTTAAGAGCCATTGATATAAATCCGCGCAGTTATTCCACCTATTACAGTTTGGGTTACGCTTTTTATCAACTCAAACAATATCCCGCTGCTTTAGAAGCTGCCAGAGCCACTACTGTTCTTGCACCTGATTCAATAGACGCACAACTGCTTCATGGGACGCTTTTGCGAATCGCAGGAAAATATCCTGATGCAGAAAAGGCCCTGCTGAGAGCCAATTCTTTAGCAAAAAAGATGAATGGCGAGATTCACTGGCAACTGGCGCTGCTTTATAACAGACTCGACCGAACTCAGGACACCATAGATGAGCTGGAAACTTTTCTAAAACTCGTGCCCGATTCCCCTGATAAAAACAAGATTCAAGAAATGATTGCAAAATTAAAGAACTCCGCGCACAAGAAAAAATAGTGGGAAGTGAGTAATACCGAAATGCGCTCAAAAGTGAGAGTAAGAAACCCTGCGACGGCTGAATCCAGTGGAGTAACTTCAATATCGACTCTTACTCCGGGACGCAAGTCGGTATGAAGGTTATTCTGGCTTATGCCGCGTAACGTTTAAGCCCAGGTTGTCAGCCATTATCAGGATGAAGATTCGTTCTTGGAAGTTGCAGACTGATCCCGCCTAATTTCGCAAGTCAAGCCGACACCTTAATCGGGTAGGAGGGAGCCTCGCGGCTCCCGTCCTCCCACACCACCGGACGTGCGGTTCCGCATCCGGCGGTTCACGTTGAAAATTGAAACTTTCGTAGTTGGTCCAGCAGTGACACCAAACCTAGCC
>Ga0207646_10000280_pt1 | contig 69883 bp, 62 predicted proteins | sample KBSK5502metaG_FD_184343 | JGI IMG/M metagenome (GOLD analysis project Ga0207646, IMG submission 184343) | Corn, switchgrass and miscanthus rhizosphere microbial communities from Kellogg Biological Station, Michigan, USA - KBS K5-50-2 metaG... | ecosystem: Host-associated > Plants > Roots >... | reverse complement strand
GACCGAGCTGGGCGCCAAGTCCCTGCTCGAGCCGGCGGACTTCCCGGGTGGGCGATTCTCGATCCTCACCGACCCCCAGGGAGCATCCTTCGGCCTCCTCAAGATGCAGGACGAAAAGTAACTACTGATCGCCGAGCGGGCCGGCAACGTGCCGGCCCGCTTTTTATTTATTGGGAGAGAGCCGGCTACGGGTAGCTGACCACCGCGACCACGACGTCCGGGTTGGCGATGGTCGACGGACCTCCGGTGTTGTTGATCACGTTCAAGATGCCGCCCTTTCCATTCACCTTGTCGAGGAAGAGCGTGAAGATGTCGTGCAGGCTCCCGGCGGGAAGCGTCGCCGGCACCTCGAATCCGTTGGCGGCGAAAATGTCGATGCCCTTGTTGAAGAAGCTGTAGGTGCCCATGCCATAACCGGTGAAGCTGGTGACGCTGTCGCCGACTTTGAACGCGGCGTAGCCATCGACACCGGGGGCTTCCATCCAGGCCGCCTGGCTCGGGACGTCGTAAGGCATCTCGTTCTGGAAGAAGATGTCGGTGCCTCCGTTGCCGTTCCAGATGACGTTGAACTTCTGGTAGTGCTCGACGAACAGGCCGTAAGCGGTCGCATTGTCGCCATTGACGCTGACGCCGGTGTCGGCCGTGTTGCTGGTCCAACCGACGCCGTTGCCGTGGTCGGCGCGCCATGACCAGATGTCGTCGAGGATGACATTCTTGCTGTTGACCACAAGAGCGGTCGTCACCTTGCCCGCCGCCGCGCCGCCGACGCGGAAGAAAACGTCGGAAAGCACGGATGGGTCCGAGGCTTCGTTGTCGCTGCGCGCATGGCCGTCACCGACCTGAAGCAACACTGGAGAGCTGACCGCCCCGGCGTCGAACAGGACACCTGAGACGAGCATTCCTTCGGCGCTTGCGACAGTCATCGCCGCGTTGCCGTTGGTGGGGACCAGTGTCGGAAATCCGAGCCCGAGCACAACCGAGTCTGGCCTCGTGACATTGATGCTCTGGTCCAGGTGGTAGACCCCTGGCGTCAGGATGAGGTTGCGGCCCCGGCTGAGAGCGGTGTTGATGGCCGCGACCGAGTCGGTCGGGTGGGCGACGAAGAACTGGTCGATCGAAATGGACGTGCCCGGCGTCTGACCCGACCCCCATGTCGTTCCGCGCGTGTTGAGCTGCGCGGACGGCACGAACACGTTGTAGTTGCCCGCCGAGTCGATGTAGAGGTAGGGCGCTTCCCGGGTCACCGGGCTGGTCGCGAGCGTCGTGAACGTCGGGTGGGGAAAGCTCTGTGCGGGCACGTTGCCGGTGTCGCCTGAGAAGACCTGGTTCCACACCGCGTTGCTCCAGGCGTCGATTTGGCTGTTGCGGGTGAGGAACTGCTGCTGCGATCCGTTCACGACGGCGCCGCCCGTGAACTCTGAATCCGCGATGAACCCACCGCTGGTGAAGCCGGTGTTGCAATAGTCGAAGAGGAAGAACACGCCGTCGATGTGCACCCGCCTTATCGGCGCTGCCTGCGAGATCGCGTAGAGGTCATTTGAGTTGGCGCAGCCGGCACTCTCCGGCGGCGCAGGCGCGTACGCCGGTGGGTTTTTTGGCAGGTGGATGTTGAGGGTCAGGTTCGACACCGACCGCCAGAAGTTGTTGAGCCCTGTGCACCTCCCGAAGCACTGGTTGAACGACACGATCGCGCCGTTGATGACCACGTCGTTCGGGCTGAGCCCGAGGCCGGCGAGACTCATGTAGTAGCCCATCTGCAACACGAGCGGGTTGGAGGCGGAGCCATACGTGCCCGGTTTGAACAGAAGCGCAAAACGCTGGGTCCCAAACTGGTTGTTCACCTGCTGGCTCGACACCGAGTCGAACATCGCCTGCACCTGGCCCTGCGACATGCTCGGGTCGAAGATCACCACGTTCGAGCCGAGGCTCGGCGCCGCCGGTGCATCCGCGACCGCTGCCGTTGTCGCCGCGAAGCAGGCAGCGGCAACGATCGTGCCGGCCACAAAGATCGCACGAAATCTATGCATGCTCATCTCCTCATCACCTCAGCCAAAAAATTCACCCCCATCGCAAGAACCATCTCCCCCACCGCCTACTTCATCGCAGCACCACCTCTGATTTCAATCTGAGATCTCGCGACGAGCGACCCGCGCGCACCGTGTACGTCCCCGGCTTCCAGACCCACTCGCGCCGGCCCTCATCGAAGCGCCCGAACAACCGGCTCGGGATCGTCATCCGCGCCGCGATGCTCTCGCCCGCTCCCGCGTCGACCGTGGCGAAAGCAGAAAGAACCCGCAGCGGCCGGGCAGGCTCGTCATCCGGGCCCTCGAGGTACACCTGGACCACCTCGCGACCGGCGCGCCGGCCGGAGTTTCGGACCCCGACCACAAGCGAAAGGTCCTCGCCGGCCGAGATCGACTCGGAACCCGGCTTGAGCGATTCGTAGGTCCAATCCGTATAGCCCAGGCCGTGTCCGAAGCAGAAGAGCGGCTCGGTTCCCGTGCGGTCGTAGCCGCGGTATCCCACGAGCAACCCCTCGCCATAGACCAGAGCGCCGGACTGCGGGTGGGCGCTCAAGACGGGCGAATCCGTCTCGGCGCGCGGCATAGATATAGGAAGACGGCCGCCCGGCTCCCCGACACCGGCCAGCACGTCCGCGAGCGCCTCGGCAAACGCCTGGCCCGGAAACCAGACCTGGAGAACCGCCGCGACGTCGCCGGCCCAGGGCATCAGCACCGGCATTCCGCTGTTGATCACCACCACCGTGTTGGGATTGGCGGCGGCGACGCGACGCACCAGCTCGTCCTGGCGGCCGGGCAGGAGCATGTTCTCGCGGTCGTAGCCCTCGCTCTCGGTGCCGTCCGCCGACCCAACGACGACCACGGCAACGTCCGCGCCTGCGGCCGCCACGACGGCGTCCGCCATCAGGTTGTCTTCTTGTTGCGCCGGCGCGATGCCAAGCCGCAGTGTGGCGAAACCAGCGTGAGGGCCTCGAGCGTGGGGACGGTGCTCGACGCGCACGTCGACCTCGCGGCCGGCATTCAGCTGCAGCGGCACACGCACCTCCGGTGGCAGCGAGAGGGCCTGCACGGAGTCGCGGCGAAGCTCGGTTTCCGCCTCCCCCAGCAGGGCGCCGTCGACGAAGACGCGGATCAGGCCGACGCCCGCGGCTCCCAGCTTGTAAGGACCATCGGCATGAGCGCGGTACTTCGCCCGCATCACAAGTTCAGAATCCGGAAGGTGCACCGCCGCGGGCAGGTCGTCCCACCACGTGAGGACGCTCGTTGGGAACCGCGAGTCGCTCACGACGGCGCCGTCGGCCGTACGAACCTCGACGCGCACACCGGGCTCGCCGCTCACCGGATCATGGAAGCTGCCGTCACGCGGGACGGCGATGGTCGAGCTGGTGATACAGCCTTGATGCACGCTGACATATGCGTCGAGCGCCTCGCCCACGGTTTCCGCGAGGTCTCGGCCGGCGACCGGAAGAACGCGCACGCTGCCGCCTCCCTGGGTCTGAGGCTCGACGGCGTTGGGGCCGATGAGCGCAAGCCGCCGGACGCCGCTGCGCAAAGGCAGGAGTCCGCGCGGGTTGCTGAGCAAGACGAACGATCGGGCCGTGAGCTCGCGCAGCAGCGCGGGGTCGACGAGTGAACGCGGACCGGCAACCACGTGCTGCGACGGATCACCATCGACCGACCCGTTCAACGCGCCGACGCGCCGAGCCAGCCCGATCAGCCGCGCGACCTTGTCGTCGATATCGGCTTCGGCCACCGTGCCGGCCTTGACCTCGGCGAGCAGCTGGTCACCCCACGGTCCGTGCGGTCCGGGCATGACGAGGTCGAGACCGGCCTGCGCGCTGGGCACGGTCGTGTAGGTGGCCGACCAGTCGGAGACGACCACCCCGCGGAATCCCCACTCCGTCTTGAGCAGGTCGTGGAGCAAGGGTCGGTTGGCGGTCATGAACGCTCCGTTGACGGAGTTGTAGGCCGCCATCACGAGCGCGACGTCGGCCTCGTTGACGCACGCCTCGAATGGAGGAAGGTAAAGCTCTCTCAGCACGCCTTCGGCGACATGCGCGTCGTAGCTTCTGCGCTCGGTTTCCGAATCGTTGGCGACGAAGTGCTTGACGGTCGCCGCGACGCCGGCATCCTGCACGCCCCGCACATAAGCGACGGCGATTCGCGAGGTCAGCAGCGGGTCTTCGGAGAAGCATTCGAAGCCGCGCCCGCTCAGCGGTGTACGGACGATGTTGACGGTTGGCGCGAGGAGCACGTCCACGCCGCGCGCGCGGGTCTCGCGACCAAGGGCATGGGCAATGTCGTGGACCAGACGTTCATCCCAGGTCGCCGCGAGCGCGACGGGACAAGGCAAAGAGGAGGATGGCCGGGACACATCGAAGCGGGTTCCACGCACCCCGGCAGGTCCGTCGGAGACGACGATCGGCCGCAGGCCGATGTCTTCCTCGGCGTAAAGACGCCAGCTGTCAGCCCCGGTGAGAAGGCGAACCTTCTGCTCGAGGCTGAGCCGTGCGGCGAGGAGGGACGCGGCCGGCACAGTGCCGGCCGCGCTCTGAGTATCCAAATCGGGTTACGAAGTCGCGGGCTTGAGCTGCATAAGGATGTAAGGCATCTGCGGGTCGCTTGGCGATGGGTTCATGTAGGGGTGCGACTGGTTTGGCCAGCCGGTGTACTTCGCGCTGCTGAAAACGTTCCAGTCGGCCCCGTAGAGCAGCGGAGCGTCGGGAACTTCAGTCGACATGATCTTCTCGAGCTTCTGAACGATCGGGTAAAGGGTTGCCGTGTCGCTCGGGTCGGTGCTCTCGTACTGGCGTAGGGCCGCGTCAGCTTCGGCGCTGGACCAGCCCTGGTAGTGCGCTACCGAGTTCGCGTCCTTGCTGTCGAACCAGTTCTGGAACTGGATGTAAGGGATGGCGCCGCCGTTGCCCCAGTGGATGGCCGTCTGCCAGTTGGCGGGCTGCGAGGTGATGTTGGTGTTCCAGTCGGAGTAGCCCTGCGCGGGCTTCGTGGTCACGTCCATGCCCAGTGGCTGGAGCTCCTGTGACATCAGCGCCGCGTTTTCCCAGTAGTCGGAGAAGGGAACCGGGTCGTAGACCGAGAACTTGATGATCGTGCCGCCCTTGGTCCAGCAGTTGGCGGTGTTGGTGCCGTCACAGTTGCCACCCGAGTGGAAAGTCCCTGTGCTGCTGTCGTACTTGGAGGTGGCTGGAGGAGCCCAGCCGGCATTCTTGAGGATGTCGTAGACGTCCATCCCGGCCGGCAGGTTGGCTGCCTTGGCCGCGGCCGCATCGGGCACGCTGCCGCTGATGGACAGGTCGCCCTTCATGCTGCCGTCGCTGGGAAGGAAGGCGTTCTGGTTGGGCAGGATGAGCCCACTGGATGAGCTCGCAGGCAGCTCGTAGCCAGACTCGCCCAGGAGGCCGAGAGCATTGCGGTCGACGCCGTAGCTGACCGCCTTGCGAACCGCGGCTTCGTTGATTCCGGTCGCGCCGCCGTTGCCTGGGTTCAGATTGAACCAGAGCGTGACGGTGCTGCCGGCCGCAAACCAAGCGTGGTTGTGGAGAGGGTCGAGGTTGACGAAGTTGGCGTAAACGTTCGGGATGTCGTTCCCGGCCCAGTCCAGCTGGCCGCTCACGAGCGCGTCGCTCGCCGCGGCGTTGGTGGCGATGGACGGAGTGTCGATCTCAGACTCGGGTGGGGTTCCGCCCCAGTAGTTCGGGTTCGGCTTCCACTTGATCAACGAGCTCGAGTAGCTCGCGAGCATGAATGGCCCTGTGCCCAATGGGACCTTGATCTGCATGGTCGGGTCCGCGGCGATCTGGCTCGCGACCGAGGCCTTGAGCATGAAGGTGTTGCTGAGGATGTTGAACAGACCCGTGTACTGCGCGCCCGAGAAGTGGAGGGTGACGTTGTTGCCGTTGACAGTCGGGTCCGACGCCTGCGGCGGGACGCCGCGAGTGTTGGCCTTCGGGTTCTCCAGCATCTTGAAGGTGGCGGCGACGTCGGCCGGGCCGAACGATGATCCGTCGCTGAACTTCACGCCCTGTCGGATCGTCACCTGCAGGTCTTTGCCGCCGTTCTGGAACGCATACGCAGTCGCCAGCCACGGGTGGGTCCCGGCCGCGGTCGCGTCGAGCTGATCGAACTCGACCAGCGGCTCGTTGACGATGGACCGCGTGCCCATGCTGGACGACACCGAGTTGTTGTCGTAAGGGTTGAAGTCTTCCGAGAAGGTGACCCCGGTGGTCGGCTCAGCGATGAGAGGTTTGCCTCCCGTCGCCGTCGATGGCGTGGAACCTTGGCAGCTGGTCACCGCGACGACAACGGTCGCCGCCGCAATCAGCCCCTTGAAAACTCTGCGATTCATCTATTTGTCACCTCCGTGACGATGTGAAATTTGCTGACGGAAACTCGCGCGCAGACAACCCCACCCGGCGGGGACCGAAACGCCAGGGATACATCCAACCTTCCTCACCTCTTTTTCGAGTCTTTGTCGAAGTGGCCGACGGGAGTCGTGAACACGCCGTTTTCGCTTGCGCCTTGGTCACCAGGCGTGCCGTGAAGCCAGCACGCGGCGATGTGGCCCGACGAGACGGCGAAGCTCGGCGGGACCTCGCGTTTGCAGATGTCCATGGCGTATGGACACCGGGGGTGAAACCGGCAGCCGCTCGGCGGGGCGAGCAGGCTGGGCGGCGCTCCGCGCGAGGCGAGCTTTGGCGTCTCCATGCGATCGGGGTCGGGAGCGGCGGAGAGCAGCAGCTGCGTGTACGGGTGCGCGGGGTTGTCGGTGAGGGTCACACTCGGGGCGGCCTCGACGAGCTGCCCGGCGTACATGACGACGATGGTGTCGGCGAGATACCGGGCCGATGCGATGTCGTGGGTGACGTAGAGGATCGCCAGGTGATCGCGGTCGCGCAGATCGGCGAGCAGGTTCAGCACACCTAGACGAATCGACACGTCGAGCATCGAGACCGGCTCGTCGGCGAGCAGGACGCGCGGGCGGACGGCCAGGGCTCGGGCGATCGCAACGCGCTGCCTCTGTCCGCCTGAGAGCTCGTATGGGAACTTGCCCGTGAAGTTTTCGGCCGGCTTCAAGGCCACGCGATTGAGCAGCTCCGCGATCGCCTTGTCTACGTTGCCGTCGGTCATGTGGTGGATCTGAAGAGGTCGCATCAGGTGATGCCGGATCCGGTGCACAGGGTTGAGCGACGCGAACGGGTCCTGGAAGATCATCTGTACCTGCGCGGCGTACGAGCGCGGCCGGCCGGAGGGCGCGGGCTTGCCGTCGAGCAGCACCTGCCCCGAGTCGGGTTTGATGATCTTGGCGAGCATTCGCGCGACCGTCGTCTTTCCGGCGCCGCTCTCGCCGACCAGAGCTGTCACCTTTCCCGCGTCGAGACGCACGGTGACGTTGTCCACCGCATGCACCCGTGTCTTGCGCGCGAGCGGGCTGCGGCCCTGCTTCACCGAGAACGACTTGACGAGCTCGCGGCCCTCGAGCACTGGACTCATCGCAGCGCCTCCCCACTCGTGGGGAGGTCGGCTTCGCGCAGCGAAGCCGGGTGGGGGGATGGCAGGGCCAATTCCGCGGGGACGGTGACGCCGTCGCGGTGCAGCCAGCACGCCACCTCGCGCGCATCGCCGTTGAGCGGCGCCATGCGCGGCAGCTCTTGACGGCACTTGGGCATCGCCCAACGGCAGCGCGGATTGAAAGGACATCCTGTTGGCAGGTCACGCAGGTCGGGCGGCGACCCGGGTATCCCCTCCATCGCAACCCGCGGCCCGTGAAGCGGTGGGAAGCAGTGGAGCAAGCCGTGCGTGTACGGCAGTCGCGGCGCTCTGAACAACGAGGTTGCAGGGGCGCGCTCCATCAACCGTCCCGCGTACATCACGTCGATCTCGTCCGCCAGCTCCACCAGCAGCGAGAGGTCGTGCGTGATGAAAAGAGTGGCGAACCCGATGCGATCGCGCAGGCCGACCAGCTCCTCGATGATCTCGCGCTGGGTGACGACGTCGAGGGCGGTCGTCGGCTCGTCGAGGATCATGACCTGAGGCTCGAGGGCGATGGCCATCGCGATCATGGCTCGCTGCCGCATGCCGCCCGAAAGCTCGTGCGGATAGCTGCGCAGCCTCTCGGCGTTGATGCCGACCATATCGAACAGCTCGACTGACCTGGCCCACCGCTCCGTGGCTGTGAGGTGGGGGCGGTGCACCCGGAGGAGGTCGTCGAACTGCGCGCCGATCGTGATGACGGGATTCAGGGCGTTCAGCGAGCTCTGCAGGACGACCGCGATCTCGGACCATCGAATGGCGCGGAGCACGTCGTCGTCCGCCGCAAGCAGGTCGATCGTCCCGGCAGGCCCGTCCCCGCTGATCGGTTTGGAGTGGAAAAGCACCTCGCCGGCGGTGATGACGGCTGGTGAGCGAAGCAGCCGGATGGCGGCGAGCGCCAGCGTGGATTTGCCGCTGCCGCTTTCGCCGGCGAGGCCGAGCACGCGACCTCGCCTGAGCACGAGGTCGCAGTCGACGACCGCGTGGACCGCCTCGTCGCCATAGCCGTAGTCGACGCTGAGGCCCCGAATCTCGAGAACAGCATCCGAAGGACGGGGCAGCGGCGCCGGGCGGGGACGATGGCGAACCACCTGCGTCATGCCCAGGGTCGGACGCCGGCTGATGCCGGCTTTCTTCGCAGCCTTGCGTGTGAGACCCGCCGCCCGCAGCCGCGGATTGATGAACTCGTCGATGCCGAAGTTGAGCAGGGCGAGGCCGGTCCCCAGCACGGCAATGAAAATGCCCGGGGGTGCCCACCACCACCACCACCCGCTGCGCACGGCGTTGTTGGCGAAGCCCTCGCGCAGCATCTCTCCCCAGTTCCACAAGCCGGGTGGCGATGAAGTCGGCGAGCCGGCCAGGCCAAGGAAGGCGATTACGACATAGGCACCGATGGCTGCGAGGGAGGTGAAGAGGAACGACGCGGCGACGATCGGAATGAGGTTGGGTAGGACCTCGACGAGGATGATCCGCGAAGGTCGCTCACCGGAAACCCTTGCCGCCTCGACGAAGTCGCGGTTGCGCAGGGAAAGGGTTTGGGCACGCAGCGTGCGCGCGGTGTAGGCCCAGTTCGTGACCGCGATGATGGCCGCCACCAACACGATGCTCGAGCCGGCCGACGGCACATAACTAGCGATCACGATCAGGAGTGGCAGCCCCGGGATGGCGAGGAAGACATTGGCGACGAGCGACAGCCCTTCGTCCGCGTTGCCTCCGAGGTAGCCGGCGCTGACTCCGAACAGGATGGAGAGGACGGTCGCGATCGCGGCCGCAAGCAGGCCGACGAGCAGAGTGGCCTGTGTCGAGGAAAGCAGCTGCGACCAAGCGTCCTGGGCGAACACGGTGGTGCCGAGCCAATGGGCGGCCGACGGAGGCAGCGGGAGCGGGTAGAAGTTGGCTGGAATGTCGGTACCGGGGCCGGTCCCCGGGACCAAAACGTGCTGCACCCAGTTCGTCTCGTCAGTCTGGTTGGGCGAGTAGGGCGCGATCCAGCGACCGATGACGGCTATAACGCCGAACACGGCAAGGATCACGAGCCCGACCAGCACCTTCGGTGAGCGAGGCAGACGGAGGATCCGAGTGCGATGGAAGATCGGTTGAACGCTCGGTCCGGGGCCGGGGGCGGTTGCGACCAGGGACGTGTTGTCGATCGTCATCGTCTCAAGCCATCTGCCTCGCCCGCGGATCGATCAGCACGTAGACCACGTCCGCAAGCAGGTTGGCCGCCAGCACCACCAGGGTGATGACCACGAAGATCCCCTGCACCAACGAGTAGTCGAGCTTGCCCAGGGCGTCGTAGAGGTGGAAGCCGATACCCGGATAGTTGAAGACGATCTCGACCAGGATCTGGCCGGCGACCAGGAGGCTGATTGCGATGGTGAAGTTGGCCACGACCGGCAGCAGTGCGTTGCGGGCCGCATACCAAACCACCTTTCGCGTCGGCAGGCCCTTGGCCTCCGCGACGAGGACGAAGTCTTCGTCCATGGTCGTGACCATGTTGTTGCGCATCGCCAGGATGAAACCGGCCATCGAGGCCAGGATCACGGTCGCCGCGGGCAAGATCGCGTGGGTTGCGACGCTCTCGATGTAGGGCAGGTTCGGCCCCGGGGTGACCGCGTAGATGTCGTACGCGAACAGGCTTGGGAACCACTTGAGCGCCGTTCCGGTCTGCCCGAAAATCAGGACGAGCACGAGCGCCAGGAAGAAATAGGGAATCGCCTGGAAGAAGGTGGCGCCCGGCAAGATCCAGTCGACCCACGAGCCCCGCCGCCAGGCGATCAAAATGCCGATCGCGGTGCCGCCGACGAAGGCGATGGTCGTCGCGACCACGAGCAGGCCCAGCGTCCAGGGCAGGTACTGAAGGATGAGGCTGCTCACCGGCGCGTTTTCCGACCACGAGTGCCCGAGGTCGCCATGCGCGAGGCTGCCCATGTATGTGACGTACTGGTCCCACAGGCTTGCGTGGACGTTGTAGCCAAGCTGTGCCTCGATCGCCAGGACGCACTGCGAGTTGCAGTTGCCCGACTCCGTTGCCCTCGCCACAGCGCCGGCGACCGGGTTGCCCGGCACCACGCGTGGAAGCAGGAAGCTGACGGTCAACGCGACCCACGCGGCGAGGAGGTAGACGCCGAGCCTGCGCAGTACAGCTTGCATCTGCTACTTGCGGCCCTCGGCGCCGCCGCCGTCGCAGCCGCAGCTCTCGCGGACGACCAGCTCGACCGGAAGCACGATGTCGCGCTGGCCGCCGCCCAGGCTGATCTTGCGGTAGAGGACCTCGAAGGCGGTCGCGCCCAGCTCCTGCATGGGCTGGCGGACGGTGGTCAGCGGCGGGTGAAGGTGGCGGGCGACAGGCACGTCGTCGAACCCGGTGATCGCTACGTCATGCGGCACACGGATGCCGCGCTGCCCGAGCGCATGGATCACTCCGAGCGCGGTCTGGTCGTTGGCGCAGAGGATGGCCTGAGGCAGCTTGCGGCCGCCGTCCAGTAGTCCGTTGATCACGTTCGCGCCGCCCGCGGCGCTGTAGTTGCCTTGCCACAGCGGCCCGGTTTCGATCTCGGCGCCGGCGGCGGCGGCCTCGGTTTCGAATGCGCGCTGACGTGTGCGGTTGTCCGGGCTGTCGGCGCGCCCGGATACATAGCCGAGGCTCCTGTATCCGTGATCGATCGCCAGATGACGGACCAACATTCGGATCCCGGACTCGTTGTCGCACCGGACGTTGATGGACGCGGGTGTAGGGCTGCCGGCCAGCGTCACGACCGGGACGGCGTCGGCCACCCGCGCGATTCCGACCGCCGAGAGCATGCGGTCGTGGAGGATCAAGCCATCCGACTTTCCAGCGAGGGCGCCGATCCGCTGTGCCACGTTGTCGTCGTTGAACCCGACGGAGCTGATGAGCAGATCGAAGCCGCGGCGCTGCGCTCCCATCTCGATGCCGCGATTGATGACGTCGATGAAGAGGAAGCTCTCGTCCTCGCCCTCGAGGAACGTCTCACCGCCGCGCCGGAAGACGACACCCACCACCTCTTTGAGCCCGTTGGACAGGGCACGTGCGGCGCCGTCGGGCACGAAGCTGAGCTCGCGAACGGCTTGCATCACCCGGTCTCGGGTCTCGGCGCGTGGAGTGCCCAGGCCGTTGAGGACGCGGGAAACGGATGCGATGGAGACGCCGGCGCGCTTGGCGACGTCATAGATCGTCAAGGACTCTTTGGGTTTCTTCGGCGCTGACACCAGGCCCTATCGGGTTTTCCTCGGGTGACTTCGTGCCGGTAGTAAGCGCTTACCGGTAAGCGCTTACCGGACAGTAGCACGGGTCGGCGTTCTGCGCAACAACTTTCTTAGGTGGTCGACGCGGGCTGCCACCGCTCGAGGTACATGCGCAGCTGACACTTGCGGCAGATACCGAATCTCTTGCTGGCCCACGCGCCGCAGCCGGTCGCGCACGGTTGGAGGTGGTGGTGGCAGGCGAAGCACAGGACCTGCAGGTTCTCCTCGCGATCGTCGCCGCCCCTCAACACGGCGAGCCGGTGATGAACCTCGAGCGCGCGCTCGCCGGCAGATGCTCCGCACACCTCGCACGCTCCACCGCGGGCGGCTATCAACGCCTTCCTCCGGGAATCGGTCAGAGGCAGCACGCCGGCCCGACGGTTGCTGGCGGTGAGAATCCGCTCGCGTGCAGTTCGGGTGCCGACCAGGGGCGCGAACTCGCCGTCGCGGCCGGTCGAGCATCTGCCGCAGAGCACGATCAGGTTGGCGACCGTGCAGCGACCGCTGTCCTCGACGCGAAAGACGTACAGAGCCCAGGGCCATTCGAGCCCGCAGCTCTCGCAGGCCCCAGCGCACCTACGCTCGAGCGCGACGCGGACACTCGGAGCAAGGCGCAGTCCCCCAAACATGCGTTTGCTTCAGCCATCGTAGCGCTGAGTGACGGTGCATGCCGCTTAGGATTCGCGTGGAAGATGGCCAACGCGATCTGGACCGGCTCTTTGTCGCTCGGCCTTGTTGTCGTGCCGGTTCGGCTGTACCCCGCCGTCAAGAAGAAGAACGTTCGCTTCCACGAGTTCGATGGCGGCGGGCAGCGCGTGCGGCACGTGCGAGTCTCGGAGCCCGACGTCGAATTCGTGGCGCCTGCCGGCCGTGTTGCCGAGTGGCGGGAGCCGGAGCGGGCGGACCTGCCAGAGGTCCCTGAGATCGCGTTCGAAGAGATTCGCAAGGGCTACGAGGTCGCGCCCGGGCACTACGTGACCCTATCCCGCGAAGAGGTGGCGGCCCTCGCCCCGGAGCGAAGCCGGGTGATCGACGTCGAGCAGTTCGTGGATGTGGCCGCGGTGGATCCGATCTACTTCGAGTCCCGCTATTACGTTGTGCCCGATCGGGAGTGGTCCTCCCCATTTCGCGTCCTTCGCCAGGCGATGGCGGCCGGGGAGCGGATGGCGATCGCGTGGTTCACGCTGCGGTCGCGTCGTTACCTGAGCGCGATTCGCCCTTATGGCGATGTGATGCTCCTGACGACGATGGTCCATGCGGATGAGATCGTGACCGCCGATTTCTGGATCCCGGACGCGGACTCGAAGCCCACCGACAAAGAGCTGGACATGGCGCGGCTGTTGATCGAAACGCTGTCAGGGCCGTTCGAGCCGGAGCGCTACCCGGACGAGCACCGGCAGCGCCTGCTCAACGCGATCGAAGCGAAGACCCCAATCGAGGATGCGGTTTCAACTCCTCCCTCCCCCACTCGCGTGCTCGACCTGATGGCGGCGCTCGAAGCCAGCGTTAAAGCCGCGAAGGCCGCGCGGGCCGAACAGGACCGTCAACCCAAGCCTCCGCGCAAGCGGCAAGCGCGCTAGGCGGCTGGAGCTCCTGGCGCCGCCGGCGCCGGTGCCGCATTCGCCCTTTCGAGCCACGCGGCGACCCCGGACTGGATGACGTTCTGGTACGGGACGGTGAAGATGATCCCGATGAAGCAGACGATGAGTCCCAACCCGCCGATGATGCTGGCCACCCAGATCAGCGCTCCGGCGGCCACGCTGTTGCTCACGTTGTTCCTCGTCAGTCCCCACACTCCCGCCACGTTCATCCCGCCCGAAAAGCCGTGGTGGTACGTGTGCACGATCAGAGAAGGCACGAGGTAGCTGAGGAACAAACTGGCGAGAAAGCCCCACAGATATCCAAGTCCAACCAGCGGAGAACCGGCGTTGAAGGCGGAGCTGCTGTGCCCGGATGCTATGCCGCCGGCGAACCCGAGCACCCAGCCCGGGATCTGCAGGATGACTCCGTAGATCAAGAAGACACCGAAGATGGCGATGCCCCGTTCGAGGTGAAACCCGGCGGGAGGCAGCTCATTTTTGCCGGCGCGGACGTTTTCGAACGCCATCATCAGCCAGCCGGTCATCGCGATCCAGCCGACGATGGGGATCAGCGCGATCAGACCTTGAAGCAGCATCTTGCCGGCCCAACCCGGGTCGCGGAACCCCCAGGCGAAGGAGTCGCCGACGCTGTTCACAAGCGCAGTCTATGCATGCAGTTGGCTTATGGCTAGGGCCAATTTTCGGAGCAGACTACGCCCGTAAATTGACTCCGAGCCGCAGAACACGGACTCTGGCCTGGGCGCTCGGACTGCTGGGCGCCGTGGCCTGCGTGGCCGGCGCCGGCGTGGCTTTGGCGTTTCGCGCGCCGGTTACATTCCAGGTCGTCTACCTGGTCGGCATCCTGATGGGACTGCTCGGGGCGCTGATCGCTTCGCGAGAGTCACGAAACAGCATCGGCTGGCTGATGTGTGCCACGTCACTCGCGACCGGCCTCTTCCACCTGCCTACCGGCTACGGCTATTTCGCATTGGTGATCGAACACGGCTCCTGGCCGCTCGGGTCCGTGGCGGTGTGGCTCGGCACCTGGGGATGGACGCTTGCTCTCGGTCTCTCGCTGCCGCTGATCGCGGTTCGCTTCCCGGATGGACGGGTGCCGGATCGGTGGCGGGCGGTCGATGTGCTGGCCGTCAGCGGTACCGCCCTTTTCGCTGTCAGCATCGCACTCATCCAGCAACCGGCCACGCTTGTCGACTTCACGCCTCTCCCCGGCACGGTGGTTGCGCGCTTGTCTTCACTGGTTCAGAACCCGATCGGCATCTCGATTCCGCTGAGTCTGCTCAGACAGGTCCAGGGCGCGGGCCTGACGCTGATGGTGCTGGGGTACGTCGCCGCGGCTGCGTCACTGATCGGGCGCTTCCAGCAGGCGCGCGGAGACGAGAGCCTCCAGCTGAAATGGTTCGCGTACTCGGGGGTGCTGATCGCGGTCACGCTGGTCTATGCGGGGGTGGCCTGGAACTTTTTCGGTCAGCCCCTGTACCTGGCGTTGACGCCACTCATACTCGCCTATTCGACCGTGCCGGTAGCGGTTGGGATAGCGATCCTGCGCTATCGCCTGTACGACATCGATCTGCTCATCAACCGAACGATCGTCTACGCGGGTGCCACGGCCATACTCGGCGCGCTGTATGCGGCGGTCGTCACGTTTGTGCAGCGTCTGTTCATCTCGACGTCAGGTCAAAAATCCGATACCGCGTATGTGCTCACGGCGTTCGTCGTCGTCGTCGCCTTCGGGCCTGTCAAAGACTGGTTGCAGAGGCAGGTTGACCGCCGGCTCCGCCGCGTCAATGCATCAGCCTTGCTGGACCAGTTCCGGGAGGATGTGGACGCTGTGGTGTCGGTCATGGATGTGCACCGAGTCGCGTGCCGGCTGGTGGATGAGGCGGTCGTGGCTTTCGACGCGCGCGGAGCGGCCCTCTATCTGAAGCCTGCTTCGAATCCCGTTTACAGTCGCGGGCCGGTGAACGGAGCGGGAGTCGAGGTGCAGCTCGTCCATGAAGGCCGGCAGCTCGGCCGGCTTGTGCTGGGCAGCCGTCGCGGCGGTGTCAGCTTTTCGATGCACGATCGCGACGCGCTGCAGCGATCAGCCGACTCAGTGAGCGAAGCGCTGGCGCTGGCGGAACACCTGGGTCACCGACCGTTGCCGGGTCCACATATTGGGAAGAAGGAGGAGTAGTCCGATGTTGCGCCGGATCTATGCGGGATGGTTGACCTTTATTACGGCCTTGATCGTGCTGCAGCTCTACCTGGCGGGGTACGGGGTGTTCGCCTTCAATGGCCTAAAGGGCTTCGATGCGCATCTATTGGTAGGCGATTTGATCGGCATTGCAATCCTGATCGGCCTTGGGCTGGCGTTCGCGGCGCGAGTGCCTCGACAGATGCTCATGTTCAATGGCGGCCTGGTCGTGTTGATGATCATCCAGTTCGTCCTCGCGCACACTGGCGTGGCGGTCATCTCGGCGCTGCATATCGTCAACGGGGTGGTGATCATGGGCTTGAGCGGTTTCATGACGAGGCAAGGGTGGATGCTGGCTCAGGGTGCCGAAAAGATGTCGGCATGAGCGCCGAGGGAGTGGTGTCATTCGCCGCGGACATCCGGCCGCTGTTTCGCGAGAAGGACGTTCGGTCGATGGCGCGCCACTTCGATCTGACGTCCTACGAGGACGTGAGCACCGTCGCGGACCGGATCCTCGGGCGGCTGCGCTCCGGATCGATGCCATGCGACGGCGAATGGCCGTCCGCCCAGGTCGATTTGTTCGAGCGGTGGATTCGCGGCGGCAAGAAGCCCTGATGCCTCCCACGATCGACGAAGTGGTGGAGCGAGCCCGCCGGAGGCTGGTAAGAGTCACACCGGAGCAAGCCGCTGCCGAACTCGCCCAAGGCGCGCTTGTGGTCGACATCCGTACCGAATCTGATCGAACTGTGGAGGGCGAAATACCGGGCGCAATCGCCATCGATCGCACAGTTCTCGAGTGGCGCCTCGACCCCACCTCCCCGTCGCGGCTCGATGAGGCCAAAGACCACCAGGTCAGGGTGATAGTGGTCTGCGCCGAGGGCTACTCCTCAAGCCTTGCCGCTGCATCGCTCCAGGACATCGGCATGCTCAATGCAACGGACCTGATCGGCGGATTCAAAGCCTGGAAAGCCGCCGGCCTCTCTGTCAAGCCATGGGTACCGAAGCCATCGGACCCGACGCGGTTCTAGGCTCACTGTCCGACCCGCCGTGCAACACTCGCCGATCTTGTCCCTGGGGTGCCTGCTGTCCACCAGGAGACACGCGTTAACACCCTACGTTGTACCCCAGACGTGCGGCTGCCAAAGTCGTATTTGACGTCCCTCCCGGCGATCTTCCAGCGATACTAAATATGGTGTTCGTCTTGACGCTAAGCCACAACCACTCGAGCCATCATTGACGCGGCGAACATTTGTTGTTATGTTCCTAACGGCCCATTCGGGGATTGGAGGGATTCGATGAACGCGGTCGGTCTTTTTGCCGGGATCGGCGGTATCGAAGAAGGGTTTCATAGAGCCGGCCACAAGACAACGCTGTTGTGTGAGATCGATGCCGGCGCCCAAGCTGTTCTGAGAGCTCGGTTCCCCGGAGTTAGTTGCGTTCCGGATATCAGGAACCTTAGGTCGCTACCCGCCGTGGACATTCTTGCGGCAGGGTTCCCTTGTCAGGACTTGAGTCAGGCGGGCCGGACCGCTGGAATCGATGGATCTAGTTCCGGCCTCGTCGGCGAGGTCTTTCGTTTATGGCGAACTGCACCGAAGAAGCCCAGATGGCTCGTGCTCGAGAACGTGCCGTTCATGCTGCGCCTCGATCGAGGTAAGGCGATGCACTTCCTTGTACAGAACCTGGAGGAACTTAGACTCCGATGGGCATACCGCGTTGTGGACACGCGATCATTTGGCTTGCCACAACGCCGCCTTCGAGTCATCCTCGTAGCTTCCAACAATGAGGACCCACGGGATGTGCTCTTCGCTGACGAGGCCGCGGAGACTCTCCCAATCGAGCGCTCGGGACATGCGTGCGGGTTCTATTGGACAGAGGGAACAAGAGGGCTCGGCTGGGCAATAGATGCAATACCCACTCTGAAAGGTGGATCCACGATCGGTATCGCGTCTCCTCCAGCGATTTGGACCCAGGACGACGACATAGTCACGCCAGACATAGCTGATGCCGAGCGTATCCAGGGCTTTGACGCGGGCTGGACAGAGCCGGCGCTCGGGCGGCGAGCTCGCATCGGCACACGTTGGAAATTGGTAGGTAACGCTGTGAGCGTGCCCGTCGCACGCTGGGTCGGAAGCCGGCTTGGATCGCCTGGGATCCACGACTGGAGTCGTGAGACGGTGCTCGAGGCTTCGGCCCCTTGGCCTAATGCCGCGTCGGGCGATCGAGGCAGAGTCCGGAAGGTGGAGATCTCAGGCTGGCCCGTGAGCGAAACTTACCACCACCTTGCAGGCTTCCTTGAGTATCCGACTGTGGCCTTGTCCAGACGAGCCTCGGAGGGCTTCTATGGACGTGCTAGGCGAAGTTCCCTCAGATTCCCGAAAGGCCTTTTGGAGGCCGTTGCCGAGCATATCCAGAGGCTCGCGAAAGCGGCGTAGAGACTCCTTTTCGGCAAGTTCCTCCTCTCCGAAGCGAGGAGTGCGATGAACGGGCCCGACATTCTAGTTCGAAGCCTTTCGGTCCCGTTGCGATCTGATGCGTTCGGCAACTCGTGGCAATACCAGCCACGGAGTGACCGGCATTCGAAGATTGCGTGTTGGGGAATCCTCTTTGACCTTCTGACCGAGAGCGAACTGCTGCGCCGCCACGTGATTCAGGGGAAGGTTATCTTCGGTGTGAACCACGAGATGAGCGATTTCAAAACCATGCGGAAGAAGAACCTCGATCTTGTCGTGGCGCGCCCTGGCACGACCGTCAGTGGTTCAGAGGCGCCTGACTTCGCGACCTTGATGTCCCGATATGGCGTGCTCCTGTCGCGCGATCAACACACGAAACTCATGCAACTGCCACCCCTGACTGGAGGGCCCGTAGGCTCGGTGCTCCTGGCATTGGAGGCGAAAGCCTGTATGACAGAACACATGAAGGCGCGGCCCCGTCTCTATGACGAATTGAACTCCAGCCACCTGACGATCCACGGATCGGCAGAACAGGCGATTGCGGCAGGCTTTGTGATGATAAATGCGTCAAACACTTTCGTCAGTCCAGACCGTAACAAGTACCCAATCGGACCCAAGGGTCCTCACGTTAGTTATCACAAGCAGCCAGTGGCAACAGAGCTCGTGATCCAGAAGATCCGGGAGATGCCGCGTCGTACTCGGGCGCAAGAAGAGGGCTTTGACGCAATTGGCATCGTGGTAGTCGACTGCCCAAACAATGGCACGCCGATCACTTTGGTTTCCAGGCCTCCTGCACCTACGCCTGCGAACGACTACAACTACGATCAGATGATTCGCCGGATCCGACAGAAATATGAGGTCACATTCGCAAACATCTGACAGGTCAATGGCTGGGAGTCAACTTCGACCAAGTGCCTCAGCTCCGTCCGTGCGGCAGCGCATGCAGGCCACCTTGCGTCGCGATACACCACCCGAACTTAAGATCCGCTCGCTCCTTCATCGCCGCGGATACCGCTTTCGTGTCGACGCCCGCCCGCTAAAGTCCCAAAAATCCCGGGCGGACATCGTCCTCAAGAGATTTCGGGTCGCCGTCTACATCGATGGATGCTTCTGGCATGGCTGTCCGCTACATGCAACCTGGCCGAAGGCCAACGCCAGCTGGTGGCGCGAAAAGATTGAAAGCAATCGCTATCGGGACGCCAGAGCCAACGCAGTCCTAATGGCGTCTGGCTGGGTTGTAGTACGAATCTGGGAGCACGAAGACCCGTCGACCGCGCTTGACCGGATCGTTCATCAGTTGGAGTCACGGCCCATCGGGCTTTCGGGATCTGCCCTACCTAAGCCTTCCGCGAGCGGCAAAATGGTGCCCTTAGATGGCAAGGATGATCCCAATCAGCCCCGTCGACGCGCGCAGCGCAGCTGAGGAGAAGCTCTTCCAACGATTCGCGTCCGCGTTACCCGATCCATTCGTGGTTCTTCACAGCGTGAAATGGCTCGAGAAGACGCACAGAGGAGGCCCAGGCAGACCGACCGAGTGCGAAGCAGACTTCTTGGTCCTACATCCAGGACTTGGGGCGCTGGTTGTGGAGGTGAAGGGTGGCCAGATCAGGTTCGATGCGGAAACCGGTACTTGGCGGAGCGAGAGTGCAGCTGGAATCGAATATGTGATCAAGGATCCGTTCGCCCAAGCTCAGCGCTCGTGTCATTCCCTCTTACGGCTCATGAGGTCTAACCCTAGATCTCCATCTCACTGGGGTCCATTCGGCCATGCCGTTGCTTTCCCGGACGGCACGCTTACGGGCAGGCCATTGGCCGGCGCGCCCCTGGATCTTATCCTCGATGCTGACGTTATTGCTGATGATGCCCGCCTGCAAAAGGCTGTGCGGACGAGTTTCGGCTTCTGGGGTAATGCAACCATGGCGGAACCTGATGCCGACCAAGGCGTGGCCGCCCTGATCGATATGGTTGCCCACGATCTACACATTCGAGATCTGTTGACAACCCGAGTCAACGAGGCTGACAGGCGAATCCTGGATCTGAGTAAACAACAGCTCAGAGTGCTGGACTATATGCGACGGAATCCTCGCGTGGCAGTCGCTGGATGCGCTGGTTCCGGCAAGACCTTACTAGCCGCCGAGAAATCCCAACGCCTCGCCCGTTCAGGCTTCCGGACCTTACTCACGTGCTTCAACCGGCCCCTGGCAGACCACCTGCGTGACGCAATTGGAGACCAGGAGGGTCTGACCGTCCAGAACTTTCATTCCCTGTGCGCCCATCTCGCTCATGATGCTGGCATCGCCCTCGAATGGCCAATCCGCCCAACCGACGAACCCAGGTTCTACGAACGAGTACTGCCGAATACTCTGCTCAGGGTCTCGGAGCGGATAGGACCGATCTTCGATGCTCTTGTGATCGATGAAGGTCAGGATTTCGCCCCAACATGGTGGGAAGCGCTCTCCTTCCTACTCGAAGACCCAGATCGGGGAATCATGTATGTGTTCTTCGATGACAATCAGAGCCTATACAGGCGTCCAGGAGGGCTTCCACAGGACCTCGTAAACGTGGAGTTGCATGAGAACTGGCGAAACACGAGACCGATTCGTGACCTCGTTTGCAAGTTCTACACCGGCGAGCCCGTAATCGCGATGGGCCCGGCAGGTCCGCCCGTGGAGACGGTGCATGTCGAGGCCGCCGGATTACTCCGATCGACGCTGGGGAGGGTGCTTCACCGTCTATGTAAAGACAACAACATCCCACCTGAGGACATCGTTGTGTTGACCAGCCGACATTTGGATGCAACGGCAGTGCTGGGGAAAGTCGGATCATTCGCAGTGGAACTGGAGCCAGGCGGGCCGGGACAAGTAAAGGTGAGTTCGATCCATCGATTCAAGGGCCTTGACGCGAAGGTCGTGCTCCTGATCGACGTTGACCCGCATCGTCCGGATTACGGAGAACTCATGTATGTCGGTTGCTCCCGCGCTCGCTCCTACCTTGTCGTTCTGACAAGGGCGTAGTCCTCCTGCAAGGGCCCACCATCGTGCGTGCCTTGGGGGGCATCCAACACGGTCGAATTCGCCGTGTGCGGTGCTAGCTGAGCCGGACCAGCAGCGGGTTTACTCTCGTGGGGTTCGTGGTCGGATGCATGAAATACAGGTGCCCTGGGTCGAGCTGTTCCATTGTGAAAATTGTGTGCGACCCACCTGCATCATCCACGGCCCGAATTAGCCTTCGGCCATACGCATCGTCCGTCCAACTTGTAACCGAAACGACAGGCGGATAGAGACCAGTAGCCTGTAGATAGCGAAGAAAGCGAACGATCACTTCGCCGGCTTCGATGACTGCGGCCCGTGTCTCGGTGGTTGGGTCCCTATGGAGGGGTCGACTGAGTGCGCCTATCGCCTGCTCAATATCAGGTGCTGAAACCTCGTCGAAGAACGAGCGGCCGCCGAAGCGCTGTAGATGTCCTAGCCAGGCCAAGTGCTCACCTGAGCCATCTATACCGGTCACCAGATTGCGCAGAGCCCCTAGAAGGGAGCCCGCCGTAAGTTCTCTCAGTGACTTCCTTGGCGTCAGCCACTTTCTTTCCCTCATTGAAGCCTCAAAGGGTGCGGGCAACATAACCGTTCCGTGAAAGCGCAAGAGGTCGAGAAGAGCAGTTTGACAGCAGCGTCGGATGATGCCACTAGGCCCAGTTGTGTCGCGGCCACCAGGCAAGCGAAGGTCGCTAAGAGCTGTCTTTCCCTGTTCGATCAACCTCGCAATGCCGAGAGGGTCGGGCGGCAAAGGGAAACCTATGCGAGAAAGCAGACAGTTTGCCAAAAGTCGCGGAGTTGTGCCTATTAGCTTGTCATTCGGTATGCCCAATTCCTGTCCCCAAGCAATCAGGTCGGGAGTGCCAAGCAACTCGGTGAGCAATAGTGGCGGCTCAACATCGAGGCAATACTCGAGTAGCTGGTCATCGAAGGAGCCGACATAGCCCCGGGATTCCATGATCTGCGCGATAACTCTGGTGTTCGATTGCAGACGCTTGCTTAGTAGCCTCTGCAACTGCACGACTGGAGGTAGGACCTTGGTCAACTCAACTGGTGAGAGGCTGGGAGTCGCCGTGACCGCGAGTTGGAATGCGGCCCATGGCCTAGAAGGCTCCTCAGCCTGTGACCACAGCGTGAATCCCTCGCTGTCTTGTGCTTGGGTCGTCGAGCGTTGGAAATCCGTAGTCAGAACGTGAAATGTGGATTCGTCAGTGGTTGCAATCCATACCTCTATGCGGGCTGGCTTGGCTTCAAGTCCGCCAATCGAGGTGAGCGCGTCCAGCATTCCCTCAATCGCATCCGAAGTGCTCAGGCCACCGGCGCCGGTTCCGAGAAGCGGAAAAGCAACGCTGGTCAACTGAAGCGTGTCGGCGAGCTTGAGGGCCTCGGCTGTCACCGACGCAACTAGCTGCTTGTCGGGATACAGGTAGCGATCATGGTCAATAACTATCGCGTGGAATATGTAGTCCGCCTGCAGGTGCCCAGCATTCGTCTGGACCACCTGGCCACCCTTCAACGCACTACGAGCGGACGGCTGTCTGCCGCCCGGACCCCAGACTAGAGCTTGCATCTCTTCTTTCACACGAGACCCACCAGCCGCGTGAAGGATCGCCTTTGACACCCCACCGCCGGCCGTTAGGTAGTTGTCATCGCTGCTCACAATGGCCCCGACTCGAGACGGGAGGTGGGTAATGTCGCCGGTGAGGACGCGAACACGGAAGCGACCAACATTCCAAGTCCGGGAGCCGGTCGACCCGAATTTGTCCATGGTTGTCGAATCCTCGTCCGTGCGCAGTCTAATCCGAGGCCGGGACCACTATGGAGCCAATATGTCCTGCACCGGACTGGCAGGCAACCCCCGTGTCAAGATCAGTTGCGTTAGTTCTCCGGTGGCAGCGACCCGGCATAGTCGTCTAATCGTTCGAGATACGTGCGATCGCCGGGATTGGGGCGGGCCGTTCGTCTCGGACCTGCCGAGCAGCAGTGAGATAACCGTTAGGACCGGCAATAGTGCGGCGATCTAAGTAACCGTTGTAGAAACGGCACGAAGGCTCGCCTAGGTGCAAGCAAGCCGCGCATGCGGCACCGGCGTGCGAGCAACCCGGATCGAGAGCGCACCTGTGCTCGGCGGTCACGACATCTCGCAGGAGCTCGTGGAGCTCGTCCTCAAAGACTGCTTGCAAACCACCCATGACGAAGTCGCCGCGGTTAGTCGCATAGATGAAGAATCCGAGATGGAGTGGGACGAGGAATTCCGCGAGGCCATTGCGGTCGATGCCGGCGAACATTGCGGTACGGCGGATGAACCTGTGGGCGTAGGAATGAATCAAGGTCAGGAGCTCACTGCCCGCCGTGGGGTGATCCACTTCAGAACCGGCTGCAGGGATCCGAGCTTCGCTCAGAATCGCTAGTCGAGCCGCGCGTTCCGTACTCGTGTCGGGGATAGCCAGGCCACGCGCACGTAGCCAGCTGGCAACGAGGGATGGCTTGAGCCGGATGAACATCGCCTCGGTGTGAGCAATTTCTGAATAGACGGTATACGTCCCAGCGCGGCTCCGAAACGGGATGAGCTTTGCTTTACCTGGACCCGAGTCGCCGCGCGTATAGGCGAAGCTACCAGTCATCACGGGAAACCGCTCGACGAGCTCTACCTCCTCGAGTCCAGCCAGGTGAAGAGATCTTGGGTAATCTGATCGATAGAGCTTTCGCCGTTCGGAACCATCATCGGGCGGCGCGATTAGATCCTGCGTGGCGGTGCGACCGGCGTCGAGTGCCAACGCGATTTCAAGAGCTTCGCGCTCGCCTTCAGCTCGAGCCTGCTGCGGTACCCGGTCGAGATCGTCATTTTCCTTCCCAGAGAACTGGCCGGCCTTCTCCGCCATATCGGCCATTTGCGAAGCCAACTCTGTCGGAAGTCCCTGACCAGCGAGCTGTTGCATGAAGATGCTTCGTGTTAGGCCGACATCCGTGGCACGACGGGATGTCATGCCGTCCAGGACCCAGCCCAATGCCCGGGTGCCACCGCCGGCGGCCTTTAGTGCGTCACCCTGCCTCGAGGAGGCGACATTGATGATGACGATTGTCTTTGGGCTGTAGACGCTAGCGGCTCGATGCACCTGGTACGAGATACGGCCCTGACCGCACTGGCATGCCGGCATTCCCAATCCCTTTTGAAGCAGCGTTCCGCAGACTGGGCACTCAAGACGAATGTCAGCTGCCGAGGCAGTGCCCGGAAACTCGAGGCGCACGTCATTGTGCTGAGGGCAGCGGCGGAGGAAAGGCTCTTGTAGCTTGCCGCATTCGTGGTACCCGACAAAGGGCAGTTGAGCCCACTGGCGTTTGCCACACCGGCAGAAGGACTCTGACGAGTTGGAAGTACGATGGCATTCCTTGCACCGCCAAAGCCGCGGGAAACTGTCGACGTGGACCCCGGCGCCGAGGTTGAGTGTGACGACCTCGATATCTTTGTTGGCCAAGAGATCAGCAGCAAGATCCGAGTCCCTGCCTGCTTGCGTCCAAGGGAAGGCCGCGCGAAGCAACGCCCGTCTCAGCGCGGCGTCGTCGACCTGACGGTGCGACGGCTCGACCCATTCCCGAACTTTCCATATGCGGTTCTCTAGGTCGACTGTTTGCTCTGGCAGGAAGCCGAACAGGATTTGTGATGCTCCACGTTTCACCTTCATTGGATCACCTCACGAACCGAGGCCTGACTCTCGACATCGCGAAGCGAGATCATTGGTTTCTCATCGGGACAGAGGTCTGAGGGAAATGTGAAGTTCCCGGTGGGAGTATTCAGGTTCCGAAAGAACGACACTAACCACTCCTCGATGTCTGTGCTGAGCAGTTCGTCCATTGAGCCGCGAAATCCAAGCATTTGGGTGAGTTCTCGGTACTCGTGTTGAGCATCGATGCCCGCGGCGGTGTAGTACTCACGCAGTTTGCGTACGGTCGTTAATGGGCTTGAGCTCTGGATCTCGTGGAGCCCGAGAATCCGGCCAAGAACTAGCCCGGGCAGGGTTCGTTCGAGTACTCGCCGGCTCCGGCGCGTGACGGGAATCGGCTCAATGAAGCGATCACCTTGGATGACGAACTGGGAGAAGGACCGGAACACACCCGCGTCCCTCTCTCGCCCGATCTTGTGTAGGACGATGACGATGCCTGGCAATCGGCGCCCGATTCGGGCGCTCGTTTGAATGAACTCCGCAGTCGACAGAGGGAGGCCCAGCATGACCATTGCGTTTAACCGATCGATGTCGACACCGTGGGACAACATCGATGATGCTGCGATGACATGGATTCGATCGTTGAAATCTTCTTCGGCTGACTTCAGCCGATCTAGAGCCTCGCGTACCAACGCAAATGGGGTACCCCCAGTGAGGGCTACCGTATTGAGGGGATCCACGGGTACTTGGGTCTCCAGGGATCGCATCGTGGCGCCGATGTCGCGCAGCGTACTGCCGTAAACCACATCGGTCCCGTATATCGACACGAGGTCGGACGAGAACGCTGGGTCTATCCCGATTTGCGCGCAAGTGTTGACTGGGTCGCTGATTAGCCTTCTGACCGACTTCTGAAGGACTGTTATGAGGCGGTCTGATGCATAGTCAGTCGTCACGCCGCGAGGCGCCAGACCGACGTATCGCTTGTCTAATGTCTCCGTTCTCCGCAGCCAGAATGAAGAGTTACTGGTTGGGCCAGGGAGCGGGAATACGCGACCCTCGCGTTGATAGAGAATCCGCGCCTGTTTCTCAAAGCCCGCGAGAGTTGCCGAGGATGCGATGACCTTCACTGCAGTGCCACTCGTTTTCCACTGGAGATGGTCCAACAGCGATTCGTAGTGAGCGTCCACTGCCCCGAGGCTGTCCCGCAAGAGGTGGAGTTCATCCTGCAAACGGAGCGTAGGGGTGAATAGTTTTGCCACTTGCCCAATTGGCGCAGTTCGCCCTCGGCAACCTGGCACTAGGCATCCGTTCGGCCGCGACCGCCTTGATGAGTAGGTGAAACCGTGTCCCGCTTCAGAACATCGACCGGTCGGGCCAACGATCAGCCCACGCATTGCACCCTGCATGGCCACAGAGGCGACCTTGTCGAGTGTGCCAACTACTACGGTTGGCAGAAATCGGTAGATCTCTTCATCGACGATATAGAAGGGAAGCGCCGGCTCCAGCCAGGGACATCCTTCGTAGCGGCAGCAGTGCTCAAGCGTCCAAGTGCGGCGATTGAAGGCCATCTCGATGGACTCTTGGTGGCAGAACGGGCAACTGAGCAGGACCTGGAATCGACTTGGCATGGCATCGTCGTTTGCATCGGGCTCCCAAGGCTCCGGCTCGACTTTTATCGCGTTCGGAGTTCCGGCTTGCCCAACAAGGAAGCCAACCGAGAACGGATCGCCGTCGATATTGGCTCGTCTTCGGGCAAGCTCCGCTCCAGCAATCGCGTCTGCGAACCGCTGTGTCTGTTGCAGCGACAGCATTCTCAGTGGAAAGCGACTCCAAGCAGTGCTACCGCTACGCTTGCCGCGCAGGCGATCGAAGATTGCTGCGATCACCAGGAGACCGAGGTAGGTCTCTGTCTTGCCGCCGCCCGTGGGGAACCACAGCACATCCACCGGCTCCTCAAGAGACACGTTCCCCTCGAGTTGCAACGCTGGCAGACTCACGAGAATGAAACCCAACTGAAATGCCCGCCATGCTTCATATCGACCTGCGGCGGCGTGTTCCATTGCTTCGTTCATGAGCGTGAACGCAGCGAGAAGCCGACCGTCCTGCTCAAGTGTTTGAATACCAGCTTTGATGCGCGAGACCTCGTCCCGAAAGGCGTTCGCGCCAGCGGCGGCTTCTTCCCGCATCGTGCGCGACCAGCCCCCTGCCACTGCTCTTCGGTCGAGAGCGTCTGGAGCCCACGCGGCGGAACCCCACGACTGGAGAGCCTCAACAAGAGCTTTCAGCACGGGTAGAGGTTCTCGGGCCAGAGTCTTGAAGGTGAGATCCAATTGGGGCATGCCCGTGGGCCAGTATTCCAGCCGGCCGGTATCGGCGATGACCGTGTCGCTCGTCGCTAGCACGTCATCTGGCAAGGCCACGACGCCGCAGTTGACGCCGTAGGCAGCGACCTCGCGTCGATACCTGAACGAATCCGGTAGAGCTTCGAGGAGGAATGGGCGCGAGGCCAATCCGACGATCCGGAATCCCGCTTCATACAGGTTGGTGTCGCGCAGGACTCCGTGGCGCTCAGGAGATGTGTTTATGAGCTGGACGACCAGCTCGCGGTCGCCATCGGAGTTGGTCTCAATATCGATTCGGACCTCGGCTGATAGGCCAGGCCTGCCTACGACTTGCGCTAAGGCATCTGCAAGTCTGGGTCCACCGAAGCTATAGCTACCGAAATCCGTATCAGGAAGCTCGATCGGAATCGCTTCGTCGATGGGTGGAGACTTCCACCAGTCGGCCGCCGCCTTTGTGGTTCTTACTTGCCAGCTACGACACGACACCCGAACGGTGAATGTCGCCGGGAGTCTCGTGGGCTTAACCCGTACGCCGATGGCGCAAGGATCCAGCCGTTCACCTCGCTCACCGAGGCCACTATTGATGACAGACTCCTCGGACGCGATGCGGCCAAGCCAGAAGCGGCCCTGTGGGTCGACTACTAAGGCAGATTCGCTATCGCCGCGTGCGTCCGAGACGATCTCGTCGTGCAACCACTTCACGAATCTTTGTGTCGATGTCTCGAGGTCGCTTATCAATCGGAACCTCCTTGTAGTAGTCACGAATACGCCAGTTGAATTTTGGATGACGCAGGCGGCGAAGAGCCTTAGCTTCGATCTGGCGGATCCGTTCGCGTGTAACCCCTAATTCATCGCCGACCGTTTGCAGTGTCCTTGACACGCCATCTTTCATTCCGAAGCGCATCTCAAGAACCTCCCGCTCCCGTGGTTCGAGCTGTTCGAGCATTTGCCGCATGGCTTCAGCGAGCCACACGATCTCAAGTTCCTCTTCAGGCTGAGGAAGATGAGAGGCGATCGTATCGCCGAGAGTAAAGCCTTCTTCTTCGCCGATCGGCGTATCCAAAGAGGCGGCGTCGCGAGCCGAGTCCAATAAGAATTGAACCTTGGCCTCGTCGAGGTCCGAGGCCTCCGCTACTTCCGCGAGCGACGGCTCCCGACCCAACTCCTGCCAAAGATGGCGGCGCACCCTTCTGATCCGTGCAATGCTCTCTACGACGTGAACCGGGAGGCGAATCACCCTCCCCTTGTCCGCTATTGCGCGCGTCACGGCCTGGCGTATCCACCACGTCGCGTATGTAGAGAACTTGTAACCTAGGGACGGATCGAACAAGTCGACCGCTCGCAACAGGCCCATCATGCCCTCCTGGATCATGTCAGCAAAATCCAGGCCACGGCCGATGTATGCCTTGGCGATGTTGACAACCAAGCGCAGGTTGGCGTTGATGAATGTATCGCGAGCCTCCAAGCCGATGCGTATCCGTTCCAGCGAGTCGGCATTGGGGTGACGCCCATTTGACGTTGCCTGTATGGCGCGGGCCACCGCGTACCGTCTAGCCAGCAACTTCTCATCTTCTGCTCGCAGGAGTTTGTAGCGACCAATTTCCCGAAAGAAGGTCTTCATGTCGTCGAGCTCCCGAGGCGCGTCGGTGAGACGCTCCATTGCCTCGTCGGCCGCGCGGTGGTCCCCGATATGCTCGACTTCCGGCTCGATGCCAAGTTCCTGGAGCCTCCGCCAGACCTCAAGGGTCTCCTCAGGTGGGAGCCCGCGGCGCTGGGTTATGCGATCAATGTCGTCGCTTGATAGATAGTGACTCTGCCTCTCCCAATCATCTACCAGCAGGTCAACGGCGCGATCCACTTTGCGTTCGTCCAGCTCTCTTGGTGGACCGAACTGAGTGGCATGCCGGATGGCTGCAAGCGAACCTCCATCTGCCGGCTTGATTGCACCAACCGGAGCCCCTCGGGCAGACTCCGGGGAAGGCGGGAAACCCACCGGAGCATCTTGCGCTCAACTCGTGCAATCGGAGCGATATCGGACTAGTTTTGCTGCCGGTGTCGGCCCAGACGGCGCGTCCAGCACGCTTATAGGTGCAAACAGTGTTGACGGAAATCCGCTTGAGTCGCTTGTATCCCTTGAAACAATCGCCGGTGTGATCGACAATGCCGAAGTCATGGCCAGGTCCCGGATCATCCCTCTGCCAGTAGCCAGTCCTATCGTCGATGACCCTTCAACCGAAGACGAGAGTGATGTCAGCAAGGCGGTAACCAAGACCTATCAGCAAGCCGTGGTTACGGGGACAGACTGGACGACGGAAACGATTCTCAGCCAGCTTCGGCGAGGCAATATTGATCTCAATCCCAGATTCCAAAGGCGAGACGCTTGGACAGCCGGCCGGAAGTCGCGATTTGTGGAATCGCTGTTTATTGGACTTCCTGTTCCGCAGCTCGTCCTCGCAGAAAGACCAGACCGCCTTGGAACTTTTCTCGTCCTTGATGGGAAGCAGCGGCTCTTAACATTGCTGCAATTCGCCGGCATCTCAAAGGCACCAGACGGAAGCCTTCAGCCGCCATTGGAACTCACGTCACTAGAGGTCCGATCCGATCTCAACGGACTGACGATGCAGCAAGTCGACCAAAGTCCTCGATTCAGCGGCGATCTTAATGCGTTTTTGAATCGGACAATTAGGACTGCCGTTGTCCGGAACTGGCCAAACGATGACCTTTTGTACTTAGTTTTCTTACGACTCAATACTGAAACGGTGCCCCTGTCGCCGCAGGAGTTGCGACAGGCCCTACATCCAGGACCGTTTGTAGACTTCTTGGACGATTTCAGCGCGACGTGCCGGCCGCTGCAGACCCACTACGGCTGACTGGTCCCGACTTTCGAATGCGCGACGTTGAGGTTCTGTTGCGCTTCTATGGTTTTGATTATTTCATTGAGTCCTATCGAGGAAATCTAAAGAGATTTCTTGACGATACGGTCAGGACGCTCAACAAGAGGTGGCCTAAAGAGTCTGATCTGATAACCAGCCGAGCCTCCGCGTGCGTCGCTGCGATCGATACAACCCTTCGAGTCTTCAGCTCTGATCACGCCTTCGCGACGTTCACAAAGAGTGGCTACGAGAAGCGCTTTAACAGAGCGGTGTTCGATGTAATGACGTTCTACTTCAAAGATGGTGGGGTTGCAAAGCTGTCGCTTGATCGCGCGACAAAAGTTAAAGAGGCATTCAAGAATCTCTGTGAGGCAGATGCCGAGTTTTTGCAGTCTCTCCAATCAACCACAAAGAGCACCGCTGCGACCAGCAAGCGGTTGAGGACTTGGGGTAAGGCTCTGGGAATAGCCCTCAACCGGCGGATCGCCCTTCCGTCATTTCGTGAAACGTAGAACTGCGGACTGTCGTGGTCAGCTCACGCTTTCGGCAGCTTCGCGATCGCATTGCTGAGCTTGTGGCGTTGATGCCTCCGAGCAGTCCGACCGGTTCATATAGTGCAGAGCAGTTCGATCTTATTCGCGCTTTCCAATTGCTAGCGCATGCCGAAATTGAGGCTTACCTGGAGGATGTGGCTTGTTCCACGTTGACAGAGGCCCTAAGCCGCTGGAAGCGAGACGGGATTCCGCGAGTCTGCCTTAGTCACGTTGTACTGCATTTGGAATTCCGCCGCCTCCCGCCGAAATGGTCCTCAGGCTCACAGCTTGAGCGGGTCGAAGAAGCCTGCGAACGATTTGCAACCTACGCTAGGAAGAAGAACAATGGGGTCAAGGAACGGAACGTGATGGCGCTACTGCTTCCGATTGGACTCACTATTAGGGACATAGATGCAACTTGGCTGGCGACCATCGATAGCTTCGGGAGTGGCAGGGGGGAGATAGCTCACACAGCCAAGTCTGTTCAAACGCCGCCGGACCGAGACACGCTAGTAGGCGCGGTTGACCAGATAATTGCCGGACTTGAGCAACTGGATCTTGAACTGGTCCGCTTGCCGAGCCGCAGGCTCCCACAGCGCACGTTTATCTGGGCCAACGAGATCTCGCAGGAGCTTGCGCACGTACAGTCCGGGCCTCGATAAACCCAATGACCCTGTACGACGAGACCGGTCTTCGAGAATTTCGCCGGCGACATCATCATGATCGGCTTTCGTTAGGTCCTAGAGGGCCCTCATGGATTCGGCGTCTGAAATAGGTGCGAAACGCAGGAAATATCAGGACCCTAACTCCCAGACCCCTGCCGGCGACGCATGTGCAGGACGCATGATTCCAGTCGCTCTCAGCTCATGGGCAGCCCAGCGGAGGTCATACTGCCAGGAGTAGAAGAGATCGCTCGATCCTCGAAGCTCTGACTCCTGGCGCTCCCAAACCAAACGGCTAACGTCGATCAGTCGAGCGCTGCCCCCATGCTCCGAAGCGCTTCCACAACTAGTTCTTGCAGATCTTTCTTTGTCAATGCTTTGGGCGCCTCCTCTGGTGGGTCAGAGCGTAATTGGAGCCCACGCCCGGATTCGAACCGGGGACCTTTTCCTTACCAAGGAAATGCTCTACCGCCTGAGCTACGTGGGCGTGCCGTAGGCCAACGATTCTAGAGGCGGCTAGGTTCCCGACGCCCCTCTCCCTGGCCCTCTCCCTTGCAGGGAGAGGGGAATTAGCTTCCTGACTCCACTCGGCCCACATCGGTCAGGATCTCCGCCCGGCCCCGGATCTTGATCGCGGCCGTTAGCTCCGTGAACTGCGCCACCATCACCTCGCCCGCGTCCAGCCGCTCCGAGTGGTGCGAGCGCGTGTCCCTGCCCCGCGTCAGGCCCATGATCACCACCCCATCCTCCAGCGCCTTCACGACCACGTACCGGCCGAGCGCGCCATCCTCGTCTTCGTGTTCGTGCATCTCTTCTCCTCTCGCCTCATCTCATCTCCAGCTCGGCTTGCCACGGCCGTTACCATTCGACTGCGCCTTCGGGCGGACCGTCTCCAATCGGGTCGACGCCGGACCCACCAGCTCGTCCAGCTCTGCCGCCAGCGCCGCACCGGCCTGGACATGATAGCGATCAGCATGCACGGTCACCTCTCGGCTTCCGACCACCACATGCAAGACCACCTCATCTGACCCAGGGTGACGAGCTAGCACCGCCTCCAGCCGCTCCGCGAGGCCATCGTCGCCAGACGGCAACCGCACGTGAATGAGCTGTCGGCGCGCCACCGGCAGGCATTCCGGGTCGTCCCACAGCCACGCCATGTCGGCGACCACTGAGGCCGTCTCCACCTCGGCTTCCATCTCCGGCTCGACCGGCGATGAAGACGAGCCGGTGGCTCGCGTCGATCCCGCCCGCGCGTCCACCTTCCCCGCCACCACCACAACCTTGTCCGGCTCGAACAGCAGCCGCGTCTGCTCGAACACCCGCGGGAACAGCACCACGTCCACCGTTCCCGTCAGGTCCTCCAGCGACGCGTACGCCATGATCTGGCCCTTCCGCGTCACCACGCGGCGCACCTCTCGCACCAGCCCCGCCACCCGCACCTCTGTGTCCTGCAGCGCGCTGGTCACCTCCACCGCCTGTGTGTCCGACAGCTTCGCCAACTCGGCAGAAATGCGCCGCAGTGGATGGTCGGACAGGTACAGGCCGAGAAGCTCCTTCTCCAGCCGCAGCTTCTCCTCCCCCGCCATCGGTGCGACATCCATGGCTAGGCCGTAGTCGTCCGCGGTCACTTCCTCCGAACCCACCATGTCGAGCAGCGACGTCTGCCCCGACTCGCGATCACGCCGCGCCCGTTCCGCCCGCGCCACCACGTGCTCGAGGACAAATGCCAGCCGCGCCCTCTCGCCCAGCGAGTCGCACGCTCCCGACTGCACAAGCGAGTCCAGCACCCGCTTGTTCACGTCCTGGATCGCCACCGTCCGCTCGCACAGGTCCTCCAGAGACTTGAACGGACCGTCCGTATCGCGCAGCGAAACGATCGATTCGACCGCATGCTGCCCCACGTTCTTGATCGCCGCCAGGCCAAACAAGATGCGACCGTCGCTCATCGAGAAGTCGGCCCGCGAGCGGTTGATGTCCGGCGCCAGCACCTCGATGCCGCGGATCCTGCAGTCCACGATCGCCGTCGCCACCTTGTCCGCCGACCCCTCCATGTGGATCAGCAGCGAGGTCATGTACTCGAGCGGGTAATTCGCCTTCAGGTAGGCGGTCTGATACGCGATCACCCCGTAGGCGGCCGAATGCGCGCGGTTGAACCCGTACTCCGCGAACTTCGCGATGCCGTCGAACAGCGCCTCCGACGTCGACGGCGAGATCCCGCGCTCAACCGCTCCCGTCACGAACTTCGTCCGCTGCTTGGCCATCTTGGGCTTGTCCTTCTTCCCCATCGCGGCCCGCAGGATGTCCGCCTCGCTCATCGTGAACCCGGCCAGCTCACGCGCGGCCATCATCACCTGCTCCTGGTAGATCATCACGCCGTACGTCTCGCGCAGGATCGGCTCCAGGCGCTCGTGCATGTACTCGATCGGCTCGCGGCCCTGCTTGCGCGCCACATATGCGGGGATGTTGACCATCGGTCCCGGCCGGAACAACGCGACCGCCGCCGACACATCCGCAAACGACTGCGGACGCATGTCCATCAGCATCCGCCGCATGCCCGCGCCTTCGAGCTGGAACACGCCATGCGTGTCGCCGGCAGCGAGCAGCTCGTAGGTCTTGGCATCGTCAAATGGCACCGCCTCCAGGTCGATCTCGATGCCTCGGTGCTCGCGCACCAGCCGCAGGCACGTGGCGATGATGTCCAGGTTCTGCAGGCCGAGGAAGTCGATCTTCAGCAGGCCGATGTCGCCGACCGCCTTCATGTCGTACTGAGTGATCACCGCATCGCTTTTCGGGCCGAACTGCAATGGCGTGTAACGAACCAGCGGCTCGGGCGCGATCACCACGCCGGCCGCGTGCGTGCTGACGTTCCGCGACACACCCTCCAGCGCCCGCGCCACGTCGATCAACCGCTTCTGATCCTCGTTTGACTCGTAGGCCTCGCGGAACTCCGGGACTTCCTTGACTGCATCCTCGAGCGATTTCGAGCGGCCCTGCCACACGGGTATCAGCTTCGCCAGCCGGTCGGTGTCGCGCAGCGGCACCTCCAGCACGCGCCCCACGTCGCGGATGGCCGCTTTGGAGGCCATCGTCGTGAAGGTGATGATCTGGGCCACCCGATCGCTGCCGTACTTCTCCGATACGTACTTGATGACCTTCTCACGGCCCTCGACCGAGAAGTCGCAGTCGATGTCCGGCATCGACACGCGGTCGATGTTCAAAAAGCGTTCGAAGATGAGGCCGTGCTGCAGCGGATCGAGGTTCGTGATCCCCAGGCAATACGAGACCAGGCTGCCGGCCGCGCTGCCTCGCCCCGGACCGACCACGATCTCGTGCTGGCGCGCGTAGTTGTAGAAGTCCCACACGATCAGGAAGTAGGACGCGTAGCCGGTCGCCTTGATCACCGCCAGCTCGTTCTCGGCGCGCTCTCGGGCCGCCGTGCTCGGCTCGCCGCCGTACCGCCACTTCAGCCCTTCGGCGACCAGCTTGCCCAGGTACTGGTCGGGTGCCAGCCCGTCGGGGACGTCGAACGGCGGCAGCAGCGTGGCGCCCAAGGACAGCATGAGATCGCACATGTCCGCCACCTCGAGCGTGCTCGCCAGCGCTTCGGGCAGGTCGGCGAACTTGTCCGCCATCTCCGCCGGCGTCTTCAGGTAGTTCTCCTGCGTCGAGAAGCGCCAGCGGTTGGGATCGTTGAATCGCGCGCCGGTCTGCAGGCAAAGGAGCACGTCATGCGCCTCGGAGTCCTCGCGGTGGACGTAGTGGAGGTCGTTGGTGGCGCACAGGCGCAGCCCGAACTCCTTGCCGAATCGCGCCAGCGCTTCGTTGACCGTGTTCTGCCGATCGATGCCGTGGCGCTGAACCTCGAGCAGGAAGCGGTCCTTGGTGAAGATGTCCCGATACGTCGCGACCGATTCGCGCGCGCCGTCCAGGTCGTTCTCGACGATCCGCCCGGCCACCTCTCCCTGCAGGCATCCTGACAAGGCGATCAAGCCCGCCGAGTGCTCGGCCAGTATTTCCTTATCTATGCGCGGCTTGTAGTACATCCCCTCCATCTGCCCCACCGTGCAGAGCTTCATGAGGTTGAGGTAGCCCTCGTGGTTCGCGGCCAGCAGCGTGAGGTGGCTTGGGTCGCGGTCGACCCGGCCCTCGCGCATCAGGCGCGAGCGCGGCGCGATGTAGACCTCGCAGCCCACGATCGGCTTGATGCCGGCTTCCTTGCAGGCCTTGTAGAAATGGATGGCGCCGTACATGACGCCGTGGTCGGTGATGGCCAGGGCGGGCATCTCGAGCTTGGCCGCAGCCTCCACGAGCGGATGGATGCGGCTGGCCCCATCGAGCAGCGAGTACTCGGTGTGGTTGTGGAGGTGGACGAAGGTGTTGGGGGCGTGCGGCATTCTTTAGGCTGGGTTGGCGGGACCCCGGGGATAGTCTACTGGCGCCAGATGCCCGTCACCATACGTCCCGCCATCGAGACCGACCAGCCCTCGATCCGAGGCCTCATCAAGGAAGTGCGCCTGCCCCGCATGAACGTTCAATGGCAAAACTTCCTGGTCGCCGAGGACGACGGAGCGCTGGTCGGAGTGGGTCAGGTCAAGTCGCATGGCGACGGAAGCCGAGAGTTGGCCTCGATCGCGATCGTGCCCAGGCGCCAGGGGGACCACATCGGGACCGCGGTCATCAATGCACTCCTCGCGCGCGAACCTGGCGTCGTCCTGCACCTGTCTTGCCGGCACGAGCTCGAGGGTTACTACAAACGGTTTGGCTTCAGGCGTCTCGACCTGGCTTCGTATCCGCCGTACTTCCGGCGCACCACCGCGCTCGCCACCAAGATCTCACGGCTCTTCGGAGTACATCTGATCGTTATGAGGCGCGAGGCGGCGGGGTAGTAGGCGCCTCGAGTTCGTCAACCGGCTTGCGTAAGGAAGGGCCGTAACCCTACACTTCCGCCCGCGTTGTTACTGCCGTGCAGCTGCTGACTCCGTTCCTCAGGCTGGCAGTCCGGAACCTAGGCCCCGGTCGGCTTCGGCTCGCGCTCCTGCGCTTCGGGCACGGCCTGAACCTCTTCTAGACCCTCCCCACCTGTGGGGAGGTCGCCTCGCCGCGAAGCGGCCAGGCGGGTGGGGGCTAGCTCCTCTGCAGGAGCGCCACGCTCTCGATGTGGTACGTCTGCGGAAACATGTCCACGATCGCGGCTCGCCGCACCCGGTAGCCGCCCCGCACCAGCGCGATGAGGTCGCGGGCGTGAGTCGAGGGCTCGCACGAGATGTAAACAAGGCGCTCCGGGCCTAGCCGCATGATCTCCGCCAGCGCGACCCGTTCGCAGCCGGCGCGAGGAGGATCCAGAACCGCTGCGCCGTGGTGGCCCAGGCGGACCTGACGCAGTGCAGTCTCCACCTTCCCCGGTAGGTACTCCACCTTCGCCGAGTTGATCCGCGCATTGAGCCTGCCCAGCTGCACGGCTCGCGGGTTCTCTTCCACAGCGGTCACGCCGGCCGCCTCACGTGCTATCGCGACCGAGATGGTTCCTATGCCGGCATACAGGTCCAGTACCTGCTGCCCGGCGACATCGCCCAGCATCGCCAGCGCCGTTTCATAAAGGACGAGCATCTGGCGGTAGTTGGTCTGCACGAACGTGTCGCTCTGGACGCGGAACGTGAGGCCCCAGAACTCGAGGCTCATCGCATCGTCCAGCAGGACCTGGTCCGGCAGCAGCTGAGTCACGCGGTGGGCGAAATCCTCACGCGGCCATTTCGGCTCGCGGCCTTTGAAGCGCAGCCGCCACAGGAGTCCGCGGCCACCGGGCTCTGCGGTCAAGAGCAGGTTCTGCAAATCGGTGAGGTGGAGCTCGTTGGCCGCTTGCGCGAAAGCCGGCAGCGCCTGCTCGATGCGCAGGTCGTGGATTGGGCAGGTGTCGATCGCCAGCGTGGAGTGCGAGCGCAGGCGGTGAAAGCCGAATCGCCAACCGTTCGCGGTCGGCACCGCTTCGAACTCGCCGCGAATCCGATACCGCCACGGTTCGTCCATCCCGAGCACAGGCGTGTCGGGCGGCAGCCGCAGTCCCGCGCGCGTCCACGCCTCTTCGACAATCTGCCTCTTGAGCTCGAGCTGGTGAAGGTAGTCGGCGTGCTGCAGCTGGCACCCGCCACAGACGCCGAAATGGGGACATTTGGGCGTCACGCGATGAGGCGACGCCTCGATCACACTCGTCGTCGTCGCTACAGCCACGCCGCCCTGCTTGCCCCGCGGCTCCGCCTCCACCACCTCGCCCGGGAGCGCGTAGTTGACGAGCCATACCTTGCCTTCGTCGCGAGCGATGGCGGCGCCGCCATGGGCCGGCGAAACGGGACGCAGGATCATCGGCGCCACAGGTCCATCGGGTCGCGGGCCGGCTTGAAGCCGGCGGACTCGACCATCTGCGTGGCGATCGCGAAGCCCTCCCCCACCTTGTCCGGCTGGTGGGCGTCGCTCCCGTACTGCACCGCCTGCCCCCCCACCTCGCGCCACCAGCGTACGACCGTTATGTCCGGGCAGAGTGTGTTCCCGCGGGTCGTGTTCACCTCCAGGACGCGGCCGGTGCGAGCGCAAGCGACGAGAATGGCGCGGATCTCCTCTTGATAGTCCTTCTCTCGATAGGGCGCCGCGCCCGCGACCCAGTAGCGCTTGGGGTAGTCGAGATGCGCGAGGGTCTCGAAGGGCTGGCCGCTGTCGACCATCGCCAGCGTCTCGCGGAAGTACTCGCGAACCGCGGCCGGGAAGTCGAGCCCTTCGCGATCGCGGAACTGGCTCGCGTCGAGGAGGTCGCCATCCAGCCTGATGCTGTGGATCGAACCGAGCACCCGGTCGAGCGGGCCGGCGGCCAGGATCTCAGCGGTCTCCTTCGGGTACAGGTGCGGCTCCCCCAGCTCGACGCCGGTGAGGATGCGCAGGTTGGGGAACCGGGCTCGGCACCGATCCACCGCGTCGAGGTAGCCGGCGATATCGACGGGGTGCTGACCTTTGTGAACCAAAGCCCAGTCGGCGTGCTCGGTGAAGGCGATGGCGGGCAGGCCGATCTCGAGGGCGCGCTCGCAGGAACGCTCCATGTCCCCGATCGGGGCGTCCCAAGACCATTCGGTGTGCACGTGGAGATCAGGGGGTAGGGGCACCCGACAAGGCTACCGGGAGTCGCCTGTCTAGAATGGCCGCTCATGGGAAGTGTGGTACTCGTCCTCACATATGTCGTTGGGGCGGCGATGTTCGCGACCGGCCTCTATCTGATCGGGCGCAAGCAGTTTCCAAGGTGGCTCAGGGGCGGCTGGCTGTGGCCCCTGACCAACGTGACTCCGAGGGTCGCGCTCCTGCAGGGATGGGCGGGGATCGGGTTTGGCGCATCCGTGATGGCGATGGGGGTCGGGGCGCTGATTCAAGGCGTGTTCGGCGGCTTGCTGGTCGCGGTTGGAATCGCCGCGTACCTGGTCGGGGTGCTCCTCTACGGCTACAGCACCTACGTGTCGCGCCGCGCCACCGGCTAGTGCCCCAGGATTTTCGCGACCAGTAGCGCCCCCGCGATCACGATCAGCACGGCTCCCGCCAACCGCTCGGCGCCCTCCCGGGTCGCCTCGCCCACCTTGCCGCCGATGGCGAAGCCGACCTGCGACACGACGAAAGCCTGGGCTGCGATCAGGACGATCGCCGGCACGATGGGGACGTTCAGGAGGCCCAGGCTGAACCCGATCGCGAGCTCGTCGAGGCTCACGCTCAGGCCCAGGACGACCATGGCGGTGCCGGTGCTCGCGACCAGCTTTTGCACCCGCTGGTCATCCTCGTCGCGGCCGAACAGCATGTAGAGGCCGAGTCCCGCCAGCGCCACAATCGCCACGTACTCCGAATAGCCGCCGATCAAACGGCCCAGGCCCACCCCGACGAGAAGCCCGATCACGGGCATGCCCCCTTCGAAGGCGGCGAACAGGAGGCCGAACCGGATCCGCTGGGCGGCTGTGAGTCGTGTCATGCCGAGGGCCGCCGCGATCGCGAAAGTGTCGAGACCCAGTGGGAGCACGAGGGCGATGACCCGAGCCACGCTGGCAGTCTAGGTATTACCTCGCTCGAGAAACAGAGCGGTTACCGGCTCCGCCAACAAACTTGCTTGCGCCGCCTGGAACCTAGCGAAGTAGTCGCTACGCATGTGACGCTCAAAGGACTCCGCGGTTGCGAAACGCTCGATCAAGTACCAAGTGCGGGGGTCCGTTGACGACCTGTGGAGGGTCGAACCGAGTGCCCCCGACAGACCTGACCCAGCCTCGACGAACTCGCGCGCCGCGCTCTCCAATCGAGCCTCCATTCCACCTTGGGCCCGCATCGTGATCAAAGCGAGCACCTGGCCGGCGGGCAGAGGATTTGGACGCCGAACTTCAGTGAGCTCCCACGCTTGGACCAGCGTTTCCGCCCGCACCGGCATCTCGAGCGACACCATCAGAGCGTCGAGCTCGGCGAGGTTCATGGTTGCGCCTCCTCCTCACTGAGCAATGCCATCAGGCGCACGCGCGCCCGATGCAGCCGTTGGTGGAGCGCCGCCCGTCCTATACCTAGGAGCTCCATGCATTCCTCCGTGGTCAATGCCTGCATGTAGTGGCTCTCGAGCAGCAGGCGCTCATCGGGCGACAATCGTGCCAGCGCGTCCGGCAGGCGCGCGCCGACACTCTCCCGCGCGACCGGAGCCTTCACAACAGCCGAGACCTCATTCACTCGACTTCGCGGCGGTTGTCCCTGCTGAGCCCGCTCGCGACGGAACCAGTCGATGGACTCGTGATAGACGCTCGTGGCGAGAAATGCGGAAAGCGTCTCGACCTCCCGTACACGCGGCGGACGCTCCAACCACCTGCCGAGCAGTGCAATCACGACATCCTCGGCCGCTACTGAATCAGTCACGTATCTCCGGGCGAACGCGACCATCCGCGCGCCGTGTCGCTGGTAGAGAGTCGCGACAGCCTGCGATTCACCACGAGCAAGCGCGTGAAGAAGCTCCCGGTCGCTGTCCGGCACCAGTGCAGGTGGATTCAATCCCTCTGCTCAGTAAGACGCCAGGCGCTGACAGCCCCTGTCAGCGGTCCGCGTCTCTTTGGTTGGAGGGTTTGCATATGAAGCTACTTGAGGGCAGGGTGGCGCTGGTCGTCGGAGCCGGCCGGGGACTTGGCTGGGGTATCGCCGAAGCGTTCATCGACGCCGGTGCGACCGTGGTCGCAATCGCCAGGAGCCCGGCCCAACTGGCCACCCTCTCGGGGCCCCAGGGCCACGTCCACGTGATCGCCGCCGACGCGACCGACCCGGTTGTCGCCGGGAATGTGCTGGCGCAATGGCGCCCGCAGATCCTCGCCCTTGTGGCCGGCGCGACTCCACTTCTCCGTCCCGTCCACCTGCACACGTGGGAGACGTTTTCGACCAACTGGCAGACGGACGTGCGGATGACCTTTCACTGGATGCGCGAAGCGCTGCTGTTGCCCTTGAGCGAAGGGAGCCGGGTCATCGTCATGAGCAGCGGCGCTGCAGTCATGGGATCGCCGTTGAGCGGAGGCTATGCGGGGTCGAAAGCCACGCAGCGATTTCTCGCCGACTACGCAGCCCAGGAGTCACAGCGACTCAAGCTTGGCATCGGCATCTCGGCTGTGCTCCCGAAGCTGACGCCGCTCACTGACCTCGGCAGACCTGCCGTCAGCGCCTATGCCGCACGCCTCGGCATCGCAGAGGACGAATACCGGCGACGAATGGGCAACCCTGTCACGCCCGTGATTGCGGGAGCGGCTTTCGTTCAGCTCGCCACCAGCCCCGAGGGCGAGGCGGGAGCGTACATGTTGACCGGCGAGGGACTTCAGCCAATCGCTAGCAGGGAGGCAGTTGCATGAACAAGTATTTGTTGGTCGTCTATGGACCCTCGGCCGACAACGAGGAGGAGCGGTCTGCCCCAACGCAACCGGCTACAACATTGTCCAGGCCGAGTCGCTCGAGGCAGCGACCGCTCTCGCAAAGCTCTGCCCGCTGTTGAAGCACGGCCGGAAGGTCACCGTTTTCGAAACCCTCACCATGTAGTTGCCTCCCCACGAAGTGGGGAGGTCGGCAACGCCGTAGGCGTTGCCGGGTGGGGGTCAATCAACTCTTAACACCGAGCATTGCAAGCAACGAGTTGGTAGAGCACCGTGGGTTTCGTGCGCTCAGCAACAACCGACCGGGCCCGGTACCTCCGAAACAACATGACCGAAACCGAGCGGCGCTTGTGGTCGCGACTGCGCAACCGGCAGATCGATGGCTACAAGTTCCGCCGCCAGGTTCCAGTTGGCCCGTACTTCGTGGACTTCCTGTGCATTTCAGCCCGCCTGGCGATTGAGGTAGACGGTCCGTTTCACGAGGACGAGTCGGATCGCCGCAAGACCGCTCGACTCGAGGCCGAAGGCTATCGGGTCCTGCGAATCCCGGTGACTGATATCGACGAGACGCTGGATGACGTGGTCCACGGCATTTATCTCAAGTTGACCGACCAGTCCTTGCCAACTCGTATCTCCCCACCCGGCAGTGCCTTCGGCACTGCCGACCTCCCCACTACGTGGGGAGGGACGGGCTCTACTTGAGGAGTTCTAAGAGGATCGAGCTCGCGATTTTGGGGTTGGCCTGGGGCGCGCGGTGGCGGACATCAGCCATCAGGGCTTGCATCGCCTGTTTCTTGCCCGCCCGGTAATCCTCGACCGCGCGCGGGTTGCTTTCAATGACCGCTTCGACGATCGTGCGCAGCTCGAACTCGTCGCTGATCTGGACCAGCCCTCGCCTGGCGACGATATCGACCGGGGAACCGCCCCCGTTGATGGACTCGGCGAGTACATCGCGGCCTTGATCGCGAGTGATCTTTCCGGTGCCGACCAGCGTTACCACCTCGGCGAGGTGAGTCGGGGAAGGGTAGCGCCCAGTGGGCGCCACCTCGCCAATCACCCAGTTGGCCGTCTGCTTGCTCTCGCCGCTGGCTTTGGCCGCTGCCTCGAACAGGTCGGCGAGCTCGCGGTCGGCGGCGATCAGGGCGGCGTCCGAGGCCGGCAACCCGTACTCCGACACCAACCTGGCGCGCCGCGGACCGGGCAGTTCGGGCAAGGCGCCGCGCAGCTCCTCGATCCACGGCCGATCCAGCTCCAGGGGCGGGAGGTCGGGTTCGGGGAAGTAGCGATAATCCTCGGCGAACTCCTTGCTCCTCTGGGAGAAGGTCCGCTGCTCCGACTCCGACCAGCCCCTGGTTTCCTGCACCACCGTCCCGCCTGACTCGACCAACTCGACCTGGCGTTTGACCTCGAACTCAATTGCGCGGTGCAGCGCGCGGAATGAATTTATGTTCTTGAGCTCGGTCTTCACCCCCAGGTCATCAGATCCATAACGCCTGATCGAGATGTTCGGTTCAGCCCGTAACTGCCCTTTTTCCATCTCGGCCTCAGAGGCGCCAATCGTCCTCAGAAGCGTCCGAAGTGCCTGCGCGTAGTCCCGCGCCTCGTCCGCCGACCGGATGTCCGGCTCGCTCACGATCTCCATGAGCGGGACGCCCGCCCGGTTCAGGTCGACGAACGACTCCCAGGCCTTGTGCAGCTTGTCGCCGGCGTGGATGAGCTTGCCCGTGTCCTCCTCGAGGTGGACGCGGCGGATGCGCACCTGTCGACCGTCCAGCTCCAGCCGCCCGTTGATGCTGATCGGCAGGTCGTACTGGCTGATCTGGTAGCCCTTCGGCAGGTCCGGGTACATGTAGTTCTTGCGGTCGAACTTGGTGTGGCGCGGGATCTCGCAGTTCAGCGCGAGGGCGGTCTTCAGCACGGCTTCGACCGCTGCTTTGTTGACGACTGGCAGCACGCCTGGCAGGCCCATGCAAACCTCGCAGACGTTGGAGTTGGGCGGGTCGCCGAGCTGGCCGATCGCGCAGCCGCAGAACATCTTCGTCCGCGTGCGCGGCTGCACGTGAACCTCCATGCCGATCACGACCTCCCATGTGGTGTCAGGCAACTGAAGCGACCTCAGCCTTCACACCGCTCGCCACCTCATACGCGCGCGCGACCCGCAGCGCCACGTCCTCGCGCCACTGCGGCGCGAGCACCTGCAGCCCCACCGGCAATCCCTCCGATGTGCCGCACGGCACGCTGATCCCCGGCAGTCCCGCCAGGTTTCCGCCCAGCGTTAGCACGTCGCACAGGTACATCGACAGCGGGTCCGCGGTCTTCGAGCCGATCGGAAATGCGACGGTCGGCGATGTCGCTCCGACGATGGCGTCGCATTTGCTGAACGCCTCATCGAAGTCGCGCTTGATGAGGGTGCGCACCTTCTGCGCCTTCAAGTAGTACGCGTCGTAATAGCCGGTCGACAGTGCGTAGGTGCCCAGCATGATCCGGCGCCGCACCTCGGTCCCGAACCCCTGCCGGCGCGTGCGCATGTACATCTCGGTGATGTTGTCGACATCCTGCACCGACAGGCCGTACTTGACGCCATCGAAACGGGCCAGGTTGGACGAGCACTCCGCCGGAGCGATGATGTAGTACGCGGCAAGCCCGTAGTCGGTATGCGGCAGAGTCACATCGACGATTTCCGCGCCCGCCTTGTCCAGAGCCTTGATCGCTTCGCGCACAGCCGCGCTCACGCCCGGCTCCATGCCCTGGACCTCCGAGTACTCGCGGGGAACGCCGAGCCGCATGCCCTTGACTCCCTTGTCGAAATCTCGCCGCACGTCGTTGGGCCGGTCCGAGCTGGTGGCGTCCAGCGGGTCGTGGCCCGCCATCGCCTCCAGCACCAGCGCCGCGTCCTCGACCGAGCGCGCGAACGGCCCGATCTGGTCGAGGCTCGACGCGAACGCGATCAACCCATACCGGCTGACGCGACCATATGTCGGCTTCATGCCGACGACCCCGCACACCGCTGCCGGCTGGCGAATTGACCCGCCGGTGTCGGTGCCCAGCGCGATCATCGCCTCGCCGGCCGCCACCGCGGCGGCGCTGCCGCCTGAGCTTCCGCCCGGGACGCGGTCTAGGTCCCACGGGTTGTGCGTGGGGAAGTAGCCGGAGTTCTCAGTCGAGCTGCCCATGGCGAACTCGTCGCAGTTGGTCACGCCGAGCATCACCGCGCCGGCTTCGAAGAGCCGCGAAACAGCAGTGCTCGTATAGGGGGACCTGAAGCCGCGCAGAATCTGCGAGCCCGCCGTCGTCTCCACTCCCTTCACGCAAAGCACGTCTTTCACCGCCATCGGGATCCCGGTCAGCGGACCGCCTTCGCCACGCGCGAGTTTCTCGTCGGCTTCGTCCGCCTGCTTCTCGTACAGCTCCGGCGTGACGTGCAGAAAAGCCTTGACCAGCGGATCCACCTGCTCGATGCGCTGCACGTGCGCCGTCACCAGCTCGGCCGCCGAGATGGAGTGCACGCGTAGCAGTCGCGCCGCCTCGCTGATGGTCAGCTCCGTCAGCTCGCTCATGCTTCTTCTTGAATTGAGGGCACGCGGAAGAATCCGTTGACCGCCGCCGGTGCATTGGCGAGCGCCTCTTCTTGCGTGAGGCCCGGGCGCGGCACGTCGTCGCGCAGCGGGTTCGTCACCTCGACGACCTGTGCGGTCGGTGGGATGTCGTCGGTCGGCACTTCCTGCAGCCGGTCGATGTGCTCGAGGATGCCGCTCAGCTGCTCGGCGTAGAACTCCTCGTCGCCGGGTTCGAGGGCGATGCGCGCAAGCTGCGCGACGTGGCGGACCTGGTCGCGAGTGAGCGGCACGAAATTAGCTTAGGGTTTCGCCAATATCGGAATCGACTGAACTCGCCGCGATGACTATAATTATGGTCATGGCTGAGACGCTCCCACTGGCGGATGTCAAGGCGCGGTTCTCAGAGCTCGCTGACCGCGTCGAAAAACAGAACGACCGAATCGTTGTGACTCGTAATGGGCGGCCAGCCGTGGTCCTTGTAAGCCCCGACGATCTCGACTCTCTCGAAGAGACACTGTCGATCCTCTCCAACCCAGAACTCGCTAAGAAGGTTCGCGTGGGTGTCAGGGAGATTGAAGCCGGTCGCGGCATACCGGTAGACAAGCTCGTGCGGAGGCGCAGCAAACTCTGAGCCTCAGCGGCTACAGGGTTGAGGTAGCCCCTTCTGCTCAACGTGACTTGAACCGTTTGCCAGAAAAGGTTGCCAGCGCGGCTTTTGAGACCATCCGCAATCTGGCCTCTGAACCGCGACGGATGGGCAAGCCCCTTCGTTTGGAGTTGGAGGGATTGTGGTCGGCTCGACGCGGACCCTTTCGCGTGATCTACCGGATTGACGAAGGATCACGTGTTGTTTCAGTGGTGGCCGTCGACCACCGCGGCGACGTCTATCGCCGGGCCCGCCCGAGCCAGCCACCGCGCCGCCGGCGCTAATGCAACGCCGTGTCAGGCGAGTGTGCCCAGCGTCAGCGTGCGGCCGGACTCACCCGCGGATCAGTTCCAGGAACTGCTGCTCGTCGAGGATGTTCAGCTTCAGCTTCTGCGCCTTCTCCAGCTTCGAGCCGGCGCCCGGCCCGGCGACCACGTAGTCCGTTTTCGAGCTCACGCTCGATGCCGCCTTGCCGCCGAGCTTGCGCACCAAGGCCTCCGCATCGGGCCGCCCCATCGCCTCCATGGTCCCCGTGAAAACGAACGTCTTGCCCGTGAACGGCCCTTCGCCGGGAGCTTCCGTCGCCTGTGGCTGCACGCCGGCCTGCAGCAATCGCCCCACCAGCTCGCCCCCATGGCCATCGAAGTACTTCCGCACCTCGCCCGCCATGTTGGCGCCGACACTCTCGACGGCGTCGATCTGCTCCTCGGTCGCCGCCTGCAGCTTCTCGATGCTCCCGAACTCCACCGCGAGCAGGTCCGCCGTCGCCTCGCCCACTTGCGGGATGCCCAACGCATAGAGGAAGCGGCCGAGGGTGGGCCGCTTGCTGTCGGCAAGCCGAGACAGCAGCTTCTGCGCCGATTTGTCCGCGAAGCCCTCGAGCTGGACGATCTGCTCCTTCGTGAGGCGGTAGAGGTCGCTCGGGTCCGCGACCCACTTGCGCTCGATGAGCTGGTTGATGGTGGCGTAGCCGAGGCCGTCGATGTTGATGGCGCCACGACTGGCGAAATGCCGCAGGCGCTCGAGCTGCTGGGCGCCGCAGAACGGATTGATGCATCGATGCGCGATGTACGGCTCCTCGCGCACCACCTCTCCCCCACACACCGGGCACTTGGCCGGCATGCGCCATCCCTGCTTTGGCTCTTTCACGCTCACGATCTCGGGGATGACGTCGCCAGCGCGATGGATGACGACTCGCGCGCCCACGTAGACGCCCTTCTCGTTGACCTGCGCCTCGTTGTGCATGGTCACGTTGCGAACGGTCACCCCGCCGACCACCACCGGGTTCACGTGCGCGACCGGGGTGAGCACGCCCGTGCGGCCGACGTAGCACGCGATCTCCTCGACGGTCGTCTCGGCCTCTTCGGGCGCGTACTTGAACGCGATCGCCCACCGCGGCGAGCGCGAGACGAACCCGAGCTCGAGCTGCTGATCGAAACGATCGACCTTGATGACGACCCCGTCGATCTCGTGGTCCAGCTCGTGGCGCTTGCGCTGCCACTCGGCGTGGTACTCGAGGACGTCGTCGATGCCGGTCAGCCGGCGCCGGTGCTTGTTGACGCGGAAGCCCATCCGTTCGAGCCCGCTGAGCACATCCCACTGCGAACGGCACGGGCCGCCTGGGTCGAGCGTGTACATGAACGTCTGCAGGTCGCGGCTCCCCGTGATGCTGGGATCGATCTGGCGGACGCTGCCGGCGGCCGTATTGCGCGGATTCACATAGCGCGCCTTGCCCTGCGCCTCCATCTCGGCGTTCAGGCGCTCGAAGGCCGCGATCGGGAAGTACACCTCGCCCCGCACCTCGAAGATGTCGGGGAGTCCCGCAAGCGGCTCGACGCTGAGAGGAACGCTGCGAATCGTGCGGATGTTGGCGGTCACGTCCTCGCCGACGGTGCCGTCACCGCGAGTTGCCGCGCGGACCAGCCGGCCATGCTCGTATGTGAGGCTGATGGCGAGGCCGTCGATCTTCAGCTCGGCGCAGTAATGGACGTCGCCGCCGATGGCGCCGCGCACGCGGCGGTCGAAGCCTCGAATCTCGTCCTCGTCGAACGCGTTCTGGAGGCTGAGCATCGGCGAGCGATGGCGAACCTTCGCGAACTGCTCCGACGCCTCTCCGCCCACACGCTGCGTCGGCGAGTCGGCGGTGACGAGCTGCGGGTGCTCCTCTTCCAGGCGGCGCAGCTCCAGGAACAGGGCGTCGAACTCGGCGTCTGAGATCTCAGGCAGGTCGAGAACGTAGTACGCATGCTCCTGGTGGCGGATCTGCTCGCGCAGTTCTTCTGCACGCGCAGCTGGATCGTCTGGCTTCTTTTTTTTCTTGGTCACTTCGTCAGCGGGGCGAGCATGCCCGACAGGATTTTCAAACCGACCTTGTCGAATTTGATGACGAGCTCCTCATCTGTGCGGGTCAAGGTGCTCTTGACCACGGTGCCAGACCCGAAAGCCGGGTGAGAGACGCGGTCGCCGCTGGCGAAGCGCTGCACCAGCGGGGCGGCCGGAGCCGCCTGTACCTGGCGTTCCTGATAACGCTCCTTGTAGCCCTGCCGGGGCGGCGCAACCGGCGCGCTTCCGCGTGGAGCGGCCAGCATCGACTGCGGGATCTCGGTGAGGAAGCGGCTCGGAAACGCGGGCTGCGAGCGGCCGTAAAGGTGCCGCCGGAACGCGCAGCTCAGGTACAGCCGGTCCTTCGCGCGCGTCATGCCGACGTAACAGAGCCGCCGCTCCTCGGCCATCTCGGTCGCCGCGCCGGCGAGCGACGGGTTCTCCGCGTGCTCGTCGAGCGCGCGCTGGTGCGGCAGCAGGCCCTCCTCCATCCCGACCATGAACACGACCGGGAACTCCAGGCCCTTGACCATGTGCAATGTGATCAACGTCACGCCCTCGCCGTTCTCGTCATAGGCGTCGACGTCCGATACCAGCGCCACCTCGGCCAGGAAGTCCTCCAGGCCCTGCGCCGGCTCGCGGTCGTCGAAGCTCTCGGCGAGACCGCTCAGCTCGTTGATGTTCTCGATGCGCGCTTCGCCCTGCGGCGTCCCGTCGAGGTAGTGCTGGCGCAGGCCCATGACCTCGACCACGTGGTCGAGCAGCTCACTGGGTCGCAGCACGCCCATCACCGACCGCAGGGACTCGAGCTGCGCGCGGAATTTCTTGAGCGGCTCGATGGCAGGCCGCGGCAGGCCGGGCACACGCGCCGGATCGGCGAGCAGCGTGAGCAGGTCAGAGTCGCTTTCGCGCGAGAAAGCGCTGAGCGCGTCCACCGTGACGCTGCCGATCTTTCGCGACGGCACCGAGACGATGCGGCCGAAGCTGATCGAATCTTTCGGGTTGAAGCAGAAGCGGAGGTACGCGACCACGTCTTTGACCTCGCGCCGCTCCCAGAACCGGACGCCGCCGACCAGCCGGTAAGGAATGCGCCGCCGCGCCAGCACGTCCTCGAAAGACCGCGACTGGGCGTTGGTGCGGTACAGGATCGCGAAGTCGGAATAGCCCCGCTGCTCGGTCTTGCGCAGCCGCTCGATCTCGTCGGCGACGAACTCCGCCTCTTCGATCTCGTTGTAAGCCTGCGTCGCCATCACCTTCTCGCCGCCCGCGCGGCTCGTCCACAAGCGCTTTTCGGCCCTCTCCGGGTTGGTCCTGATGACCTGGTAGGCGGCGTCGAGGATGGCCTGGCTGGAGCGGTAGTTCTGCTCGAGGCGGACCACATGGGCGTCCGGGTAGTCCTTGCGGAAGTCGAGTATGTTGCGCACGTCGGCGCCGCGGAACCGGTAGATGGACTGGTCGTCGTCGCCTACGACGACCACGTTGCGGTGCTCCTGAGCGAGCTGGTTGACGAGGACGTACTGCGCCCGGTTGGTGTCCTGGTACTCGTCCACGAGGACGTGGCGGAACCGGTCGCGCCACTTGGCGAGCGCCTCCTCGTCGGTGTTGAACAGCTCGACCAGCTTCATGATCAGGTCGTCGAAGTCGAGCCCGCCCGAACGGCGGAGCACGTCCTGGTACCCCTCGTAGACGCGACGCACGATCTCGTCGTGATAGCTGCGGTTTGGGTAGCTGGCGGGATCTTTGAGCTCGTTCTTCGCCTGGGAGATCGCGTTGCTCAAAGCCAGGATCGGGTAGCGCTTGGGGTCGAGCTTGAGGTCGTCGAGGACCCGCTTGAGCGCCGCCCTTGTGTCGTCCTCGTCGAAGATGACGAAGCTCGGCACGATGCCGATCCGAGCCGCCTCGCGCCTCAGGACCTTGACCGCGGTGGAATGGAAGGTGCCCACCCACATCTTGTCCGCGCCCTCGCCGACGAGCGCGCCGACGCGGCTGCGCATCTCGCGAGCGGCCTTGTTGGTGAAGGTCACGGCGAGCAGGCGGTCGGGCCACACCTGCCGCGTGGCGATCAGGTAGGCGATTCGCGCCGTGAGCACGCGCGTCTTGCCGCTGCCCGCGCCGGCGAAGATGAGTAGGGGGCCTTGGCCATGCGTGACAGCCTCCTGCTGGGGCGGATTCAGGCGCGCGAGCAAAGCCTCGACGTCGGGTGTGAGCGCTTCGGTTGGAGTCACTGGAAAGTCGAGTTTACCGGGGCCGGTTTTGCCCTAATCGTTCGTTACACTGCTCGTGCCCTTGGCCCGCGAAGTGGATTTCGGTATGCGCGACCACCTGCTCTATGAGCTTGCGCGGGACCTCAGCTCGTCCCTCGAGCTGGATATCGTCCTGCAGAAGGTCATGGACCGCGTGATCACGCTTATGAAGGCATCACGCGGCTTCATCGTGCTGGTCGACCCGGTCACCGGGATGATGTCGGTGCCCATGTCGGGCGGCGAGGCCGACCTGGAGAAGTCGCGTCAATTTCTCGGCTCGCGGACCGTCATCGAGCAGGTGGTGAGGACCGGCCAGGCGGTGGTCTCCACCGACGCCACGCTGGACGACCGTTTCAAGGGCCAGCAGTCGGTGATCCTGCAAAACCTGCGGTCGATCATCGCCGTGCCGCTCGTCACCAAGGGCAAGGTCATCGGCGCGGTTTACGTGGACAACCCGTTTCGGGCCGCGATCTTCGAAGAGAAAGACAAGGAGTTCCTGCAGGCCATCTCGGACCTCGCCGCGATCGCAATCGACAATGCTCGGCAGTACGAACGCTCGGAGCTGCTGCGCGAGCTGTTCGAGCTTCACGTCAACAAGCAGGTCACCGACTACGTGCTGGCGCGCTCCGACCGCTACACCCAGTTTCTGCCCGGCGAGCGCCTTCAGGTCACGATGCTGAACTCCGACATCGCGGGCTTCTCGGGGCTGTCCCAGACGATGGCGGCGGAGGAGCTGGTCGAGTTTCTCAACGACTACTTCAGCCGGATGATCGAGGTCGTGCTCGAGCACGGCGGCAACATCGACAAGTTCCAGGGCGACGGCATGCTGGTCGTGTTCGGCGCCCCGAACCCGATGCAGGACCACGCCCACCAGGCCTTGAAGGCCGCGCGCGGGATGGTCAGGGAGATCGACCGGCTCAATCGCGAGCTCATCGTGGCGGGGAAGCCGGCCATCTCGGTTGGCATGGGGTTGGACACCGGCGAAGTGGTCGCCGGCCACGTCGGCTCGAAGCGGCGGCTCGAGTTTACGCTGATCGGCGTCCCGGTCAACAACAGCTCGTATCTGTCCAAGGTGAGGCCGGCCAAGGTGCTGATGTCGGAGACGACGCGCGGCCTGCTGCCTCCGGGTTTTGAAGTGTTGGACTACGAACCGATGCTGCTCAAGGGAGCCAACCAGCCTCAGCCCATCTACCAGCTGGAAATCAACGTCTCAGCCGACGACTGACGCCCCCCACCCGGCTCCGCTTCGCGGAGCCGACCTCCCCACAGGTGGGGAGGCAAATTAGCCCTGGCAGACCCAGCGGCCCGGGCCGTAGCGGTTGTAGAGCCAGGCCGCCGCGTTGGCGTTGGCGACCGGGTCGAACGGCGACTGGGAGGCCCACGGCGTCCCTGACCACGTGCTGGGCAGGAACTGGAAGAGCCCCGAGGCGCCGCTGTCGGAGTTGACCGAGTTCGGGTGGTAGCGCGACTCGCAGTAGGCGACGTTGATCGCCCACTGCACCGCCCGGGCGCCCAGCGGGCTGAACGCGTCGTAGATGATCTTGGCGATGTACGGCGGCGGGGGCGGATGGTTGTTCAGAGCGGCCTGCGCGTCGGCTATCGCCTGCGCCTCGGCGAGGGCCGCTTGCTCGGCGGCGTACTGGGCGAGGCCTTGCGACAGCTCCGACGACCACTGCCGCACCTGGGCATCCTGCGCCGCCTGCAGCCGCTTGGCCCTGGTCTCGCTCAGCGCCGAGGTGCGATCGAAGGAGCGCAGCTGGGTCACCGCCGCGGTCTGCGAAGAGTCTGCCGGCGGTGGGTCGAGGTGCGGAAGGATCACCGCGGCCAAGACCAAGGTCCAGACCACGACCGCTCGCAGAAGCGGTACCAACCCCATTGACGCTCCTAACCTCGAAGTCGCCCTACCCCTGGGGCGCTGTTCAGGCCTGAGCGCGGAGCAAAGACGTCGGGCGGGACGGGCTCAGGAAACCGGGAAGGCGCTAACTTATCACTTCGGCGGCAACTTTGAGTAGCCTTTAAGCACTCGAAAAAGCCGTGGCCGAAGCCCGCACCCGATACACGATCACCGGCCCCGAAAAGCCCTTCAATTCGACCTCAATTCTCTCCACCGCGGTGCCCCGGGCGGTCAGCCAATCCTGGACCCGGCGGTAGGCCTCCTCGCTCAGCGCCACCTCCCCGGCGGCCGCCTGGGACTGCAGCCTGGCGGCGAGGTTTGTCACCTCGCCCAGCACGCTGAGGTTCGCCGATTCAGCGAGCCGGCCGACCACGGCCGGGCCGACGGCGATCCCGGCACCCACCGGCAAATCGACGAGCGACGCCTTGTCGATGATCGCGATCGCCGCTTGCAGCGCCTGAAGCGTGTGGTCGACGCTTTGGCCCGAGATGTTGAACGTGGCCATGACCGAGTCGCCCGCGAACTTGTCGATCAAACCGTGGCGCCGGGCCACCTCCTGCGATGCCCAACGCTGCAGCGACGCGATCCGCTCGAGCATGTCAGCGGGAGCGCTGCGGCCGCTCATCTCCGTGTAGCCGCGCACGTCCGCGAACAGCACTGAAACCATTCGCTCGCCGGTGGCGACGCGACCTCCGTCGTCCGAGGCGGCGACCGGCTCCGGCGCGGAGGCGACCTCGAGGCCCAGCTCGGCGGCAGTGTCGCGCGCCAGCTTCGCCGCCAGGCGCGCCCCTGCCGCCTCTGATGCCGACACGATCGCCGCCAGGCGACGCTGTGCGGCCTCACGATCTCCTGATCTGGCCTCGGCTTCGGCGAGGCCTCGCCCGACGTGCCACACGTCCAGCCACAGGCCGCCGTCTTCGAAGGCCTCGAACGCTAGCCGAGCAGAGCGACGGCCTCGTCAAATCGACCTTCGTAGAGCGCAAGCCGGCCGCGGGCAGCCGCGAGGCGCGGAGACTCGAGCGCTTCTCCCCGCGCTGGAACCGCGTCGAGAAACTCACGAAGCCACGTGCTGTCACTTCGCGCAACCTCGGCCACGACGTCGGCCGGTGAGACGAGACCGCAGACCGCCGGCGCAACCGTCTTCGCATCGCGCAACGCAGCTGCGGGGTCTCCCTGCGCGAGCCTCGTCCGGATCCGCGGCGCTGAGTCGTAAATCGTGTCCTGGGCTTCGACCCGGCTTGACAGTGGAGGCAGCTCCTCGGCAGCCTCATCGCCCTGCAGGCTCTCAGCCTGAGCGTGCGATAGAAGCAGCGAGCTGCGCCAGGCGTTCTTCGCGTGGCCGGCATCGCGGCCTCGCATGAGGCTGGTTCGGGCAAGTTCAGCGGCGCGATGGACTTCGCCCTGGTGGAGCAAGACGGTCCCCTGGATATAGACGGGCCAAGATTCGCTGCGCCCAAACCATCCCGCCTGGACCCTTTCCAACCATTTCTGCGCCTCTCGGCCCAGGCCTAGGTGCACGGCCATCCACGCTGCATTGAAGACCGCGTTGCCAGTCTGGAAATAGTGCCCGGCGTTCAGAGCCGCTTTGTAGCTGTCCTCGAGGTGGCTGAAGCCTTCGCTCACACGCCCAAGGCCGATCTCGGCCAGAGCCATGAAGTTCCACGACCATGCCAATGCCATGTCCGCGCCCGCCTGCTCTGCGATCTCCGCCGCCCGCTTCGCGTTTTCCAGGCTCTCGGCGGGCAGCAGCTCGAATGAGCCCATGCCCGAAAGCCTTATGTATGCGATCGCCAGGGCCTCGCTCGGACCCGCCGGCTCCAGCATGTCGCGAGCCCGTTCGAACTGCTCGCGTGCGAGGTCGCTCCTCAGCAGCTCCCAGTACGAACGACCGAGAAGCAGCCGGTAGCCGGCCGCTTCGACCAGGAGGCCGGCGGCCTCGAGGCTCGCGATCCCTTCTTCGAGAAGCCGCCGCGCAGCTTCGGGCTCGGTGTTGTTCCAGAACGCATCGCCCGCGCGGCACAGAAGGCGGCCGCGCTCCACCGGGTCGCGCACATGGGGCGCGGCCCGCTCCAAAAGATCGGCGGCATCCCTGTAAGCCCGAGCCCGCATCGCATCTTCGGCCGCGGCCACGCACATGGGGACGGCGTCGTCGTACCGGCCCGCCGCCAGCAGGTGATGCGCCATGTCCACCGCGGCGCCATCCGGCCGCGAGGCAAGGAATTCGGCGACTCGGGCGTGCAGCTGCTGCCGGCGCGGCACGATCATGTCCTCGTAGACGGCCTCGCGGGTGAGCGCGTGACGGAACTGATATTTGCCGGAAGTCCGCTCGTCTTCTTCGAGCAGCTGGTAGGTGACGCAAGTCTCGAGCGCTGCGTAGACAGTCGCTTCCTCCATACCGGTGACACCGATCAGCGTCTTGATGTCAGCGGCCCTGCCGATGACCGAGGCGGCCGACAGCACGTCCACCTCTTCCTTGCGCAGCCGCTCGAGACGATGGAGGATCGCCGCCTTCACCGTGCGCGGGATTCGCATCTCGGCCAGCGCCTTGCGGTCCCACCCGCTCGCGGTGCGATAGATGTCGCCTCGGTCGACAGCGTCGCGAAGCATCTCTTCGAGCACGAAGGGATTGCCTTCGCTGCGCTCGTGCAGGAACTCGCGGAACTCTTCGCTGACCTCGCGTTCCTCGAAAATCGCGCAGACCATGTCGGCGACGGCGCCGGTCGGGAGAGGCTGCAGCTCGACAAACTCGGCCTGGCCGGATCGACGCCAGCCCTGAATCGTCGGGACGAGTGGATGCTTGCGGTGCATCTCGTCCATTCGGTAGGTGGCGACAACGAGCAGGTTGGTGGATCGAAGGCGGCGGGTCATGTAGTCGAGCAGCTCGCGTGTGCCGGGGTCGGCCCACTGCAGGTCCTCGAGAACGAGCAGCAGGGCACGATCGCGAGCAGCATCTCGCAGCAATAAAAGGATCGCCTCGAACATTCGGAGCTTGGCCTGGGTCGGATCGCCGCCGGCCGCAGCCGGACGCCCAAGCTGCGGGAACAGCTGCGCCAGCTCGTCGGCGGCGGCCCCGAGGCGCTGGCGGAGCTCGTCCAGGTTCTCGGTGGTCAGGCGGTTGCCGATCGCCTCGAGAAACGGCAGGTACGGGAGCGACAGCTCCGCCTCGCTGCAAACGCCCGACATGACCGCGCAGCGCAGTCGCTGCGCCCGGGTGACGAGCTCGTTCACGAGTCGGGTCTTGCCCATGCCCGCCTCCCCGCCGATGATCACCACGCCGCCATCGCCTCGGAGTGCGGCCAGCAGCGCGTCCTCGAGCGCGGACAGCTCGGGTTCGCGACCGATGAGCGTGCGACAGAGCACTCGGGCGAGCGCCAAGCCCTTAGTGTCCCGCTACCTGCTGGTTACCTGCTTGCTGCCTCTGCCTCGCGCAGGCGCCGGCTGAGGGTTTCGAGCAGCCGGTAGGTGACCTCCGGGTGGTCGCGCAGAAACGGCTTGAAGCCCCATTCGGGGACGGCGGCCAAGACCAGGTCGCTGCGCGCGGTCACGCTGGCGCTGCGGCCCTGATGGTCGAGCAGTGCCATCTCGCCGAAGTGGTCTCCGGGCCCGAGCTTGCGATGGCGCCCGTCCGGGGTTGCGACTTCCGCCTCGCCTTCCAGGATGACCAGGAACCCGACACCCCCCTCCCCTCTGATCATGATCTCGGCACCCTGCGGGTGCTTGATCTCGCGCATCTGCTTGGTCACCCGCTTGAGGTCGCCTGGCGAGAAGCCCTCGAAGATGCCTACAGGCTTGAGGTCCATCGGCGCGATTCTACTTCTAGAAGAGGCTGGTCAACTGCTTGCGCAGGAGCTTGCGCCCGGTTTCTTCGCGATAGGCCGGCATGAGCTTCTTGACGCTCTCGAACCCGGCGTCTGTCAGCGATTCCGGAGTTTGGCCAGCGGGATCGATCGCCTTGCCGATCACGACCTTGATCCGCTTGCGGAACCAAAGGTCCTTCGTACCCGACAGCGCGACCGGGATCACCGGCACCCCGGCTTTGATAGCGAAATGGGCGAACCCCTTCTTGAAGGGCAGCAGCTCGCCCTCTGTCGGTCCGTAGTTGCCCTCGGGAAAGATCGCGACCGAGCCGCCGACCTCGAGCGCCCTGTCCACGTGACGGAACAGCGCCTGGTCCCCGTGGCGCTCGCGTACCACCGGCACGAAGCCGCCTGTCTGCCGGACGATGAACCACTGCACTTTGCGCGTGACGAGGATCGTCGGGTCGGCCAGGAAATGAATGCGCGGCTCGACCGGAAACAGCAGGAGCAGCGCGAACTCGTCCAGCCAGTTGAGATGGTTGGCGATGACGATGTAGTTCCCCGACGGCGGGATGTTCTCGCTCCCATCCACGTCGAAGCGGAAGACGAGGCGCAGCAGCGGCACCCCGACGACCCTGACCGCGCGATAGGCAAGCGTCGCCTCGCGGCGTACGGGAAGGAGGTCAGCCGGCGGGAATGCGGTCTGGGCCATTCGTGTTGGCCCGGAGTCTAGAGCCCGCTCAGAAACTCCACCAGGGGTTTGAAGCAGCCCATCGACCTCTGCGTCAGGCGGGTCGCGTCCGTCAAGCTGCCCGCTTCCGCCGTCGTCAGGCGGCCGGCTTTCTGGTCGGCGTCGACCTCGTTGATGAACGCATTGAGCTGGTTGCAGGCGGCGCCGGTGTCGCCGCGCTGGTACGAGTCGGCGGCGGCGTTGAGCTTGGCCTGTAGGCTGCTCTTCTGTCCGCCGCTGAGATCCCCAAGGCTCTGTAGATAGTTCCCGATCTTGCCGATCGCCTGCAGCGGCGTCAGGACCGTGACCGTGGCGGTGGCCGACCCGGGCGTGCCGTCATCGTCTCTGACGGTCAGGGTGGCCGTGTAAGTGCCGGCGGCCGAGTAAGCGTGCGTCGCGGTCAGGCCGCCCGGGGCGGCGGCGCTGGTCGAGCTGCCGTCACCGAAGTTCCAGGTCGCTTGATAGGTGCCGTCAACAGCCGCGCCGGCGTCCGCATAGGTCCCGGTGAACGTGAGGGACTGCTGGGAGGTGACGATCATCGGATTCGAAACCTGCAGGCCCGAGACCGCGGGCGTGGAATCAATGGCGTTGATCGTCACCGACGTGGTTCCTGAGAAGCCGCCGTCATCGGTCGCCGTGAGGGTGATCACGTACGTGCCTTCGTCATCGACCTTGAGGGTGAAGGTCGAACCCGTTGCACCCGGAATCGCGATGCCATATTCCGTCCCGGTCCACTTGAACGTGAAGCCGGCGGTGTTGTCCTCAGTGCTGGGGCTGGTGGCGGAGGCGGTCAGAACGACCGTCGTGCCCTCGCGGACGCCGTCGGTCGGTGCGCCTTGAATGATGGCCTTTGGCGGGATGCTGTTCGACTCGGTCGTGAAGGTTGCCTGTGCTGTGCCGCCGTTACCGTCGTCGGCCTTGATGGTGATCGTCCTGCTCGGCCCTTCATCAGTTGCCGTTCCGGTCCACGTCCAGGTTCCAGAGCTCGCCGGCGTGTAGTTGAGGGTGCCTTCCGATGGCGTCAGGTGAACCGTGTCGCCGTCGACATCCCCGAAGGTGCCCGAGTTGGTCGGGGCCGTCCCCTCGGTCACCGGCACATCTCCGTTGACGCGGGTTATCGTCGGAGTTGGGCCGCTGCCCGCTGTGACGTAGGTCTTGAAGTCAAAGGCCATGTTCGCCATGTAGGTCCAGGTCGACGGTTGGTTTCCCATCCAGACCTGCCCGCCGGGGTAGGCGGCATACCTGACCACAGCCCACATGACGCTGGTGCCTGGATTGGGCACCACGACGATGGCGTAATGACCGTTTGCGGTCACCGCATACGCGGGTGTGATCGGGTAGGAGCGAAACAGCGAGCAGCAGCTCATCGAGCCGGAGTAGGCACCGAAGCTGGGGCTCGTCATGGCGCTGGGCTGGCCGGCGGTGGTGGTGCCGGCCGGGACGATGTATATCTTTCCGCCGGCGTTCCAAATCCCACCCAGCGGCAGGTCGACCTGATCGAGCTGACCGGTGGTCAGGGCGGTGAACGTCTGCGCCAGCATCATGGTGCCGTTCACCTGCAGCCAGCTGGTGGTCGGTGTCGAGTTCTTGGCGTCGAGGGTGCCGGTGGCGCCGGCGGGCACGGCGACGGTCAACCAGAGCCCGGCGGCCAGGCCCAAGGTCAGGGCACGCCGAACGGCTGTTCCACTGTGCCGCAGGGTTGTCATTGAGTAGGACGACGAACAGGTTATGAATTCATTGCGCCCGCGAGGCTTGTATTTACCCGAGCGCCGCCCGCTCGATCAGGTCAGATTGCCTACGGAAGCCGGCGGCGGGTTCGACCTCGACCGTCGACGTGCGGCGCGTACGTCCGGTCACCGATCCACTCCGCCGGGATGATCGCCAGGCTGTGTGCCATCTGGTTCATCTGCGAGGCGTACTTACCACGAAGGTGCGAGAACTTCGTGTAACCCTCGTCCAGCGGCCTGGTCCTGTAACCGGCCTTCTTGAGACGCGCGACGGCTTCCTCGAACTCGTCGCGATCAACGAGTGGATCCTTGGTATTCGTGAAGCGGAAGTTCCACGCGAGGTCCTCGACGAGATGGTTGCCAACCGTGAACATCAGCCGCGCCGGCCCCTCCTCGTCCTCGTCGACCGCGCTCATGACCAGGGCGGCGGCGTCCATGACCGCCCCGAACGAGTTGAGCCAGGCCTCGTTGTCGTGGCTGGATCGGAAGTAAAAGAGGACGGGATACGCGAGGTGGCTTTCGAGCACGGCGGCCGACCATCTGCGCCAGTCGTCGAAGGTCTTGACGAGCTCGTCCCTGAGTCCGCGTTCGAAAACTGTCTCCAGCAGCTGGGTCCCTGACGGCGGAGCGCCGGCGCTGGCGTCGAGCTGGACGACCAGCTCCTCGCGCTCCTGGAACGACGCGTATAGAGAGAAGAGGAGCGTGATCACCAGCGCCGCGATGCCGACGCCGGTGGCGCTTTCGAAGAGGATCATCACCCGCGCAGCGGCGCCTTCGGGAACGAAGTCGCCATAGCTGAGGGGCACGATGGTGGTGGCGGAGAAATAGAGCGACTCGCCGAAACTGTCGAGTACCGGACGAACCTGGGTGCGCAGGCCGTCGAGGATCAGGGCGTAGCCGAGCATGAAGGCCAGCGCCCAGGTGAGGAACATCGCGATCACTGCCGACGGCCCGAACGTAGCCAGCCAGCCCTCTCTCCGGGCCACGTTCTGTATGCGGCGCCCTACCCATTGCCACAAGGTCCAGAACGTGAAGAAGAGGAGGCGGACCATGACGTACCGGTTGATCGACGGCCGCGGGAGGACAACCGACTTGAACAGGTCGTAAAAGGCGGCCACGACGATGACGATGCCCGCGAAAACTTCGACCCAGCTCACAGGAGTCACAGCAACGATCCTAAGCCGACTGGAAGAAACAGGCTGGCCCGGCCTTAAGTTCCTGACCGGACATCTCCGGACCTCCTGTTCTGCGGACGAGATGTATCGAGGCCTCGGCGCACGACTTGTGAAGCATTTTCGCTGAGCTCGACGAGGCGAGCAACCACGAGGGCCTGTTTCAAGTGGCCAGTTGGGAGGTTGAGCGATTGCCCAACGCGCACGACTGGGGCCATCGACTGCCCGGAGAAGCCACTTCAGGCGGGTCATCGTGGAACCCGCAGGCCCGGACCGTTTATCGGGCTATGTCGAGGACCTCGGCCCAGCCCGCGACCAGCTCCAGAACACGGTGATGGTCCTCAACCATTCGTTCGCGCCGCGGCAGCGGATAGACGATCGGATAGACGTGATTCTCGAACAGCCATTGGATACGTTCGCCATTCCGTCTCGGCGTGTCGACGAGGCAGAACTTTTCGAGCAGCGCATCCGACACCAGGCGCGTGGCGCGATCGAAGTCGCGTTCCTCCCACGCGACCTTGACCTTCCGGGCGTCAGCGCCCAGGCCGCAGATGTCCGCGATGTGGAGATAGTGGTCGGACGCGCAGTAGAAGGCGATTCCACGCCGGGCCGCGAAGATGGCTGCGTCGTCATCCGGGTCGACGCATGTCATCAACAGCGTGGCAATCTGAAAATCGCTCGTGTCCCTGCCGGCTGAGTCGGCGCCCCTCTCGATCAGGTCGCGGTACTCGGCCAGCGACTCGTCGGTGAGCCAGTTCGCGATCACGCCGTCCGCCACCTCGGCTGCAGTGCCCACCATCTTCGGCCCCAGCCCCGCAAGCCAGATCGGCGGAGCGTCCTCCCCGATCGGCCCTTCACGCAGATGAAAGTCGTTGGGCTTGAACCATTGGCCGTCATAAGAGAATTTCTTCTGCGTTAGCAAGCCACGGACTATCGCCACTGTCTCGCGCGCACGTGCCAGCGGCTTGTCGGTGACGATACCGTGGCCGCGCTGCATGAAACCGATGCCACCCGCGCCCAATCCGAAGGGGCCAAAGCGGCCGCCGGACAGGTCGTGGATCGAGCGCGCGCTCATGGCCAGCAACGTCGGCGTGCGCGAGTAGAAGTTCACGATCGCGGTGCCGAGGCCGATCGTCTTCGTCTCTCGGGCGAGCACCGCCAGGACCGCGAACGCGTCCTTGCCGGACTCCTCCGTGGTGCAGAAAGCCGAGTAGCCGAGCTTCTCCCCGTAGCGAACCCACTCCATTAGCTCTTCCCACGACAGGTCGCCGGTGTGGCAGGTGAAGCCGAGCTTGCGGCCGCCGAATCGTGTATCCAAAGTAGTTAAGAAGTGTACTATATCCGCGATGCCACGACGGAACCTCCACGCCCCGGTTCGTGCCTCTTCGGCGCTGCAGCGCGAATTTCCACAGATGGACCGGCGCTCCACCGAGGTGCTGATCAACCTGATTCGCACCGACAGCCTCGTCACGACCGCACTCAGCCGCCGCTTCCGCCATCACGGCCTTTCACTGTCCGGCTTCAACGCCCTGGTCATCCTCCGGCAGGCGCCCGAGGGCGTGAATCCGCACGAGATCGCCGACCGGCTGTTGGTCACGCGCGCCGCGGTCACGGGCATCCTCGACGCACTCGAGTCGAAGGGCTTCATCCACCGCGCCCCGAGCGGTGAGGACGGCCGGATGTCGCTCATCGCCATCACTCCTGCCGGCCGAAAGCTGCTGGATGAGCTGCTCCCGGAGCACTTCGCCGCCGAGCGCGCCATGGCCGCCGCGCTGAGCGCCAATGAAAAGGAGCTGCTGATCACGCTGCTCGGCAAGCTGCAGCTGCACCTGGCCGCCAAGTCGGAGGACCTGACAGTCGCGGAATGAGCAGGTTGCCTGGAGTCGTCGCCTTCCCGCCTGAGTTTGCCGCCAGGTATCGCACGAGGGGCTACTGGGAGGACGTCCCGCTGGGCAGGTATTACGCCGAAGTCTTCAAGTCATACGGCGATCGCGTCGCGATGATGAGAGGCGACGAGCGCGTCACATATGCGCAGCTCGCGCGGCGCGTTGAGCGTCTTGCCCTTCACCTTCTCGACCTGGGTGTCGCACCATTGGACCGCTGGGTGGTACAGCTGCCCAACGTGCCCGAGTTCGTCTACCTGTACTTCGCCCTCGAGCGGATTGGCGCGATCCCGATCATGGCTCTCGCCGGCCACCGCTGGAACGAGATCAACGCATTCTTCGAGATCTCAGGCGCGACGGGCTATGCGGTGAGCGAGAAGGTCGCCGACTTCGACACGGCGCCCCTCGTCAAGGCCATCCGGGAAGCGCACACCGAAGTACGTGCGGTCGTCGGCCTGGATGAGATCCGCGACCTGCTCCAGAAAGAGCCCAGGCTGGAGGCCGGTCTGCTCGACACGATCGAGGTCGATCCCAACGAGCCCTGCATCCTCCAGCTGTCAGGTGGCACCACCGGCGTGCCCAAGCTGATCCCCCGCACCAACAACGACTACGTTTACAACACCAAGGCCGCGGTTGCGGTCAACGACGTCGGCCCGGACGACTGCCTGCTCGTCGCGCTCCCCATCGCGCACAACTTCCCGCTCGCATCACCCGGACTCAGCGGGTTTTTCTGGAAGGGCGCTCGCATCGTGCTCACCGAATCGGCGCGGGCCGACGACGTCTTCCCGCTCATCGAACGCGAGCGCATCACGCACCTCGAGCTCGTCCCTGCGCTCTTGATCCGCTACATCAACGCCCCCTCGATCATGCAGCACGACCTGGCCTCTGTTCGCGTCATCAACACCGGCGGGCAGAAGCTCCAGCCGGAGGTGAAGCGCAACGCCGAATCGCTCTTCCCGAGGGCCACGGTGCAGGAGGTGTTCGGGATGGCCGAGGGCCTTTTGATGTTCGTGCGCCTCGACGACCCCGAAGAGGTGCGCTACGAGACGGCGGGCCGGCCCGTGTGCGAGGACGACGAGATCCTGATCGTCGACGACGATCGCGAGCCCGTGCCCGACGGCGAGATAGGCGAATTGCTGGTCCGGGGCCCGTACACCCTTCGCGGCTACTACAACGTGCCGGAGTACAACGCACGCACGTTCACGCCCGACGGGTTCTACTGCTCCGGCGATCTCATGCGCCGGCACCCGTCCGGCAACTACATCGTCGAGGGCCGCAAGAAAGACCTCATCAACCGCGGCGGCGAAAAGATTAGCGCCGAGGAGATCGAGAACCTCATCCTTTCGCACCCCGCTGTGCTCAACGTCGCCTGCGTGCCAATGCCCGACCCAGTGCTTGGCGAGCGCATGTGCGCGTTCGTCATCCCCAAGCCGGGGCAAAGCCTGACGCTCAATGAGCTGACCGCATTTCTGGTAGACAAGGGGCTCGCGAAGTTCAAGCTGCCCGAGCGGCTTGAGCTGACCGACGACCTTCCGCTGTCGAAATTCGGCAAGGTCGCGAAGAACGTGTTGACCAAACAGCTCGCCGAGTCAGTCCAGCTTTAGCAGCACCCGCCCGAAGTTCTTCTCCGCCTCCACGTAGCGGTGTGCGTCGGCGACCTCGTCAAGCGGGAAGACCCTGTCCACCCGAGTTTCCATTCCGCTCGTGGCGACCAGTTTCCAGAAGCCGTCCAGCGCTGCCTGCGTGTGGGTGCGCACGCCGATCACCGACTGGCTCTTCAGGTACAGCGAGCGGATATCGAGCGCGACGATGTCGGCGACCAGCGCACCAGAACTGACGATTCGTCCCAGCGGCGCCAGCACCAGGCAGAGCTTGGCGAACATGTCGGCGGAAGAGGTGTTGTCGACGGCGATCGCCACGCCCGCGCCGGCCGTGAGCTCGCGCACCTGATCGACGAAGGACGGGCTGTCCGTATCGAGCACGCCATCAAGCCCGTGGGCGTTAAGCATGTCGCGCTTCCATTCCTTTCGCGAGGTGGCGAGGACTCGCGCGCCGAGCTCCTTCGCCACCAGCGCGGTGACAAGGCCAAGCCCCGAGGCGGCTGACGTCACGAGCACCCAATCGCCCTTGCGGAATCCGGCCACCTCGAATTGCGTGAACGCGACCGGGCCGCTCACCGCCATCGCCGCCGCCTGTTCGTCGCCGATGCCATCCGGAATCTGACGCAGCACCTTCGCAGGCACGGCCACGAGCTCGGCGTACGAACCGGGGCGGTGAACGCCGACCAGCGTTGCCTTTGGGCAAGCGTCGTCGCGTCCGGCCTGGCACGCCGGGCAGACTCCGCACGGGATGAACGGCACGCCCACGACCCGCTGGCCCGCCTTGAAACCTTTGACGCCGTCGCTCGTCTCGACCACCTCGCCGGCAAAGTCGGCGCCGAGGATATGTGGGAAGGTCAGGCGCGCGAAAGGGTTGCGGCCGGCGCGCGTGCCGATGTCGAGCAGCCCACCCACGCGCACGACGTGCACGCGCACGAGCACCTCGCCAGCCTGGGCCACCGGCGCAGGCAGGTCCTCGATCTTCAGGACGTCCGCCGGGCCGAACTCGTGAATCACCGCGGCTTTCATTCGCTCACCACCGGGTTGCGCAGCCGGCCCAAGTCGCCGACCTCCATCTCGACAACATCGCCCGGCCGCAGGAACTGGCCGCGCGGCAGCCCGACGCCGTCAGGCGTGCCGGTCGCGATCACGTCGCCGGGCTCGAGGGTCAGGATCTCGCTCGCGGCCGCGATCAGCGCGGCGACGCTGTCGATCATGTCCGACGTGTTCGCCTGCTGCTTGAGCTCGCCGTTCACCCATAGGCGCAGCTCCAACCGCTGCGGGTCGGCGACGAGGAACGCCGGGCGCACGCCTGGCCCCAGTGGCGTGGAGCGGTCCGCGCCCTTGGAAGCGAGCCAGTCCCACTCGAACGGAACGCCGATCGGGTGCTGCACGCGGTGCTGCCCCCGCAGCGAGACGTCGTTGATCGCCGAGTAACCGGCCACGAAGCGGAGCGCGTCCTCCTCGCTCACGTGGCGCGCGCGACGGCCGATCACGACTGCAAGCTCGGCTTCCCAGTCGACCTTCGCGGCCGGGTCGGCCGGCACGACGATGGGCTGATCCGGGCCGACAAGCGCCGTGGTCGGAGGCTTGAGGAAGAAATACGGACGCGCGGCCGGGTCACGGTCGACCTTCATCTCGCGCATGTGGGCGTAGTAGTTCGTAGCCGAGCACAGGACCTTGGGCGGATAGCGCAGCGGCAGGTCGAGCTCGGCGTCCGCGACGGTCGATGCCGAGGCCGGATCGAATTTGCGCAGCACTGGCTCGACGTCGTCCCATCGCTGGACCAGATCGAGAACGCCGCACGCCTTCACCGGCAACTCGACGACCCGCTCTCCGGTCAGGGCCCCTGCACGCGACTCGCCCTCACGCGTCCTATATGTGACCAGGCTCCACGCGCTCACTTCTTGGCGCCGACTTTCGCGGCCGGCAGCTTGGCGCCGGCGTCAAAGAATTCGTGGCCGGGGATCCCCGGGCCCCACAAGTTGGCGAACCGGTAGTCGGACATCTCCCATTTGCCGGGCCGGTAGATGGCCTCGTCGTAGATCTTGATCAGGTCGGCGTAGTACTCGACCACGCAGCCGGCCGGGTCCAGGTGATAGGTGAAGAGGTTGCCGCCCGCGCCGTGGCGGCCTGGACCCCACAGGAACCGGCCGCCGTTCTTCTCCAGAACGTCGCCCAGCAGACCGAGCACCGCCAGGTTCTCGACCTCCCACGCGTAGTGGTGGAGGCCCTCGCCGCCCTTGGTGATGCCGATGCCGTGGTGATCGGCGTTGCAGCGCAGGAACAGCAGCGTCCCATCGCCCACGTCATCCGACAGCCGGAAGCCGAGCACCTCTTCGATGAACTTCTGTGTCTCGCGAGGGTGCTCGGACTTGAGCATCGGGTGGCCGAACCGCCGCGGCTGGACCCCACGGCCGGTGTGGCGCAGCTGATCCTGCGCCATGCCGGTGTAGACCTCGAACAGGTGACCGTCGGGCCCTGAGAAGCGGATCGACTCCTTCACCGCCGGCTCGCGATCGTGGTCGACTGTCTTGACGCCGTGCTTGGCGAGCCGGTCACTCAGCTCGTCGAGCGCCGCCTCGCTCGCGGCCTCCAGCGAGATGTGATCCAACGCGCCCTCTCCCGCCCCGATGTACATCAGCGAGTGGTGCTGACCGCCGTGGGTGAGATAGGACGTGTTGCTCTCCCGCGCCACCTCGCGGAGGCCCATCACGGTGGTCGCCCAGCGCACCGAGTCGTCGACGTTCGGGACCCGGAGGGCGACGTGCCCGATTGCACTGATCATGTGGTCCTCCTTGCCAGAGCGAGATCAAGGATGCGCTCGGCGTTCAAGTGGAATACCCGCTCCATCACCTCGTCCGAGTAGCCGAGCTTCGCCCAGGAGTCGAAGAGCCGCACGTGCGCGAGACTCGGGTAATCGCTGCCGAACATGATCTTGTCCTTGAGCCGACGCGGGATGTCGCGCTTGAGCGACTCCGGAAAGTATTCGGGTCCCCACCCCGAGGTCTCCCAGAAAACATTGCCCTTGTGCAGGCAGATCATGAGCACTTCGTCGGTCCAGGGCCAGCCCGGGTGCGCGGCGATGATCTTGAGCCGCGGGAACTGCGCCGCGAGGTCGTCGATCGCGAGCGGGTGCGATCGGCGCAGGCGCCGCCCGAGGCCGCCCGGCGACCCGGCGCCCATCCCGGTCGTGCCCACGTCGATGAGCACCGGCACGCCGAGCTCGTCGATCCTCTCGAACAGCGGCCGCAGCCTGGGATCGTCGACCGAGAAGTCGCCGCAGATGGGGTGGAAGTGAAAGCCGATGAGGCCCAGGTCATTGATCGCGTGCTCGGCCTCACGGATCGCGGCCTCTCCCTTCCACGGATCGACTGATGCCCAGGCGTTGAGCACGACGTCGGGGTGGCGGTCGCGAAGGCCCGCGACGTAGTCGTTGCTGCAGGGTGGGCATCCGGTGACGGTCTCGGTGTCGAATGCGACCATCAGCACCTCCACCTCGGCGCGCTTCAGCTCGTCAATGACCTGCTGCTCCCGGAGCGGAGCCCAGGGCCGGTGCCAGTAGGTGCGCAGCGCCTCGACGTACGGCGTGATGGCGTCAAACCACTCCTGGGTGTTGGGATGGCAGTGGAGGTCGATCCGGCGCACGGTGCTTAACTGCATACACTGACTCGACTGATGCCGACAGCGCCGAAGACGGAGCTTACGCAACGCCGCCGGCGGTCGAGCGTTTCGCTCGATGCCGTCAAGCCGTACCGGCGCAACGGCTCACTGCACGAGTACCTGCGCCGGCTGATCCTCGACGGTGCGATCCCCAACGGCGCGAGCTTTTCACAGGTCGAGCTCGCGGAGCGATTGGGCGTCAGCCGAACGCCCCTGCGCGAGGCGATCAAGATGCTGCAGGCGGAGGGCATCGTCCAGGCCGACCACGGCCGGCGCACGCGCGTGACCGCGCTCGATGTCGGCGACATTGACACCGTGTATGGAGTGCGCGTGCTGATGGAGGGGGCCGGCGTGCTCGTCACCGTGCCGCTTCTGAGCAAGTCCCGAATCGCAGAGCTCGCCGAGGCCGTGGCCGAGATGCGCAAGCACGCCGCAGACCCCGACACCGACGTGTGGGCGCGCGCCCACCGGCGCTTCCATCGTGCCCTGATTCCCGAGGCCGGTCGCGAGTTCGCGCGCACGCTCTCTGCGTACTTCGACCGCGCCGAGCGGCTGCGCCGCATGTTCCAGACCGAGGAGATCGCGGGCGGCGTGCGCCTGGTCGAAGAACACGAGGCAATCCTTCGCGCGTGCAGGGCGAAGAACGCCAGCAGGGCGGCCGCACTGGTCGCACGGCACTCGTCGCGTGCCGCCCTCACGCTGATGGCGCAGATCGCGCCCGAGCGCGAACCGACCCTCGTGCGCACCGCTTTGCAGCTCTTCTCGGCGCTGGAAACGACCTGAGTCTTACGAGCTCGTCACCTTGAGGTGGCGCCAGCTGCCCTTCGCCCCCTGGCCGTGCACCGACGTGCTGCCCTGCGGGCCGGTTGGCTTCAGCGTGCAGACGATGAGCCCGAGCGTTACTGACTGGACCTCTACAGGGATGTCCGAGGTCTTGAAGAACGGCTTGCCGTCAACCGTCCACTCGGCGGTGCGCGCCCGCGGGTTGAGCTCGATCTCGCACGCGCGGAACTCGCCGGCCTTGTTGATCGACACGAACGGCGACTGCACCAGGTAGCTGAACGAGCCGCCCTCCGGCGTGACGCCCGGGATGGGCAGCCGCTCGTACAGCGCCCCTACTCGAGTGGAGCTCAGCATCCAGTCGAAGATCATGCCGGTGGAGAAGTCGCCGACCACCAGGCCGATCCATCCGTCGGTGATGTCGTCAGGGTTGCCGTTGTAGTTCTCGGCGGCCATCTCGGCGGAGATCTTCGCCCCGCTCGCAGGGACGGGAATGGGCTGCGTCGTGACGAGCAGATGCTTGGGATCGTCGAGCATGTGCACAGAGTCGTGCTTCAGGCGGAACGGGTTGACGGTGACGGACATGGTGCCGCCGCGGGCCTCGACCTTCGCCTGCGGATCGCCGTAGGACCACATGCTCCCGTCCGGCGTCGGCAGCTGCAGCGGAACCCACTTGCTCGTGTCGAGCGAGCCGGCCGTGAACGTGTCGTACTCGAGAACTGTCATCGCTTCGCTCCTTCCTTGTCGTGCTCGTGCTGGTGACCCTCTTTGTTTGCGTCCCACTGCGGGAGCTGGATGATCTCGAGGCCGTGCTCGGCCGCGAGCCGCTTGTACTTTTCGGTGTCCAGGACCTGCCCTGGCGGCGGCAACTCAATGCGCGGCGCCGGCTGGCCCATCTGCTTGTGAAAGACCTCGAGGCCAGCCGGGATCGCGATCTGCAGCAGGTGGCACTCGGTCTCGAAGCGCAGCCGGTGCGGGATGTCCCGCGGCAGCCAGATGAATCCGCCGGGCTCGATGCTCGTCGACTCGTCGGCGCAGGTGCAGGTGACCTTTCCTTCGAGCAGGTACCAGCCCTCATCCTCCTTGTGGTGGATGTGCAGCGGCGTCTGGCCCGCCGGCGTCTTGAAGTCGAGCAGGCCGAGCGCGCCGCCGGTCTTGTCGCCGCCTGCCTTGATTGTCATGAGGATCTGCAGGTACCAGATGGGATCGCCGCCCTCCTTGTCGAGGGCGAAGAACTCGTTGGACATTCAGGCCACCTCCTCCCTATTTCTGATCAGGCGCGTGCGGCCGCCACATGCGAGCCGCCGAAAACTGCCGCGAAGTCTGTCGCGAACTTTTTGAACGGTCGAGCCTTCTGCCCCGTGACGTCCGTGAAGTCGTTCGTCACGAAATCGCCCCAACCCTGCGAGTAGACGCGGCCGTAATCGACCACGTTGCCCACGAACCACCGCGAGAGGCCGAAGCCGAGCATCGCGTCGCGCGCGGCGTCCTGTGGCAGCGCAACGTACTGGACGGGCTTGCCCAGCACATGACCGAGCGTTTCGGCTGCGTCCTGCATCGTGCTCGACTCGGGGCCTGTGGGGTTGTAGATCTTGCCGGCGTGAGAGCTGGGATCCTGGATCACCCTCGCCGCGAGTACACCGACGTCGCGGGCGTCGATCATCCCCACCGGCGCCTCGCCCATGTTCATGTAGAGCATCCCGTCGGAGGCAACCGAGCCTGCCGAGCTGAGCAGGTTCTGCATGTAGTAATGCGGCCGGAGGATGGTCCACGGGATGCCCGACGCCTTCACCGCGTCCTCGACCTGGGCATGCAGGCGGCCGTTCCTGTTCGGCGCGTCATGGGCGGCCTTGATGGCCGAGTTGCGCACGATGTGCTTGACCTTGGCCTTTCGCGCGGCGTCGACCGCGTTCGAGCCCATCGAAGGCTCAAGCGCGGAGGCAGGCGTGAGCAGCCACAGGACGTCGACGCCCTCGAACGCCTCGTGCAGCGTCTCGGGCTCCTCCAGATCGCCGATGGCGACCTCGTGGCCCTCTTCGACCAGCGCCGCAGCCTTGGCCGCGTTGTGGACGAGGGCGCGTAGGTGAATGCCGGGGTTGCCCTTCAGCTCCGCGAGCAGCGCCGTCGAAACCGTGCCGGTTGCCCCGGTCACGAGAACTGTGGCCTCAGGCATCAGACTCCTCCCAGACTAATTGCATACAGATAAATGACAACGTCATGCTGTCGCCCGCCGAGCCGAGATGGTTAACCACTGAACTACTTCGCCAAGTCTAACTGTATGCAGATAAAAGTCAAGACCAGGAAATTGGGGTTGGCAGAAATGGATCTCTGGCTTCAGTTCCGGTCACGCACCTGTCGCGCGGACAGCGATCGCTGAACCGCGCTATATCTGGGCCTGACCGTAAAGCAGAACTGAATACGAGAAATGGTGCCGGCGCGGGGACTCGAACCCCGGACCCTCGGTTTAAAAGACCGCTGCTCTTCCAGGCTGAGCTACGCCGGCACGTGACGAGAACCGCACCTTAAGTCGGAAAGGCGCGCGGGCCCGCGAGTCATTATTTGCCAAATGCCGCTCGCGGGGTTTGCGCTGGCCATCAGCCGCCGCCGGTTTCGGTGGCTGATACTGGCCATCTCCGGGACTGCAATCGGAATCCAGTACGTCTGGCAGACGTTGATCACGCCCGCGTTCTTTCCGGGCAGCGCGCCCGTCGACTTCATCGAGGACTACGTCGGTTCGGCCCAGCTGATGCTGTCGGGCATCGACCCTTACTCCGCATGCCACACGCGAGCGTGCTGGGCCGATCTCG
>Ga0207646_10000279_pt1 | contig 69923 bp, 71 predicted proteins | sample KBSK5502metaG_FD_184343 | JGI IMG/M metagenome (GOLD analysis project Ga0207646, IMG submission 184343) | Corn, switchgrass and miscanthus rhizosphere microbial communities from Kellogg Biological Station, Michigan, USA - KBS K5-50-2 metaG... | ecosystem: Host-associated > Plants > Roots >... | reverse complement strand
CGATGTACGCGCTCCAGGGGCTGAACGAGCTGTCGACCCGCCTGCGCGACCTGACCGGACGCGAGGTCATCGACATGAACCGCGTGATGGGCCTGGTGCAGTTCGCGTACCGGCAGCAGCAGCTGGCCAAGCGTGGACCCAACTACACGGTCGACGAGTTCGGCTTCGACGCGGAGTGGACGGAGGCGTTGCTGCCTCTCTTCAGCGTGCTGTATCACGACTACTGGCGCATCGAGACGACTGGCATCGAGAACGTGCCGCCGAGCGGCCCGGCGATGCTGGTCGCCAACCACGCGGGCGTGCTGCCCTGGGACGGGACGATGATCAAGACCGCCGTCTTCGTTGCCCACCCCCAGCCGCGGCACGTGCGCGCGCTGGTGGCGAGCCTGTTCATGGGCATGCCGGTGCTGTCCTGGTTCCTGCGCCGCACCGGCCAGACGGTCGGGCATCCGGACGACACCCGGCGTCTGCTGGAGCGCGACCAGCTGGTCCTGGTCTTCCCAGAGGGCGTGCGCGGCACCGGCAAGCTTTACGAGGACCGGTACAAGCTGCGCCGGTTCGGTCGGGGCGGGTTTGTCTCCACCGCGATTCGGGCGAGCGCGCCGATCATCCCCGTGTCGGTGGTGGGCTCGGAGGAGATCTATCCGATGCTCGGCGAGGTTAGTGCACTGGCCAAGATGTTCGGCCTGCCCTACTTTCCGCTCACGCCATTCTGGCCGTGGCTGGGGCCGCTGGGCCTGGTGCCGCTGCCGAGCAAGTGGCGGATCCAGTTTCACCCAGCGATCCACGTCGAGGAGAACCCACCGGAGTCGGCCGACGACCAGAACCTGGTGATGGCCCTTTCGGACCAGGTGCGGGACACGATCCAGCAGGGCCTGTACGACAACCTCAAGCTGCGGCGAGGTGTCTTCGTCTAGCCCGCCGCCTGCCGAGGGAGTACGCGTTGATTGGGAAGATCTTCCACCGGACGTTCGCGCGGCTCTGGAGCAGCGCCTCGGCGCGCGGGTGGTCGAGGCGTCGACGCAGCCCGCGGGATTCTCACCGGGACTGGCGGCGCGGCTCTTGCTGGCGGACGGCCGGCGGGCGTTCCTCAAGGCCGTGAGCGAGGAAGCAAATCCGGACACCCCGGACATGCATCGTCGCGAGGCGCGGATCGTCGCCGCCTTGCCTACCTCGGCGCCCGTCCCGCGACTGCTCTGGACCTTCGACCAGGGTGGTTGGGTCGCGCTGTGCTTCGAGGACATCGACGGTCGCCATCCGCATCGGCCGTGGACGGAATCGGATCTTCAGCTGGTTGTGCGCGCGCTCAGGGCGTTGAGCGCCGCTCTCACGCCGTCGCCGATCGAGGTCGACGCGACCGCGGCGGATGCGTTCAGAGGCGAGATCAACGGATGGGGCAAGGCAGTCGCGCGGGGTGAAGACCGCCTGGACGATTGGTGCCGCCGCAACCTCCAGAGGCTGGCGGGGCTCGAGGCGGAGGCGCCGGATCTGGTCGGTGGGGAAACGCTGCTCCACTTCGACACTCGGGCGGACAACCTGCTCATCGCGGGCGACCGTGTCTACGTGGTCGACTGGCCGTGGGCGCGCACAGGCGCGGCGTGGGTCGACTGGCTCGCGATGGCGCCGAGCGTCACGATGCAGGGCGGACCGGAGGCGGAGGAGTTCATGGCGATGTTCGATCTGCGCGGCGCGCCGGCCCACGCGATGAACGCCGCGCTCTGCAGCCTGGCGGGCTATCTCGTCGTGCGAGCATTGGACCCGCCGCCGCCGGGAATCCCGACGGTCCGCGCGTTCCAGGCGGCGCAGGGTGCGGTGGCATTGCGGTGGTTGCGCGAACGCACCGGATGGGGTTAACGTGAGATCGAAGTCACGGCTGGCTGGGGATGCGTTCGCATCCAAGGGGGTTTGGTGAATTGGGGAAGAAAACCGTCTGGATCTTCGCGCTGGCGAGTGCTCTTGCTCTGGTCACTTCCGTAGTGGGCATCGCGGGCGCGTCAGCGCCGGTCTTGGTTTCAGGGCCGTCGCCATTGGCGGCTTGTACGTCGCGCGACGCCAGTCAACCACGGTGGAACTACCTGAACGCCGAGGTCGAGCCGCAGATCGCGGTGCATGGCAGCAACATGATCACGATGTGGCACCAGGACCGGTGGTCGAACGGAGGCGCGCATGGAATCGGCGTCGGCGTGTCCAACGATGGTGGAGCAACGTGGACGGAGTCGACGATGCCGTGGGACGTGTGCGCGCCCGGCACGTCGTCCTCGCTTACGGGCTACTTCCGGAACTCGGATCCCTGGGTTTCGATCGGTCCCGACGGGACCGCCTATGCATCCGGTCTCGCTTTCAACATCTTGGTCCCCAACTGGGCCAACACCGTGGCGGTGGCGCGCTCCACCGACGGCGGAGCCACGTGGGATCACGCGCAGCCGATCCCCGGTTCGGCTTTCACAACGTTCAGCATGAGCACAGACAAGAACGCCACCACCGCGGATCCGACGAAGAATGGGACCGCCTACACGGTGTGGGACACGCTGATCGAACCCACGGACAACCCCGACGACAACCCGCACACCGCGGCCTACACGGGTCCCGCCTTCTTCTCCAAGACCACGGATGGCGGACAGACGTGGAGCCCCGCCAAGGTCATCATCGACACCAAAAACCGCACCCAGACGATCGGCAACATCGTCGTGGTCGATCCTCGCAACGGGGACCTGTACGACTTCACCGACCTGATCGTCTCGCCGAACACGCCGATCCAGGGCACGCGGAGCAACGACCTGCTGGCCTTCGTCAAGTCGACGGACGGCGGCGACCACTGGACCATGCCGCAAGTGATCGCCCCCTTCAACTCTCTTGGGGTTATCGACCCGAACACTGGTAAGCACCTGCGCGTCGGCGACGGCCTCGAGGAGGTCACGGTCGACTCCAACGGGAAGCTCTACGCAGTGTGGGAGAGCTCGACCAAGTACCAGAAGCAGCTGAAGCAGAGCAGCGGGGCGTGGGACGACGAAATCCTTCTCACCACGTCGAGTGATGGCGGCCAGACCTGGACCGCCCCGACCGTGGTCGAGAAGCTGGCCTCCGGGCTGCCCACGTTCACCCCGACCGTGGCGGTGAATGGAGGCACGGTGGCGGTCACTTATTACGACAATCGTCACCTGGCATCTGGCCAGACAGCCAACCTGCCGACGGACTACTGGGTCAAGTACTCGACCGACGGCGGAGCGACGTGGGGCGACGAGCAGCATATCGCCGGCTCGTTCGACGCCCTGACCGCACCGTTCGCCCGAGGCTTCTTCCTGGGCGACTACGAGGGGCTGCAGCCGAGCGGCAGCGGCTTCGAGGCGGTGTTCGTGAAGACGAACTGCGATGCGCTCGACGCGAGTGGGCAGACCTTCCCAAGTGGCGGGCTCTGCGCGCCTGCGAGCAGCAACGTTGCACCAACCTCGAACACGAACCCAACCGACGTCTTCGTGTCAACGCTGACGCCGTAAGCAATCCGGGGGCGGGCGCCAGAGCCCGCCCTCTCTCGATTGGCGGCGACGTCGCGTTACCCTGGCTCTCGAGGCGCGTTAGCTGGACGTGATGAGCCGGTCATCGCTTGCCGTCGCCGCGGCGCTGGTCGTTCTTTCGGCCTGCAGCTCGTCTCATCCGGAAATGGCGACGAGTCGGTCGCCGGTCGGCGCGGCCTTAGTCAATGGTGTCGTGTTCGGCGGCATCGAGCCGTGCGCCGCTCTCCCACCGTCGTTGACACCCAACCTGCCGACGTATGCCGCCGGCATGGTGACTGTGTTGGCCGGTCGCTTGTACCAGCCGAGCCAGGGCGAGCCGATATTTCCGAGCACGTTCGTCGCCCAGGAATCGGTGCAGGCGAACCAGCTCTATCGATTCGTGCTCAAGCCTGGGCCATACGTCTTGATCGCCCAATTCCCACCGCCATCGAATGTCGCTCCGTTCCGGTCGCTCACTGTTCAATCCGGGATGTCGATCGAAGCCGACATACCGAACATGTGCATGTGAGAGGCCGCCGGCTTACGCGGCCCAGCGAACTCCTGGTCCCCGCGCCCGCCTGAACACCTGCCGCTCGGGCGGCTGGAAGCGTATCTCTCGGCCGGCCCTGATCACCTGCCATCCGCCCTCGTGGACCAGCCGGTGGTGATAGTGGCAGACCGAAATCAGGTTGGGCAGGTTGGTGGGCCCGCCTCCTCGAGTCCAGAAGACGATGTGGTGCGGGCTGGTCCAGTTGGCCGGCCGGTCGCAGCCGGGGAACCGGCAGCCTTTATCCCGGACCCTGAGCGCCCGCCCAGTGGGGGCGGAGACAACTCGCGTTGCTCGACCGACGTCGATGACCATCGAGTCCGCGAGCAGCACCCGCGACATGGTGCAGTCGCAGGCGAAGCGCTCCAGCGTCTTGGCTGAGACCGGCAGCGAGAGCTCGACGTCCACCGCCGGCGCGCCCAGCTCGCCCTTCAGGGCTGCCAGCGTGGTGGTCAGGCTGACGTGAGGCCGGACGCTGCGCTTGACCGGCAGGCGGCCTTCGTCCATCGCGTGGTGCGTGAGCTCGACCAGGGCGTCGGCCATCCGCTGCGAGTGCTTGCGTTCGTCCTTGGATCCGCCGGTGGCGAGCGCTTCGAGCGCCGTGCGCACCGCTGCACCGCCTGCGGGGTCAAGGACGCCGTCGATCACGTGCATGCCGTCGGCCAGCGGGCTGATGTGCAGCCGGCGGCGCTCGAAGTTCTCTTCCTCGTCGCGGCAGAAGCCGTCGGGGTCGGCGGCGTGCCGGGCGTAGCGGCAGAGCAGGCGCAGCTCGTGCACCGAGTGGCGACGGGCCAGCTCCAGCATCTCTTCTTCGACAAAGAGCTCTCGCTTGTCCTCGAGCTGCTCGCGCAAGTGGCACATGACCGCGACCGACTGGTAACCGATCTCGCCCGACGCCAGCGCGTGCCCAACCTCCGGTAGCGACTCGAGCTCCTTGCCGACGCAGAGCCGGTCGGCGGCCGAAGTGCCCGACATCTTGCAGTTGTTGCGCAGCCAGGCGACCGCGCTCGGATAGCCTTCGGCCAGGTGCCCGCCCTGGCGCTGGAACTCACGCGCCTTGCGGCAGAAGTCTCCTATGAGCGCATCGATCTGCGCCGCAAGCTGTCGCAGCTCTTCGCCAGAGTCCATGGGAACATCGTACGAACATCTGTACGAATGTCAAGTAAATCTTTACAAAGCGAAGTCAATGCCACGCCCCAAAAGCGCCTCCAGGCACAACTCCACACCCCTTCACAGGGCCGGCTTACTCGATGACCGCCAGAGGCTCCTTGGTCGGCTCCGGTTCCTCGACAATGTCCAGCGCGCCGGACTGGCTGATCCAGTACTGCACGTCAGAGAGGGTCGGCGCCCCCGCGAACCCGACCGCGTCCACGATCTTCGCCTGGAGCTCCTTCGCGTCCTGCGCATGCAGCGCCTTCATGGAGTTGATGCCCAGCCGCCGCACCACCGGCAGCACCCGTTCCATCCCCGACACCTCGAGCAGCGTGCACTGGTTCGCAAACTCGAACAACCGCGCGACCGAAATCCCCGTCCGCCGCGAGAGCCGGTCGCGGTCGATCGCCAAAGACGTGCGGTGCATCAGCTGGTTGGTGTGCTGGATGCCGCGGGCCCGCAGTCGCTTCACGTCATCGTCGGATATGCCGCGCAAGTATTCGAGTGTTCGATACAAGGCCCTACAAGAATATGTCGTCACGGCATTCCGTATAATTCGGCGCAGCCCCGCCGCCATTGGAGTAAACACACCCTGAATCAGAGCCGGCTCGCAACCCGAGAGACAATCCCCGGGGAGCAGTTTGGCCTCGAGATCGGCATCGGCCGGCGGGCCCGACGCGCTTACGGTTTCGACGAGGTCGCCCTCGTTCCGGGCGGCGTCACGCTGAATCCCGACGAGGTCGACATCACTTTCGCCCTCGGTGAGGGCGACCGCTTCAAGCTCGAGCTCCCCTTCTGGGGCTCGGCGATGGACGGCGTGGTCAACGTCGACTTCGCGATAGCGATGGGCAAGCTCGGCGGCGTCGCCGTGCTCAACCTCGACGGCGTACACACGCGCTACGAAGACTCGCGCCCGATCATCGAGAAGATCGCGGCCGCGGACAAGGCCACCGTGAACGCCATCCTCAAAGAGGCGTACCGCGAGCCCGTCAAGCCCAAGCTCATCGCCGAGCGCATCAAGGCGATCAAGGACGCCGGTGTGCTCTGCGCGGTGTCCACAATCCCCGCGCGGGCCGAGGAGCGCGCCGAAATCGCGCAGCAGGCCGGCGCCGACGTGCTCGTGGTCCAGGGCACCGTCCTGACCGCAAGGCATTCGTCCCGCTCCTACCACCAACTCTCGTTCGAAGACCTCGTCCGCAACTGCGACATCCCCGTCGTCGTCGGCAACTGCGTGCACTACGAGACCGCGCTCGAGTTGATGGAAACAGGCATTGCGGGCATCCTGGTCGGCGTCGGGCCGGGCGCCGCCTGCACCACCCGTGGCGTTCTTGGTGTGGGCGTACCCCAGGTCACCGCGACCGCCGACGTGGCGGCGGCGCGCGACGAGCACATGCGTCGCGGCGGCATGCGCGTGGCCGTGATCACCGACGGCGGAATGCGCATCGGCGCCGACGTCTGCAAGGCATTCGCCTCGGGCGCGGACGCGGTCATGATCGGCACACCGCTCGCTGGCGCCGAGGAGTCCGCCTCGAAGGGATACAACTGGGGCATGGCGACGCCCGATCCCAACCTGCCCCGCGGCACCCGCATCCACGTGGGCGTCAAGGCAACGCTCAAAGAAATCCTCACCGGCCCCGCGCGGGTGGACGACGGCTCGCAGAACTTCGCGGGCGCGCTCCGCTCCGCACTCGGTGTCTGCGGCGCGCGCGACATCGCCGAGTTCCAGCACGTCGAGATGGTGATCGCGCCCTCCATCACGTCGGAGGGCAAGAGCTTCCAGAACGCTCAGCACGTGGGTATGGGGAAGGGCTGAACCTGAGTAGGACCGCGACGGCCCCGCACCCACGCACGAAGTCGAAGGCTGAGGGGCTGCGCGGAAGACAGACGATCCTTGTCCTCGACTTCGGCTCGCAGTACAGCCAGCTGATCGCGCGCCGCGTGCGCGAGGCGAGCGTCTACTGCGAGCTGGTGCCCGGCAGCACGCCCTGGTCTGAGCTGCAACAGCGACAGCCGGCCGGGCTGATCCTGTCCGGCGGCCCGGCGAGCGTCTACGAGCCGGGCGCGCCGCAGGTGGATCCCGAGGCGCTCACGTCGGGCGTACCCGTCCTCGGCATCTGCTACGGGATGCAGCTCATCGCCCACCACCTGGGTGGGCAAGTCGACCCCGGCGCTGCGCGCGAGTATGGCCCCGCGTTGCTCGCGGTGCGGGAACCCGCCGGCCTGTTCGAAGGACTCGGCGGCGAGCTCCCGGTGTGGATGAGCCACGGCGACCACGTCAGCAGGATGCCGCCTGGCTTCCACGCCCTTGCCTCGAGCGGCAACTCGCCCGTGGCCGCCTTCACCGACGGCAAGGGCGTATACGGCATCCAGTTCCACCCCGAGGTCGTGCACACGCCGAGCGGGCGCGAGGTGCTGCGCAACTTTCTCTATCGGGTTTGCCACTGCGACCCCACGTGGACCGCAGGCTCGTTCATCGCCGAGGCGACGGAGAGCATCCGCGCGCAGGTCGGCGCGGGGCGTGTCATCTGCGCGCTCTCCGGCGGCGTCGACTCGGCCGTGGCGGCCACACTGGTGCACCGCGCGGTCGGCGACCAGCTGACGTGCGTGTTCGTGAACAACGGCCTGCTGCGCAAGGAGGAGCCCGAGCGCGTGCTCGCCGTGATGCACGGCAACCTGGACATGAACATCCGCTACGTCGACGCCACCGAGCGATTCCTCCGGGCGCTGCGCGGCGTGATCGACCCCGAGGAGAAGCGGCGCATCGTCGGCCGCGAGTTCATCTCCGTCTTCGAGGCGGAGGCGCTCCAGCTGGGCGAGATCGACTTCCTCGCCCAGGGCACCCTGTACCCCGACGTCATCGAGTCGACCGCGCCCGACGTCGCCTCCACGGCCGTGAAGATCAAGACGCACCACAACGTCGGCGGCCTGCCACCGGGGCTCCGCTTCCAGCTCATCGAGCCGCTTCGCTACCTGTTCAAGGACGAGGTCCGCGCGGTCGGGATCGAGCTGGGCATGCCCGAGGAGATGGTCTACCGGCAGCCCTTCCCGGGACCTGGGCTCTCGATCCGCTGCCTGGGCGAGGTCACCGCCGAGCGCCTGGAGATCCTGCGCAACGCCGACTGGGTGGTCGTCGATGAGATCAAGCACCACGGCCTCTACCGCCAGGTGTGGCAGTCCTTCGCGGTCCTCACGCCGCTCTCGACGGTCGGCGTGATGGGCGACTACCGCACTTACGCCAATGTCGTGGCCGTGCGGGTGGTGACCAGCGAGGACGCGATGACCGCGGACTGGGCTCGCGTGCCCTACGAGGTGCTTGGGCGGATCAGCAACAGGATCGTCAACGAGGTCAAGGGCGTCAACCGGGTGGTCTTCGACATCACGAGCAAGCCGCCAGGCACGATCGAGTGGGAGTAGGCCTCAGGCCCTCCGTCTAACCTCTGTCCGGGTGAACGTCCTCTGGCGGCGGCGGATGATCGCCGGACTGCTGTCCGGGCAGCGCCCCGATGGCTCGTTCGGCGTCCAGCCGTATGCCAAGTGGAAGGGAGCGCACTGGCGGCTCATATCGCTGGTCGAGCTCGGCATCCCGGCTCGAAACCGTGCCGCGCGGTCCGCCGCCAAAACCGTTCTCGACTGGATTGCGAGCCCACGCCACACCGCACCGGTCATCAACAGCCTCGAGCGCCGGCATGCGTCGATAGAAGGCAACGCGATGGCCGTGTCGTGCAGGCTCGGTCTCTCGAGGAGCCCACAAGTCGAGTACCTCGTCGAGGTGCTGCTGCGATGCCAGTGGCCGGACGGCGGATGGAACTGCGACCGCAACCTCAACGCGAGTCATTCGTCGTTTCACGAGACGCTGGCTCCCATACGGGGCCTTGCCGAGTATCACCGGGCGACTGGCGATCGCCGCGCCCAGGATGCCGCCGAGCGCGGTGTCGAGCTGCTGTTGCGACATCACCTCTTTCGATCCGCGCGCACCGGCAGCGTGATCGACGCCGAATGGCGCCACATCCACTGGCCGCAGTATTGGCACTACGACTACTTCCACGGCTTGCGCGCCATTGCCATGCTCGGCCGCCTTGCCGACCCTCGCGCGGGCGAGGCGATCGAGATGCTGAACGCGGCTCGGCAACAGGATGGCACCTGGGGTGCTGCTGGCCGCCGCTACTGGCGTCCCGAGACCGAGGCAGTCGACTGGGGCGATGCCGGTCCGATCGTGACGTCGGCGGCGCGGGCGATGCTCCAATAGCGTCTCGGTGAAGGTCCTCGTCATCGGTTCGGGCGCCCGCGAGCACGCGCTCGTGTGGAAGTGCGTTCAGTCGGAGTTGGTGGAGCGCGTCTTCTGCGCGCCCGGCAATGGCGGCACCGGCGGCATGGCGCGCAACGTCCCGATCCCGGCCACCGACATCGTCCGCCTCGTCCAGTTCGCCAAGCAGGAGCGCCTGGGCCTGGTGGTGCTCGGCCCCGAGGCTGCCGTCGACGCCGGCGTCGGCGATGCGCTGCGCGATGCGGGCTTCAACGTCTTCGGCCCCAACCGCGGCGCCGGGCGGATCGAGTCGAGCAAGGCTTTCGCCAAGTCCCTGATGCGCAAAGCCGGCATACCCACGGCGAACTACGAAGCCTTCACGCAATCAGCGCCGGCGAAAGCGTGGGCGCGGCAGCGGGACGGGCTGGTGGCGGTGAAGGCCGACGGCCTCGCCCGTGGGAAAGGCGTGATCGTCTGCTCGACGCCGGTCGAGTCTGACGCGGCGATTGACGCGATGCTCGTCGAGGGCCGCTTCGGCAAGAGCGGGGCGACGATCGTGGTCGAGGAGAGGCTCGACGGCCCTGAGCTCTCGCTCCTGGGCGTCACCGATGGGACCGATGTCGTGGCGCTGGCGCCGGCTCGCGATTTCAAGCGAGCCCACGACGGCGACAGCGGCCCCAACACCGGCGGCATGGGCGCCTACTCGCCCCCAGCCGGCGTCGCCCAGGCCGTCGTCGACGAGGTCGTGGAGAAGGTGATGAAGCCGGCCGTGCGCGAGCTCGCATCGTCCGGCCACGAGTTCCGCGGAGTGCTCTATGCGGGCGTGATGCTGACTGCCGCTGGTGTGCGCACGCTGGAGTTCAACGCGCGTTTCGGCGACCCCGAGGCGCAGGTCGTGCTGCCGCGACTGGAGTCCGACTTCATCGCCCTCGCGCTGGCGGCCGCCAAGGGCGGACTTGCGTCATTTCCGGACCTTCGCTGGAGCGACCGCGCGTGCGTCGGTGTGGTGGTCGCGTCTGGCGGCTACCCGGACGACACGGCGATGAAGACCGGCTACCCGATCCGGGGGCTGGCCGAGATGCCGAAGGGCGTGCTGGTCTTTCACGCGGGCACGCGCTTCGAGCCCGGTCGTGGCCTGGTCACCGACGGCGGCCGCGTCGTCACCGCGGTCGCGCTGGGCGACACGGTGGGCCAGGCCCGCGAGACGGCGCTGTCCGGGGCCCGGCAGGTACGATTCGAAGGCGCCTTCTTTCGGACGGACATCGCACGGGAGGCAGTTGTTTGAGCCCAGTCGTCGGCGTCATCCTCGGCTCCAAGTCCGACCTGCCGCTCATGGAGTCGTGCGTCAAAGTCCTCGAAGAGCTGGGGATCGAAAACGAGGTCAAGGTCTGCTCCGCCCACCGCAACCCGCGAGGGGTTATGGAGTGGGCCACGTCCGCGCGCGAGCGCGGGCTGAAGGTCGTGATCGCGGCGGCCGGGGGCGCTGCGCACCTGCCTGGTGTGGTCGCTGCCTGGACCGACCTCCCTGTGATCGGAGTCCCGGTGCCGACTCAGCACCTGGGCGGCGTCGACTCCCTCTACTCGATCGTGCAGATGCCGGCCGGAATCCCGGTGGCGACCGTCGCCATCGGCGAAGCCGGGGCCAAGAACGCGGCGTGGCTGGCCGCACGCATTCTCGGGGTCACGGACAAAGAGGTCGAGCAGCGCCACCACGAAAAGCGCGCGGCGCTGGCCGGCGCATGAAGAAGAAGTCGACGCGCCTCCGCCTCATCGACACGACCTTCCGCGACGCCAACCAGTCGCTGCTGGGCGGCGTGCTGACGGCGGACGAGGTCGTCCCCATCGCGGAGCTCATGGACGGCATCGGCTTCTCCGCGATGGAGGCGTTTGGCGGCGCGACGTTCGAAACGCAGCTCCGCCGCGGCGAAGATCCATGGGAATTCCTGCGCCGGCTTGCCAAGGCGACGCCCAACACTCCGATCCAGGCCTTGATCCGTGGCCAGAACCTCGTGTCCAGCCGGAACTTCGCCGACGACGCGGTGGAGCTCTTCGTCAGGCACGCCGCGAAGAGCGGCGTCGACATCTTCCGGGTGTTCGACCCGCTCAACGACCTTCGGAACATGGAGACGGCCATTGGCGCCGCGCTGAAGGCGAAGAAGAAGGTCCAGGGCACACTCTGCTACGCGATCTCGCCGGCCCACAACATCGAGCTGTGGATCTCGATCGGCAAGGGCCTGGCCAACATGGGCTGCCACGAGATCGTGATCAAGGACACCTCGGGCCTGCTCAGCCCGCAGGCGGCGTGGGAGCTGGTCGCGGCGCTCAAGCAGAGCGTCAAGATCCCGGTCGACGTGCACTCGCACTGCTCCACGGGCATGGCGCCGATGGCGTACATGGCCGCGGTCGAGGCCGGCGCGGACATCCTCGACGTTGCGATGTCGCCCCTCGCCTGGGGCGCGTCACAGCCGGCCGCCGAGAGCGTGGTCGCGGCGCTTCAGGGCGGGGAGTACGACACCGGCTTCGACCTCGAGCGCATGTGGGAGGCGAACACGGCGGTCGAGGTCTTGAAGCGCGAGCACATCGATGACCTCAGCCCGTTCGCGGACCGCGTCGACGCCGACATCCTTCGCTACCACATGCCGGGGCTGATGCTCGAGGACATATACCGCCAGCTCGAGTCACACGAAGCCGGCGGGCGCATACGGGAGGTGCTCGAAGACGCCAACCGGGTCCGTCTCGAGCTCGGCTATCCGCCGCTGGTGGCGCCGATCCGTCAGATGATCGCGAGCCAGGCTGTCTACAACGTGATCGGCGGCGACCGCTACGCGACCGTCACTCAGGAGCTGAAGGACTACCTCCAGGGCCTGTACGGGCGGCCGCCTGTGCCGGCGGACCCGGAGCTCCGGAGACTGGTGCTCGGCCGCGAAGAGCCGATCACGATCCGGCCCGCCGACCTGCTCGAGCCGCAGGTCGACGGCGCGCGCCTGCAGGTCCGAAAGATGGGAGTGGAGACGACCGACGACGCAGTGCTGATCCAGCTTCTGTTCCCCAACATCGGGCCGGCGTTCCAGCGGCGGAACGCCACCGGCGCGGAGGCCAGGAAGACGCCTTCGCTGGCCGCGGATCCTCCGCCTCCGCCCGTCAAGGCCGATCCACCTCCGGCCCCGCCTCCTCCCCCGGCCCCGACGACGACCGCGGAGTTCGAGGTCGACGTGGAGGGCGAGGTGTTCAAGGTGCGCGTGACCGGCGCCGGGATGGCGGTGACGCCGGCCGCTTCCGGAGGGGCGGCTCAGCCGGCGGTGCAGGCGCCGGCCCCGCCGCGATCCGGCGAGGGTACGGTCATCGCGCCTATGCAGGGACTCATAGTGAAGATCCCGATTCGCGCCGGCGACGACGTCAAGCTCGGCGACGTGGTCGCGGTGCTCGAGGCGATGAAGATGCAGAACGACATCGTCACCACGGTCGCCGGCAAGGTGCGCGACATCTACGTCAGGGAAGGCGAGGTGGTGACACCAAACCAGCCGCTGCTGGCGATCTCTTGAGATCAGTGAGTCCCAACCTGCCCGCGTCCTCGCGCAAGCACAAGCTCTTCAAAAAAATTCTCGTCGCCAACCGCGGCGAGATCGCGATCCGAGTGATGCGGGCCTGCCGCGAGCTCGGCATCGCCACCGCCGCGGTCTATTCCGACGCCGATCGCCACGCTATCCACACGCGCTATGCGGAGGAGGCACACCACATCGGCGGCGCTGCGCCCAGCGATTCGTACCTGCAGCTGGAGCGGATCGTCAAGGTCGCCCACGACTGCGGCGCCGAGGCCATCCACCCCGGCTATGGCTTCCTGTCGGAGAAGGCGCCGTTCCCGGAGGCGTGCGAGGCCGCCGGCATCAAGTTCATCGGCCCGCCCGCCTCGGCGATGCGCGCGCTTGGCTCCAAGCTCGCGGCGCGCAAGCTGGCCGTCGACCACGGTGTGCCGGTGACCCCGGGCAGCGACGCTGTGACCGACGCGGCTACGGCGATCCAGGCGGCGCACGGCATCGGATTTCCGATCATGGTCAAGCCGTCGGGAGGCGGCGGCGGCATCGGCATGAAGGTGGTCGAGTCGGAGCAGGAGCTGGCCGCCGCCGTGGAGACCAGTGTCCAGGCCGCCCGCTCAGCGTTCGGCGATCCGACTGTATATCTCGAGCGCTACGTGCGCAAACCGCGTCATGTCGAAATCCAGGTCATCTGCGACGAGCACGGCCACGCCGTCCACCTGGGCGAACGCGAGTGCTCGATCCAGCGCCGGCACCAGAAGATCATGGAAGAGACTCCGTCGCCCGCCATCACCGCGGAGATTCGAGCGGCCATGGGCGACGCGGCGATCCGCGCCGTGACGGCTGCGGGCTACGTCAACGCCGGCACCGTCGAGTTCATGTTCAGCGAGGGCGAGTTCTTCTTCCTCGAGGTCAACGCGCGCCTGCAGGTCGAGCATCCGATCACTGAAGCGGTGACCGGGATCGACCTCGTGAAGGAGCAGATCCGGGTCGCCGCCGGGATGGAGCTGAGCTTCGCGCAGCCCGACATCACCTGGACCGGGCACGCGATCGAGATGCGCATCAACGCCGAGGACCCGCTGCGCAAGTTCATGCCCAACCCCAAGCGCATCCACCGTTGGGTCGCGCCGGCCGGGCCCGGCGTGCGCGTCGACTCGGGCTTCGGTCCCGGGTCCGACGTGCCACCGAACTACGACTCGCTCGTGGCGAAACTCATCGTCCATGGGACCGATCGGGCGGAGGCCATCGCACGCGCCGGGCGGGCGCTGCGCGAGTTCGTCGTCGTCGGGCCCGCGACGACCATCCCCTATCACCGCGCGATCCTGGAGTCTCCGGACTTCCGCTCGGGGAAGCTGAGCACTCGCTTCATCGACGACCACCCTGAGCTCGTCGCCCAGGCGAAGGCGCTCGCCGGCGAGGAGTCCCCGTTCGACTACGGGCCGGATCCCCGGCACATCGCGGCGGCCGCCGCCGCCGTGTCGGCCGTCATCCGGCAAGGCTGAGAGACCGGCTGAGCAAGCTCGCCCACCCTGAGAGCGGCCGGCCGTTCGAGGTCCTCGGATCGACCGAAGCTGGAAGAGCCGGACCCTTCGCCCTGCGGTCGGACGTCATCCGGTATCCCGGCGGGGTCGAAGTGCCCTACCACGTCGTGGTGAACCCGGATTCCGTTTTCGTGGTGCCGCATTTCGACAACGGCGACACCGTGCTGGTCCGCCAGTGGCGTCACGCCTGGGACGAGTCGTCGTGGGAGGTCCCCGCCGGCACCTTCAACGAAGGCGAGGAGCCGCTGCAGTGCGCGCGCCGCGAGCTGGCCGAGGAGACGGGCCTGCGGGCGTCGCGCTTCACCAAGCTGGGCGTCGTGCACGGGGCGGCGATCCTGACCGGCCGCGCCCACCTGTTCCTCGCGCAGGGCATCACCGAAGCCGAGCAGAATCTCGAGACGTACGAGCAGGACATGGAGGTCAGGCGGCTGCCCCTGGCGGACGCCCTGAACGCTGCGCTGGACGGCGAGATCGTCCACTCGGGCTCGGTGACCGCGCTCGTTCGCGCGGCCCGCAGGCTGAACCTGGTCTAGCTCGGGCTGGGGCTTGGGCTCGATGGGGGTGGCGCCGGCGTGGGTGTCGGCGTCACACCGCCTGCGTTCGCGACGGCCGGCGGGCCGATGAAGTCGAGGTCGTACTCCGAGGCGGTGTGGCGGCCGCCGACGTCCTGCACGCTCGGCAGCACGACCAGCCTGTAGTGCGCCCCGGGCGTCAGCTGAAGCCCGGTGAAGGTCACAGTCCGGTCCGTGTAGCTTTGCGTGGCGCCGACGATCACCCCCTGGCCGTCCTGCAGCGAAAGGCTTGCCACGGTGGTGGGGACCAGGTCGCTGTCGAACGTGACCTCGACCTGCGTCGCCGTGACCTTCACGGCCACGACCTCGGGTCCCTTGCCGACGTCGCGCTGAGAGCCCGCGATCACGGCGTCGATCAGGAATGGATCGATGGTCTCCGCGCGCTTCAGGGTGAGCGTCTCCTCGACCGTGCTCTTCTCCACCTTGCCCTGCCCGAAGACCAAGCGGACCACCACCCGCACGCCGTTGGTGGTGGTCGGGTCGACCTCGGAAGTGAGGATGTAGTAGCGCTTGAACCCGGCATCGGTGATCGGGATCAGCACCGCGGCGCCCGAGTTGTACGCGGCCTTGCCAGCGTCGTCGAGGTAGAGGGACGCCCGGTCGGGGTTGCCGTGGAGCCGAGCGTCCATGAAGGCGTTCACCACGGCGACCGCCTGGTCGGTCGCGAGCGGCGTGGGCGGCGGCGCCGGCGCGATCGCGACCCACAGGCCGGCCCTGACGAACGCGAACGTGCTCGAGTCAGGTGCCCAGGCCGGCAGGCTGTAGGTGCCGTCGTTGAGCTTGGTCAAGCCGGTGCCGTCGGGCCGAACCTCGTAGAGACCGGTGTCGCTGCCGAGCAGGATCTCATTCCTGGCCGACCAGCTCACGTCGGACGCGGGAAGCGACGTGATGGTCTTGCCGGTCATGTCGGCGATGAGGCCGTTGTAGACGACCCGCGTGCCGTCCGGCGACCAGCCCTGGAAGGTGGTGGAGGCGCTGCCGCCGAGATTGAGCGACTTGCCCGACGTGAGGTCGAGCAGGTAGAGCGTGCTGCCCGCCGCGTAAGCCGCGTGCGCGCCGTCCGGCGCGATCGAAAGGATCGCGGTCGCGTCGTTGGGCGGCGGGATGGAGGCGACCCTGGCCGGGCCGCCGGCGGTCTCCTGGTACACGCCGTCGCTCGCGCCCCAGTACAGCTGGTCCTTGATCCAGGTCAGCACCGTCGGTGTGGGCGTCGCGACGACCTCCGTGGTGACACCGGTGGCGAGGGTCAGGATCTCGATCTTCCCGCCGCGAACGTAGGCGAGCCGGTCGCCGGCCTGCCCGATCGCGGGCATCGAGGCCCCGTCCGTCACCAGCGTCTTGACCGCGCCGCCCTTGGCCGGCACCGATTGGAGGACGCCTCCGGCGCCGACGAAGTAGACGGTGGTCGAGTCGGGCGACCACACGACCGGATAGGTCGTTCCGTTGGGCGGGTACGCGGCGGTCAGCTCCTGCTGTCCAGTCAGCAGTGAGTTGTTCTTCGGCGTCGGACTCGGCGCCGGCGACGGCGACGCGGTCGGCTGGGTGACGAATGTGATCGTCTTGGGCGTCGCGAGCGGGGTGCCCGCCTGGGTCGTCGCGCCGGGCCCGATCGTCACCTGGTACTGCGTGTTGGGCGCCAGGTTGCCGCTCGTCGGCTGGACGTACAGCTGGGTGTCGCCGCCCCAGGTGAAGGTCACGCTGGTCGCGGGAGTGATCTGGACCGCGTGCTCGGTCGAAGGGTGGTTCATCGGCTGGTTGAAGGAGACGAGGATCGGCTGCTGCAGCGCCACCGCGCCCGCGTCCTGCTGCGGGCTCTGGATGACGATCTCGAACGGACCGCTGTTGCTCGGCTGCGTCGTGGTGTAGAGGACCACCGACGCGACGATCACCGCCATCGCGGCCGCGCCCAACCAGGCCACTCCCTGCGGCGCGAGGAGCCGGCGCCACCAGGTGTTCTTGCCCTCCACCGTTCGCCAGGCGTCGGCCATCAGCTGCCGTCGCAGGCCGGTCTTGAAAGCCTCGTCGAGCGGCGGCTCGGGCACGGCCCTCGAGCTGATCATCTGGGCGAGCCGGATCAGCTCGGGGTCGCCGAGGACGTCGTTCAGCTCGGGATCCATGCGCTCGCTCATTCCGATGGCCTCAGCGCGCCGGCCTCTTCCCGCAGCCGGGTGACCCCGCGGTGGATCAGCAGCTTCACGGCGCCGGGCGTCTTGCCCATCGCGACCGCGATGTCCTCGATCTTCATGTCCTCCTGGAACTTGAGCACGAGCGCAGTCCGCTGCTGCCCGGGCAGCTCTTCGACGATCGACCAGATGCGGCGGATCTCATCGCGATGCGCCGCCTGCTCTTCGATCGCCGGCCCGCCGACGGAGAGGTCGTGGAAGTCCTCGAGCGGCTGCGACGGGCGCAGCGTTCGGTAGCGGTCGGCGATGGCGTTGACCGCGATCTGGTACAGCCAGGCCGCGAAGGGACGCCCGGTGTCCTGGTACCGGGGCATGGCCTTCAGGGCCTTGATGAAGACCTCTGATGTCACGTCCTCCGCCGCGGTTTGCTCCCTCACTCTTGAATACACGAACCTGTAGATCTGCTGAAAGTGCCGGTCGTAGAGCGCCCCGAACTCGCGGGGGTCCCGCTTGGCGCGGTCGACGAGGTGCCGTTCCTCGTCGCGGGACGAATCGCTCACCGGCCGTTCAGCCTGTGCGTCATCAAACGGGGTCCTCTCGAAGCTGGTTACGAAGGGGCGGCCTGGCCACCGACCGATTATCGGTGCCCGGCGCGATGCGACTGACTCCGCGGCAGCAGGGCACAGCATGTTGTGGATAACCTGGGGAGGCCTACTAAATCTGCCTCGGGCGGGGGGCGCTTATAATCGCGACGTCCCCCGGTGTTGATTGGGAGCCGGCGCCCTTCTTGATCGAGCGATACTCGCCGCCTGCCATCCAGGCAGTCTGGTCGGACCAGCACAGGTTTGAGCTTTGGCTTCGCATCGAGGTCCTGGCCTGTGAGGCTTGGGCCGACCTCGGCCGCATCCCGCAGGACGCGCTGCCGAAGATTCGCAAGGCCACCTTCGACGCCGCTCGAATCGCCGAGATCGAGGCCCGGGTCGGGCACGACGTCGTCGCCTTCCTGACCGACGTCAACGCGTCGATCGGGCAGCCGGAGGCGCGCTACATACACATCGGCATGACCAGCCAGGACCTCAACGACACCGCGCTCGCGGTCCAGCTGGTGGAGTCGGCGAAGATCATCGCCAGGGACCTGGCCGAGGTCCGCGAGGCCGCCGCCGTGCTGGCGGTGCGGCATCGCCGCACGCTGATGGCGGGACGCACTCACGGCATCGTGGCCGAACCGACCACCTTCGGCTTCAAGGTCGCCGGGTGGGTGGCCGAGCTCGACAGGGCGCAGAGGCGGCTGGGGGCCGCGACCGAGGAGGTGGCCGTCGGCCGCGTGAGCGGCGCCGTCGGCACGCACGCCACGGTCGACCCGCGCGTCGAGGAGCACGTCTGCAAGGCACTCGGCCTCAGGCCGGACGTCGTCTCGACCCAGGTCGTCGCCCGCGACGTGCACGCGGCATTCATGTCCGCGCTGGCGTCGATCGCCGGCGCGCTCGAGCGCATCGCGACCGAGATCCGTCACCTTCAGCGGAGCGAGGTCGGCGAAGTGTTCGAGCCCTTCGGCAAGGAGCAGAAGGGGAGCTCGGCGATGCCCCACAAAAGAAACCCGGTGCTCACAGAGCGGGTGTGCGGGCTGGCGCGCGTGGTCCGCGGTCACCTCGTCACGGCGCTCGAGAACACCGCCCTGTGGCACGAGCGCGACATCAGCCACTCGTCGGCGGAGCGCATCGTGTTCCCAGACGCCTGCGCCGCGGTCGACTTCATGGCCCTGGAGATGGCCAAGGTCCTGCAGGGTCTCGACGTCCGGCCCGAGCGGATGCTGCGCAATCTGCAGTACGCCGGCGGCGTCGCGTTCTCGGGTCGGGTGCTGACGGCGCTGGTCGAGGCGGGGTTGCCGCGCGAGGACGCCTACCTGATCGTGCAGAAGGCGGCCATGCAGGCGGTGCAGGAGGACGGCCCCGGATTCCGCGCCCAGGTGGAGAACAACAAGGACGTGGCCGGCCGCCTCGGCGCCGGCCTCGACGCGGCCTTCGATCCGTGGGCTGGGCTCGAGCACACCGACCTCGCATTCGACCGCCTCGGACTGGGAGTGAAGACTCGTTGATCGCCGGACCACCTCTGACCGAGACCGAGCTGCCGCTCAAGCTCTTCGCGCGCGGCAAGGTCCGCGACACCTACGAGATTTCGGACGACCGCCTGCTGATGGTGGCCACGGATCGCATCTCCGCGTTCGACCACGTGCTGCCCAACGGCATCCCCGACCGCGGCAAGGTGCTGACGCAGCTCTCGATCTTCTGGTTCTCGCAGACCCACACCTTTCAGGACAACCACCTCGTCTCCGGGATGGTGCCCGACCTGCCACCGGCGCTCCGCGACCATCGCGAGCAGCTCGCCGGCCGCTTCATGATCGTGCGCAAGGCCAAGCGCATCGACTTCGAGTGCGTCGTGCGCGGCTATCTCGCCGGCAGCGCGTGGAAGGAGTACGAGCAGTCGCACACGCTGGCGGGCGACGAGATGCCGCCAGGCATGCGTCAGAGCGAGAAGCTCGCCTACCCGATTTTTTCGCCCGCTACGAAGGCCGAGACCGGCCACGACGAGAACGTCACCTTCGCGCAGATGAAGAAGGAGATCGGCGACGACCTGGCGGCGAAGCTTCGCGATGCGAGCCTCGAGCTGTACAAGCACGCGTCCGAGCACGCTGAGCGCCGCGGCATCATCGTCGCGGACACGAAGTTCGAGTTCGGGCTGATCGACGGAGAGCCGATCCTGATCGACGAGGCGCTGACGCCCGACAGCTCACGATTCTGGGACGCGACGAAATACGTGATCGGCACGTCGCCCGAGTCGTTCGACAAACAGTTCGTCCGCGACTGGCTGGAGCGGTCGGGCTGGGACAAGGAGTCCGAACCGCCCGCGCTGCCGAACGACATCGTCGTGCAGACCCGCGAGCGCTACCTGACCGCGTACCAGCGCCTGGTCGGCAAGCCCCTGTTCCCGCCCAAGCCGAGGAACGAAAGGTGATCGCGCGCGTCATCGTCACGCCCAAGCCGGTGGTGAACGACCCGCAGGGCATCACGGTCCGCCAGGGCCTGGCCACGCTCGGCTTCGCCGAGGTCACCGACGTGCGCGTGGGCAAGTACATCGAGGTGCGGCTGGACGCGGGCAGCGAGCGCGAGGCCCGCGAGCGCGTGGACTCGATGTGCCGGCAGCTGCTCGCCAACCACGTCATCGAGGACTACCGCTTCGACATCGAACGCGACGGGAATGGGCCACGTTGAAGTTCGGGGTCGTGGTTTTTCCCGGCACGTGGTCCGACCGCGACTGCGGCTGGGTCGTGGACCAGGTCCTCGGCGCCCAGCTCCAGTACCTGTGGCACAAGGACGCCGACCTCAAAGGCTGCGACTGCATCATCCTGCCCGGCGGGTTCGCGTACGGCGACTACCTGCGGACCGGAGCGATCGCCCGCTTCGCACCGGTGATGGAGAAGGTCAGCGAGTTCGCCGCCCGGGGCGGTCTGGTGTGGGGCATCTGCAACGGCTTCCAGATCCTTTGCGAGGCGGGCCTGCTGCCCGGCGCCCTCATCCGCAACTCGTCGCTCGAGTTTCGCTGCGAGTGGACGAACCTCGTGGTCGAGCGGGACGACCTGCCGTTCACGTCGGGCTGCGACGCCGGCGAGGTCCTGAGCATCCCGATCTCTCACGGCGAGGGCAGCTACTTCGCCGACCCGGCGACGCTGTCACGGCTCGAGCAGAACGGGCAGGTCGTCTTCCGCTACTGCGACGTCGAGGGCCGCGTGCGACCCAACGCCAACCCGAACGGGTCGCTGCACAACATCGCGGGCATCGTCAACTCCCGCGGTAACGTGCTGGGCATGATGCCGCACCCGGAGCGGTGCGCGGAAGCGGAGCTCGGCGGGACGGACGGCCTCAAGCTCTTCCGCTCGGTCCTTCATCACGCGGCCAGGGCCCTGGCCGGTTGAGGACGGAAGCCGCGCGGATCGACGACCGCAAGCTGCGTGAGGTCGCCCTGACTCACGACGAGTACCGGGTGATCGTAGAAGCCCTCGAGCGCCAGCCCAACGACGTGGAGCTCGGCATGCTCGGCGTTCTCTGGTCGGAGCACTGCTCGTACAAGACCTCCAAAGCGCTGCTCCGGCGGCTGCCCTCCACCGGATCGGCGGTGCTCCAGGGCCCGGGCGAGAACGCGGGCGCGGTCGACATCGGCGACGGCTGGGCGGCGGTCTTCAAGATCGAGTCCCACAACCATCCGTCGGCGATCGAGCCCTATCAGGGTGCGGCCACCGGCGTCGGCGGCATCCTCCGCGACGTCATCGCCATGGGCGCGCGGCCCATCGCCCTGCTCGACTCGCTGCGCTTCGGCCCGCTTCCCGCTTCGCGCCACCACTTCGACGGGGTCGTGGCCGGCATCGGCGGGTATGGCAACTGCATCGGCGTGCCCACCGTGGGCGGCGAGGTCTACTTCGACGACTGCTACGCGCAGAACCCGCTGGTCAACGCCATGTGCGTCGGGCTCGTGCGCGCCGACCAGCTCATGCGCGCGCGCGCCGAGGGCACCGGCAACAAGCTGCTGCTCGTCGGCGCCGACACCGGCCGCGACGGCATCCACGGCGCCTCGTTCGCGTCGCTCGAGCTGGACGAGAACAGCTCGGAGCGCAGGCCCGCTGTGCAGGTCGGCAACCCGTTCCTGGAGAAGTGTCTGCTCGAGGCGTGCATGGACCTGGCGCGGAGCGACGCCGTCGTCGCGATCCAGGACCTGGGGGCGGCCGGGCTCACCTCGTCGGTCGCTGAGTGTGCCGGCCGCGTCGCGGGCGCTGGCGCGCGGGTCGACGTGGCGAAGGTGCCCAGGCGCGAGCGCGGGATGACGCCCTACCACGTGATGCTCTCGGAGTCTCAGGAGCGAATGCTGATCGTGGTCCGGCGCGGCCGCGAGCGAGAGGTGCAGAAGATCTTCGAAGCCTGGGACCTGACGTCGGCGGTCATCGGCGAGGTCACCGACGACGGCCACGTGACGGTGGTCGACGGCAAGGACGAGGTGGCGCGCCTGCCGGTCCAGCTGCTGACCGAGGGAGCGCCCCTGCGCCGCCTGACCGGCGTCCCACCCGAGCCGCGGCCCTCGCTCAACCTCGAGTCGCTGCCACCGCCCGCCGACCCCGGCGCCTCGCTGCTGCGCCTGCTGGCAAGCCCCAACCTGTGCAGCCGCCGCCCGATCTTCAGGCGCTACGACCACATGGTCGGAGACTCGACGGTGCTGCCCCCCGGCGGCGACGCGGCGATACTGCGGGTCAAGGGCACGCGGATCGGCATCGCGGCCACCACCGCCTGCAACGCGCGCTACTGCCACCTCGACCCCAACCTGGGCGCCCAGCTTGCGGTCGCCGAGGCCGCTCGCAACATCATCGCCACCGGCGCCGAACCGCTCGCGGTCACCGACTGCCTCAACCTCGGCAACCCCGACCGGCCCGAGGTCTACTGGGAGCTCGAGGAGACCGTCGCCGGCCTGGCGCAGGCCTGCCGGGCGCTCGAGGTGCCGATCGTGAGCGGCAACGTGAGCCTGTACAACGAGTCGTCGGGGACGGGCATTCATCCCACCCCGGTCGTGGGCATGATCGGGCGCATCGAGGACTATGGGCATCGCCTCCAGGCCGGCTTCAAAAACGAAGGAGACTTCGTCCTCCTCATCGGCTCGAGCCACAACGACCTCGGCGGCAGCGAGTACCTGAAGGTCGAGCACGGCATGGTCGCGGGGCGGCCACCGGCCCTCGACCTGGTGCGCGAGCGTGCCGTCGGGCGCCTCCTGCTGACGGCGGCGCGGGCGGGCCAGGTCCGCAGCGCCCACGACTGCTCCGACGGCGGGCTGCTGATCGCGCTTGCGGAGTGCTGCCTGCTGGGTCGCATGGGCATGCGCGGCCCGTCCCTCACGCTCGAGCCTCCGCTCCGCCTCGACGCAGCCCTCTTCGGCGAGTCGCCGGGCCGCTTCGTGATCAGCGCCCCGTCGCGAGCGATGCCGGAGCTGCAGTCGCTGGCGAGGCGCCACCACGTGGAGATCTCGCTCCTCGGGATGGCGGGCGGCGACATGCTTGAGCTGGAGGGCCAGGTCAAGGTCTCGCTGGCGGACATGGGTCAAGCCTGGGAAGGAGGTCTCGAGAGCTTCTAAATGTGTGGGGTCTTCGGGATATGCGCCGCGAGCGGGGTCGACGTGGCCAACCTCACGTACTTCGGCCTCTTCTCGCTCCAGCATCGCGGCCAGGAGTCGGCGGGCATAGCCGTCTCGGACGGCACGAACGTGCGCGTCCACCGGGCGATGGGCCTCGTGGCGCAGGTGTTCTCCCCTGAGCAGATCAAGGAGATGGGCGAAGGCTCGATCCTCGCCCTCGGGCACACCCGATACTCGACCACCGGCTCGAGCCGAGCCGAGAATGCGCATCCCCTGCCGTTCCACCACGCGACGCTCGGTCCAGGCGCGATCGCCCACAACGGCAACCTGCTCAACGCGGAAGCGCTGCGCAGGCAGCTCGAGGAGGAGGGCGCGACCTTCGAGACCGCTCTGGACACAGAGGTCATGGCGCGACTCATCGAGCACACGCACGGCCGCACCTGGGAAGAGGTGGTGCGCAAATCCTTCGCGCGCGTGGTCGGCGCGTACTCGTGCGGGATCATGACGCCCAAGCAGCTGATCGCGCTGCGCGATCCGTACGGATTCCGGCCGCTGTGCATCGGCTTCATCCCGCTGGCGGGCCAGCCGGCGCACGTCGTCGCCAGCGAGACGTGTGCGCTCGACACGGTGCACGCCAACTTCGTGCGCGAGGTGCAGCCGGGCGAGATGGTCGTGATGGACGAGCACGGTGTGCACAGCGTCACGTTCCAGACCTCGAACAAGCACGCGATGTGCGTCTTCGAGTTCATCTACTTCGCGCGGCCTGACTCGATCCTCAAGAACTGCGAGCTGGAGGAGGCCCGGATCCGGATGGGCCGCGAGCTCGCGGCCGAGGCCCCGGTCGAGGCCGACATGGTCGTCCCGTTTCCGGACTCGGGCACGCCGGCCGCCATCGGTTACGCGGAGGCCGCGGGCATCCCGTTTCGCGAGGCCATGATGAAGAGCCGCTACATCAACCGCACCTTCATCCAGCCCGACCAGTCGCTGCGCGAAGCGGGCGTGATGTTGAAGCTCAACCCGCTGCCGCGCTCGATCAAAGGCAAGCGGCTGATCGCGGTCGACGACTCGATCGTGCGCGGGACGACGTCGCGCCGCATCATCGACCGCCTGCGGGCGGCCGGGGCGAAGGAGATCCACATGCGGATCTCGAGCCCGCCCATGCGCTTCCCGTGCTTCATGGGCGTGGACATCGGCTCGACCAAGGAGCTGATCGCATTCGGCCGCACGGTGGAAGAGGTCCGGCAGCACATCGGCGCCGACTCACTCTCGTACCTCTCCATCCCAGGCCTCATGCGCGCGATTGGCCGGGGCACGTCCGAACAGTTCTGCCGCGCGTGCTTCGACGGCTCGTATCCGGTGCCGGTGCCGCAGCAGCTCGAGATGGACAAGATGCAGTTCGAGCTGCCGCTGAAGTCGGATCACGTACCCGGGCCGCCATCGCCGGCGCTCGCCGAAACGACGAGCTGATGTCATCGGAGGGACTGTCGTACGCCGCGGCCGGCGTCGACATCGAGGCGTACGAGCGGGCGTTGGAGAGGGTCAAACCCCTGATCGCGGCCACCCACGGGAAGGAGGTGGCGATCGGCGTCGGGCCGTTTGCCGGACTGTACGCGCTGCCCGACGGGAGCCACCTCGCGACCAGCGCCGACGGCGTCGGCACCAAGATCAAAGTCGCGATCGCCGCGGGTGCGCATCGAGGGATCGGGACGGACATCGTCAATCACTGCGTGAACGACATCGCCACCGCGGGCGCGCGGCCGCTGTTCTTTCTCGACTATTTCGCGACCGGCAAGCTCGACCCGGACGTGTTCAGCCAGGTCATCGAGGGCATGACCGAGGCGTGCCGCGCGGCGCGCTGCGCGCTGCTGGGCGGTGAGACCGCCGAGATGCCGGGCGTCTACGCGCTCGGCGACTACGACCTCGCGGGGTTCATCGTCGGGCTGGTGGATCGAGGGTGGCGGCCGGATCATTCGCGCGTAAGGGCGGGCGACAAGCTGGTCGGTCTGCCCTCGAACGGCCTGCACACCAATGGGTACTCTCTTGTGCGCAAGGTGTTCGAGGGGGTGCCCCTATCCCACGTGTACCGCGATCTCAAGCGGCCGCTGGGGGAGGTCCTTCTCGAGCCGCATCTCTCCTACCTCGACGACCTCGCCAGGATCAAATGGAAAGGCGCGGCGCACATCACGGGCGGCGGCATCCTTGGCAATCTGCCTCGGTGCCTGCCCGAAGGGCTCGGCGCGCAGCTCCACGAGGCCGCCTGGGACCTCCCACCGATCTTTGAGCTGATCCGCAAGCGGGGTCGGGTGGCCGACGACGAGATGTATGGCACCTTCAACATGGGGCTCGGGATGATCCTCGTGGTCGACCCGGGCGATGTGCCGGCGAGCGCGATGGTCGTTGGCGAAGTCGTGCCGCAAACTGGTCCGGATCGGGTGAAGATCAGCTGAAGCTAGGGATCTGCGTTTCCGGGAAGGGCTCGAATCTTCGCAACCTGGTCGAGCACGGCTTCGAGGTGGTGGCTGTCGCCACCAACCGCCCTTCGTGTGGCGGTGCAGCATTCGCCCGCGACCGCGGCATCCCGCTCGCCGAGCTCTCGCAGAAGGCGTTCGCCTCGGTCGACGCGCGGGACGCGGCGATGCGCGACTTCTTCGCGGGGCATGGCGTCGAGCTGGTCGTGGACGCGGGCTACGACCGCGTACATTCGGCACCGTTTCTCCGGGCTTTCGGCGGGCGGATCATCAACGTTCACCCGTCCCTGCTGCCTGCGTTTGGCGGCGGCATGGACGCGATCGAGCAGGCGCTGGCCGCGGGCGTCGAGAAGACGGGCGCGACCGTGCATCTCGTCACCGATGAGCTCGACGCCGGGCCGATACTGATGCAGGAATCGGTGCCCGTGCTTCCCGGCGACACGGCCGAGAGCCTGAGGCAGCGTGTTCACGAGGCCGAATACCGCCTGCTGCCGGCGGCGATCCGGGTGATGGAGAAGAGGTTTGCGGCCGGGCGCGCGCTGGGCGTATAGATGAAAAGAGCCCTGCTGTCGGTTAGCGACAAGACCGGCCTCGCGGGGTTCGCGCGGGGCCTGCGGCGGCTGGGCTTTGAGCTCTACGCCACGGGGAGCACGCTGCAGGTCCTGTCCGACGCGGCGGTCGACGCCAGCCCGGTGACCGACCTGACAGGTTTCCCGGAGATGATGGACGGCCGGATCAAGACCCTTCATCCCGGTGTGCATGCGGGCCTGCTCGCTCGCCGCGACCGGCCGGAGCACATGGAGGCGCTTGCGCAGCACGGGCTCAAGCAGATCGACCTCCTGTGCTGCAACCTATACCCCTTCGTCGAGACGGTGAGCCGCCCCGACGTCACGTTCGAGGACGCGGTCGAGCAGATCGACATCGGCGGACCGGCCATGATCCGGGCGGCATCCAAGAACCATGAGTCGGTGGTCGTGGTTGTGAGGCCCGAGCGCTACACCGAGATCCTCGACGAGCTTCACGCCGGCGGGCCCGACCAGCCGGCCCGTCGCCGCCTCGCGGCCGAGGCCTTCGCGCACACCGCCGCGTACGACTCGTGGATCGCGGCCTACATGCGCGGCCCGGAGTCTCCCGGCTTCCCGACCGAGATGTCGTTCGCGGGCCGGCTCGCACAGCCATTGAAATACGGCGAGAACGAGCACCAGCAGGCCGCCTTCTACCGCTACGGCCCAGACCCGGGCGGCCTGGGCGGGGCTCGCCAGATCCAGGGCAAGGAGCTCGGCTTCAACAACATCCAGGACGCGGCCGCGGCCTTTCAGCTGGTGAGCGACTACGGCCCGCCGGCGGCGGCGATCATCAAGCACATGAACCCGTGCGGCCTCGCCGTGGCGGAGGACGTCAGCGTCGCCTATCGGGTCGCCTACGAATGCGACCCGACGTCGGCGTTCGGCGGCGTAGTCGCCGTCAACCGGCCGCTCGATCGCGCGACGGCCGACCAGATCGTGCAGATCGTCACGCACGTGGTGATCGCGCCACAGGTCCTCGATGAGGCGCTCGAGGTGCTCGCGCGCCGCAAGTCGATGATCGTGCTGGTCGCGGAGCCGCCGCGGCACGTCCTGCTCGACTACGACATCAGGTCTGTGCCGGGTGGCTTTCTCGTCCAGGACTGGGATCGCGGCGGGTTCGACCGTGGGTCGTGCACGGTGGCGACGAAGCGCGAGCCGACCGAGGCGGAGTGGGAGCAGCTCGGCTACGCCTGGATCGCGGTCAAGCACGTGAAGTCGAACGCGATCGTCATGTTCAAGAACAGCGCCGCCGTGGGCGTCGGAGCCGGCCAGATGTCACGCGTGGAGTCGGTGCAGATCGCCGCTCATCGCGCAGGCGAGCGCGCCATCGGCTCGGTGATGGCGTCGGATGCGTTCTTCCCGTTTCCAGACGGCCTGGAAGAGGGCATCCGCGCGGGCGTCACGGCGGTGATCCAGCCCGGCGGCTCGCTGAAGGACGCCGAGGTGGTGGCTGTCGCGGACGCGGCGGGAATCGCGATGGTGATGACCGGACGCCGCCATTTCAAACACTAAGCTGGAGTCATGGGCATCGACATCAAAGAGTTCAACCGCAAGCTGATTGAAGAGTTCCGCGCCAATCGCGGGCAGTTGAGCGGGCCGATGACGGGCCGCCAGGTCATGCTCCTGACCACGAAAGGCGCGCGCACGGGTCACGACCGCACGGTGGTCATCGGGTACCGGCCCGCGGGCGACAAGTTCGTCGTGATCGCTTCCGCGAGCGGAGCGCCTTCCGACCCCGCCTGGTATCGCAATCTCCAGGCGCACCCGCACGCGACGGCCGAGGTCGGCGACAAGAAGTTCCACGTCCACCCCCGGACCACCGTGGGAGACGAGCGGGAGCGGATGGGGGCCCTCGTCGAATACCTCGAGCGCGAGCAGCAAAAGACGTCGCGCAGAATTCCGGTCGTCGTGCTGGAGCCCGCGCAGTAGCGACGCCTGCTGACTCACCGTTTGCGGGCGAGCGGCCCGAGCATCACATGAAGAAGACTCATGTGGAGCGGCCGCGCGTCACGTGTGGAACCTGCCGGAAGTTTGACGGCACCGCGTGGTGCCGTCACTGGAACTTCCATACGACGGCCGAATCGCCGCCGTGCAACTTCTACTCGCCCAAGGCGAAGGCGTAGAGGCTTTTAGGCCGCCTCCACCCGGGCGAGCTCTTCTTCAGCCTCGCGTACTTGTTTGGTCTGGCGCGCCGGCCGCAGCGCGGTGAACACCACTGTGATCCCCGCAAGGACACTGGCCGCGGCGATCAGGAACGCCAGCTGGTAGCCGCCGGTCAGCGCAGAGACGAACGTGTAGCCCTGCGCCACGAGCGCGCGGGTGTGGTCGGCCGAGATCGTGCCCACCACCGCCAGCCCGACGGCGCCGCCCATCTGCATGGTCAGGTTGCCGAAACCCGACGCGAGTCCGGCGTCGGCCCCCGGAACCTGCGACATCGAGATGTTGAGCAGCGGCATGAACGACATCCCACCGCCGATCCCGAGCAGGACGTAGCTGAAGAAAATTCCGGGTAGGTAGGCGGCGTGCTGGTCGGCGCCCGACAAAAGCAGCAGGCCGACGGCGATCGTCGACATGCCCACGAGGGCGATGTTCCTTGGACCGAAGCGGCCCATGAGCCTGGCCGTGACTCCGGCCGACAGGACGCCGAGAGCCAGCGTGGTCGGCAGAAATGCGAGCCCGGTGGCGAAGGCGCTGAAGCCGTGAACGTGCTGCAGGTACAGCGCGCCCACGAAGAAGTTGCTGAACATGCCGGCGACCAGCAGCGCTCGAGCCGCGCTTGCCCCGGTGAGCGTCCGGATGCGCAGGATGCGCAGGGGCATGAGCGGGTTGCGGACCCGCGCCTGCACGGCCATGAAGACCGCCAGGAGCGCGATCGAGAGACCGCCGAAACCAAGAGTGTGCTCAGAGGTCCAGCCCTGGTCCGAGGCGGTGACGATCGCGTACACGCCGGCCATGACGGACGCCGTGATCAGGACGGCGCCGGCCGCATCCACGCCCTGGCGCAGGCCGAGACCGCGGTTCTCGTCCATGAGCCAGGCCCCGAACACGAGGGTGGCGATGCCGATGGGCAGGTTGATGAAGAAGATCCAGTGCCAGTTGGCCCACTGCGTCAGGGCTCCGCCCGCGAGCAGGCCGATGGAACCGCCGCCCGCGATCACGAACGTGAAGACGCTCATCGCCTGGGCTCGCTCCACCGGCTTGGTGAACTCGGTGACGATGATGGCGACGATGACGCCGCCTGACAGCGAGCCGCCGAGGCCCTGCAGGAAGCGCCCGACCACCAGCTCCGTCGCGCCATGCGAAAAGCCGCTGGCCACCGAGGCGAGCGTGAACAGGGTGACCCCCGCCAGGAAGACCTTCTTGCGGCCGATCAGGTCGCCCGCCCGGCCGGCAACCAGAAGGAAGCTGCCGTAGGCGATCAGGTAGGCGTTGACCACCCAGGTCAGGTCGGCCTGGGTGAACTTGAGGTCGTGCTGGATCGACGGCAGCGCGACGTTCACGATCGTCGAGTCGAGCATGATCATCAGCTGGCCGAAGCAGACGACGACCAGGGCCAGCCAGCGCCGGCGACCGTTCGACTCCCTCTCGATAAGACTCTTGTGGATTTTCATACCGCCTCCTCAGACGAACCGTACTGCGTGACGATCACTATAACAGGACCATTACGATCCTTATTGCATGGATTATCGGGAAAGTGGGAATAGTTCTCATCTGGTGGTAGGATCAGAAATGGCGAAGATGAAGGAATCCGGTGCGGGTCTGGTCTCTCAGATCACCCAGATCTCCAAGGCGCTGCACAGGCGTACTGGGGAGGAGCTGCTCGGCATGAGGCTCAAGCAGTTCATGCTCCTGGGCTACGTCCGGGACCACACCGGCGTCTCTCAGCAGGAGCTCGAGAGCGCTCTCCTGATGGACGCGAACGGCGTCGTCCTTCTCCTGAACGAGCTGGAGGCCGCCGGCTTCTCGATTCGGAAGCGGGACGCGAACGACCGGCGCCGGCACCTGGTCGAGCTCACGCCGTCCGGTCGGGTCGCCGTCGAACGAGCCGAGAAGGCGCGCGAGAGCCTCGAGGACGAGATCCTGGCTGACTTCTCGGCCGAGGAGCGCGCCACCTTGAAGCAGCAGCTGGACCGCGTGCTCGAGAGCCTCGTCCGGGCAGTTCCCGAACCGATCAAGCCCTAAGACCGTTACCTTCGCCGCGCGATCCAGGTCTTACAGACGTGATCGCCCGGGCGGTGCCTAATCGAAGCGCCGTGATCGCCGTTGACGATCCGCGGGATTTCGAAACCGCCTTCCGCCAGGTGAGTCGATCTGCATTCCTCCTGGCGCGCCAGCTCGGTCGGAGCACGGAGGAGGCCATGGACATCGTCCAGGAGGCCGGGCTCCGCGGCTGGCGTTACCGCTCCACGAGGAACGGCGAGTTCCGGCCCTGGTTTCTATCCATCGTCTATCGCCTCAGCCGCCGCCGCACGCCCGAGTGGCTGCCCCTGCCCGCAGGGTGGGACGCGCCCGCACCCGAGAGCTTTCGATCCGATCCGGACCCGGAGCTCCTCGCGGCGATGCGCAAGCTGCCGTCGCGCCAGCGCGCTGCGCTCTGGCTGCGCTACTACGACGACCTCGCGACCGCCGACGTCGCCCGAATCATGGGCTGCAGCGAGACAGCCGCCAAGCAGTTGCTGCTCCGCGCCCGCGAAAACCTGCGCACCCGCCTGAAGGAGCAACCCCAATGAGCCAGCCCGCCTCTCTCGAGGATATCGACGCTCGTCTCATTGCCCTGCCCGAGACGCTCGAGCTGAATGCGGAGGACTCGCGCGCCCTGGCCAAGATCCTCGAGCTTCGAATTCCGTCGCCCAAGGCGGTCAAGTCGCATTCGCCACGGCCCCCACTTGTGCGCCTTGGCGTCGTAGCGGTGACCATCGTCGCGCTGATCCTGCTGAATATCGTCGCCGCGTACTTCGCACCGACGTACAGTCGCGCGCTCGCGGATGCACCCGGCATTGGAGGCCCTTCGGGCAGGATCCTTGCCGGTTTCGGCCTCAACTCAGGCGAGGTGACGGCGATCAACGATTCCGCAACGTCGTCGGGCCACACTTTGCGGTTGGCCGCCGGTTATGCGGACGGCCTTCGAACCGTTCTCTTCATTTCCGTGGACGGTAAGGGACTGGATGGCAATCCGAAGGGTTTCGGCATGAATCCCGGCGACTATGGGCTTGGCAACTTCACCCTGACGGATCAGTTCGGTCACACCTACTTGCCAAGCGGAGTCGGTACCCCGAACTGGATACCGTTCACGGCACTGGCGTGGCCGGCGTCCAGGGTTGGTGCACGCCTGACACTGCACGTGACCAGCATCGACGCGCTCTGGCTCAGAGGCAGCGCGGAAATAAACGGCGACTGGAACCTCCACGCGACGCTGGTCGCGGAGCCCGCGCACGCACTAGCGCTGCCAGCGCCCGTCCATACCGCGCAGGCCGACTACACGTTCACGATGGTTCGCTCGAGCACGACCACGCTGATCATTCACTGGACTGTCACGGGGACCGTGCTCGACGAGGAGATCAAGCTCCGGCCGACGAATGTCCCTGGCACCACACAGGAACCCCCGTACCAGGTCCTGATGCAGGCTTACTTCTGGCCGACGGTTTTCGACGCGTCGGGCCGGCCGGTCCAGCTCGAAGAGTGGGGGACAACATTTACGAATCCCGCCACCAACGAGCTCACGGCGTTCATCCCAGGGCCCGGCCGCTACCGCATCCAGTTCGGCAACGCCCTCACAGCTGACAACCTGCAGCGCTGGATCGTCGTGCCGTAAAGGCGCCGAGTGCCGGCCCCCGGACGTCTCGGACTGCCAACTCAAGTTCGAGAGCCGGCTCTCGAACCCTTCGAGTCCTTCTAGTTCAGCCGCTCCACGATCATCGCCATCCCCTGCCCGCCGCCGACACACATCGTTTCCAGGCCGTACGTCTTGTCCTTCTCGCGCAGGCCGTTGAGCAGCGTGCACAGGATGCGGGCGCCGGTCATGCCGAAGGGGTGGCCCAGCGCGATCGCGCCGCCGTGCGGGTTCAGCTTGTCGCTGAAGGGGTCGACGCCGATGCCACGAGCGGACGGGATCACCTGGGCGGCGAAGGCCTCGTTGATCTCGACGATGTCGATGTCGTCGATGGTCATCTTGGCGCGCTTCAGGGCCTGCTTCGACGCGTCGATCGGGCCCAGGCCCATGAACTCAGGCTCGAGCGCGGACAGCCCTGTGGAGACCACCCGGGCGATAGGCTTGAGGCCCAGCTCCTTGGCCTTGCGGTCCGACATCACCACCACGGCGGCGGCGCCGTCGTTGAGCGGGCATGAGTTGCCGGCGGTCACGGTGCCGTCGTCGCGGAACGCGGGCTTGAGCGTCGCCAGCACCTCCATGGTCGTGCCGGGGCGCGGTCCGTCGTCCTTGGTGAACAGCTGGCTGTTCGGCAGCGGGAACGGGACGATCTCCCTATCGAAGAAGCCGTTGTCGCGCGCCGCGACGGCGGCGTTCTGGCTCTTCACCGCGTACCGGTCCTGCTCCTCGCGGCTGATCTTCTCGCGCCGAGCGACGTTCTCCGCGGTCTGGCCCATCGCGATGTAGATGTCCGGGTACTCCTCCGCGTTGCCAGGTTGGAGCCTGGGATTCTCGCTGTCCGGCGGGTCGGCGTAGCCGTTCTGATAGCGCGATACGCACTCGACGCCGACCGACAGGAAAACGTCTCCCTCGCCCGCCTCGATGGCGTGAGCGGCGATCCGCGTGGTCATGAGGGACGACGAGCAGTAGCGGTTCACGGTCACGCCGGGTACGTCGATGCGCGAGAGGATGGAGACGACGCGGCCGATGTTGTGGCCCTGCTCGCCGGCGGGCAGGCCGCAGCCGCAGATGAGGTCTTCGATGTCGGTGTGGTCGAGCTCCGGCACCTTCTCCAGGACCTTGGTGACGACGTAGGCGGCCAGGTCGTCGGGCCTGACGTCGACGAGGGATCCCTTGCGAGCCCGCCCGATCGCGGAGCGGCCGAGAGCGACGATCACTGCATCAGTCATGCCCGAATTATTACCGCTACCTGGAGGCGGCTATTTCCGCCGGCCGCTCAACGCGAACGCCAGCAGGCCCGAGAACGTCAACGCGATCAGCCCCATCGCCATCGGCGGGGGCATCCGGGTCCAGGCGCCGAGCGTCAGGATCAAGGCCAGCGCGGGCAGCCACAGGGCTCCCGCCAGCTCCCACCGGCCGAGGGTTCGGTGCCGGCGCCCCGCCATGACCAGCTCACGGGGCAGGGGCTCGTCCGCGTCGAGCGGGGCGAAGATGGTGTACATGCGCGACCGTTCGAGGCTGCGCAGGTCGGACTCGTGGACCGGCTGCCGGGTCATGGGTCTCCGTTCAGATCTTACGACCTGGTCAGCAGGGCTTCACGAGTAAAGAGCCGCAGGGTGGCGAACCACGACAGCAGGCCAGTGCCTGCGAGGCTGATGGTGGTGACGATCAGCGCCGGCCACGCCACGGAGTTGTGGACGATGGCGTCGCGCAGGACGAGCACAGCGTTCAGGACCGGGATCAGGTAGTAGGCGAGGCTCGGGTTGAAGTCGGGGATGAACAGGATGATCGACGCCGGGAAGATGGTGATGAAGTACAGGGGCGTCACGTACGCCTGGCCCTGCCGGAAGCTCCGGGCCAGCGTGCCCAGCGCTAGTGTTAGGGAGCTGAACCCCACCGCCAGGAGCAGCGCCACCCACACCATGACCGGCACCGCGACCGCGTTCAGCGAGATGTGGGCCGCTCCGCCCGAGCCCGGCAGTGAGATCTGCGAAAGGGCCACCAGCATCGAACCGATCGCGACCACGGCGGCCACCAGGCTGATGGTCGTCACGGCTCCGATCTTGCCCAGCAACACCCGGCTGCGAGGGGCCGGTGTCATCAGCAGGCTCTCCAGGGTCCGTCGCTCTCGTTCGCCCGCCGTGCTGTCGAGCGCGGCCGAGAAGCCGCCGGTGAGGATCATCGTGATGAGGATGTAGGGGAGGAAGAAGCTCAGAAAAGCGTTCTCCGCCGCCTTGACCGGCGAGCTGAGCGGGTGCGCGACCACCTTGAGCGGCGTGAGGATGCCCGGGTCTACGCCCTTTTCCTGCAGCGCCGCTGCGGCCTTGGCGGCGTCGTACTGCCCGAGCACGGTCTGCAGCCGCGTGTCGGCGATCTGGGCGCTCTGTCGCGCGGGGTCGTAGTACTCATCAATCTGCGACGGCTCAAACGCGATCCCCAAGTCGACCTGCTGCTTGGCCGCCGCGGCCGGGTCGTCGACCTGCTCGAGCTTGAGCCCGACCGACGTCAGCAGAACGTCCAGGCCCGCCGGGATCTCGCCCGAATAGCCGATCGTGTAAGCCTGCGTCGCGGTCTTGGTGGAGACCTGAGAGATGATGCTCAGCACGATCGGCGTCGCCAGCGCGGACAGTCCGATCGCCATCAGCGTCCGCCGGTCGCGGAGGATCTCGACCAGCTCCTTGCGGTAGACGATCCAGGCCGCCCTCACGACTCGACCAGCTGGAGGAACGCGTCCTCGAGATCACGGCGGTCACCGCGAACCTCGGCCGGGGTTCCGCCGGCCACCACCTGGCCCTTGTGGATGATCGTCACCCGGTCGCACAGGCGCTCGGCGTCGTGCAGGACGTGCGTCGAGAAGATCACGCATTTGCCGCGTCCCTTCGACTCGACCATGAAGTCGCGGATCTCCTTCGATGCGAGCACGTCAAGGTTGGAGGTCGGCTCGTCAAACATGAGGACCGGCGGGTCGTGGACGATCGCGCGCGCGATCGCGACCTTCTGCTTCTGTCCCGAAGACAGGCTCTCGGCGCGCTGCCTCGCGAACGAGGACATGTCGAGCCGCTCGATGACGGCGTCGACGCGCCGTCGCAGGTCTCCGTCGGCGACCTCGCTCAGCTGCGCGAAGTAGGTGATGTTCTCTCGCGCGCTGAGCCGCGGGTACACGCCGATCTCGGCGGTGACCACGCCGACCCGCCGGCGCACATCCTGCGGCGCGCTGCGCGTGTCGAAGCCGAGGACGTTGATCGACCCGGCGTCCGGAGCCAGCAGCGTGCAGATGGTGCGCAGGGTGGTCGTCTTGCCGGCGCCGTTGGGACCCAGGAGGCCGAAGATCTCACCCTTGCCGGCGACGAATGAGATCCCGCGCAGGACCTCGTTCTTGCCCAGCGTCTTGCGCAGCCGATCGACCGTGACGGCCGCCTCGGTCACGCCTTCTTCTTGGCTGGCGCCCTCTTGGTGGCGGCGGGTCTGGAGGCGGCCGGCTTCCTCGCTCGTTTGGGAGCGGGTGCGGGCTCAGGAGTGGGCGCCGGCGTTTCCACAGGCGGTGCTTCCGGTGCCTCCGGCGCTGCGGGGACTTCGGGCACCGCCGGCGCCGCCGGCGCCATCGTGCTCGAGAGCGTGCGGTGGCAGCTCTCGCAGTCGATGTTCGTGCGCACAAGGCCGCCGAGGTGGCGCTCTTCTCGGCGCAGGTTTCGAGTGCGGCCGCAGAAGGGGCAGAAACCGACCTCGGTGGTGACAGTGACGTTCGCGGCGGGGCTCTTCATCTCGATCAAAGGTAGCTGATAAACTTTCGCGAGCGGCGCGCCCGCGCCGCGACACCCCTTTAAGTCCGGCACAGAGATGCCGGGAAGGAGGCAGCTGATGGCCATCGGTTCGCGACTGCGCCACGTGATCGAGAGCCAGCAGTTCTCGAGACCCCTCCTCGAAGAGCTCTTCGCGCGCGCGGACGAGATGAAGAGCCAGCCGCACCATTTCTCCGGCCGCCTCAACGGCCAGGTGATGGCCGCGCTGTTCTACGAGCCGTCGACCCGCACGCGCCTTTCGTTCGAGGCCGCGATGCTGAGGCTGGGCGGCCGCACCATCGGCACCGACAACGCGCGCGAGTTCTCGTCCGCCGCCAAGGGCGAGACGCTCGAGGACACGATGCGGATCGTCAGTGGCTACGCGGACGTGATTGTGCTCCGCCACAACGAGGAGGGCGCGGCGCGGCGCGCGGCCTCGGTCAGCACCGTGCCGGTGATCAACGCCGGCGACGGAAAGGGCCAGCACCCGACGCAGGCGCTGCTCGACCTCTACACGATTCGCGACGAGCTCGGTCACGTCGACGGCATCCGCATCGCGATGGTCGGCGACCTCGCCAACGGCCGCACTGTGCGCTCGCTGACCTACCTGCTCAGCAAGTTTCGCGACATCCGCGTCTGCTTCGTGGCGCCGCCGCAAGTTGCGATGCGCCAGGACATCAAGGACCACCTCGACGAGCACCACGTGCCCTGGGCCGAGACGCGCGACCTGGGCGCCGTGCTTCCGCAGGTCGACGTCGTGTACCAGACGCGGATCCAGAAGGAGAGGTTTGCCGACGAGGCGGACTACCTCGCGCTCAAGGGCATCTACCGGATCGACAGCCAGACGATGTCGCAGCTGCGCAAGGACGCGATCGTGATGCACCCGCTCCCCAGGGTCGACGAGATCGCACCGGAGGTCGACGCCGACCCGCGCGCGGCGTACTTCCGCCAGGCGCGCAACGGCCTGTACATCCGCATGGCGCTGCTGGACAAGGTTCTTTCATGAGCATTACCGAGCCGCGCCTCAAGGCGACCGTGATGGACGCCGACCACATCCGCCGCTCGCTCTCGCGCATCGCCCATGAGATCGTCGAGCGCAACCGCGGCGCCGGCGACATCGTGCTGGTCGGCGTCTTCTCGCGCGGCGACCATCTGGCGCGCAGGCTGGCGGCGCAGCTCGAAGACCTGGAGGGACAGCCGATCGCTGTGGGCGCCATCGACATCAGCCAGCACCGCGACGACCGCCACCTGCGCGAGCCCGCGAATCGGTTCGTGTCCGAGGTGCCCGAGATCGACGGCAGGGTCGTGGTGCTCGTCGACGACGTCATCCACCACGGGCGCACGGCCCGGGCGGCGATGGACGCGCTGATGGATTTCGGCCGCCCGCGCGCGATCCAGCTCGCGGTCCTGGTCGATCGCGGGCACCGCGAGCTGCCGATCCGCCCGGACTTCGTCGGCAAGAACGTGCCCACGTCGGACGCCGAGAACGTCGAGGTCAGGGTCGCCGAGGAGGACGGCCAGGACCAGGTGGTGATCGTTGCCGGCTGAGAAGGGTTTCGCGGCCCTGGTCCTCGAGGACGGCCGCTCATTCGTCGGGCAGGCCCTCGGCGCCGCCGTGCTCGGCGAGGGCGAGGTCGTCTTCAACACCGCGATGACCGGGTACCAGGAGGTGCTGACCGATCCCTCCTACGCCGGCCAGATGGTATGCATGACCTACCCCCTTCAGGGCAACTACGGCGTGCGCGACGCCGACGCCGAGTCGTCCCGGCCGTGGGCGCGCGCGCTGATCGTGCGCTGGGCATGTCCTTCGCCGAGCCATCACTCGAGCGAGTCGACGCTCGATGAGTACCTGACGCGATGGGGCGTCCCCGGGATCGCCGACATCGACACGCGCGCGCTGACCCGGCACCTGCGAACCTACGGTGCGCTGCGGGCGGTGCTGTCTCACGAGTCGAGGCGCCCGACCCAGAAGCGGCTGGAGGAGCTGGCCGCGGCGGCCAAGCGCGTGACGCCGCTGGCCGAGCAGGACCTGGTGGCGGAGACCTCGCGAACGCAGCGCGACGAGTGGCTGGAGCCGCTGCCTCCGGAGCTGAGGCCGCCGGCCCACGCGGACGGCGCCGGGCTCTCGATCGCCGTCGTCGACTACGGGGTCAAGACGAACATCCTGCGTTCCCTACGGGAGCGAGGCTGCCGCGTGGTCGTGCTGCCGCACACCGCGGCGTGGTCTGAGGTGGAGTCGGCCGGCGTGGACGGGCTGGTGCTGTCCAACGGGCCGGGCGACCCCGCGGTGCTCGACGGCCCTGTGCAGCTGGCCCGCCAGGCGCTCGGCCGCATTCCGCTGCTGGGCATCTGCCTGGGGCACCAGATCCTGGGCCGCGCCGCCGGCGCCACCACCTCCCGGCTGCCGTTCGGCCACCACGGCGCCAACCACCCGGTCAAGGACCTGGAGACGGGCCGCGTCCACATCACCAGCCAGAACCACGAGTTCCAGGTCGACGCGCGCTCGCTGCCCGAGGGCGACTTCTTCGTCTCACAGCTGAACCTGAACGATGGCTCGGTCGAGGGCCTGGGCCACCGCACCCTGCCGGCCTTCAGCGTCCAGTACCACCCCGAGGGCTGCCCCGGCCCGCAGGACAACCAGTACGTCTACGACCGGTTCATCGAGATGGTCAGGAGCAAGTCGGCGCCGGTCGCCCAGAGACCAGCCGGCCCGGCGGTGGACAAGCCGCGGAAGGTCTTGATCCTCGGCTCGGGCCCGATCGTGATCGGCCAGGCGGCCGAGTTCGATTACGCCGGCACGCAGGCCTGCAAGGCGCTGCGCGAGGAGGGCATCACCACCGTCCTGGTCAACTCGAACCCGGCGACGATCATGACCGACGAGGGCGTGGCCGACCGCGTCTACCTGGAGCCGCTGACGGTCGAGTCTGTCGAGCGCGTGATCGCGCGCGAAAAGCCAGACGCGCTCCTGCCCACGCTGGGTGGCCAGACCGGCCTCAATCTGGCGATGGAGCTGGCGGCCGCGGGCGTCCTCGAACGCCACCACGTGCGCATGCTGGGAGCCGGCATCGACACCATCCGCAAGGCCGAGGATCGCGAGGCCTTCAAGCAGATGCTGATCGACATCGGCGAGCCGGTTCCGGTGTCGCGCGTGTGCGAGTCGGTCGGCGAGGCGGAGCAGTTCGCGGGCGAGATCGGGCTACCGCTTGTCATCCGGCCCGCCTACACGCTGGGCGGCACCGGCGGCGGCTTCGTCACGACGCAGGAGGAGCTTAGGGCCATCGCGCAGCGCGGGCTCGATGCGTCGCCCATCCACCAGGTCCTCATCGAGCGCTCGCTCTGGGGCTGGAAGGAGATCGAGTATGAGGTGATGCGCGACGCCGCGGACACGTGCATCACCGTCTGCAACATGGAAAACCTCGACCCGATGGGTGTGCACACGGGCGATTCCATCGTGGTCGCGCCGGCGCAGACGCTGTCGGATCGCGACCACCAGATGCTGCGGTCGTCGGCGATCCGCATCATCCGCTCGCTCAAGCTCGAGGGCGGATGCAACGTGCAGTTCGCGCTGGACCCGAAGAGCTCGACCTACTACGTGATCGAGGTGAACCCGCGCGTCAGCCGATCCTCGGCGCTGGCCTCGAAAGCGACGGGCTACCCGATCGCGCGGGTGGCGGCCAAGGTCGCGGTCGGGCGGCGGCTCGACGAGATCCGCAACGAGGTGACCGGCCGCACGTTCGCCGCCTTTGAGCCCGCGCTCGACTACTGCGTCGTGAAGATCCCGCGCTGGCCGTATGACAAGTTCCCGGCGGGCGACCGGCGCCTGGGCACGCAGATGGCTTCGACCGGCGAGGTAATGGCCATCGAGAGGACGTTCGAGGCGGCGATCATGAAGGCGCTGCGGTCGCTGGAGCAGAAGCCGCCCGTCGCTGACGAGGTGCGGCGGCGCGACCTCATCGACCAACCCAACGACCGCCGGCTCTTCGCGCTGCTGGCCGCGCTGCGCGGAGGCGCGGTGCCGGAGTTGCTCGCCACCCGGAGCGGGATCGACCGCTGGTTCATCGACCGGCTGGCGACCATCGTCCGGCTGGAGAAGGAGGGCGACGTCCGCTCGCTGCGCCGGGCCGGGTTCTCGGACGCCCAGATAGCGTCGCTGCGAGGCGAGCTCGTGGAGCCCGCGGCGCCGACCTACAAGCTCGTGGACACGTGCGCCGCTGAGTTCGAGGCGGCGACGCCCTACTACTACTCGTGCTGGGAGGACGAGACCGAGGCGCACCCGGTGGCGGCCGAGACCGCACTCGTCATCGGCTCGGGGCCGATCCGCATCGGCCAGGGCATCGAGTTCGACTACTGCTCGGTGCACGCCGCCTGGTCGCTGCGCGAGTCCGGCGTGCGCGCGGTGCTGGTCAATTCGAACCCCGAGACGGTGTCCACCGACTTCGACACGTCGGACCGCCTGTACTTCGAGCCGCTCGACGTCGACGGCGCCGCCCAGGTCGCCGAGGCCGAGAGGGCGAGCGGCGCACTCGTGCAGTTCGGCGGCCAGACCGCGATCAACCTCGCGCAGCCGCTGGAGGAGCGCGGTGTGAAGATCCTGGGCTCGAGCGTCGAGGCCATCGACCTGGCCGAGGACCGCCGGGCGTTCGCGGACGCGCTGCGGGCGATCGGCATCCCGCAGCCGGTGGGCGGGACGACCACCACCGTCGAGGACGCCGTCGCCATCGCCGAGACGGCCGGCTACCCGGTGCTGGTCCGGCCTTCCTATGTGCTCGGAGGCCGCGCGATGGAGATCGTTCGCGACCGCCGCGAGCTGCGCCGCTACATGGTCTGGGCGATCGGCGCGATGCCACGGGGCACGGTCCTCGTCGACAAGTACCTGCAGGGCGTCGAGGTCGAGGTCGACGCGATCACCGACGGCGAGACAGTCGTCATCCCGGGCGTCATGCAGCACGTCGAACGCGCCGGCGTTCACTCCGGCGACTCGTACGCGGTCTATCCGGCCCCCGGCCTGGAGCCGCGTGAGCTCGACGACGTGGTCGACTACACCGTGAGGATCGCGCGCCACCTGCGCCTGCGCGGCCTCGTGAACGTCCAGTACGTCGTGCATCGCGGCAAGGTTTACGTGCTCGAGGTCAACCCGCGCGCCTCGCGCACGGTGCCGTTCCTCTCCAAGGTCACGGGCGTGCCGATGGTGAAGCTCGCGACACGCGTGATGCTGGGCGCCACCCTGCCGAGCCTGGGCTACGCGACCGGCCTGGGGCCGCCGCGCGACCTGGTCGCGGTCAAAGCGCCCGTCTTCTCCATGAGCAAGCTGCCCGCAGTGGATTCGTATCTCGGCCCGGAGATGAAATCGACCGGCGAGGCGATCGGTATCGACCGCACCCTGACCGAGGCGCTGCGGAAGGCATTCGCCGCATCCGGCGTGCAGGTGCCGCGAGGCGGCAGCGTGCTGCTCACCATCGCCAACGCCGACAAGCCTGAGATGTTCCCTATCGTCTCGGGGCTGGTGCGGATGGGCTGCCGGCTCGTCGCCACCGAGGGCACTGCTCGGGCGCTGCGGGAGGCCGGCTTCTCCCCGCGCGTGGTGGCGAAGATCGGCGAGGAGGGCCCCACCGTGCTCGACGTCATCACCGGCGGCGAGGTCGACCTGGTCATCAACACCATGTCCAACATCTACGCGGACCCAAGCGAGGACGGCGGTCCGGTCATCAAGGACGGATTCGAGATCAGGCGGGCCGCGGTCGAGCGCCGCATCCCGTGCCTGACCTCGCTCGACACCGCTGCGGCGCTGCTCGAATCCGCGGCGATGGAGAGCTCCGACTTCGAGGTCCGGACGATCGAAGAGTGGAGGGAGGGAGTCAAGCTTGGTCGTGCTTGACGCACCGATCGCCGGCATGCGCGAGGTCGCACTCGGCATGTGGGTGGTCGCGCTCGAGGCGCCCGAGGTGGCCGCATCGGTCAAGGCCGGCCAGTTCGTGAACCTCGGGCTCGGCGGCGGCTACCTGCTGCGCAGGCCTTTCTCCGTCTACCGCGCCGACGGCGATCGCATCGAGGTGATCGTGAAGGCCGTCGGCGGCGGCACGGCGCGGCTGCTGGCGATGCGAGCCGGCGAGACCGTGAGCTGCCTCGGCCCGCTGGGTCACGGCTTCTACTTCGGCGGCGGCGCCAGGACCGCTGTGCTCATCAGCGGCGGCCTCGGCGTGGCGCCCATGCCGCTGGCGGCTCGGGATGCCCGCGCGGCCGGCCTGCAGGTCACGTGGGTGCATGGCGCCCGGACCGCGGAGGAGCTGTGCTCTGAGTCGGACGGCGACGACGTGATCATGGCGACCGACGACGGCACCAGCGGCTTCGCGGGCACGGCCGTCGCGGCGGCCCCGGATGCCGACCTTGTGCTCGCCTGCGGCCCGAACCGCATGTTGGCCGCGGTCGCGGCGCGCTGGCCGGAGGCCCAGGTCGCGGTCGAGACGTACATGGGCTGTGGCACGGGCGTCTGCCTGGGCTGCGCGGTGCCGCTCGTCCGGGGCGGCTACGACCGCGCTTGCACGGAGGGCCCGGTGTACCGGGCGGGCGACGTGGACTGGGAGGCCCTTCCCTCCCATCTGCCCTACGCGATAAGCGCATGACCGTGGATCTCTCGGTCGACGTCGGCGCGCTTCACCTGCGCGGCCCCGTGCTCGCCGCGTCGGGCACGTTCGGCTACGGCACCGAGGTGCCGCTGCTCGAGCGCCGCGCGCTCGGGGCCATGATCTCGAAGGGCATCTTCCTCAAGCCGCGTAACGGCACGCCGCCGCCGCGGATCGCGGAGACGCCGTCCGGCATGCTCAACGCGATCGGCCTGCAGGGGCCCGGCGTGGACGCGTTGATCCGCGACTACGCGCCGCAGTGGGAGAGGTGGGACTTCCCGGTCCTGGTCAACATCAACGGCGAGTCGGCGGCGGAGTACGGCGAGCTGGCCGCGAGGCTGGATGGTGTGCCGGGGATCGCGGGCTTCGAGATCAACATCTCGTGCCCCAACGTCGAGCAGGGCGGCATGTACTTCGGCAACGACCCGCGCGCGGCCGCTGCCGTGACCGAGGCGGTGCGCAAGCGCACGCGCCTGCCGGTCTGGGTGAAGCTCACCCCGATGGTGTCCGACATCGGGGTCATCGCGAGGGCGGTGGAGGCGGCGGGCGCTGATGCGCTGTCGGCCGTCAACACCTTCGTGGGCATGTCGATGGACCTGAATTCGTACCGTCCGCGGCTGAGCTTTCGCACCGGTGGCCTGTCCGGCCCCGCCATCCGCCCACTGGCGGTCCATCTCGCCCATCAAGCGGCGCGGGCTGTGGACATCCCCGTGATCGGGGTGGGCGGCATCATGACCGCGGACGACGCCCTGGAGTTCCTGGTCGCGGGATGCCGGGCGGTGCAGGTCGGGACGGCGACCTTCGTCAACCCGACCGCGATCGCCACCGTCAACGACGGGATCGCCGCGTACCTCGCGACCAAGGGCTTCGCGTCGCTGGCCGACCTGCCGAGGTACCTGCCGCGTGACTGAGATGCCTCCCCGCGATCCCCACGTGCCGGAGAAGCTACAGATCCTCGCCACGGAGCACTGGAGCCTGCTGGCGACAAGGGCCCTCACCTACCAGGAGTCGCTCGGCCGCGTGAACATGTTCCTGGCGGTGCTGTCGGGTGCGGTGATCGCCCTCGCCCTCATCGCGCAGGCAGACCACTTCGGCACGACCTTCATCGCCGTCGCGATCTTCATGCTGGCGGTCGTCTTCTTCGTAGGCGTGGCCACCGTCCGGCGGCTGCTGATGTTGAACCATGACGACTACAAATGGGTTGCCGGCATGAACCGGCTGCGCCACGCCTATCTCGAGCTGCACCCCGAGCTGGAGCCGTACTTCATCACCGGCCAGTACGACGACCTGGCCGGCAACCTGAAGACCATCGGGCTGACGCCGGCGACCGCTCCACTGCTGGGCACTGTGTTCCACGGCCTGGTGACCCTGCCGGGCATGCTCGGCGTGATCGTAGCGTCGGTCGGTGCGGCGATCGCCGGCCTGGCCGCCACGGGTTTTGGGGCTCCGATCTATGGGGTCCTGCTGATCGGGGTGCTGGCGTTCGCGGCCAGCGTGGCGCTAGTCTTCTGGACCAGCAATCGCTCGTACCGGTTTTACGGTCCGAGCCTCGAAACCCGCTTCCCGACTCCTAAGAGCTAGTTTCGGAAGGTCCGCCCGTCAGAATCGAGCAGGTGCTCGAAGTTGAGGGGCTGGCGAAGCGGTATGGCGACGTGCTCGCGCTGCGCGACCTGAGCGTTCGCGTCGACGAGGGCGCCTGCCTCGTGCTGCTCGGGCGCAACGGCGCCGGCAAGACCACGGCCCTGCGCTGCATGGCCGGCGTGCTGGCGCCCTCCGCAGGCACGGTGCGGGTCGACGGCATCGACGCGGCGACGGACCCCACCGGCGTGCGCGCCCTCGTCGGCCTCATGCCGGAGCTGCCCGGCCTGTACGAGCGGATGTCGGCGCGCGCGTACCTCGACTACTTCGGCGCCATCTACGGGCTCGAGCCAGGGATGCGAAAGAAGCGCATCGAGTCGCTGCTGGAGCTCTTCGAGCTCACCGATGCGGGAGATCGCTGGCTCGGCACCTTCTCCAAGGGCATGCGCCAGAAGGTGGCGCTCATCCGCGCCACGCTGCACCGGCCGCGGCTGGTGCTCGCCGACGAGCCGACCTCTGCGCTCGACCCCGACAGTGCCCGGCGCGCCTGGGCGTACCTGAAGGACCTGCAGCACGAAGGCTGCGCGCTAGTGATCTGCACGCACAGCATGGAAGAGGCCGAGAGCCTTGGGGAGGAGATCGGCATGATGTCCGCCGGCCGCGCCCTCGCGGTCGGCGACCTCGCCGAGCTGCGGCGCCAGTCCGGGCTGCCGGCGCGCAAAGAGGTGCGCGAGCTGCCGACCCTGCAGGACATCTATCTCGCGATAGTGGGCAACCACCATGAGCTGGCCGAAGCTAGATCGGCGTAAAGCCGCCCTCGTGGCTAGCCGGGACCTTCGCGATGCGGTCAGCGAGCTGCGCCTCGTACTCGCGATGGTCGCCCTCACGGTAGCGATCCCGATCGGCAGCGCGATCGGCATCCGAGGCCTCGCGTACTTCGGCGGCGGCACCGCGGTGGTCAACCGACTTTCGCTGGTCGGCGCCTTCTTCGTTGTCTTCATTCCGGCGAGCTTCTCGCTCGTCCTCGCCCTCGAGTCGTTTGTCGGCGAGCGCGAGCGCACGACCCTCGAGGTGCTCGTGTCGACTCCGCTCCGCGAGGCGGAGATCTACGCCGGCAAGGTGGCCGCCGTCCTCGCGGTCTCGCTCGGCCTCTGCTACGGCGGGCTGATCGTCTACTGCCTCGCCGTCTTCACCGGGTTGGGGTACTTCCCGCTCGACGTGCTGATCGCGCTCGCGCTCGCGACCATCTGCCAGGTCGCGGCCATGGTAGCCGGCGCCGTGATCATCAGCCTCAACGCCCGCACCATGCGCGCCGCCAACGTGATGGCCTCGTTCATCATCCTGCCGATGTCGGTCGTGCTCCAGGTGGAGGCGGCCCTCATCCTGCTCGGCCGAACAGAGTTCCTGTGGGTCTTCTCAGCGGTGATGATCGTGCTTGCCGCGGTGCTCCTGCGCATGGGCCTCGACGGGTTCTCGCGCGAGGCGCTGCTGGCGCGGGAGGTCGGTCTCCGAAACCCGGCCAAGCGCGCCTCGGCCGCGATTCGGGCCGCGTTCGCGAACCGGCCGGGACTGTTTCGGCTGGTCTGGCTCCGGCGGGTTCCACTGCTCGTCGCAGCAGCCGGCCTGCCGGTCGGCGCCGCCGCGGGCTACCTAGCCGGCGTGACCGGCGCGATCCCCGCGGCGGCGGTCCAGCCCACCCTCTCGAGCTTGATGAATGCCGCCGGCTCGGGGTCTGGGATCGACCAGGTGCTGGCAATCTTCGGCCACAACGTGCTCGCCTTCGCGCTCGTCCCGCTGCTCGCCCTGCTGACCGCGGGGCTGAGCGGCTTCCTGCTCACGTTCTTCCCCGGCTTCCTGCTCGGCTACGTGGCCGCCGAATCGTCGTGGCCGACGGCGCTGGGCGGCATCTTTCCAAACGGCCTGGTCGAGATCCCCGCGGCGATCATCGCCGGCGGGCTGGCGATCCAGATCGGGGCCGCGGCCATCCACATGGAGGCGTCGGGTGGCTGGACCGCGCGGGTCCTGGCCGCGGCCGCCGACTACGTGCGCGCCCTGCGCTGGCTGATCCCGGCTCTCGCGGTCGCGGCGATCCTCGAGGTCAGGCTGGGGTAAGTGGAGTAGCTGTAAAGACCTCCGGGCGTAGGAGCCGTGCGCCGATCAGCACCCCGCCCGCCACCGCCGCCCCGATCGCCATCGCCCACGGCGCGCCGAACAGGGTCGACAGCGCGCCCGCCTGGGTGCTGCCGACGGGCCCGACTCCGATGAGCGCCTGCGCGTACAGCGCCATCACCCGGCCTCGCAGGTTGTCGGGCGTCAGCGTCTGGATCCGGTTGTTGGCCGTGGCGACGAACGAGATCTGGCAGTAGCCCGCGACCAGGAGGGTGGCCAGCGACAAGGGAAACGCCCGCGAGATGGAGAACGTCAGCAGCGCGGCCACCCAGATGATGCCGAGCCAGAACTGGCGCTGGGGATCGCCGCCGAGGCTAGGAAAGAACGCCAGCGTGAGGGCACCGGCCAGGGCCCCGAGCCCCATCGATCCCATCAGGAAGCCGAAACCGGTGGCCCCCACGTGAAGCACCTGGTCGGCGAACAGAGGCATCAGCGTGAGGCGGTTCATCGCGAACAGCGAGAAGACCGCGACCACGACGAGCAGCAGCCCGACGACCGGCTCGCGCCGCGCGTAGGCCGCGCCTTCAGCGATCCGGCGCAACCAGTGCTGCTCGTGCTGCTCGCGGACGACCGTGGGCAGGTTGCGCATCAAAAGGAGAGCCCCGACCGCGGCGAGGTAGCTGATCGAGTTGGCCAGGAAGCAGATGGCAACGCCGACCGCGCCGATGATCACGCCGGCGACCGATGGGCCGATCACCGCGGCGCCGTTGAAGACGGACGAGTTGAGCGCGATCGCGTTCATCAGGTCGCGCTTGCCGACCATCTCGATCAGGAACGACTGTCGCGCCGGCACGTCGAACAGGTTGATCGTGCCCGTGGCCGCGGCGGCGATCAGGACCTCCCAGTACTGCGCGTGGCCGCTCGCGCTGAGCACGAAGAGGGCGAACGACGGAATCGTGAACGCGGATTGCGTGATGAGGAGCACGGTCCGCTTGCGGTAGCGGTCGGCGATGATCCCGCCGAACTGGCTGCCGAGCAGCACCGGCGTGAACTGGACCGCCAGCACGAGGCCCACCAGCAGTCCGCTGTGTGTCAGCTGCAGCGCGAGCCAGGGCATCGCCACGCTCTGCATCCACGTGCCGACCGTCGAGATGATCTGGCCGGTCAGGAAGAGACGGTAGTTGCGGTGCCTGAGGGCTCCGAGCGCGCGACCCGGCGCGGGCCGCGGTCTCGAAGCCTCAGGCTCCTGCATAGTTAGCGATGATCGCAGCATGACGCGGATTCGCGAGACGGTCGACATCGAAGCCCCTCCATCGCGCGTGTGGGCGGTGGTGCAGGAGGACGTCGTCAACGCGCCGCGCTGGTCGACGAACCTGGCCAAGGTCGAGAAGCTCGACAGCGATCCTCCGGGCAAGGGCACGCGCTACCGCTATCACCTCGACCTGCCGGGCGGGATCAGGGAGACCTTGGAGGTCGAGCAGGCCACGTACACCAAGCCGAAGCACTGCTCGGGGAGATTTGTCAAGGGCCCGCTCAAGGGCACGTGGGCATACACCTACACGGAGCGAAAGGATGGGACTCACGTCGTGTACGAGATGGACTACGAGCTCGGCGGCCTTTTGCGATTCGCGGGAGGGCTGATCGCCGGCCAGTACGCCGAAGGCATCCGGAGCAACATGGCGCGGCTGAAGAAGTACGTCGAGTCGGGCAAGGGCCCCAAGGGCGACGCCAAGCCGGCGAAGAAACCGGCGAAGAAGCCAAAGAAGTAGTGCTGGCCTACGTCTTTTCCCACCGCCCCGCGCCCGGCGTCGGGATCGCCGAGTACGAGGAGGTGCTCCGAGAGTTCCACGAACGGCTCGTGGCCGGCCCGCCTCGCGGCTTCCTCAGCTCTCTCACCTACCGGATCGGAGATGGGTACAGCGACTGGTACCTGCTCGAAGACTCGGCGGCGCTTGACGCCCTCAACGAGGCCGCCGTGAGCGGCAGCCGCGCCACCTCGCACCACGCCGCGGCGCGGATGGCGGTCGACGGTGTGGGGAAGCTGCTCTCGCTTGCCGCCGGCGAGCACGACCCGGACGCGGTCACCGAGATCCGTTTCGCCAAGCCACAGGCCATGCCATACAGCGAGCTCTACGCGAGCCTCCAGCCGGTGACGTCCGCGAAGGGCACCGGCCTGTGGCGGCGGATGATGGTCCTTGGCCCGCCCCCGGAGTTTTGTCTGACCGCGCCGGCGCGGGTCGACCTGCCGGCGCCAATCCGTCCCGAGCTCATCAGCCGACGCCGGATCTGACCGCTCGGGCGTTGTCTAATAGCAAGTGCAGATGAGCGCTCAGAGGGCGCCTGGCACGTCACAGAAAACAGGCGAGCTCGCGGCCGAGGTCGTCCAGGACGTCAACAAGCTGGTCAGCCTCGAAGTCGCCCTCGCCAGGCAGGAGCTCAAGGAGCTCGCGATCCGAAACGCGATCGCCGTCGCCTGCCTGTTGATCGGAGGCGTGCTCGCGGTGCTGGCGCTGCTGGTGGCGGTGCCGGTCATGATCGTGGTGCTGGTGCCGTGGCACTGGCAGGCCGCGCTGGTGTGGGTGGTCGTGTATGTGCTGCTGGCCGCCGGCCTTGCGCTCTTTGGACGGGCGCGGCTGATGATCGCGCTGCCCCCCAAAACAGTCGCGAGCCTCAAGGAGACGAAGACGTGGGCGCTTCAGCGGATGAGATCGACCGGCAGATAGCTTCGACCCGTAACCACCTGGACGCCAACCTCGACGTTTTGGAGAGTCGAGCCATATTGGGGGCCAAGCGCGCCGGCGTCATCGCCGCCGCCGGGCTGGCAGCTGGTCTCGCCATCGCGGGCGTCGCGTTCCTGGTCTACCGCAGGGTGAGGCGGCCCCCGCGAGCCAGGGAGGCGCGGCCGCCAAGGTCGGAGTCGATCGCCCGAAAGCTGGCGCCGGCGATCGTCAGCTCAGCGGTCAGCGCGGCGATGGCGCAGGCGTTCAGGCGGCGCGCCAGACCCCAGGCTTGATCGACCGGTTCCGCGCCGGCGCGGCGGGGATCCAGGGCTGGCTTCCGGTGCGTGTGCTCAGCGCTTTCGGCCAGAGCCAGGCCAGCAGCTACGCGTCGGCGCTCGCGTTCAACGCGATGCTCTCGATGTTCCCGCTGATCCTCGGCCTGCTGGCGATCATCGGGTTGAGCGTCCGCGACCCCGCGACCGAAGCCCGCTTCCAGGCTTTGATCGTCCAGTCCTTTCCCGCCACGGCTCAGCCGGAGCTGCTGCGCGCCCTGAGCGGCGTGAAGGCGTCTGCCGGTTGGTTCGGGCTGCTCTCGATCGCGGGCGTGATCTGGTCCGCGAGCGGCATCTTCGCGACGATGGAGTTCGTGTTTGCCCAGATCTTCGGGATCCGCCAGCGCGACATGGTGCGCCAGAAGCTCATGAGCTTCGTGATGATGTTCGTGCTGGTGGTGGCCGTAGGCCTGACCGTGGCGGCCAACTGGACGGCCGGCCTGCTGGTGTTCTCGTTCTCCTGGGTCGCGGGCTTCGTGGTCGGCGCCGCGGTGATGGTCGCGCTGCTCGTGATGCTGTACCGCTTCGTCCCGAACCGCGCCTACAGGTTCCGCGACGTCCTGCCCGGCGCCCTGCTCGCCGGAATCCTGATCGAGGTGCTGTCTCTCGCCTTCCCGCTCTACGCGCGCCTGGCCGGCGGCTTCAACACCTACGGCGCGCAGTTCGCGCTGTTCTTCCTGCTCGCCGCCTGGTTCTACCTGCTCAGCAACCTGATCTTGCTGGGGGCCGTCTACAACAAGTTCCGCCTGGGAGAGCCCGTGACCCTGGGCCTCATCGCCAGCCCGCTGCGCGAGACGCGCCCGGTGCCGCGCCCGAACGAGGTCATCAAGGAGCACAAGCTGGACGCGGGGTGTTGAGTCCCGGCTAATCCATTTGTACGGTGACAGCTGAACGGCGCTGACCATACTTGGTGCAGTTCGGCAGGGGGACGGATAACGGGGCCAGGAGGAAGGGCGATGGGCATAGTCGAACTCCCGGCGTGGAGACTCAGGGGTCAGGTTCCAGGCCGGGTCGCGCTGCGGAGCGGCATCGCAGTGACGCGGCCGCAGGTGCGGGTGGTCAAGGACGATCAGGGTGTGGGCTACTGCGATCGCTGTGCGGCGCCCATCGAGTTCGGCGCGGTGATGCGCGGCCCAGGCACGTACTGCAGCGTCGAGTGCTCGATCGAGGGTCCAAACCGAACCGCCTAGTCAGCAGGTCCTAGCGCGACACTAGAGCTGGCCGAACGGCAGGAGTTCGAGCTGCTCGAACCTGTCCTGCACCGCCTTGCGCAGGTCGGCCGTCAGCAGGCGCAAGCGCTCGTTCGCGTTGCGGTCGTCGAGCGCGAGCGAGCGCACATGCCGCAGGGCGTTTTGCATCGCATAGAGGCCCGACGGCTCGTCTGTCGCCAGCCGCGCCGCCGCCGACCGGAGCTCGCGCGCCACGTCGTCCTGTCCATGGGCCCGGAGCCAGGTCGACAGTCGTGTGGCCGATACGAGCACGCGCTGAGTCTTCGGGTTCAGGCCCGGCGGGACTGCTGCTTCTCCCCTTCGAGGCACCAGCGGCCCGCGCAGTGGACCCTCAGGCCGGCGAATCGACCTGAGGCGGCGAATGAGGGATGCGGTCTGCGGCCCCAGCATGATCAGTACGCCCGCCAGCACGAGGAGCACGGCGACCAGAGCGACCAGCGCATCCAGCATCAGTTCCTAGGTTACGCTGAAATGGCATGATGGCCAGCAGCTCGGGGCCCATCGCGGTGGTGACCGGCGCCTCGTCCGGCATCGGGGCGGCGACGGCGACCGCGCTCGCGAGTCGGGGCTATCAGGTAGTCGCCGGCGCGCGCCGCCTCGAACGCGTGCGCGAGGTCGTCGGCGAGTCAGGCGCTGCACTGAAGCTCGACGTGACCGACAAGGCCAGCGTCGAGCAGTTCGTGAGCGAGGTAGAGAAACGACACGGGCACATCGACGTGCTGGTCAACAATGCGGGCGGCGCGCTCGGGCTGGCTCCACTCGCCGAGGCGGACGACGACGACTGGATCACGATGTGGAAGACGAACGTGCTGGGCCTGATGTACATGACGCGCGCGTGCCTGCCGCTTTTGCGCAAGGCGCCGCACGGGCACATCGTGAACCTCGGCTCGATCGCGGGCTTCGAGACATATAAAGGAGGAGCGGGCTACACCGCGGCCAAGCACGCAGTGCGCGCCATCTCTCGGACGCTGCGCCTCGAGCTCAACGGCGAGCCGATCAGGGTCACCGAGGTCGCACCTGGCCTGGTGGAGACCGAGTTCAGCGTGGTCAGGTTTCACGGCGACCAGCAGGCGGCCGACGCGGTCTACACGGGGTTGAAGCCGCTGACCGCGGACGATGTCGCCGACTGCATCGTGTTCGCGGTGACGCGGCCTCCGCACGTCGACATCGACGAGATCGTCATCAGGCCTGTCGCGCAGGCGACCACGTTTCAGGTCGCACGCAAGCCGTAATGCGCAGCCTCCTCACCAACCTGGGCGCCGGGAACTATTCACCGCTGGAGAGGGTTCGTAGGATCGCAACGAATGTGGGGCGCAAGATCGTCCGGCGGCAGGCGTGCTGCGGGAACTACGGCGACCCGGGCTGTTGAATGACGGTCGCCGAGGCCCGTGCGGCCGGCCTGATCAAGTAGAGCCCTTACTTCCCTCGTCGTCGGGCTTGTCGCCGGCCTTCCTGTCCAGCCAACCTGTGATGAACCCAAACGCGCCGCGGCTGTGCGGCGCGCCCAGCAGCTCCCACGCGCGTGCCAGCCCGATCGAGAAGATGCCGAGCATCAGCGTCTCGAGCTCGGTGAAGAGAGCGTTGTTCGGGGCGCCGTACAAGAGCTGCAGGCCGATCACGATCTCGAAGAGATAGAGCCCCAGGCTGATCACGAACAGCGCGACGCCACGCACCGGGGCGCCCTCGCGCCGCCAGCTGCCGAGGAGTGAAAGGAGCGACAGCGTCTGGCTCGCCGCAACCACGCCGGCGACGACGACCATGATCCCGAAGGTGAGGTCGGGGATGAGGCTGCCGAAGGAGACGAAGAAGATGTTGGCCATCGCGGTAAAGGAGCTGAGCGCCATCGCCTTGCGCGTCGACTCCGCGCCGGTGCCGAAGACCCGATCGGGGGCGATGGAAACCGCGACGAACAGCAAGCCGATCAGCGCAGCGCTGGCCTGTGTGCTGGCGACCAGGAAGTTGGAGTAGGGGGCCGGGATCACTCGTAGTAATTCCCCTGAAACTCTAGCCACCCTGGATACGGACAGCCGCCCGACGTGGCGGCATGCGTGCAGTGGACCCCGTAGCGCGGCCCCGGGTCGATGTAGAGCTGGCCGTGGATGACCATCTGGTCGCTTGAGTGAACCGGCGCGGATGGGGCCAGACCCGTGTTGTGGTCGACCTCGAGCATGTCACCCGCCGGGTCCTTGACCTCGAACCGCTCGTGGCCGCCCGACTCGACCGGGTCGCTCAGAACCGTGGCGTCGAACGTGACCTCGGCCCCGCTGTCGCCGCTGACGATGTCCTGGTGAAGGGCCTGGTCATCCGGCTGGTCGCGCTCGCCGCAGCTCACGAGCGCGAGCGTGGCGACGGCGAGAACGGCCGCCAGGCGCCCCATCACAATGCCAGGGCTTCCTCCAGCGAGATCTTGCCCTCGTAGAGGGACCGTCCCAGGATCACCGCCGCCGCGTCCGCCTCGCGGATCATGCGGACGTCCTCCAGCGACGAAACGCCGCCGGAATACTGGATCGGAAGCTTGCTCAGGCTTCGCACATGAGTAAGGGCGTCGAGGTCAGGGCCGACCAGCGTGCCATCGCGCTCGGTGGCGGTCAGGATCACCCCGGCCAGCGGCAGTTGGTTCCACCTCTCGATCAGGTCGGCGACGTCGGTCGTCTCGATCTCTACCCACCCGCTCACGGCAGGCTTGCCGTTCCTGATGTCGAGGGCCGCGAGCACCTGGCCCGCGTGCTTCTGCGCGCACTCCGCCAGCAGCTTCGGCTCGCGGACGGCGGCAGTTCCCATCACGACCGCGGTGGCGCCGGCGTCCAACCAGGCCGCGACCTGCTCCTCGGACCGGATGCCGCCGGCCACCTGCACCAGCAGGCTGCTCTTGGCGATCAGGGCCTCGATGACTGCGCGGTTGTCACCGGACGACCGGGCCGCGTCGAGGTCGACCACGTGGACCCGCTGGGCGCCGGCGCGCTCGAAGTCCACGCTCAGGGAGGCGGGGTCGTCCGAGTAGGTGGTCGACTGCTGAAAGTCGCCCTGCCAGAGGCGCACGCAGCGCCCGCCGAGGATGTCGATCGCGGGAATGACCAGCACGGCTCTCCTATGTTGAGGCGCACGCCCGGCGGGTGTGCCGGGCTAGCGGTAGTTCGTGAACTGCAGGGGGACTGGTATGTCCTCGGCTTCGCGAAGCGATTTGATGACCAGCTGGAGGGTGTCCTTGTCCTTGCCCACCACCCGCAGCTGGTCGCCCTGGATCCGCACCTGGACCTTGGGCGTCACGTTCTGTATGCGCTTGCGGAGGTCGCGGGCGATGTCGTCCGTGATGCCCGCGTTGAGCTGCACCTCGATCTGGCCGCGCCCTTTGCCCATCGTCTTCGGATCACCGGCCTTGAACAGCTTCGGCGAGAGCTGCCGCCGGGCTGCCTTTTCCCTCAAGACCTGCAGCGCGGCGCGCGCCCGCTCCTCGCTCGCGGATTCGACGACGATCACGTCCTCGCGGCGTTCGTAGACGGTTTGCGTGTCCTTGAAGTCGAACCGGGTGCTGACCTCTCGGCGGGCCTGGTCGAGCGCGTTGGTGAGCTCGGCCGTGTCGAACTCCGAGACGACGTCGAACGAGAACTCAGCCATTGCCCGCGCTGAGGATCGCGTTCAGCCCGATGGCGAAAGCCACGATCGCCAGCGCCAGGCCGGCGATCGAGGTGATCGCCAGGAGGGCCCCGATGCCGGCGGTGCCCTCGTCGAGCGCTTCGGCCGGCGGGCGGTCGTAAGGGTCCGGACCGTAGTCGAGGTCGTCCAGGCCGGCCGCCCGGGCGCGCTCCACCAGCAGGTCCAGCACCGGCTTGCCGCCGGGCGGCAGCGGCTGCGATTTCAACCCCTCCACCGCCGACTTCAGGTTGTCGCGCGTCTTGCCCAACTCGCCCACGACGAGGTCCAGCGTCTCGGTCGCCGCCGGGGTCGGGTGCTCGCGTCGGAGGTCCGCGATGATGTCGTAGAGCGTCACTGCGCCCGATTCATAACAGATGCCGGGGGTGCTGTGCAGGTAGAAGGGACCTGCCTACACTTACTTGAGCATGGGTGTGGACACCAGGGCCAAGACCTCGGCCAAAAAGCCGGAGGTCCACCCGAACACGTGGGTCTACTACGACGGCGAGTTCGGCCGGTACCACGACATGAAGCTCGGCCTGATGACCCACGCTCTGCACTACGGGACGGGCTGCTTCGAGGGCATCCGCGCCTACTGGAGCCCGAAGCAGGAGCAGCTCCACCTCCTCCAGGCGCCCGCCCACTACGAGCGCATGAAGCGATCGGCGAACGTGCTGCGCATGGAGCTTCCGCACTCGACCGAGGAGCTCGTCGACATCACGGTCGAGGTGCTGCGACGCAATCAATTCAAGGTCGACACCTACATCCGGCCGCTGCTCTTCGCCTCGAGCGAAGAGATCGGCGTGCGGCTGCACAACCTGAGGCACAGCTTCTTCATCTACGCGATCCCGTTTGGGAACTACGTCGAGATCGAGTCGGGCATCAGGTGCATGGTGAGCAGCTGGCGGCGGCTGCCCGACCAGGCGCTGCCGCCGCGCGCGAAGATCACGGGGTCTTACGCGCAGTCCGCGCTCGCGAAGTCCGAGGCGGTCGAGGCCGGCTTCGACGAGGCAATTGTGCTGACCCTCGAAGGCCACGTCTCCGAGGGCTCGGCCGAGAACCTCTTCATGTACAAGGACGGCGTCTTCGTCACGCCGCCGGTCACCGACGACATCCTCGAAGGGGTCACGCGTCAGCTCATCAGCACGCTGATCAAGGACGAGCTGGGCAAGACGGTGGTCGAGCGGAGCATCGACCGCACCGAGCTGTACACCTGCGACGAGCTGCTGCTGTGCGGCACGGGCGCGCAGATCTCACCTGTGGTCGAGGTGGACCATCGCAAGGTCGGCAACGGCAAGGTCGGCGAGTTCACGCAGGAGCTGCAGAGCATCTACTTCGGCGCTGTGCGCGGCGAATCGCCGAAGCACAAGGACTGGACGATCCCCGTCTATTAGGGCGCGGGTGACGGCGCGGCGATGAAGGTTGTTGTCGCTCCAAACGCGTTCAAGGGCAGCCTCACCGCGACGCAGGCCGCAGCCGCCATCGCTCGCGGCATCCGCGAAGCGATACCTGACGCCGAGATCGTCGAGGTACCTGTGGCCGACGGCGGCGACGGCACGGTCGAAGCCCTGGTAAGCGCGCACCACGGTGCCTACGGGTCGGTAGACGTCGAGGGGCCGCTCGGCGATCGCGTGCGCGCGACCTATGGACTCATCGACGGCGGCCGGACCGCGGTCGTCGAGCTCGCCTCGGCCAGCGGCTTCGACCTCGTCGGCCCCGACCAGCGCGATCCCCGCAAGACCTCCACCTTCGGGTTCGGGGAGCTGCTCGAGGCGGCCAGGCGCGCCGGGACTGAAACCGTGATCGCCGGCATCGGCGGTTCGGCCACCAACGACGGCGGGGCCGGGATGGCGCAGGCCGTCGGGTACCGGCTGCTGGACGCGGCCGGTCACGAGCTCGCCCGAGGCGGCGCGGCGCTGCTCGAGCTCGAGCGCATCGACCCTTCGGGCCTCGATGCGGGTTGGAGGTCGGTGAAGGTGATGGTGGCCTGCGACGTGACCAACCCGCTGACCGGGCCGCTCGGCGCCAGCCGCGTCTACGGGCCGCAGAAGGGCGCGGATGAAGAGACCGTCGAGCTGCTGGACCGGGCGCTCGACCGGCTTGCGGTGGTGATCGAGCGGGACCTCGGCAAGCAGGTGCGTGACATCCCGGGGGCCGGCGCGGCGGGCGGGACGGGCGCAGGGCTCGTCGCGTTCCTCGATGCCTGGCTGGTCCCGGGAGCGCCCCTGATCGTCGAGGCCGCGCGGTTTGACCAGGCCCTTGCGGCGGCGGACCTCGTGATCACCGGGGAAGGCCGGATCGACGCCCAGACCGCCTTCGGCAAGGCGCCGGGCGAGGTCGCCAAAAGGGCCCAGAAGGCGGGCGTCCCGACCCTCTTCCTGGCCGGGAGCAGGGGCGCCGGCTGGGAGGAGCTGAAGGACCTGGGGATCCGGGCCGTCTACACGCTTGACGACGAAAAGGCGCAGGAGGGGGGTCCCGACCGGCAGAATCTTCGCGAACTGATGCTGAACGCCGACCAGGCCCTGGCCGCCGTCGCCGCCCGGGCCATCCGGGAGCACCGCTGGTAGTGGAAGATCCCGATTCGACCGCCAAGGTGCCGGGCGGGCCTACGGACGTGGAGCTGGTCCGGGCCTACCGGGCGGGCGACATCCACGCCTTCGAGGAGCTACACCGCCGGTACGTCGGCTCGATCTACCGCCTCGTCCGGCGCAAGCTTGGCGACGCCCTGCTCGCTGAGGACATCGCCCAGGAGACCTTCTTGAAGGCGCTCCGGATGATGGATCGGGTGGACGAGTCGTTCAACTTTGGCGGCTGGGTCCACACGGTGGCCCGCAACCTGTGCTTCGACGAATTGCGCCGGCGGCAGCGCGATCCCAGGGTCGACGACAGCGACGACCAGGACGAGGGCGGGCTTCTGGCGGGCCTCCCGTCGACCTCGCGCAGCTTCGACCCCGTTTCCGTCCAGGAGTCCAACGAGGTCCGTCGCCAGGTCTGGACGGTCGCCCAACGGCTGCCGGAGAAGTACCGGCTCGTGCTGACACTGCGCGAGCTCCAGGGCTTGTCCTACCGGCGGATCGCAGCGATCCTGAAGATGTCGGAGAGCGCCGTCGAGACGCTCCTCTACCGGGCCCGTCTGCGGTTCAAGGAGGAGTTCGTGGCCCTCGAGGCGGCCGGCGAGCTCAACCACGACGAGGTGGTGCCGCTGCTGGCCCCGTACATCGCGGGCAAGCTGAGGCGGCAGCAGGCGGAGGCGGTCCGAAGGCATGTGGCGGTGTGCGCGAGGTGCACCCGCAAGATCGGAAAGAGGGCGATTCGCAGGGCTGCGACCAAATGAGGGTTATAACGGAAGGAGAAAGATGGCGAACGTAACCGTCAGGTTCTTTGACGACGAGACCCTCGAGGGGGCGGCGCGCGACCTCGACTTCGACGAGCCCGACTTCCTGGTCGAGGTCGACAACAGCGGGGGCCTGGAGAACAACGAGACCGCCTGGATCCCGCTCAGCGCCGTGAAGTGGGTCGAGATGCCCCTGGCAGCCGACCTCGCGGCCGAGACGCCGACCCGGAAGGTGGCGATCCGCTTCCTCGACGGCGAGGTGCTGCGCGGCCACCTCGACGGCACGCTCGAGCGTCACCGCTACGGCGTCGTCCTGAACCTGCACGCCGAGCACGACGACAGCCCGGTACGCAAGCTTGGAATCCCCTTCTCGGCGGTGAAGGCGCTGTTCTTCATCCGCGAGTTCGACGCTCGGGGCGAGGAGGCGGGCACCGCCTCGGACGCTTACCTGGCGCGGCGGACCATGGCGCCTCTGCTGGACGTGCTCGAGGAGATGGACATGCTGGCCCGCCTGCACCGGGACGGCCTGCTGTCAGACGACGAGTTCGCCTCCAAGCGAACGCAAGTCCTGGAGAGGCTCTAGCGAAGGTTTCCCCTCTCCTGCGTCCGGGAGAAGGTCGGCGTGAGGGCGCGTAGAATTCAAGCCCGATGGCCGAAACCAACGGTTCTCGTAATGGTCACCGCGCCGTGAAGGGCTCGTTCAAGGTCAAGGCCGGGCTGGCCCAGATGCTCAAGGGCGGCGTGATCATGGACGTCGTCACGCCCGAGCACGCCAGGATCGCCCAGGAGGCGGGCGCGTGCGCCGTCATGGCCCTGGAGCGGGTCCCGGCCGACATCCGCAAGGAGGGCGGCGTCGCCCGCATGTCGGACCCGACCCTGATCCGCTCGATCATGGAAGCCGTCACCATCCCGGTCATGGCCAAGTGCCGGATCGGCCACTTCGTCGAGGCCCAGATCCTCGAGGCGCTGGGCGTCGACTACGTCGACGAGTCCGAGGTGCTCACGCCTGCCGACGAGGAGAACCACATCGACAAGCACGGCTTCAAGATCCCGTTCGTCTGCGGCTGCCGCGACCTCGGCGAGGCGACCCGCCGCATCGCCGAAGGCGCGGCCATGATCCGCACCAAGGGCGAGGCCGGCACCGGCAACGTCGTCGAGGCGGTGCGCCACGCGCGCGCCGTGAACGCCGGCATTCGCAAGCTGCACGGCATGAACCGCGCCGAGCTGGTGCACGAGGCCAAGCTCATCGGCGCACCTGTCGAGGTCCTCGCGGAGATCCAGAAGCTCGGCCGGCTGCCGGTCGTGAACTTCGCCGCCGGCGGCATCGCGACTCCGGCCGACGCGGCGCTGATGATGCAGCTCGGTGTGGATGGGGTCTTCGTCGGTTCGGGCATCTTCAAGTCCGCGAATCCGCTGAAGATGGCCAAGGCCATCGTCGCCGCGACGACCTACTTCGACAAGCCCGACGTGCTCGCCGAGGTGTCGACCGGCCTGGGAGAGGCGATGCGCGGCCTCGAGATTCCCGCCATCCCGAAGGAAGAGCTGCTCGCTGCCCGAGGCTGGTAGGAACCATCGCAAGTCCCCGCTAGTCGGGGTCCTCGCGATGCAGGGTGCGTTCGCCGAGCATGTGCGAGCCCTCGAAGCCGTGGGCGCGCGGACGCGACTTGTGCGCACGCACGAAGACCTCGACGGCCTCGACGGCCTGGTGCTACCCGGGGGCGAGAGCACGACCATGCAGATGCTCATGGACCGCGTCGGCCTCTCAGGTCCACTCCGAGAAGCCATCCAGAACGGGCTGCCGGTGCTCGCCACCTGCGCCGGCATGATCGTGCTCGCGCGCGACATCTCCGACGCGATGGCGGGTCAGGAGGGGATGGGCCTGCTTGACATCGGCGTCCGCCGCAACGGTTACGGCCGCCAAGTGGACAGCTTCGAGGCCGACCTTGACATCGACGGCCTGGGAGGCAAACGGTTCCCCGGCGTCTTCATCCGCGCGCCGTTGGTCGAGTCGACCGGTAACGTCGAGGTCATGGCCAGCTATAACGGCCACCCTGTGGCCGTGAGACAGGGCCGGATCATCGCGCTCTGCTTCCACCCGGAGCTCTCGGGCGACCGCCGGCTGCATCGCGAGTTCGTGCGCATGGCCGCGGCGTCATGAAGCTGAGGGCGGCCGGCCTGCTCGACCTAGGACGCATCGAAGAGCTTCACCGCGCGGCCGAGAATCACCCCAACGAGGCCGCGCCGCCCGCGGCGCGCCTGTGGTCGCTGCTGAGCTCGACCCTGTCGGCGCTCCTGCCGCTGTCGCAGGAGACGCTGATCTACGTGGCCGAGGACCAGGGCAAGGTGGTGGGCTTCATCCAGGCCTCCGGCAAGCCGCTCGGGCTGGACCTTCCGCGGGCGACCGTGATGCAGGTGCTCAACCTGCAGGTCGTGGACAGCCCCGATTCCGAGGATGTGGCGTCGGCGCTGGTCGACCACCTCAGCAACCAGGCGCTGCAGCGCGGTGCGCACCGCCTGTTCGTCCGGCTGCCCGACCGCGATCCATTGCTGACGGTGTTCCGCCTGCGCCGGTTCCGGCAGTACGCGACCGAGCAGATCCTGTTCGCCGACTGCCCGCGGCCCGGAATCACGCCCGCGCCGGAGGGCGCGCGCCAGGTCAAGCGCGGGGACGGCCGCAGGCTCTACCAGCTGTACCGGAAGGTCACGCCCGAGCACGTGTCGCAGCTGGAGGCGCCGACCTATCGCGAGTGGCGTGCGCTGCACGGCGAATGGACGGGCCGGTTGGCTCCGCGCGGGTCGAACAAGGAGGAGGTCGTGGTCGACCGCATCGAGGTAGTCGGATGGGTGAAGGCCGAGCGCAGCACCGGCGCGCAGCCCCACACCCTGAGCTTCCTTGCGCTCCCCGAGCCGCCCTTGCCGGACGAGCTGGCCAACCTCGCTCTCAAGCTGCTCGGGGACTCCGACACGCCGGTCTGGTCGAGCCTCCGACACTATGATTCGCACATGATCGACGCCCTCCGCGGGCGTGGGTTCAGCGTCTTGCTGACGCAGCTCCTCCTGGTCAAGGAACTGGCCATCCAGGTCCCGGCGGCCGAGAAAGGACTGGTGCCGTCGTTCGGATGAGCTATGGCTCCCGGCCGGAGGCCCTCGCCGGATCTTTGGCGCCGATGCGGCCCATCTGCGTTGTTGCGGCCTCCGCTCCTCGTTCACGCATGGCCCGATGCGCTCACTCCGGTGCTCGGCCGCGCCTAGCATCTGGACCACCTCGTCGCCAAATCTCTCGCCGAGGTCTCCGGCCGTGAGCCAACCCGAAGCCACACCCGCAGCCCTCGGCGCGGGACGCAGGCCCGGGCCCACCGGGGGCTGGGACCAGGAGATCGAGCTCCTGGCGCGCGCTCTGCCGGCCGACCTCGCGCGCGCCCTGCACGAGCGCACGGACCCGCGCGAGCTGCTGGAGATCGTGCTCGACCTCGGCCGCGAGCCCGAAGCTCGCGTGCCCGGCCGCGAGGTGCTGCTGGCCGACCGTCCGGTCTCGGCCTCCGACCTGGAGCATGTGGCCAACAACGTCGGGCAGTTCGGAGACGACAACCGCGCCGGCATCGAGCGCACGCTGCATCGCGTCTCCGCCATCCGCAATCGCTCCGGCCGCATCACTGGGCTGACGATGCGTGTCGGCCGCGCGGTCACGGGGACCGGGGAGATCATCCGCGACATCGTCGTCAGCGGCCAGAGCATCCTGCTGCTCGGCCGCCCCGGCATCGGCAAGACGACGATGCTGCGCGAGTGCGCGCGACTGCTCGCCGACGAGTTGCGCAAGCGTGTCGTCATCGTCGACACGTCGAACGAGATTGGGGGCGACGGCGACATCCCGCACCCGGGCATCGGGCGCGCTCGCCGGATGCAGGTGAAGACGCCGCTGCTGCAGCACGCGGTGATGATCGAAGCGGTCGAGAACCACATGCCCGAGGTCATCGTCATCGACGAGATCGGCACCGAGCTTGAGGCGTCCGCGGCGCGCACCATCGCCGAGCGTGGCGTGCAGCTGATCGCGACCGCCCACGGCCAGACGCTCGAGAACCTGCTGGTGAACCCGACGCTGAACGACCTGCTCGGCGGCATCCAGAGCGTGACCCTCTCGGACGAGGAGGCGCGGCGACGCGGCACGCAGAAGTCCGTGCTCGAGCGCAAGGCGCCGCCGACTTTCGATGTGCTGATCGAGATCCAGGACCGCGACCGGGTGGCCATCAACATGCCGCTCGCCGACGTCGTCGACACCGCGCTGCGCGGGCCGATGCTCACTCCGAAGATCCGGGTGCGGACGCGCGAGGGTCGTGTCATCTCCAACGTCGATGCGCCGACCGTGGTGTCGACCGAGACGCCCGCGCCGGCCCCGGCCGTCTCGGCCAAGCCGCTGGGGATATTTCCGTATGGAGTCAGCAGGCATCACGTGGAGCAGTCCATCCGCGACCTCGAGCTGCCGGTGCGCGTGCTCGGGAACCTAGACGGCGCGGGCGCCGTGCTCACGCTGAAGAACCACTACAGGCGGCGGCCCGACAGCCTGCGCCAGGCCGAGAGCCGCGGCCTGCCTATCCACATCCTGAAGAGCAACTCTGCCGCGCAGGTGCGCGACGCGCTCTCGCGCATCTACGGGGTGGACAAGCAGGACGAAGCCACGACGCGAGCGCTGGCCGAGGCGGCCGCCGCGATCAAGACGGTCAAGTCGACCCTGCGCCCGGTCGAGATCGGCCCTCAGAACGCCTACCTGCGCCGGCTGCAGCACCGACTGGTCGCCGAAAACGAGCTGTCGGCCCGCAGCACGGGTAAGGAGCCGCAGCGGAGGCTGCGGATCACGCCCGCACCCGAAGAAACGCAGATTTGAGCCCGCGGCGCGGGCTGTTCATCACGTTCGAGGGCGTCGAAGGATCCGGCAAGACGACGCAGGCGGAATTGCTCGGCCAGGCGCTGGCTGCGCGAAACGCGATCGTCGTGCGCGAGCCGGGAGGCACCGAGCTTGGCGAGCGCATCCGCGACGTGCTGCTCTTCGGAGGCATGGAGATCGACCCCGAGGCCGAGATGTACCTGTTCATGGCCGCGCGCAGCCAGCTGATCGGCGAGGTCATCCGGCCGGCGCTCGATGCGGGCCAGATCGTCGTCGCCGACCGCTATCACGACTCGACGATCGCCTACCAGGGCGGCGGGCGTGGGCTCGCCACCTCCTGGCCGCCCGCATTTCCGAAGCCGGACATCACGTTCCTGCTCGAGCTGCCGGTGGAGGGCGGTCGGGTGCGGCAACTCGTGGCTGGCAAGAAAGCCGACCGCGTGGAGAGCGAGCCGTCGGACTTTCACGACCGCGTCCATGCCGCGTACGCCCGGCTGGCCGCGGACGAGCCGCGGCGCTTCACGCGCATCGATGCGTCGGGATCGCGAGAGAAGGTTCATTCTCTCGTGATGGAGCGCGTCGAACAGGATCTTGGCGCCACCGCATGAAGCTCGTCATCGCCGTGGTCCAGGGCGAGGACGCACAGCGCGCCTCTGAGGCGCTGACGAGCGCGGGTTTCGGGTCCACCCGGATGAGCTCGAGCGGAGGCTTCTTGCAGCAGGGCAACGTGACCTTCCTGATCGGAGTCGAGGACACGCGCGTCGCCGAGGCGGTCCAGGTCATCCGCGACAACTGCCGCGAGCGCAGCCGCTACCTGACGCCGATCCCGCCGGTGCCCGAACCAGGCGAGCTGTTCATGCCGTACCCGGTCGAGGTGCAGGTCGGCGGGGCCACTGTGTTCGTGGTCCCGGTGGATTCATTCGAAAAGATCTGAACTCAGGTCGGGCCTATCTAGTATCCAGTCAGTGATCCTGGTCCAGGGCCTACGCAAATCCTTCGGTGACGTGCGCGCCGTGGACGGGGTCGACCTCCAGGTGGACGCGGGCGAGCTGCTCGTGCTCCTGGGCCAGAACGGCGCCGGCAAGTCGACCTCGCTGCGGTGTCTCGGCGGGATCCTGCGCCCGGACGCCGGTCTGATCGAGCTGGACGGCATGCGGCTGCCCGACCGGCTCGACGAGGTGCGGGCGAGGCTCGGCGTCGTCCCGGACCAGGCCCGGCTCTACGGACGCAACACAGCGCCCGAGTACCTCGACCATTTCGGGTTCCTGTATCGAGTGCCCGATGCCGTCCGGAAGCGCCGGATCACTGAGCTTCTCGAGCGCTTCGAGCTCGCCAACCGGACCGACACCGTGCTCGCCGCCTACTCACGCGGCATGGCCCAGAAGGTCGCCCTGATCCGCGCCACGCTGCACGAGCCGGACTGGATCTTTTGCGACGAGCCGACCGCGGGACTCGACCCGGTCGCGGCGGCCGACATGCGGCGGTACCTCGGCGAGCAGCGCGCCCGGGGCGCGGCCCTGATCGTGACCACCCACGTGCTCAGCGAGGCGGAGCTGATGGCGGACCGGATCGCGATCATGCGCCGGGGCCGCGTCGTCGCCAACGGCACCCTGGACGAGCTTCGCGAGTCGGCCGGCATCGGGCGCCGTTTCACCGCCACCCTGGCGCGCCCGCTCGAGCTGTCGCAAGAGATGCGGAGATGGCTGCGCGAGTACACGCTCGAGCACTCGATCACCGGCGACAGGCTCACCTACAGCCTGCCCTGGAACACGCCGCCCGCCGACCGCGGCGGATTCGCGGCCGAGCTGCAGCGGCGCCTGGCGCGCGAGAACGCGCCCTATCACGTGCTCGAGGAAGAGCAGACGAGCCTCGAAGCGGTCTACCTGAAGGCGATGGCGGAGCCGGCTCAGCCTGAGCCGGCTTCACCCCCGACGAAGCAGGCGGTGATCTCCGGCATCTCGGCGCCGCGCATGTTCGCCTCGGTGCGCGACCAGGGTCGCATGCTGGGACACGCGCTTCCTTTCTATGTCAGCTCGTGGTGGCGGCGCGGCGACCTCAGCTGGGTGATGTACCTCAACGCTTTTGTGCTTCTGCTCGTAGGCGGCACGTCGCTGTTCGGACAGCTGCCGGGCGCGGCCGGACAGGTGGCCCAGCGCTTCGCCGGCGGGCAGGCTCTGCAAGCGGGACTTCTCCTACCGCTCTTCTTCATGTCGTTCGCTCTGCTGGAATCGATCAAGAGCTCGATCGGAATCTGGTGGGAGAAGGCGCAGCAGTCGCTCGAGGTGCTCCTCTACACGCCGGTCGACGATCCGTCGCTGATCTGGCTGGAGGTCCTGCCGGGCGCGGTGGTGAGCACGGTCTGGGTCACGCTCTGGATGGCCGCCGGCATGGCGCTCCTGAGCCTTTTCGGGGAGAGCGCGCCCTGGGATCTGCTCCCGATCTTCGCGTTCGTGGCCGTCGTCACCTCGTACTGGGCGGCGATGGGGCGGATGCTCGGGTTCATGCTGTTCCCGCGCGAAGGGGCGTCCGGTGGCGCGTGGTCCTTCCTTCTGTCGCCCGTCTCGGCGGCGGTGGCCGACCTGCCGCTGGCGCTCTTTGTCTTCCGCTCGCCTTTCGCGCCGATCTCGCTCCTGCTCCCGATCACCGCATGCGTAGCGCTGACCATCCTGTGCGGCGCCACGTTCGACCGCGAGCGGCTCATGGAAACGGGCGTCGGGCGCGCCCGCCCGCGCCGCGTCTGGTTCCCGGCCGCGGTGGTGCGCCGCAACGCCGCCGCGATCGTCACGGCGCTGCTGCTCGCGGGCGTGCCGGCGGGGACCGCCGCTGCACTGACGGCACACGCGGACCTGCACTCGTGGAGTGAGGTGAGGGGCTCGGCCGGCCTGGCAGGTGGTGACCCGGCTACGGTCGCGTACACGCCGGTGAGCGCCACCACCGCGCATTCGACCAACGGCGTGACCGTCGCCGCAGCCGGGCTGGCCGGCGTGGTCGCCACCCTGGCGCTGATGCTCGCGCTGATGATCGTGAGCTTCGCCGCATTCTTCCTGCTCGGGGTGCCGGCCATCCTGGCCCTGGTCGCCGCGGCGGTCGGATGGGGGATCCAGGTCGGATTCGGGGAGTCCGCGCCTCTGCAGGGCTGGCTCGCGGGCGCCGCCGGCGTCGCCCTGCTCGCGCTGGCGCTGAACACGGGGTCGGCGCTGCCGATCTACTGGTCGCTGGCTTTCGGATCGGGCCGGCGGCTCGACCGCCTGCGCGAGGCGTGGGCCTCGTACTGGACGCTCTACCGAGGCCTGGTCATCCCCGCGTGCGCGCTGTTCGGGATCGTGGTCTTCCGCCTGCTTGCAACGGGCTGAAAACCCGCGAGTGCATTCACTCGCGGGAAATTCCGCTCGCCAAAACACGCGAGTGCATTCACTCGCGGGATCGCGTCCTACAGGTCGAGCGCTTGAGCCACCAGCTCGCGGTGGTAGGTCGCGTCGCCGAGAGTCACCTCTGACGACTTCGCGCGCTTGAAGTACAGGTGCATGTCGTGCTCCCACGTGAAGCCGATGCCGCCGTGCACCTGGATGCCGTCGCCCGCGATCTTTCGGTACGCATCGGAGACGTAGGCTTTGGCCATCGACGCCGCCAGCGACCTGTCCGCCGCGTCCGCATCGACCGTCCACGCCGCGTAATAGGTCGCCGACCGGCTGCTCTCCGAGAGCACGAGCATGTCCGCGAGCTTGTGCGACACGGCCTGGTAGATGCCGATGGGCTTGCCGAACTGGTGACGCGTCTTCGCGTACTCGGTCGACGTCTCGAGCACCTTCTGCGCCCCGCCGACCATCTCGGCGCAAAGCGCCGCCGTCGCCCACTCGAGCGCGCGCTTCAGCCGCGGCCACGCGGTGTCGGCCGCGCCCATCAGCGCATCCGCGCCGAGCTCGACTCCGTCGAATCGGATCTCGGCCCAGCGCCGCGTCATGTCGAGCGTCTTCAAGGGGCTCACGGTCATGCCCTTCGGACGGCCCTTCACGAGGAAGAGGGTGATGCCGTCCTCGCCCTCGCCGCGAGTGCGCGCCGCGACGACCGTGTAGTCGGCGTGCTGCGCGTCGGGGACGAAGAGCTTGAGGCCGTCCAGCCGCCAGCCGCCGCCCGCCTGCTTGGCGGACATGGCGATCCCTGACGCGTCCCACCTCCCCGCGGGCTCGGTGACGGCGAGCGTCGCGCGCGCGTCGCCGGCCGCGATCGCGCCGAGCGCCTCCTTCTTCTGCGCCTCCGTCCCCGACTCGATCAGCGCCGGTACGGCGAGACCCATGGTCGCGAAGAAGGGACCGGGGAGAAGGGCGCGGCCCGCCTCTTCGAGCACGACGATCAGGTCGAGAAACGTCCCCACGCCGCCGTACTGCTCCGGGATGCCGAGCGCGGTCCAGCCCAGGCCGGCGACCTTCTTCCAGAGACCAGGGTCGTAGGCGTCATCGCCCTCCATCAGCTTGCGGACGACCTTCGAGCTGCATTCCTTGGCCAGGAAGTCGCGCGCCGAGCGGCGCAGCATCTCCTGCTCCTCGGAGAAGGCGAAGTCCATCGCCCGCGAGTGTAAGCGTTACCCGGAAGGCGGCCTGGGCTAGTCGGTCGGGGCCTTGGTCGGCTCGCGACGCCCCGCGGTCACATGGGCGGTCTGGCGGAGCGGCAGCTCGCGGATGAAAAGCGTCGCCAGCAATGCGATCCCGATGATCGGCAGCCCCGCCGTGAACACCGGGTGCAAAGCGTCGGCCAGCCCGTGCCGGATGCCGGCTGCGATCGCGGGTGGCAGGTGGGCCAGCTGCGCCGGATCGAACAGCGCTCCGGCGCTGCTCGCGCCCGAGGCCTGCAGCTGCTTGACTGCGCCGGCGGGGAGGTACTTGCCCATCGCCGAGGCCATGCCCTGGGTGAGGATCGTGCCGAGGATGGCGAGGCCGATGGCGGCGCCGATCGACCGCGACAGCTGTGTCGTGGACGTCGCGACAGCCATGTCCTGGCGGCTGACCGAGTTCTGCACCACCAGGGTGAAGGTCTGCATCGACACGCCGAGGCCCAGTCCGATGAGGATCATGGCCTCGATCACGTCGGCGTTCGTCGCGTTCACGTCGAGCAGCGAGAGGAGGTAGAAGCCCGCCCCCATCAGCACCATCCCGGCGATCAACAACACTTTGTAGCGACCAGTGCGCGAGATCAGCAGGCCGCTCCCGATGCTGGTGACGATCATGGCCACCAGCATCGGCACGAGAATCGCGCCCGAGTTGGTGACACTGTTGCCGATCACGCCCTGCACGAAGACGGGGAGGAAGTAGATCGCGCCGAACATGCTCATGGCCACGCCGATACTGGCGATGTTCGAGAAGGTGAAGATGCTGCTCTTCCATAGGTACAGCGGCAGGACGGGCTCCTCGGCCCTCATCTCAAACCCCACGAAGGCCGCGATCATCACCGCCGCGCCCGCGTACAGCCCGATGATCTGCCACGAATCCCACGCATACTGCGTGCCACCCCAGACCGTGGCCAGCAGCCCGGCGGTGACGCCGGCCGACAGGGTCACGCTGCCCGCGACGTCGATCCTGTGCTTGCGCCGCTCGTTGGGCACGTGCATGAAGAGAGCGACCACGATCAGAGTCAGCACCGCGAAGGGCACGTTGATGAAGAACAGCCATCGCCATGAGTAGTGCTCGGTGATGAAGCCGCCGGCCGCGGGTCCGACGATGGAGGCGAGGCCGAACGAAGCGCCCATCATCCCCTGGTACTTGCCGCGCTCTCGCGGCGAGATGATGTCGCCGATGATCGCCTGGGACAGTGGCATCAGGAAGCCCATCCCGGCGCCCTGCACGAAGCGCGCGAAGACCAGGAACCAGAAGTTGGGCGCCAGCCCGGACAGCGCGGAGCCGACCGCGAACACGACGACGCCCGTCATGTACAGCGGCTTGCGCCCGTAGACGTCGGACAGCTTGCCCGCGACCGGGACCACGATCGTCGACGCGAGCATCGCGGAGATCGGGATCCAGCTGTAGTCGGCGAGGCCGCCAAGCTCGGAGACGATCGTGGGCAGCGCGGGTGCGACCAGCGTCATGTTCAGCGAGGCGATGAGCGAGCCGAGCATCAGCCCGGAGAAGACCGCGAGCACGGCGCCGTTGACGCCTTTGGGCGCGGCCTCGGTCTCCGCGGTGCGGGTGGCTACGGCGCTCATACGGTGGTGGCCTCCCGATCGCGATTGCCGGCGGCCACGTCGGCAAGCGCGTTCCAGCCGCGGGTCAGCGCCTCGAGCTCGTCCGGTGAGAGCGCGCTCATCCAGCGCCGGAGCAGCGTGTGGCTGCCTTCGCGCAACTCGGTGACCAGCCGGTCGCCCGTTCGGCTGAGGCTCATCAGGACGCGCCGCCGGTCGCTCGGGTCCTCCCGCCGCTCGGCGTACCCTGCCCGCACCAGGCGGTCCGCCAGCACGCTCGCCGCCGGCAGGCCGAAGGCGAAGAGCTCAGCAAGCCGTCCCACCGACGCTTCCTCCTCGTCACGCAGGAAGTAGAGGGCGCGCAGCTGCTGCATCGTGATGTCGAGGTCGCGCCACCGGGCGGTCTTGGAGTTCACCAGGGCGCGGCTCAGTCGCTTGTAGCCGGACAGCGCGTCGTCGACCAATGGAGCCATTACTTTCTCAACTCTAAACTATTCGGGAAAACGAAATCTTCCCGAAAGCGCTAGCGGCTGCGGGGGAGGCCCAGGACCCGTTCGGCCAGGATGTTGCGGAGGACCTCGGAGGTGCCCGCCTCGATCGTGTTGGCCCGCGAGCGCAGGAACTGGTACTGCCACCCGCCTCCGTCGCCGACCTGTCCCGCCGGGCCGGCGATGTCCACCGCGGTCTCCGCCATGCGCTGGTTGAGCTCGGACCACATCAGCTTCAGGATCGATCCCTCGGGACCGGGGATACCGTTGCGCTTCATCGCCGTCAAAGCCCGATAGCCGTTCAGCTGCAGCGCCCGCGCCTCGATCGTGTACTGCGCGATCCGCTGGCGCACGAGCGGATCTGAGCTGCGCCCGATCTTGCGTGCGTGCTCCGCCAGCTCAGCCGCCGTGATCTGCGCCCTCGTCGCGAGCGCCATCCCAAGTGTGCCGCGCTCGTGCAGCAGCGTCGTCATGGCCACGGCCCAACCCTTGCCGGCCTCGCCGAGGATCTGCGACTTGGGCACGACCACGTCCTTGAAGAAGATCTCGTTGAACTCGGCGTCGCCGGTGATCTGCACCAGCGGCCTCACCTCGACGCCAGGGCTCTGCATGTCGACCAGCAGGTAGGTGAGACCGTCGCGAGGATTCGCCTCTTTGCGCTCGCGGGTCACGAGCATGCACCACTTGGCGACGTGCGCGAGCGTCGTCCACACCTTCTGCCCGTTGACGACGTAGTGGTCGCCCTCGTCGTCAGCCCTGGTCTGCAGGCCCGACAGGTCGCTGCCCGCATTCGGCTCGCTGAAGCCCTGGCACCAGATCTCGTCGGCC